>Ga0207022_10158_pt1 | contig 18394 bp, 20 predicted proteins | sample Alteio_BWMinCont_46_FD_153307 | JGI IMG/M metagenome (GOLD analysis project Ga0207022, IMG submission 153307) | Enriched cells from forest soil in Barre Woods Harvard Forest LTER site, Petersham, Massachusetts, United States -... | ecosystem: Environmental > Terrestrial > Soil > Temperate forest >... | reverse complement strand
AAAAGCGCATGGCTGATCGTGATGGAATAATAAGCACCTGCAAGGGAATGACTGAAAGTGTACATCCTGTAGTGCAGTTCTTCGGCTTCATCACTGTCGTAAATGAGCGTGTCGCGTAAAGCAGGTGTAAAAGGACCTGAAGCCGGCCTGATGCTTATTTTATCGCCGGCATTGATCAGCAATTCCGGGATCTTTCCGGCCGCATCCAGGCTTCGCACGACCTGTTTTGATTCTGTGTAGAGTTTTTCTGTTGCATCTTCCTCCATAATGCGCCTGAGATTCAGGTAAAACGCGAGGGTACCCACACCAAAAATAATCAGCGCAATGAGGATATAATAAAGGTTGGTTTTGTTGAGGAGTTTCACTTTTCGGAGAATTTATATCCCATTCCGTACACCGTCTGTATATAATCCTCGGAACCTTTTTCAATCAGTTTTTTTCTCAGGTTCTTGATGTGGGAATAAATGAAATCGAATGAATCTGCAGTGTCCATATTGTCTCCCCAGAGATGTTCGGCAATACTCTCTTTGGTAATCACCCTGTTTTTATTGGAGATAAAGAAAAGCAGCAGGTCGAATTCTTTTTTTGTCAGCACAATTTGTTTCTTGCCTACCATCACCTGCATTTCTTCAGGAATCATACTGATCTCATTGAATACAATTTCTTTGCTCCCCTTGAATGTTCTTCGCCGGATGATGGATTTGATACGCGAATTCAGCTCGCTCAGGTGGAACGGTTTTGTGAGGTAATCATCGGCACCCAGATCAAGACCGCTGATTTTATCATCGAGCGAGTTTTTGGCCGAAATAATAATGATCCCTGCTTCTGAACCTTTTTTCTTTAATTCACGGATGATTTCCAGTCCGCTGCCACCCGGCAATGTGATATCAACAACCAGGCAGTCGTATGAATAAAGATCGGTCTTCAGTCCGGCACTCTTGAAATCAGAAGCCAGCTCGCAGGTATGCCCTTCCTCACGCAGGTAAGACAAGATAGAATCCGACAAAGCTTTTTCATCTTCGATGAGGAGGATCTTCATGGCTGATTTTGAACAAAGTAAAGATACGATTCTGGATTAAATCTGAACGTAATGTACATGGGTATAGTCAATCCGAAGAAGTTGGCAGTCATCAGTTGGCAATTTGCAATGAAAAAAACAAGAAAAGGAAACAATCTTTTTGTTAGTTCTTATTTTTTCAGATGCATTTCGGGTTGTTTTGATGGTGCCGGTCTGTACAACTTGTTGATTTTTTTTCTTTGCCAAAGCCAAAGCCAATTACAAACTGTTCTTTCTTCAATAATCCTTACTTTTACGCTTGAATAAAACAATGAAATATGGAATACAGACATCTCGGTAAATCAGGTTTGCAGGTGAGTGCTTTGTCGCTCGGTTCATGGGTCACATTCGGTTCGCAGATTGGTGATGATGTTGCCGAAGATTGCATGAAATGCGCCTATGATGCCGGGGTGAATTTCTTCGACAATGCAGAGACTTATGCCAGCGGCAAATCGGAAGTGGTGATGGGAAATATCCTGAAGAAAATGGCCTGGGACAGGAGTACTTATATTGTTTCCAGCAAAGTATTCTGGGGTGGGAAACTGCCCAACCAAATCGGGTTGAGCCGCAAGCATATTTTCGAAGCCTGTCACAATGCGTTGAAACGCCTGCATGTTGACTATCTTGATTTATATTATTGCCATCGTCCTGACCCCAATACACCTGTTGAAGAGACTGTACGCGCCATGCATGATCTGGTCGCACAGGGTAAAGTGCTTTACTGGGGCACCAGCGAATGGAGCTCACAGCAGATCATGGAAGCCTGGATGATAGCCCGGCAGCATAACCTCTGCCCCCCGACCATGGAACAACCCCAATACAATATGTTTCACCGCGAGCGCTTTGAAATTGAATATGCCCGTTTGTACACTTCATGTGGTATGGGAACCACAATCTGGTCCCCGCTGGCCTCCGGACTTCTGACCGGCAAATACAATGAAGGGATCCCAGAGGGAACGCGTGTTACCAAACCCGGTATGGAATGGCTGAAAGAAAAAATAGTGGGTGAAGAGGCAAAAACCAAAATTGAAAAAGCAAGAAAGCTCAGTAAGCTTGCCGGTGAGTCAGGTTTGTCTCTGACGCATATGGCATTGGCCTGGTGTCTGAAAAACCCAAATGTTTCAAGTGTGATTACCGGAGCATCCAAAGCTTCGCAAGTGAAAGATAACATGAAGTCGATGGATGTGCTTGAGAAAATGACACCCGATCTGATGGAAGCTATCGAGAAAATCCTGGAGAATAAGCCATCCGAGCCGGGTATGTAAGCTCCTTAATTAGTCTTGACAGGCCTGCCCAATTTCCTCAAAGTCTTGAAGTGAGAATTGACGGCACTGAGGAAGCTGCGGTGGTTGTAATAGGCCACCTCATGTCTTTTGGCAACAGATTCAACAATATGCGAGATGGCAGGGTAGTGGATACTGCAAATGTCCGGGAACAAATGGTGTTCTACCTGGAAATTCAATCCTCCCACAAACCAGGTGATGACGGGGTTTCGTATCGCAAAATTGGCGGTTGTCTCCATCTGGTGAACAATCCAGGCATTGTCAATCAATCCGCTTTCTTCCGGTTCCGGATGATCTGTATCCTCAACGACATGGGCCAGCTGAAAAATAATGGTGATGATAAAGCCTCCTACAAGATGCAAAGCCGTGAAGCCGATCAATACTTTCCACCAGGCAAGCGGTAAAAAGATCATTGGAATTGCGAGAATATAGATGTAATAAAAGATTTTGAAGGCAAAAAGCTTGATGATTTCTTTGCGCGGATGCATTTTGTCTTTGTACCTGAACACTTTGTTGTAATCGGTATACAAGACCCAGCTCAAAGAGAGCATGCTGTATGCAAATATGGCCACAATGTGCTGGATTCTGTGTATGGACCTGTGAGGCGCATTTGGTGAAAGCCGAAGAAATTTGACAACGCTCAGGTCTTCGTCTTTCTCGTAGATATTGGTGAAGGTATGGTGCTTGATGTTGTGTTTGATCTTCCACATATAATCATTGGCCCCGACGAAGCTCATGCTCATTCCCAGAAAGCGGTTGATTTTTTCGTTTTTCGAGTAAGAACCGTGAAGTGCATCATGAGCAATGCTGAAACCGATCCCGGCCAAACCGGTTCCCATCAGGCAGCATAAACCGAGCATGGTCCATTGGCCAAAATGACCAAAAAGAATCAGGAAATAGGGAACTATATATAAAGAGAGCATGACAACAGTCTTCAGCACCATGCGGTAATCAGCATTTCTTGAGATTTTGTTATCTTCGAAATACTTATTGACGCTTTGCTTGAGATCGGAGACAAATTCGGTATACTTCCTGTTATTCCACTTTATCCTAGCCTGCATGCCTTCTGATTAGAGTACAAAGATAAGGCATTTTTTTACTTTTGATCCATGATTAATTCCCACAGCCTTTGAAGGATATTTATAAGGTACTGATAATTATAGGCTTAACCCTGGCAGCTGCAATTTATACTGCAAGTCTCCACCGCATTCCGCAAGATGCATCCTACCACAATTTTGCAGATGGGAGATCCTTTTTGGGGATCAACAATTTCTGGAATGTGGTTTCCAATCTTCCCTTCTTAATTATCGGGTTCTCAGGTGTTTTCTTTGTCATAAAAAAGGACAACAGAAATGTGTTTAAGAGTCCGGGCGACAGGTTTCTTTGGATCTGTGTATTTGCAGGAATTGGATGTGTCGGACTGGGATCGGCCTATTATCATTTGAGTCCATCGAATATCACCCTTGTCTGGGATCGTTTGCCGATGACCATAGTCTTCATGAGTTTTACGGCTGTCATTATTTCAGAACGAATCAGTTCTGATCCCGGCTGGCTGTTTCTTGTCGCGCTGAACGGATTGGGTGTGTATAGTGTCAGGTACTGGCAACATTCAGAAATGATTGGTGAAGGAGACCTGCGTTTGTATGCCTTCGTCCAGTTTGCCCCGATGATTATTTTACCGGCCATTCTTCTTTTATATCGCAAAGGACCAGCCCTTTTTCCTGATCTTGCCGGAGTGTTTCTCTTCTATGTTGCAGCCAAGCTGGCAGAACATTATGATGCGGCTATTTATAAGTTCATGGGTTTTGTAAGCGGACATACCATCAAACATTTTGCAGCTTCGATGGCTGTGTTTTATATGTTGAAGATACTTGTCAGGAGAAAAAAGGTTACGTTTTCTGTAGAAAGCATTAATTGATTGATACGCAGTATTTTGGACAATATTTAATGGACAAGCTTGCTATTTTACCCTAATTTTGTGTCAAATATTCGAATAAATTACCCTAATTTTGTGTCAAATATTTTAATAAATTACCCTAATTTTGTGAAATGTTTAGAAGAACGATTGTTCAGGAGCTCGAAAAATGGTCGAAAAAGAAGAACAGAAAGCCATTGATAATGAGAGGCGCCCGACAGGTAGGTAAAACTACAGTTGTCAATCAATTCGCTGAGCAATTTGACCAGTATATTTATTTAAACTTAGAACTTCCCGCCGACCGTAAACCCTTTAACGATTTCAAGGATTTAGAAACTTTCGTCCAGGCTTTATTTTTCCTGAAAGATCTTGACTATTCAAAAAGGGAGACTACCTTATTGTTTATTGATGAAATTCAGGAAGTGCCGGAAGCTTTTCATCTGCTCCGTTTTTTTTATGAGCAGATGCCCGGAATTCCGGTAATTGCCGCCGGTTCCTTATTGGAAACGATTTTTAACAATAACCTGAGTTTCCCTGTTGGAAGAGTTGAGTTCCTGGTTGTAAGACCTGTTTCGTTCATTGAATTTCTGGAAGCTACAGGCGAAATAAAATCAATGGAACAGATAAACAACATCCCCTTGAAGCCATTTGCCCATGATAAGTTACTGACTCTTTTTCACAAATATGCTTTATTGGGCGGAATGCCTGAGATCGTGAAAGAATATGCCGAAACAAAAGACATCACGGGCTTGGGTAATCTTTACGATTCGCTCATCACCTCTTATATGGATGATGTCGAAAAGTATGCGCATTCCAACACTCAGGTACAAGTGATCCGGCATGTTATCAAAGCCAGTTATTTTGAAGCAGGAAAGCGTATCAAGTTTCAGGGTTTTGGTAAATCGGCTTATGGTTCAAAAGAAATTGCGGAAGCGCTGCGTACTCTGGAGAAAGCATTTCTGTTAAGTTTAATTTACCCAACAACAGATACAAAGCTGCCAATCATACCAGAACTCCAAAAATCACCGCGCCTGCATTTGCTGGATACCGGTTTAATGAACTATGCAGCAGGCATACAAAAAGAAATAATTGGAACGGAAGATCTGAATACGGTATATCAGGGTAAGGTCATTGAACATCTGGCAGGCCAGGAATTGCTTGCAAATAATTATCAGGCGTTGAGTACATTGAATTTTTGGGTGCGTGAAAAAACAACATCAACTGCAGAGGTGGATTATGTTATTGCGTATGAAGGAAAGCTCATTCCTATTGAAGTGAAATCAGGCAAAGAAGGTAAATTGAAGTCCTTGCATCAGTTCATGGATGAATCGCCACATACGATGGCCATTCGTTTTTATGCCGGAGAGCTGATTCTGACCAGAGCCATGACACCCAAGGGTAAAAAATATCGCTTGCTGAGTTTGCCCTATTATCTGGTTTCGCAGTTACAGAAATACCTGGAGTGGATGAATACGGGTGAAAGAAATGAAACGAAGAAAAAAGCGCAATGAAAAAAGCCCTCCTCACAATAGGCCTCCTTGTATTATCCAACACCTTCATGACTTTTGCCTGGTATGGCCATCTGAAGTTTAAACAAATGAACTGGTCGGCCAACCTGGGGCTTGTCAGCATCATCTTTATCAGCTGGGGCATTGCTTTGTTTGAATATTCCTTCCAGGTTCCTGCAAACCGTATAGGGTTCAATGAAAACGGCGGCCCCTTTAATCTCTGGCAGCTCAAAGTCATTCAGGAAGTGATTACTTTGGTTGTGTTTACGATATTCACCCTTATTTTTTTCAAGGATGAAACATTTCGAGTTAACCATTTGATCGGTTTTGTGTTTCTGATACTTGCTGTTTATTTCATTTTTAAAAAATGACGATTTGAAAGAGATCTTGAAAGACATCAAAGTCATCGAATTTGCCAATGTCCTGGCTGGGCCTGCAGCAGGTATGTTCTTTGCCGAACTGGGCGCCAAGGTGATTAAAGTTGAAAACAAAACCAGCGGCGGTGATCTGACACGCCATTGGAAACTGCCTGGTGAAAATCCCGCTTCTTCTGTCTCATCCTATTATGCATCTGTGAACTGGGGGAAAGAGATTCTGATGCTAGATCTGACTGATGCTGCCGACCGGATAAAAGCCGATGATTTGATTCGGGATGCAGATATCATCATCACCAATTTCAGAAAAGCCGATGCATTGAAACTTCGCATGCGGTACAGCGATTTTAAAATATTGAATAAACAAATCATTCACGGAAACATCAGTGCTTATGGTGAAGAGGATTCGCGTGCAGGATTTGATCTGGTTTTGCAGGCCGAAGCAGGATTCATGTCCATGAACGGCACAGCTGAGAGCGGCCCATTGAAAATGCCGGTTGCATTGATTGATATACTCGCCGCTCACCAGTTGAAAGAAGCCTTGCTGCTGAGCCTTATCCGGAAGATGAAAACAGGTGAAGGAGCCCATGTCACTGTATCTCTCTATGAAACAGCAATTGCTTCACTTGCGAATCAGGCTTCCAATTATCTGACCACGGGTTTTGTTCCCTCGCTGAATGGCTCGCTTCATCCCAATATAGCACCTTACGGAGAAATCATAGTGAGCAGCGATGGCAAAGAAGTGGTGCTTGCTGTTGGAAACGACAAGCAGTTTAAAGCCTTGTGCGGCGTGCTTGATTTGCCAGAAATGGAAAAGGATGCAGATTTTTCAACCAATCTGTCGAGGTTGAAAATGCGGACTGCACTTGGAGGGCGACTTGTCCAAGCAGCACTTCAATTTGATTCAAAGGTTTTACTTGATAAATTGACTGCGGCAGGCATACCGGCAGGTTTTATTCAGCCGCTCGACGAAGTGTTTCGGAATCCGGAAGCCCGCAGGATGATTCTGGAAGAATTGAAGGAGGGCCAGGCTTTGCGTTGCGTTTCGGGACTGGCCTTTCAAATGAAATGACGATGATCCGGGCCTGTTCATTACCTGGCAGGCTTTTTGACTCCTGCCTCTTAAATGGTTTCCTGATTTGCTTGGAAAATCTTATAAAATAAAGATTGTCAGATGGTTAGTGCTCTATTAACATGAAAACTTTATCAATTATTTTACAAACATTTCCCCGATTCTTGTCGAATTGTTTTATATTTGTTAATCTATAATCCTCTAGTACGTAATGAAATATGAATAAAAGACGAATACTCTTATTACTTCTTATTATTCCATTGCTTGCTGATGCACAGTTCCGAAGGAAACGATACAAATACGAACTCGTACTTTCTGTAGGGGCCACCAACTTTCTTGGTGATGTTGGAGGAGCCAACCAGGTAGGAACCCACTTCCTCAAAGACTTTAATCTTTCTGTTACCCGTCCCAATGTAGCCTTTGGTGTACGCTATAAAACCAACCGCTATTGGGCTGCCAAAGTGGATTTGTTTTGGGGGCAGGTGAATGGTGACGATGCCTTGACAAAAGAACCTTTCCGGATGAACCGGAATATCAATTTCAAATCACCAATTGTTGAACTTTCAGGTCGTCTGGAGGGGTATTTTACAAAAGATCAGGGCGGTCACCTTTACCGGCTCAAGAACGTACATGGTATGAAACGCAAAGACCTGCAGGCTTTTGGTTTTGTAGGAGTAGGTGCATTCTGGTTTAACCCTAAGGGGAAATACACCGACGGAAAATGGTACTCACTTCGCCCGCTTCATACCGAAGGAGAAGGCATGCCCGGAGGACCTAAAGAATATTCGCCGGTGAGCGTTTGTTTCCCTGTCGGTTTGGGTATGAAATGGGGGATTGACCAGGTTTGGAGCATCGGACTGGATTACGGCATGCGCTATACCATAACAGATTATATTGATGATGTAAGCGGAAGATATTACGACAATACAGCTATCCTGTCTAAATACGGACCTATTGCAGCCTATTTCGCAGATCCTTCACTTGCACGTTATCCGCCTGGCACGCCGCATTTCAACGGGCAGGATCAGACAGCTGCAGGCCAGGAACGGGGCAATCCCAAATACAAGGATGCCTATATGTTCATGTCTGTGACGGTGAATTATAAGATTCCCTACAAACGCCGTACGCGTTCCAAATTCTGATTCCTTATTTCTATGCACGTTGTTGTTCCTCAATCACCATCTGATTATGAGCGGTATTATGCGTTGCGCTTTGAAGTACTGCGCAAGCCCTGGAATCAGCCCCCGGGAAGTGAAAAAGATGATATTGAAAAACAATGTCAGCATGCCATGATCGTAACTGATGCCGGTGAGGTGATTGGTGTATGCCGGATGCAATACAACAACCCGGAAGAAGCACAGCTCCGGTTCATGGGCATCCGTGCCGACATGCAGGGTAAAGGGTTGGGTAAATTACTCCTCGTTCATTTTGAAGAAATTGCCCGAAAGGAAGGGTTTAAATATATGACCCTGCAAGCGCGGGAGAAAGCGGTCTCTTTTTATTTAAGAAATGGGTATGTGAACAAAGAAAAGACGAAACTGATGTGGGGCAGTATTCAGCATTACCGGATGGAGAAACAATTGGAAAACTGAAGAAGTTGGCAGTTAGTCCCGAAGGGACTCCTTCGGAGCAGTTGGCAAGTTAAATTAGTTTGCAATTGGCAGTGTGCAGTTTGCAATAAAATTAAAAAATAAAAAAAACAGATTAAATTCTTTTTTCTTTGCCAATTGCCAGCTTCTTCTATATTTTGCCAACTGCCAACTGCCAACTGCCAACTGTTCTTTCTTGCCAACAGCAAACTACTTCTCCCGGAGCTCTTCCTTGATTAATTTTAACAAAGCAGAAACTTCTTTTTCATCGAGCTGCATAGCGAACAGGATCTCTTTCCCGTAATAATTAAAGGAGAGAGTCTCTCCTGCAACAACCCAATAAGAATTCATAAAATTGCTCACCATGTCGCCCTGCCGGCCCTTATACTTGGCAAGATCCTGGATGAACTCGGTTGAATAATCACCCACTTTACCGGCACCGCGGTTGTCGCGTTTGTAAAAGAAATGTGATTTTTCAATTTTAATAATCTCTTTGCCGAACTTTCTCCAGGTATACGCTTTCCAAACTTTGTATTCGAAATAAAGCCAGAATCCCATCCATACCAGCATCATGGCTCTGGTCTGGTTGTCGTGTATCCGGAATAAGTAAACAGCAACAGCCAAACCGCCCAGTGTCCAGGCAATGAACCAGCTGATCATGAGTGAGTTTTTCGCCTTTTCAGAATAGGCAGAAATCACGATGCTCAATTCATTCTCTTTCCGAACGTAGCTTATTCTTTTCCCGATTGTTTCCATGAAAGTATTTAAAGCCGCAAATTACAATTTGTTTTAAAGCATATCGATTAGGATGTAATCATTACCTGCTCCCAAAAATCGCACTGCCTACCCGTATCATCGTGCTTCCTTCTTCAATGGCAATCTGGTAATCGCTGCTCATTCCCATTGACAGGATCTCTGGCTTCCAGTTTTCGGTCTCAGGAACATTCGTTTTCAAGGTTTCAAAAAAAGCTTTGAGCGAACGGAATTCCATTCTGACCTGTTCCTTGTTTTCGGTATTGCTGGCCATTCCCATGAGTCCTTTGATGCAGATGTTTTTGAATGATTTAAACGCTTCAGACCTGATCAAAGCTTCGGCTTCCGGATAATCCAAACCGAATTTTGTTTCTTCTTTTGCGATAAAAATCTGTAAGAGACAACCGATGACTCTTTTCTGCTTTTCTGCCTGTTTGTTTATTTCATGCAGAAGCTTCAGGCTGTCAACAGAATGGATGAGCGTGATGAACGGCGCGATCTCTTTCACTTTATTTGTTTGCAGATGTCCGATCAGATGCCATTGCAGATCTTTCGGCAGCGCTTTGTACTTGGAAACAAGCTCCTGCACTTTGTTTTCACCAAAAATAGTGTGTCCCGCATCAATCGCTTCCTGTATCAGTTCGACAGGATGTGTCTTTGTGACAGCGATGAGTGTCACACGACCGGGAATGGAAAGTTTAAATTGTTGTATGTTTTCTTTGATGCTCATTGTCTGAAATCAAATCGTGCAGGAAATATTTATTCAGACAAACTGTAAATCACAAGTCCGCTTCGCATCTTGGGTTCCACCCAGGTGGTCTTGGGTGGCATGATGCTGTTTGTATCGGCAATGCGTTTCAGCTGATCCATCGAAACCGGGTAGAGCCCGAATGCCACTTTGGCTTTCCAGTTGTCGACCTGGTTTTTGAGTTCTTCCATGCCTTTGATACCCGAAACAAAACCGATCCGTTTATCGGTTTTCAGATCATGGATGTCGAGGATGGGAGAGAGGATATGTTCTGTGAGCAGAAAGGCATCCAGCGAACCAACAGGTTCGCGGTCATTCACGATTCCTTTTTTCGGATGCAGCGAATACCATTTGCCCCCGAGATACATGCTGAAATTGTGTTTGGCTGAAGGTTTGTACAGGCTTGTTCCTTTTTCAGTCAGTTCAAATTTCCCAGAGACCTTCTGCAGGAACTCTTTTTCCGTCAATCCGTTGAGATCTTTTACCACGCGGTTGAAATCGAAGATCTTCAATTGTGTTTCAGGGAAGAAAACACCCAGATAAAAATTATAAGGCTCCTGTCCGGTATATCCGGGGTTCAGTGCTCTTCTCGATTTGCCAAGCAGTGCCGATGAAGCAGAGCGGTGATGACCATCTGCAATATACACGGCTTTGATTGTTCTGAAATGGTCCTGAATGGTTTGCACGGCCTTGCGTTCAGAAACAATCCAAAGGGTATGGCGAACTTTATCGGTTGTCGTAAAGTCGTATACCGGATCGGTTTTTACAGTTTTTTCGGTGATTGCATCAATGGCCGCATCATTGGGGTAACTGAATAAGACAGGTTCTGCATTGAAATCGCAGACTTCCAGATATTGTTTCAGTTTCTCTTCGCGCTCAGTAAGTGTCTGTTCATGAATTTTGATGACCCCGCTGAAATAGTCATCAATGCTGCTGCAGCCAATCAGCCCGGTATACTGCTGGCCAGATTTCTGCTGTCTGTAAATGTAATAGCAGGGTTCTGCATCCTGAACAAAAACATTTTCTTTGCGAAACTGAAGATATTTGGCTTTGATCTTTTGAAGTCTTTCTGCAGAACCGGGTTTTGTTTTTTTTCCATCGCTGAAGTCGGGGTTGATGACATGCAAAAAGCTGAAAGGATTTGTTTTCAGTTTGTCATGCAGATCAACAGACGAATAGCCGTCTACCGCTCTGGACGCAACAAGGTGAACCTTGTCAGGAGCCGGCCGGATACCACGGAAAGGAATGATTGTCGCCATTTTTTAAACAGTTTGCAATTGGCAGTTGGCAGTTGGCAAAGAAAAAACAATTTGCAGTTTGCAGTTTGCAGTTGGCAAAGAAAATAAAAAATCAAACAATAAATTATACTTCCGGATTGATGATTGCATGTTCCTTTTCTCTGTTGGTAATCTTTTCATTTCTTTGCCAATTTCTTTTTGTTTATTGCCAACTGCCAACTGCTCCGAAGGAGTCCCTTCGGGACAAATTGCCAACTTTTTATTTCAGTTTCTCAATAATCAACTCAGCCAGTTCAATGCCAATTCGTTCCTGTGCTTCTTCTGTAGCAGCGCCGATGTGCGGAGTCAAAGAAATTTTAGGATGTGAAAGAATGGCGTGACTGGGTTTGGGTTCGTTTTCGAAAACATCCAGGCCGGCATGCGCCACTTGTCCCGTATTCAATGCCGCAATCAGATCTGTCTCGTCGATCACTCCGCCACGCGAAGCATTGACCAGGATCACTCCTCTTTTCATCTGCCTGAGTTCATTTTCTGTAATCAGTTTGCCGCCCGGTACATGCAATGTGATAAAATCACTTTCACTCAATACCTTCTCAAGGGGCAAGGTTTTGAGTTTTACTTTGACAGGATCTGCTCCGTGAATATCTAGCTGAAGAGATGCTTCGGCCAGATAAGGATCATAAGCCACAACTTTCATTCCGCAGCCAAGCGCAATCTTTGCAACCGACTGGCCGATACGACCGAAACCGATGATGCCCAGGGTCTTGTCTTTAAGTTCAATTCCCTTTGCGTATTTTTTCTTGAGTGTATCGAATTGTGTTTCACCAATCATTGGCATTTGCCGGTTTGAATCGTAGAGGAAACGAACAATGTTGAAGAGATGGGCAAACACAAGTTCTGCAACTGAATGCGAAGAAGCGGCCGGTGTGTTTACAACAGAAAGTCCTTTCTGGCGGGCATAGTCCACATCGATGTTGTCCATCCCAACGCCACCCCGGCCAATGAGTTTCAGATGCGCACAGGAATCAATCACGTCTTTCTTCACTTTTGTTGCGCTGCGTACTGTGAGCCCGATATAGCGGTGCTCGTTCAATTGCGTGATGAGCTGGTCTTGTGCTACTTTATCTGTGATAACTGTAAAACCCGCTTTTTCAAGAAGCGCTTTTCCGGTTTCATCAATGCCGTCGTTGGCGAGGATTCGTTTACTCATAAAGATATTTTTTACGTTAATGGGGTGTGAGGACGAAGATGGTGACCGCAATGATTAATGCCAGAATCACCAGTCCGATAAACAATGGTATCCAGATTTTTCGTTTCGAATAAACGATATCCTTGCCAATATATTTGTTCCATACATAACGGCTAAGCAGATAGGATCCGCCCAGATTGGTCAGGAAAGACAAGCCTCTGTTGCTCGGAATGAGGTTCAGAATGACAGCAGACACGACGAGGTAACCAATGCTGATGGCCATGACAGTGGGGATGTCTTTTTCTTTACCCATCCGTTTCAGGTTCATGGAAAGCAGGATGCCACCGAAAATGGTGGAAAAGAAAAAAGTAAACCCATAGATTGCTTGATACGAGTATAGTTCAGGCTTGACCTCGGGTGTTGAAAGATAACTGACATCATCAAGAACGTCTGGATTCGGGTTGTTCATAAAAGTAGATGAAGAATCAAGCAAACTTCTTCTCAAAAGCCTGCATCACGTCTGCAAGAACCTGTACACTTTCCAGTGGAAGCGCATTGTACAGAGAAGCCCTGTATCCACCCACATCCCTGTGTCCGCGGATGCCGCTGATGTTTGCTTCTTTCCAGAGCTTGTCAAATTCAGGTTCCAGCTCCGGCTTGTGCATCACAAAGCACACGTTCATATTCGAACGGTCTTCTTTTTCGCAGGTTCCTTTGAAGAGGCTGTTGCGGTCAATTTCGGTATAGATACAAGCAGCTTTCTGCTGATTCACCTTTTCAATCCATTCCACACCACCGTTCTTTTTCAGCCAGCGCATGGTAAGCAATGAAACGTAAATTGGAAACACAGGCGGTGTGTTGTACATGCTTCCTGCCTTGATATGCTGGCGGTAATCCATCATCGAAAGCATTGTTCGTCCAGTTTTTCCAAGAAGTTCTTCTTTCACGGCAATCATCGTGGTGCCGGCAGCGCCCATGTTCTTTTGGGCTCCGGCATAGATCAGTCCGAATTGTTTGCCATCCACTTTCCGGCTCAGGATATCTGAAGACATGTCGCATACGATCGGCATGGGCGCTACCGGCCATTTCTTCATCTGCGTGCCGTAAATGGTGTTGTTGGAAGTAATGTGTAAATAGTCAAGATCTTTGGGAACCGGAAATCCTTTTGGGATATAAGAGAAATTCGAATCTTCAGATGTGGCAAGCACTTTTGTCTTGTCCACATTTTTAGCTTCTTTAATGGCTTTGCCGGCCCATACCCCGGTGTTTACATAACCCGCTGTACCTTCTGTACGAAGCAGGTTGTAAGGAACCATTGCAAACTGCAGACTGGCACCGCCACCGAGGAACATCACCTTGTAACTGGCATCGAGCATCAGGAGTTCTTTTGTCAGTTCCATGGATTCATCCATCACCTTTTCGAAGTTCTTGCTGCGGTGCGAAATTTCCAGCAAAGAGAGATTGAGATTGTCAAAATTGATACAGGCTTCAGAAGCTTGTTGCAATACTTCCTGCGGAAGGATTCCGGGACCGGCACTGAAATTGTGTACTTTCATAAGAATGCGAAATTAGTGGGAATTGAAATCGCCCGAAATTTAGCAATTCTAAAGGAATAGGGGAGCAAATTAGGGTGCTATTTGACTTGTTTTGCAAATAATTCTTTCTTCCACCCTGGTTATTCTGTAACACCATGCTTGATATGGGTTTCGTATCTCGTCCTTCTGTTCAATGCCATTGAGTTAAGGTTGTATACGGACAATAATTCTATCAAATAGGCCTGCTTTTTATTTGCCACGACCTTCAGGTCGTGGACAAGCAAAAAAAGCAGTAAGCGGCTTTAGCCGAAATCAGCATGGTTGTCAGGGAAGGCATGAGTTGTACGGAGGTGTTTAGGCTAAAGCCCAGATGTTTTGGATTTTCTTCCACGACCTGAAGGTCGTGGCAAATAAAACAAAGACAGGCCCCCAAAATGGAGGAAACTCAAATCAATTATTTATTCTTTTTGCCCGGAGGAAGGATATTGGTCGTTTTCTTTTCCGGATCGGCTTTGGGATCCTGATACAGTTTATCGATCGGCCGTTTCGGATTCAGGGCATCCACTTCAGGAGCATATTGCCATTTCCCTTTGTGAAAAAAGAATGCATTGTAACTGCCGTCCATCACATAGCTTTCGTAAATACCAACGCCTTCCGCCGCTTCCGGAGCCAGGTTGTCGAAAATAATCATGCCTCTTGCTTCGTCGTATTTCAGTGCCATAATCATTTCGGCGCGGAACTCAAAAACGATCCGTTTCTTGGGAAGCTTGCCCATCATAAAAAGGGCTTCGCCAAATTTCGGACTGCCATCCTTATCGAACCAAAGTACATCGATGATTTTCTTCCAGGTCAGACTGCTGTGACCGTCCCAGCCTAAAAGAGTGTAATAAATATTCTTGCCCGACTTGTTCCGGATGATTTTATAATACAAACAACCGAACCATTTTTTATAGTCCAGGCTCTGCGATTCAGGGTTTTTGATTTCAGCCGATTTGTCGGTCAGTTTGAAGAGATCGGTCTTTTTAGTGACGGGATTGATGCGCTGGATAAAACCATAATATTGCTGTGTACCGTCGCTCTGGGGGATGTTCCATTGGTAAATCCGGAAGCTGCCATCTGGAGCCTTCAGCCTGCCGATATCGCTGAGTGAGTCAAAAGGATAAGCAAAGGAATTGTCCAGCTTCAGCGCATCCTGAAGCATGCTGAGGTAATGCTCATTGGCTTTCTTCCGGAGTTCATCGGTTTTGCTGTGAAAAACTTTGGGTGCGAGTATGCGGAGTGAATCTTCGTACCGACGCAGCAGGGCAGTATCATCGGCCCTTCCGGCAAAGGAAATAAGCAGAAACGACATCAGGCAATACAGACGCAAAGCAGGATTCTTCATGTTCCGGGAATGGGCTATTGCAGGTATAACGTAAGATTCAGGAGAAAATTACTCAATGACGAAATCGACATTGAACTGTTTCCAGGAAATGATCGCCGGCCCCTGAGCGTATTTTATACCGGCCCCTGAGCGTAGTCGAAGGTCCCTTAAAGTATTTCATCCCGGTCTCTGAGCGCAGTCGAAGGGCCAGTAATCGAAGGACCGGTTTAAACATGCAGCGAGCTCTTCTTGGCAAGAAGCTCTTCTTTTGTTTCCCGGGCATCTTCATCATCCACACAACAATCGACCGGACAAACAGCCGCGCACTGAGGTTCATCATGGAATCCCACGCATTCGGTGCATTTATCGGTAACGATATAATACAGATCCATAGACTTGGGTGTCTGAGGGTCTTCGGCGTTTACTGCAAGTCCTGATTTGGATGTAAAAGCCCCTTTCACACCGGTTCCGTCTGCAAATCTCCACTCGGCACCACCTTCGTAAATGGCGTTATTCGGACATTCCGGTTCACATGCACCGCAATTGATACATTCTTCGGTTATTTTAATGGCCATTTTATATAGAAGTTTTTAGGTCTATTCTGAAGCATTCTCACTAAGTTTGCCGCTTCATATTATTTGCAAAATTACTAAAATTCCTGTCACACGGATAGCCGAAACTATGGAACTCAACAAACGACTGGCTGCATTCGAAAAGCTGGGAATATTCCTTACAGAACACAACAGCAAACAATACCAGACTTTACTGCCTGAACACGAAATCTTTGAAAAACTCATCGTTCAGGTAAAGATTCATAACCCCTGGTTCACCGAAAACAATGTGTGGATAGCGCTCAAAGGCATTGCCGGCAGTCTTGAACATCATAATCTTCAAACCTGGATCAAACCATATACCGAACTGCTTTCGGGAACAGAGGCGGGGAAAAGGGTGCTGGTGATTATGGCCGGAAACATTCCCATGGTTGGTTTTCAGGATTTTCTGCATGTGCTTGTTTCGGGCAACCATTTTGTGGGAAAGGTGTCATCTGATGATCATTTGCTGATCCCCTTTCTGGCCGCATTGCTTCTTCAGTTTGAACCTGAATTCAAAGACAGGATTGAGTTTTCGGATGGGAGGGTGAAGGAAATGGATGCAGTCATTGCAACGGGAAGCACAAACTCTTCGCGTTATTTCGACTATTATTTCGGAAAATATCCGCACATCATCCGTAAAAACAGGCATTCCATTGCTATTCTCAATGGTTCTGAAGAGGCCGGTGATTTCCATTCGCTGGGCAATGACATCTTTCTGTATTACGGACTTGGCTGCAGAAATGTATCCAAGCTGTTTGTTCCCGGGGGATATCGCTTTGATTCCTTTTTTGAAGGCATTTTCAATCATTCCTATGTGCTTGAAAGCAATAAATACACAAACAATTACGAGTACAACAAAACCATTTATCTCCTGAACAGCGAAAAACTTCTGGATAATAATTTTCTTTTGTTAAGAGAAGATAAATCGCTTTCCTCCCCGATAGGAGTGCTTTTTTATGAATATTACAAGGATAAGCAGGCATTGAAATTGCGTTTGCAGGAAGATGCTTCTGAAATCCAATGTGTCGTTTCAAAAGCAGGTTCTTACCCGGGTTCACTTTCCTTTGGCAAGAGCCAGTTTCCCATGCCCTGGGATTATGCCGATGGGATCGATACCCTGAAGTTCCTTGCAGGGTTGTAATTCCGACCTGTATATAGTCAATCCCACCCTTTCAGAGTCCTTTTATGCTGATTTTATACCGCATCTGCATTTCGCAAGTCCTTCATCTCCTATGTCTTTTGCTGAATAAAAGACTGGGCCATCCATTCGCTTCGGGAGCAATTTTTTGAATTCAAGGTCCTTTCAGACGAGAATTGAGCAGAATCATGCCGGTTTATGATGCCGGTCATAGATCCATGTTTTACATGTTTTCGGGTGACAAAAGTCACCTTCCTGCCTGTGAACCGTCATAGTTGCATTTGTCAAATCGCAACACATTTGCCTATCCAATTGTTATACACCATCTATCTGTAACAATATAAAAAAATCCTTATGAAAACGACTGTCAAAACCAATTTACTTGCTGCTCTTCTCATGGTTGGAGGAGCACTGATGTTTATGTCTTCAACAACCCGGGTGAATCAGAGACCTGTTTCTGGTCCAGGCGCATGGATTGCTCCTGTATGGGCAGACACCATCAAAAATCCATTCAAGGGGAATCTGAAGAATCTGGATGATGGAAAAAAATTATATGTCAAAAATTGCGTGGTCTGCCACGGTGATAAAGGCAAGGGAGATGGTATTGCGGCCGCCGGACTAAATCCCAAACCAGCAGATCACTCTTCTGAAAAGATTCAGAAGCAATCGGATGGTGTCATTTATTGGAAAATTGCCAATGGAAGATCACCCATGCCCGGGTATGGATCATTTACTGCAGAACAGCGCTGGAGCCTGGTCAACTATGTGCGGACTTTAAAGGCCAAATCAAAATAACAACTGGTTTGCAATTATCGGCATTAACAGAGTAACACAAGATTTCTTTCAATTACAGAATTTAATTAAACCAAAATTTAATTTATGAAAACCAAGAAAATTACTCTAAGAGGAGCACTTCTTTCTGGCGTGATCATCCTGAATGCAGCATGCATCAACCCACTGTTTTCACAACAGGACTCCACCGCAACTGCTCCGGCTGATATTCCCAATAAAGCCAAAGGCGGAGGAACCAAATTTCTGC
>Ga0207022_10156_pt1 | contig 18534 bp, 14 predicted proteins | sample Alteio_BWMinCont_46_FD_153307 | JGI IMG/M metagenome (GOLD analysis project Ga0207022, IMG submission 153307) | Enriched cells from forest soil in Barre Woods Harvard Forest LTER site, Petersham, Massachusetts, United States -... | ecosystem: Environmental > Terrestrial > Soil > Temperate forest >... | reverse complement strand
GGCATACGCAGCGCTTTGATTGTTGGTGATGATCGTGAATTCGCCGACATTGTCCACGCTGGGGCGATTGGGGACGAAGTCAAGAGCGTTGGCGCGAATGAAGTTGTCCTGGATGTTGATGCCATCTTGCGTGACCTGGGTCCAACTGGGGCGCCCACCATCGATCACTGTATTGGTGCGGTTGACGATGCCGTCCACGCCCGGCTCCGTGCCGATCAAAGATAATGGGTTACGTCCATTTAAGGGGAGGGCCTTCATCTGCTCGCCAGTAACGGTCGAAGTGATCTCCGCATTGGTGGTGTTGACCAACTCTTGGCCGGCAGTCACTTCCACAACTTCCGAGGTTTTGCCGACCTCCATGGACACACTGAGTGAATACTCTCGACTGGTCTCAACCCGTATATCGTTGTATTCAGCCATCTTCATTCCCGTGGCTTCAACTTTCACAGTGTAAACAGCCACTGGAATCTGGTTGAACACGAACGAACCATTGTTTGTGGTCGTGGTAGTAATGACAGCAGAGGTCTGGACATCGGTTGCCGTGACCTTCGCACCGGCGATGATGGCTCCGGACTTATCTGTTACTGTCCCTGATATGCGGCCGAGAGGGGACTGCGCCAATGCCATTGAAGCTGTGAAGAGCGTCAACAGGAACAAAGCGGCCAATCTCCCAATCGAGTTGTTTATGTACAAAATGCGATTCATCTTTTCTCCTCTTTTTATTTTCGGCAGTTTTCGAATCGTAAATGATTCAGCTGTTAAGAATCGTTGAGTCAGGTTTCGTTTTTCTATCTTGCCTGTTTCTTATATTCATTGACAGCACCACATCGGCTGCAAGCTTCATACCAATTAATTACCTACAAGCTGATTGAAAACAAAGAGTTTAATTTTATAACATTATTAATATCTACATGTTCCCATATTTCCAGATGTGGGTGATTTGAAAATGTGTAGACATTTACATTCCAAGCGTATGATTCAATATTTCAAAAAATTATGGGCTCCATAGCTTGTCAATAAGCGCATATAGAAGTTCCGATAAGAAAAATCAATTTTAACTTTATGCTATGGATGACGCAAATTTCCTCTTGCACATGATGACATCCCAACATTAAAGTATTCGACAAGACCGGAAACGTATTCTTAATGGTATACAATGTTGCGGCATAATTAAACCTATTCACCATGGAGCTTTCAATGCGAAATTGCTTTCAATTTATTTTGGCAACATTAATTACGTTCCAATTTTACGTTGTGGCGGCCGCGCAGCAACCTTGGGAAGGCAAGGACTACAAGCAATGGTCAGGCAAAGATGCCGAGAAAGTCCTCGAGCAGGGGCCGTGGACGGCGACCCGTTCCCTGACCACGATGAGCATACAGCAGACTAGATCGACGGGCAGCAATAACGACGCCCAAAACCGGGATTCCCAAATCGAACTTATCTATACTGTCCAACTCTATTCGGCCAAACCGGTAAGGGAGGCCTTTATGCGTCGAGCTCAAAACAGCCCGAACTACATGAAAATGACCGATGACAAACGCAAGCAAGTGGATGCCAACTTACAACAGTTCGTTGAGCAGAATCCGGGTGACATCGTGGTCGTTCATGTTTCATTCAAGTCCTTGAACTCGATCGCCCAGCAGAACGCTTCTTTATACTGGCAACAAGCGACACTGGAGCGGATCTTAAATACAACAAACTTGCTTACCAGTGACAACCAAAAAGTGTCCCCGATCGCATTCACTCCCGCACTGGGTGATCCGAATGCATTTGAACTACAGTTCCCCCGTACCTTCAATGGAAAGCCTGTGCTCGAAGCAGGCAAAAAGAACCTTGGACTCGAATTCCAAGTCCCAACCCTTACTACATCTTTAACAGTCCAAGGTATTAAAGGAACCGGAATATCATCTGCTGCTCCAGCAACAAATATCGGTGGGCAATCACTGAATGCCACCACCGAACGCGTTTATTTTGAGTTTAAGTCCGCTAAAATGTCCGTCAATGGGGCCTTGGAGTACTGACATACACGAAACCTAGGGCGTATCCTGAATACAAGTTCCGGTATTTGGTATTGTGATGAAGCGCACCTCGTTTTAATTTGAGACTTTCCCTTCTTGGGTCGTAAAAAAAATGACCAACAAGGCAGTTGATGTATTACCCTTATTGGATTCCCATCATCTCCCTGAGAGAGATCGGCGATATGGACACCGGTAAAAGGTTCACAGGACATATTGCTGAGAAATACAGACAGCTGATACGGCAGCCAAAATCTCTTTCTCGATGGATTTGAATTGGCGTGAGAGGTCGAGAAACGGGACAGGCACGGATGAACTCTTGGCTGCCGCGATCGGACGGGGGTTGAGTAACTGTTTTTTCATGTCTATGGGTAACGAACAGAACTTTACAACAACTTGCTGATCTCTATCCAAGGCTGAATGCATTTATTTTGGTACAAACTGGAAATCAAAATTTGAACAGGATTCATTCAGCTCAAACTGAACAGATTCCAATAATTGGATGTTGATTCAATGCAATTTACAATAATCAATAGGGATGCTAATTAAATACAACCGAGTAAGTGCTATGTCATTGAAATTAAAGAGTTTACATATTCCATGATTGGCAGTACATTTGCACATCTTCAAAAGTAAGTAAATGTTGAAAACTGCTTGGAAGAGCAGATTCAACCGGAAAGCAACACGAGCTGAAATCCCAGAGGAGATACCATGACGACAGCGAAACTTACCATTCGTTTAGTGATCATCGGACTGTTGCTAGTGTTGGCAGTTGCCCCTGTGTATGCACAGGTGGTCACCGGCACTATCGCAGGTACCGTCACAGACGAGAGCGGCGCAGTGATCCCCGGAGCGAAGATCGTGGCCGTGGACTTGGCATCCGCCATTCAGTACACAGCGGTATCAGGCGGCAATGGATCTTATGAGATCCCCGACCTGCCTTTCGGCGTGTTTAAAGTGACCGTGACAGCGCCGAAGTACAACACGGTTGTCTTCCAAGAAGTGAAAGTGGATGCTTCCAAAACTTCGACAGCGAACCCAAAGATGTCATTGGCCAAAGGTTCAACCGTCATCGAGGTGTCGGAATTACAATCGGATGTTGACACAACAACCGCGGAAGTCAAAAACACAATTGACCGCCGCCAGTTGATGGACCTGCCTCTGCCTACTCGTAATCCTCTGGACTTGGTCAATACGATGGCTGGCATGACACACATATTGAACGGTGCAACAGCAGGGACAGCGGACACTTATGTGAACGGACTCCGTCCCAGCGCCACCAATATCACGCAAGATGGCATCAACGTGGCAGATAACACAGTGAAAACTAGTTCATTCTTTGCCATCAGTTCACCCACGGTCGAGGGCACTGGTGAATTCAGTGTATCCACAAATGGCTCGGGAACGGACGGTGGGTATGGAGCTGTACAAGTGAACTTGTCCACGGCGCGCGGAACTAAAGACTTCCACGGCGCTTTGTACTGGTACCAGCGCACCAGCTACCTCAATGCTGATACCTTCTTCAACAAAGCATCGCATCTTCCCACCCCATTCCTGTTACAAAACCGCATCGGCTATCAGGTCAGCGGTCCGATCTTCATTCCGCATGTCTACGACGGGCGCAAGAAGACATTCTTCTTCAACTCACTTGAACTCTATCGTCAGCCAATTTCCAACCCGGTTACAAGTGCGGTTTATACGCAATCGGCGCTGACCGGCTTGATGAGTTATCACGCCTCTTGCGGTTCTGCCTCAACCTCGATTCCAACTTGTCCAGCGGGTGTTACCAACGGCCAATTGATGCCTGCAATCAACTTGCTCTCTATCCCTGGCGTACCCTACGCAGCACTTGATCCGGCTTCTATCAACTTCTACACCAAATATGTGCCTGCACCTAACACCGATGCAGGGTGCTCTGGCGACAGCCTTAACGTACGTTGCTTCACCTATAACTTGGGTGGAGCTGCAAACCAAAACCGATACGTTGCGCGTTTGGACCACTACATCACACCGAACGAGAGCATCGAGGCAGACTACAACCAAGCAAACTTCCTGACCCTACAAGACTTCCTGAACGCCAACGTTTCTCCATTCCCTACATCACCCGGCGGTGGACAGGCTTCGAAACGCCAAGTCTTTGCATGGGCACTGCACTCGGTGTTGGGTAACAACAAGACCAACGAAATCCGTGCAGGAATCCAGCGCGCTCCTGTGACGTTTGTGACTGGAACTGACTTTTCACAATCAGGCGGAGTCGGGTTGTCCTATCCCGGCGTGATCACCAACCCGGAGACCATCATCAATGGCATTCCGCAAGGAAGAGATACTGTGGTGTGGTCAATCGCAGACAACTTCTCATGGGTAAAGCGTGGCCACAACCTGCGTTTCGGTGGAGAATACCGTGACATCAATGCCAATTCTTACCTGAATTCATTGGTGACCCCGTTGGTCCAGGAAGGACTCAGCGGCGCCCTTACTCAAGGCTCTGGACTTACAGCTTCCAAGTTCCCTGGCGGCATCACCAACAACGATCTGACGACCGCCAATACGGTCTATCAGGGGATCACTGGATTAATAGGATCCGTAACTCAAGGATTCAATTACACCAGCCCGTCTTCTGGTTTCGTAGCCGGAGCAATACAGGATTACAAGCCAGAACAAAAATTCCTTTCATTTTACGGACAGGACTCATTCAAACTCCTCTCGAACCTCACTGTGAACTATGGCGTGCGTTGGGAGTATCAAGGGGTCTTCCATGACCGCGCTGGTCTCATCACTGCACCAACCGGTGGACTCACTGGGTTGTTCGGTAGCGCTGGTGTCGGGAACTTCACTACTCCGGTCACAGCAACAGCTGTAACGGATACGACACTTACCCCCGTTGCAGGTGGTCTATACAACCCTGATCGTAACAACTTCGCCCCATACCTGGGATTTGCGTGGGATCCGTTCAAGAACGGTAAAACCTCAGTACGTGGTGGCTTTGCATTCCACTTCATTGAGGACGGCTTTACCGCTCTGACTCCAGCCATTACTGGACAAACCGGATACTTCTTCACATCCGGCAATTCCATCCCGTCTGCACCGACATCCGCTTGTTCCGCAGCGTATACAGGAGGCACAGCACCGTGCCCGGCACAGTTTGGAATTGGAACCCAACCCACTGCAGTGCAGCCTGCAAATCTGGTATTCCCCACAAGTATGTTGGGAGTTTTCAACAGCACCAGCTCATTTGCAAGCGCGAACTTCTTCAGCCCAAACTTGGTCACTCCATACGTGATGGAATGGAACTTCGGAATTCAGCGTGAAGTCGGCAAGAAGGTCACGGTGGAAGCCCGCTATGTGGGCAACCACAGCACACAGCTCTATCGTGCAGTGAACATCAACCAACTCAACTATCTGACCAATCCATTCTCTTGCGCATCATGCGGTCTGGGCGGAGCAGCAGCTAGCACAGCCAATCTACTCACAGACTTCTTGACTGCACAGAACAATTTGAACATTTGCCTCGCCAATCCTGCCTCATCGGCCACGCCGTGTGGATCAACTTCTTTCGCCAATAAAGGGTTGTCAGCTCCTGGATTGGGAACGCAGAAAGATATGCCCATCTTCGATGTGATGTTCGGCGGCCCTGCGGGGTCCAACTTCACAAACGCCACGTTTATCTCCAACCTGCAGACCAATTCACTGTTCACATTGGCCAACACACTACGCACTTCAGCCAATGGCACACTGAAAGCAAATCGTGCGTTGTTCCCAGCCAACTTCTACGTTCCCAATGAGTCCCTCAATGCGGCCAATTACGTGGGTAACGGAAGCTGGTCCACCTACCACGCTCTTGAGTTAGTGGTACAACGCCGGTTCAGCCATGGCCTTCAGTTCCAGGCCAATTACACTATGAGCAAAGTGTTGACGGATGCCCGCGCCGCTTCAAACCAGACGGAAGCACAGGTGTATCAGAACATCCTCACCCCGTCATTGGATAAATACCGCGCAGCATTCGACATCACCCACAACGTGAACATCAACCTGCTCTATCAATTGCCCTTCGGCAAAGGACAGCGCTGGTTCGGGAACGCCGGAACCGCCATGAATATGGTCGTTGGCGGTTGGAACATACAGGGCGTTACTCACCTAGCCAGCGGCGCACCGTACCAAATCCTTTCCGGACGTGCAACCGCCGGTATCAACCAATCTGAACCTGTGGTGTTGCAGAACATGACAGCAGCCCAGTTCGCGGCCCAGTTGGGCGTGTTCAAGACACCCAATGGCGTGTTCTTCATCAATCCCGCTTCCGGGCTGATCACCATCACTGGCACTTCCTTCGGAGGCGCCAGCGCACCTGTGATCTGTTCGGCCGGCCAAACCACACCGTGTTTCTCAATCCCCGCACCGGGAGCGTATGGCAACACATCCTTCAATGAATGGAACGGCCCCGGGTACTTCGATCAAGACTTGAGCATGATCAAACGCATCCCGCTCCCTCATCTTGGTGAAGGCAGGAACCTTGAGATCCGGCTGGAAGCATTCAACGCATTCAACCACACCAACTTTGTGGCCCCCTCTGCTACAAGCTTGACCTCTACAAACTTCGGACAATTAACGACCACAGCCGATCCAGTGCGTGGCGGTGGTGAACCTGGTCGTATCGTGCAATGGGCGATCCGTATCAACTTCTAAACGAATTTCCCAAAAGGGAACCAACCCCAAAGGCCCCGGATCACTCCGGGGCCTTTGTTCTGTCTATGAGACTTTCCCCTTCCTGGGTGCGTAATATTTTGACCAGCATAACGTTTGTTGTATTACCCTAGTACGACTCCCATCATCTCCCCCAGAGAGCTTGGCGATATGGACACCGGTAAAGGTACACAGAACATACAGGATTCATTCCTGAACTCCGCGCGCAAGGACCGCGGGGTGATCACCATCTACCTGATCAGCGGCGTCAAGCTGACAGGACGGATCCGGTCCTTCGATAAATACTCCCTCGTGCTGGAATCGAACAGCACCGAGCAGCTCATCTTCAAGCATGCTGTCTCTACTGTAGTCATCTCAAAACAGACCCACGCAACAAGCCATGAGCGCCATGCGCCGGGAGAGACAGCAACGGACCGTGCGGTTGCTGCCGTCCCTGAACCCTAATACCATTGCTCCTAGGCAGGAAAGGGCCGCACAACCATTCCCGGACCGAATGTGACCCGCCAGAGCTCCCGAACAACTACCAGACAAGGGCGCCAGCCCCAAACCAATCCAGCACGTGGACGGGACATCCCAGAACGGGTGTTCTTGGTCGGCGTGGAGTTCCGCAGCGGCAAATCCTCAAAACTTAAACAGGCGCAGGCCGCAAAGGCCGTGGCAACCGCTACGAGCTCTAAAGGGTCAGAGCCTGATCACCCATCGCACGAAAAACAAAATACATTCACGCCTGCAGAGCGGATCGAAGAATCCATGATCGAGTTCCGCGAGCTGGCACGGAGCGCTGGTGCGGTTGTGGCTGGGGAGATCGTGCAACGTCGTGACAAGCCTGATCCGGCAACTCTGCTGGGAAAAGGAAAATTGGCAGAACTCAATGGGGCGGCGGCGATGGCGCATGCCGACGTCATCCTGATCGACCACGACCTCTCGCCATCACAACAGCGGAACATCGAGAAAGAAGTGAATCGGCGGGTCATTGACCGGACACAGCTCATCCTCGACATTTTTGCCCGTCACGCGAGAACGCGTGAAGGCCAGTTGCAGGTGGAATTAGCACAACTCGAATACATGCTACCGAGATTGGCGGGACATGGTGCAGAGATGTCGCAACTCGGTGGCGGCATCGGCACACGCGGACCGGGTGAAACCAAACTGGAAACGGACAAACGCAAGATCAACCGGCGTATCCGGCATGTGAAGGAGCAGATCGAGGATGTGCGGCGCATCCGGCGCCAGCAGCGGCAGCACAGGGAAGATGTACCGATGCCGGTGGTCGCGCTGGTGGGATATACGAATGCCGGAAAATCCACGCTCTTCAACCGATTGACCGGCGCCGGGGTGGAGCAATCGCAACGCATGTTCGCCACACTCGATCCGACATTGCGCGGCATCACGCTGCCATCGAAACGCAAAATCTTGCTGAGTGATACGGTCGGGTTCATCCGCAACTTGCCACATACCCTGGTCACGAGTTTTCGGGCCACTCTTGAGGAAGTTGAGCGGGCGGCGCTATTGTTGCATGTATCGGATGTGAGCAGCCCGACTGCCGCAGAGCAACAAGCGCAGGTAGAAAAGGTGTTGGGCGAGCTCGAAGTGCGAGGGACGACGCGGCTGCGCGTGTTCAACAAGATCGACCTGCTCCCCGAGGGCGAGCGTGATCAACTTCATGCCAAGCCTGATTCGGCGTATGTTTCAGCGCGTTCAGGAGATGGCATCGAAACGTTGTTGGCGCGTATTGATTCTATGGTGACAGTGGACAAGGTGCAGCCCATCCATGTGCGTGTGCCACAGAGTGAAGGGCGGGTATTATCGCAGATCGAAGCGCGAGCGAAGGTGCTTGTGCGCAGCTATCGCGGAGGATTTGTGTATCTGCAACTGGAAGCGCCTGAGAGTTTGGCGCGCGAGTTGGTGGCATTCCGCCAAAAGAAATGACCGCAAATAAAACGGCCCGTGGCGGAGGAGCGGAAGTTTTCCCAGAGCCACAGACCGGATTCGACGCGGATGCGTCTAAGATGTAATTCGAAACTTACGCCCGCTTCCTTGAAGAGTCAACCTTTAAATCGTAAAAATGCAAAATGCGTAATCGCCGCGTATTACCTGCATAGAATTGATTTTTGCACCGTTAATGGGTCAATCGATCAGATGACCAATCTGCGGGATTGCAGAATAAACTTACACTCAAAACTGGGCGGAACATGGCAACTAGAACAACCGACCTATCTTCATTGACACCCCCGTATCCCGCTGATAAATTGTGTGTTCCGCTAAAGCAGCAGATTCATATCATCACCTAAATAGGACGCGCCCTGCCCTCATGGATCCAGCATTAACCAAAGCGCTGAGTGAACTTGTGGTCAACGCCATCCCCACGATGGTGCTGTTCTTGTTGATCTATGTCGCGTACACCTTTCTGGTACACAAGCCGTTGATGGCCGTGCGCGCCGAGCGCCATAACATGACCGCCGGAGCCGTAGAGAAAGCCAAAGCCGATGTGGCCGCTGCAGAGGCCAAGACTGCGGAATACGAACAGAAGTTGCGGGAAGCGCGCGCCAAAATGTTCCATCAGATGGATGCGCGACGCAAAAAAGTATTGGAAGTGCGCGAGATGATGTTGGCAGAGACACGCAAGAAGGTGGATGCCGAATTAAAGGCGGCGAAAGCTGTTCTAGCCAAGGAAGTTTCCGAGGCAAAGCTGGGGATCGAAGCGCAGAGCGAGCAAATGGCTCAGTCTGTGATCCAGAAAGTGTTGCAGACCGGCGCAGGAGCGGCCCAATGAAGCCCTTCATGCGTGGCATTCTGATGATGGCACTGGCGGTCTTTGCGCTGGGAATCTTTGCTTCCGCACAACAACAGAAAATTCCGGCAAAACCTGCTGCAACTACCACTCCTGCGGCGCCTGCAGCAACTCCCGCTCAAACTCCTGACAAGAAGGCCGAAGAAGCCAAACAGGCTGAAGGCGGCGAAACAGCCAAGCAAGCCAAAGAAGATGCGGAGCTCAAAGCCGGCCTCAAGGAAGACAAGAAGGAAGAAGAGGACGAGGAGAAACAATATAAAGAATCGGCCAGCGTGAAAAAGATCGGCAACTTACTTGGACTGACCCCAACGCAGTCGTATTGGGCCAATACCATCCTCAACTTCCTTGTCATCGTTGTGCTTTTCTTTGCATTGTTGAAATCGAGCCTGCCCAAGGCCTTCCTTGACCGCACAGAAGCTATCCGTAAAGGCATGGAAGAGGCACGCAAAGCCAGCGCCGAAGCCAAAACCCGCTTGAGCAGTATTGAAGAGCGGTTGGCCAAGCTCGACGAAGAGATCGAAGCGATGCAGACGGCGACCGAGCGCGATATCAAAGTTGAAGAAGAACGCTTGCGATTGGCAGCCCAGGATGAAGCGCGCAAGATCGAGGAATCCGTAAAGATAGAAGTCGCAACGGCATCGACCCTTGCCCGGCGAGAACTCAAACAATTTGCCGCTGAGCTTGCAGTCGATCTTGCGGAAAAGAAAATATCCGTGAGTGAAGCCAATGACCGCGCATTGGTATCAGAATTTTCAGGACGCTTGCAGAGCGGGAAAGGCGGCAACTGATGTCCGTAGTGGCCGGACGTTACGCGCGCGCCTTCGCTGATGTGGTGCTCTCCATGCACTTGGACGCCGCCATTGCCAGTTCTGACGTGGAGACGGTCCTTGCTGCCACGCAAAGCACGCCGGCGTTGCTCGCTGTTTGGGAGAACCCGGGTATTCCTCTTGACCAAAAGATCAAAGTGCTCGATGGTATTGCTGCCATCACCGGACTGAAACCTCAAACACGTAACTTCCTGGCTGTACTCATCAAACAACACCGCATCAACGTTCTTGGCGAAGTCGTGAAACTATTCAAAACCGAATTGAATGAGCGCATGGGCTTCGCCGAAGCAGCTGTCTCAAGCGCACGCCTGTTAGGACAGGATGAACGCACCAAACTCGAATCAGAGATCAGCGGCATGAGCGGCAAGACCGTGAAGGCGAGCTATGGAACCGATACTTCCCTGCTCGGCGGAGCGGTCATCACGATGGGCAGCACGGTGTATGACGGTTCGGTACGCGGCAAATTACAGAGATTGAAGAAGCAGATGGAAGCAGAATGATCCTAGTAACATCCAGCAGTTCAAAACGAAACGGAAGCGAACAACATGGCGACGATCAAAGCAGACGAGATCACTAAACTCATACGTGAGCAGATCCAGAACTATGAGTCCACGATCCAGGTGGATGAGGTCGGTACCATCATCAGCCTGGGCGACGGCATTGCGCGCGTGCATGGCCTGGACAAGGTCATGTCCGGCGAACTGCTCGACTTCCCGCACAATGTGGCCGGCATCGCCATGAACCTGGAAGAAGACCAGGTGGGCGCGGTGCTGATGGGCGAATACACCGCCATCAAAGAAGGCGACCAGGTGAAGCGCACCGGACGCATCATGAGCGTGCCCGTGGGCGACGCCATGGTAGGACGCGTAGTCAATGCGCTCGGCCAGCCGATCGACGGCAAAGGCCCCATTGCAACGAAACAGTTCATTCCTGTGGAACGCATTGCTCCCGGCGTGATCGACCGCCAGCCCGTGCGCGAACCGATGGCCACTGGCATAAAGGCGATCGACGCGATGATTCCAGTTGGCCGCGGACAACGCGAGCTGATCATCGGCGACCGCCAGACCGGAAAGACCGCCGTAGCTATCGACACCATCATCAACAGCAAGGGCAAAGACTTGATCTGCATCTACTGCGCCGTTGGGCAGAAACGCAGCTCGGTCGCGCAAGTCGTGCAGAAGCTCGAAGACTACGGCGCAATGGCCTACACGATCGTTGTGGTCGCATCGGCTTCAGAGCCTGCTCCACTGCTCTATCTTGCTCCGTATGCCGCGACTGCCATCGGTGAATTCTTCCGCGATAACGGCAAGCACGCACTGGTCATCTACGACGATCTATCGAAGCATGCTGCGGCTTACCGCGAAATTTCTTTGCTGTTGCGGCGTCCACCGGGACGTGAAGCGTACCCCGGCGACGTGTTCTATCTCCACTCGCGCCTGCTGGAACGATCTTCGAAGATGAGCGCAAAGCTCGGTGGCGGTTCACTCACTGCATTGCCCATCATCGAAACACAGGCCGGTGACGTCTCGGCGTACATTCCGACGAACGTCATCTCCATCACCGACGGACAGATCTACCTCGAGACAGACTTATTCAACTCTGGAATACGCCCTGCGGTGAACGTGGGACTTTCCGTCAGCCGCGTCGGCGGCAGCGCGCAGATCAAAGCCATGCGTCAAGTGGCCGGGAGCTTGAAGCTCGAACTTGCGCAGTACCGTGAACTCGCGGCCTTCGCGCAATTCGGTTCCGACCTCGACAAAGCCACGCAACAACAGCTCAACCGCGGCAAACGGTTGGTGGAACTGCTCAAGCAGAATCAGTACGTTCCGCTGACTTTCGACCGCCAGATCCTGATGATTTTCGCCGGAACGAGTGGTGTATTTGACGATATGGCAGTGGAGCAGGTCCGCGCATTCGAGGCGGGATTGTTCAAGTACTGTGACACGATCAATCCACCGGTGCTGAAGGCGATCATGGAGAAGAAAACTCTCGAAGACAGCATGAAAGTCGAGATGGCCGACTTGCTCAAAACCTATAAAGAACAGTTCTTGGCAGAGCAGTCAGCCGTAAAAGCGTAGCGTATTTGCAACAAGGAGTTCCCAATGTCAGAGCTAGATCTGAATGCGTTGATGGAAGACACTAAACGGTTGGCCCGCGTCAGTGACCAGGCCTCGCATGCGATGGCGCTGGCCATGATCGACATCGCAAGACAGCTGCGCGAGATCAACGCGAAGCTCGACGGCGGCAAAAAGTCTGGCAAAGGGAAGAAGAAAAAGTAAGCAATGGCGAGCATACTCGACATCAAACGGCGCATCCGCAGTGTGAAGAACACGCGGCAGATCACCAAGGCCATGCAGATGGTCTCGGCGGCCAAGCTGCGCCGTGCGCAGGAACGCGCCGTTCAATCGCGTGCCTATGCTCAAATGATCACGGCTGTTTTGAAATCACTGGTCGCACGCGCCGATGTCTATGACCCGAAGACGGGTGAGCCGCAGCACTCACTTTTGATCCGTCGTCCGGAAAAAACTGTATTGGCTGTGGTCGTTACCGGAGAAAAAGGCCTGGCCGGTGCGTTCAATACAAATATCCTGAAGACAGCCGCACGCTTCATCGCCTCAAAATCAGATTGCAATGTTGACATCATCTGCGTAGGACGCAAAGGCCGCGACTTCTTCAAACGCCGTTATCCTGTGGCGGGCGAGAATGGCGAACGTGCCGGGAAGATACAAGTTGTTGGCGAGCATGTTGGCGTGATCGCCCGCACTCCATTTACAGCTGCACAGAAGATCGCAAGTGACTTCATCGCCCGTTATGCCGATGGCCGTGCAGACAGCGTGTATGTGATCTACAACGAGTTCAAGTCCGTCATCACGCAGCGGCTGGTCGTGGATGCGGTGCTGCCCATCCGCAAGATCGGCGAGAGCGATATCCAGATGGCAGAGGGCATGACCGAGGAACAAATCAAAGCCGCGATAGAGGCTGCGCGAGTGACTGGCGCGCCGCTGCGCCCGATGGACACGACGGAGCTCGACGAAAAAGCTGCGACATTCGGGACCACTAGCACCGATTACATCTACGAGCAGCCACCGCGTGTGCTCTTCGATGGACTGATCCCGCGCTATGTTGCCGTGCGCTTGTTCCGCTCGATGCTCGAGAGCGAAGCCGCCGAGCACGCGGCGCGCATGACCGCGATGGATTCCGCCACCAGCAACGCCAGCGACATGATCGACTCACTGACACTGGTGATGAACAGGGCCCGTCAGGCGAAGATCACGAAAGAGATCATCGAGATCGTCAGCGGCGCTGCAGCAGCTCAGTAAAGTTTTGCAATCGTAGTAATCGTGTAGCGAGAAAACCAGAAACGAGAAACGGACTATGGCAGAGAACATTGGAAAAGTCGTGCAGATCGCGGGACCCGCGGTCGATGTGCAGTTCGGCGAGGGCATGCTTCCGCCCATTTATCAGGCCATCCGCGTGGTGAGTGAAGGCTTTACCGTGCCCTTCCCCATTGACGTGATCCTCGAGGTGCAGCAGCACTTGGGTGAAGGCCGCGTGCGCACAGTCGCCATGCAGGCTACGGACGGCATGGTACGCGGCATGAAGGCCATTGACCTTGGAGGCCCCATCAGTGTGCCCGTAGGCAAAGGCACGCTCGGACGCGTGATCAACGTGATCGGCGAGCCGGTGGACAACCTCGGCCCGGTGGCGCACCAGAAGAAGATGCCGATCCACCGCGAAGCTCCGCTGTTCGATGAGCAGTCCACACGCGCAGAGATGTTCGTGACCGGATTGAAAGTCGTTGACCTCATCCAACCCTTCCTCAAGGGCGGCAAGATCGGTCTGTTCGGTGGCGCAGGCGTAGGCAAGACCGTTGTCATCATGGAGCTCATCAACAATGTGGCCAAGCAGCATGGTGGCTACTCCGTGTTCGCTGGCGTCGGCGAGCGTACCCGTGAAGGAAACGATCTGTGGCTGGAAATGAGCGAATCTGGCGTGATCAAGCCGGGCGACCCTTCGCAGTCAAAAGCGGCACTTGTGTACGGACAGATGACCGAGCCTCCCGGTGCGCGTCTACGTGTGGCATTGACCGCTCTGACGGTCGCTGAATATTTCCGCGATGCTGAAGGTGCGGACACGCTTCTCTTCGTGGACAACGTCTTCCGCTTCACGCAAGCCGGCTCGGAAGTCTCCGCGCTGCTCGGCCGTATGCCCAGCGCCGTGGGATACCAGCCCAATCTCGCAACAGAAATGGGCGAGTTGCAGGAACGTATTACGTCAACGAAAAAAGGTTCTGTCACCTCAGTGCAGGCAATCTATGTGCCTGCTGATGACTTGACCGATCCTGCTCCGGCAACGACCTTCGCCCACCTTGATGCCACCACCGTGCTCAACCGCGCGCTGACGGAGATCGGTATCTATCCCGCGGTCGATCCGCTGGCTTCGACCTCGCGCATTCTTGACCCTCGTGTCGTGGGCCAGGAGCATTACGATGTGGCGCAAGGCGTGAAACGCATACTGCAGCGCTACAAAGACCTGCAGGACATCATCGCCATCCTCGGCATCGAGGAGTTGAGCGAAGATGACAAGTTGACAGTCGCCCGTGCCCGCAAGGTGCAGAAGTTCCTCAGCCAGCCGTTCTTCGTGGCCCAACAGTTCACCGGCTACGAGGGCAAGTTCGTGAAGATCGAAGACACCGTCAAGAGCTTCAAGGAGATCATCGAAGGCAAGCATGATGACATCCCCGAACAGTGCTTCTACATGAAGGGCGGTATCGAGGACGTGCTCAAGGCAGCCGAAGAGATGAAGGCGACCGCGTAATCATAGCGAATGGCAAATCTTCTCAAACTCGAAGTGGTCACACCTGAAAAGCGCGTGGTGGATGATCAAGCCACTGAGATCACCATTCCGGGATCCACGGGATACCTCGGCATTCTGCCCGGCCACGCTCCATTGATCACGGAGATTGCCGTCGGCGAGATCGCATATAAGGATGCGCAAGGCGCGAAGCATCTGCTTGCCGTGGCATGGGGGTTTGCTGAGGTCTTGCAAGAGAAAGTCACGGTTCTAGCCGAGACCGCGGAAAAAGCATCTGATATCGACCTAACTCGCGCCGAACAATCCCGCCAGAAGGCAGAAGCTGCGATCAAAGGCGCAGCTCCGGGTGCGGATACATCCGAAGCTGCCGATGCTTTGAAGCGCGCTGACAGCCGTATCAAGGTGGCGAAGGAAGACGGGAAATAATTGATTCCAAGCTATAAAATCCACCTCATTCATGATTGGCAATACTCGCCACACCCGCATAATTCCCTTGCGTTCCAACACATTGCACACTAAAATCCAGCGGACTGTTATTTCGGTTCAAGACGGGACATGCGTCCCCCGTGGCTACCTGTGCGGTAAATCAGACCTCCCAGTCACCCCTAAGCGGAGTACCGGATGAAGAAGTTCCAGTTCGCATGGTTGGACGTTGCCATTGGCGCGGTGGTCAGCGTGTTGATGCTGGCGGTGTTCTGGTTCGGATGGGCGGATGGCCTCGAAAACAAACTCTATGATATGCGCGCCAAAATGCGCGCGAAAAATAATGTCAGCGACAAGGTCGTTTACATCGGGATCGATGATGATGATGTGGCGAAACTCGGCCGCCTGCCCTGGCCGCGCAATTACATGGCGGAGATGATCGACCAGCTCACCGAGGCCGGTGCCGAGACCATCACACTCGATGTGTTCTTCAACCAACCAGAAGTGAATCCGAGTTTGGACACCATCAAATCACTGGCTCAGGGTTACAACGAGAAATCCAATGGCAAAGGGCCGTTCAAGGAAGTCGCGGACACGCTGACCCAGGAAGCGACCAAGCTAGATAACGACGAGAAGTTGGCCGGCTCCATCGCGTTCTCGCAAAAAGTCGTGTTGCCCATGTTCTTCCAGTTGGGGCCACCAGCGATGGGCAAGAGTGGCAAAACGATTCCGGATTACGTTGAGAAGAACTTTGCCGCCAACATCAAAGCAGATCCAGCCATTGTCACAGCCAATGAATTCACGCCTCCATTCGAGAAGTTCGGCAAAGATGCGCGCGCGATCGGGACTGCGAATACTTTGCCCGGCGCTGATGGTGTGGACCGTGCCTATCCTTTGATTGTGGATTATGAGGGGCGGCTCTTCCCTTCATTGGCGCTTGCCACTCTGCGCTCTTTCTACAAATTGGAATCGAATGATTATCGCTACAACACGGGCGAGTTGGTCTTGGGCAATGCCCACATCCCGCTTGATGCCAACGGTAGTTTATTGGTCGATTACGTTGCCAAAGACAACACCACTGCATTCCGGTTCACGGATGTTCGCGACAAGAAAGTCGCGAAAGACCGCTTCCAGGGAAAGATCGTGCTCATCGGACTTTCTGCAACGGGATCGGGTGACGACCACACCACACCACTCGGCACGAACATTCCTGGCATGTTCATCCACGGCAATATCATTCAGGGCATCTTGAACAATAGCTACATCATCCGTCCAACATGGGCTTCGAAGTTCGAGTTGGTACTGATGCTGATGTTCGCGTTGTTCGTTGCACTGGCCATTCCGCATATCAGCGCGGGCAAGAGCGCGATCATCGCCGCGGTCCTGCTGCTGGTGACGGTCGGCAGCGGCTTCTATTTGTTCACATCCTCTGGATATTTCATCAAGATCGTTTCACCCTGCCTGCTGCTTGTGGTCGGATACACAGTAGTCGTCTCCAAGCGTTATCTCTATCAGGAACAGCGCACGGAGTTGCTCGAAGGCGAATCAGCCGAGACCAACAAGATGCTCGGACTCAGCTTCCAGGGCCAGGGCATGCTCGATATGGCCTTCGAGAAGTTCCGCAAAGTGCCGATCGATGACAGCATGAAGGAAACGCTCTACAACCTTGCACTCGATTTCGAGCGAAAGCGCCAGCTCAACAAGGCCGTCAGCGTCTATGAGCACATCATGACGGTGGACAAGAACTTCAAAGACATTTCTGCCAAGAGCGAGAAGCTGCGTGTGGCCAGCGAGACCATGGTGATGGGTGGCACACTTGCGGCACGCAAAGGCGGTGGTAGTAGTAGTGCATCATCCGATGCCACCATTCTTGACCAGCCGGGTGTAGGGGACATCGCCAAGCAGACCCTCGGCCGTTATGAGATCACCAAAGTCCTTGGACAAGGCGCGATGGGTACCGTGTATCTTGGGCGCGATCCGAAGATCAACCGCACGGTCGCCATCAAGACCTTGCTGTTCAAAGAAGAGTTCGATGAGGCTGACATCAAAGAAATGAAAGAACGCTTCTTCCGCGAAGCAGAGTCAGCGGGACGGCTCGTCCACCAGAACATCGTGACCATCTACGATGCTGGTGACGATGGCGAGATCAGCTACATCGCCATGGAGCTTTTGACCGGCACCGACCTCAAGGAATTCGCAACAAAAGATAAGCTGCTTCCCGCTGAAGAAGTCATGGAGACCATCGCCAAAGTCGCCGATGCGCTGGATTATGCGCACTCAGAAGGTGTGGTGCATCGCGACATCAAGCCAGCGAACATCATGCGTCTCGCCGATCTCAAGATCAAAGTCGCTGATTTCGGCATCGCACGCATCACATCGCAATCGAAAACAGCGACTGGAACCGTGATGGGAACGCCAAGCTATATGTCGCCAGAGCAACTGGCTGGTGCGAAAGTTGATGGCCGCGCCGACCTGTTCTCACTCGGGGTTACACTTTACGAGATGCTGACCGGCGAGAAACCGTTCACGGGCGAGAGCGTGGCCACGCTGATGTTCTGCATAGCCAATAAACCGCATCCTGAGATTCGTAGCGTGCGCGCCGACCTGCCAGAAGGGGTAAAGGCTATCATTGATAAGGCCTTGGCCAAGGACCCTGAACAGCGCTATCAGCGTGGCAGTGATATGGCGAAGGACTTGCGTAAACTATTAGGGACGGCTTAGCACCGGTGGAAGCAAGATTCCGGGGACGTTATTAAAGGGTTTCACCCCTTTTTTTACGGTTTTTAAGGGACGCATTCTGCGGTAGCATGAGACCGGACAAGGAACCGGCTGCCGCAGCGGTCATTCGGTGCGGCAACGGCCTGGATGCATGCGGACCGGTAAGGGTTAGTACTTAACATCACATGCGTTATACAGTCCAGGTCGCGGCGAAGACGGACGTTGGGTGCGTCCGCACCAACAACG
>Ga0207022_10154_pt1 | contig 18547 bp, 18 predicted proteins | sample Alteio_BWMinCont_46_FD_153307 | JGI IMG/M metagenome (GOLD analysis project Ga0207022, IMG submission 153307) | Enriched cells from forest soil in Barre Woods Harvard Forest LTER site, Petersham, Massachusetts, United States -... | ecosystem: Environmental > Terrestrial > Soil > Temperate forest >... | reverse complement strand
AGACCAGAATGGGATCTTTGAATCCGGCAGCCTTCAGATCAAACAGCGCGCCGAATCCACCGATGCTTCCCATGACGCCGACGCGGGAAGTTGCAGAAAATCAGGGTGCGCGCTGGTCGGCGGCGAAACGGCGGAAATGCCGGGGCTGTACCAGCCGGGGGAATACGACCTGGCCGGGTTTGCAGTAGGTGCGGTGGAGCGCGACCAGGTGCTGCCAAAAGACGTTGCACCGGGAGACATCCTGTTAGGTCTTGCTTCCAACGGAACCCACTCCAACGGCTATTCCCTCATACGCCACATCTTGAAGCGCCAAAAGATAGAACTGTGCACCGATAAGAAACTTGCGAAAGATCTGCTTACCCCTACCCGCCTGTATGTTAACTCCTGCCTCACTGCCATCAGGAGCGGCGGTGTACATGCGCTGGTGCATATAACCGGCGGCGGGATAACGGAAAACACACCGCGCGTATTGCCGGAAAATGCCGCTGCGGAAATAGACCTGAAATCCTGGCAAATGCCGGAGATATTCCAATGGCTGCAAGATAAAGGCAATATCAGCCAAAACGAGATGTTACGCACCTTCAACTGCGGCATAGGCGAGGTTTATATTGTTTCCGCCTATTTCAATAAAAAAGCCGATCCCAGGCCTACTCTGGAAGTAGCTCTCAATCGGTTGCTACCCGGAAAGTCTGAAACGTCGCATATGGATTACATTATCCGCTCGACGGAGGATGAAGAGGCGCTGATGGCGCGGGCGTCCAACGACATCGCCCAGCATCTGTACAAAATCCAGACTATCAATCCGGACAAGATAGAATATGACAGGCTCAAGGAAATCAACGCGCGCGTGGAAGCGGGGGACATCCAGGAATGGGAAAACCTACGCAAGCGCTTGCTTACCCACGGTAATATCGTTGGAATTAAGATAACGTCGGTTTCCTTCTATGGCACTAACATGGTTATCACATTCAGGGGAACTCCGGATATGCTCGGCAAGACCCTGGTGGCATCGGGCCTGAGAGTTCTGCAGGATGGTGACAGTCTGCTGCTTATGCTGAAGTGAGCGCGCCGTAGTCAGCGGGTTGGTGATTTTCCTGTGGATTTTGAGTATGAAGGAACAATCGGCTTTTTGAGGTACTGCGCATTAAGGTATGCTGCAATATCTCCGCTATTGATAGTGGTGGAAGGCTGGTCGGCAGAAGATTGCCCTTCCTCTTTCTTTCCTCGTGTCCGTTGGAATTGCTGCATTATTCCTATAACGTGTTCAAGGATGGATGGTTTCGCCCTTTCCTCGGGAAGATATATCGCTTTTCTTATTACTTTGACTACGCTATCCACATCCCTTTCGTACTGATTTGGTGCCAGTTCCCTGCCGACTCGCATGCCTGCCGCCCTTGCCATTTCACAAGCCTCGGCCTCCGCGAAAATGGCACCGTTTACAAGCACCTGGACTATCGGTATTTCACCGTCTCTTCTTATGCACCCCAGTTCTCTTGCCTGGGCTTGTGTTTCTTTAATTTTGCCTGTGTCTGCGCCATCCGATGCTACGGCAAGCTTCACAGCGCGATTAAGAAGCCCTCGTAATGGCACACTCTCATCACAATACAGAAAGCCGCTATCCAGCCATAAAGCCACCCTAAAAACATCATCAGGGATATTTTCCTGTGCCGCTATGCCTTCCAGGTGATATATGCCGCACATCCCGAGGCATTCCTTGCCGGCCAATGAGTCTTGTATGGCCTTCTGGCGCGCGAAAATCCTGTATGACATTTCATTATACACGCCGGGTCTGTTTATCGCGCCGGGAACGTATTGGTGGTACTTAGCGGAATCTATGCGAATGTTCGGTTCAAACAGATAAAAACTATCTGTGTCCATTGGGAATGTCTCCTCCCATCCCCTTTCTATTTCGGCCTGCACCATGAAATCGGAGTTTTTTCTTTTTCCTCCGTCTGCCGGCCCGCCAAATTCCGAAAAGCGTTGCCCCATGGCTAGCTGGCGTTCCGCTTGTAACTGCGTTTCTTCCAATTCTAACCGTATGGCGCCGCCGGGATAAACATGCCTGCCGCTTTTGGCATATTCCAAGCCTCCGGTTCTAATACCTAGACGATCGAATATATCAACAAGTATTTCTTCCAATAAAGCATCTTCCCGCTTGCCATGTATTTCCCCGGCGATTACCTGCAGCTTCTTTCCGGTTCTTCTTGCTTCATCCAGAGCCCCTTTCACCAGGTAAAACAGCGAGTGGTACAGCTGATCAACATGCTCTTGTGTAGGCTTTTCCCTATGATCCCTGCGGTGTTTTCTGTGAGTAAGGGGAAAGAGAATAGGAGATTCCGATCGAGGGCTTAAATAGGAAAGCGCAGCTTGTAATTCATCTACTTCCCTCGGTTGCAAGGCCGAAACGAACTTTATTATATTTTCTTCCCGCAATTCCCTTCTTTCATCTTGTGTCAGGCCGGACACGATACGTTTTATATTGAGATGGTTAAGCACTGATCTTCTATGGGGAAGTAAAAGTGGCGCAACAATTCGCACAGCCTCTTCCGGCGGCCATTTTTTCAGTAACTGATCCGGATTTATGCCTGCTTCTTTCAGGGCGGCCTGTTCGACAGTTGTCAGGTTGTCCAAAACTGTATCTATATTTTTGGCAGTGAGTCCCAATGCCTTGTGCGGCATCAGATCGGTAAGAATTTTAATAACATCTGTCCGGGAATAACCTTCTATCAGCTGCTCCGGGGTTATGCTCTCCCACCTTTCAAAAGATTTTAGATTAGCCCATGCCCATGGAAAAAGAAAGCCTGCAAGTTCCTCATTGAATAGCTCGCTGTCCTCGGCAGGAACACCAAGCACCTCTCTTGCCTTCTCAGTTAGAAGTGCAAATTCAGCTCGAAAAAAACCCTCCTCCGTCGTGCGTAACGCCGCCTCCAATGGAAAAAGAAAGTCTGCAAGCTTGCGCATATTTGATTGCTTGCTGTCCCAGGCAGGAACACCAAGTGCTCTGCGTGCGAGCTTAGATACAAGTGCATATTCATATCGAAAATGGTCCTCCATGCTTAACTTCGGATTTGCGGTGGCATATTGGGAAAACCCTCTTAATCCTTCTTCGGTTTCCAATACGGCGGCTTTGGTCAATAGAGCGGATTTTACCTGCCGCGGCAGGTCAAAGATTGCTCCGGGGCCGTGGCTGGTATTAGGAAAAGTTACGGGATAAACACATTTGATAACGGAAGGCGAGGTGGAAGCAACCAATCCGTTCAGATAGTGTATTTCCCCGGTTTCTGTGTTCATCACGGCAGGGGAGACGGTAGAACACCAGGATGTGACGCCTTCCGGCGCTTCACAGTGGCGGATAGTGCCGACACTCCAGTGGCCGCGGAGTTTAGTTTCAGGGGTAAAATCAAGAGTAGCTGCCATGTCATCAGTATAAGACAAAACTACTAATAATTATTTAAGATGTTGGCTTATTCCTACTCTCATGCGGCATTGCGTGGATAATACATTCTCTGTAAGAATATATGTAATAACAAGATGTTACTCTGGGGCGTCCTGTCTTTTTTCATCGTGTACATACAGCCTCAATTCCTCGTCCTTCACGTCCAGTGCGCGCGAACCTTTCCAGATTAGCTTCCAGCCGGGTTGCAGTTCTTCGGGATCATTCCTGCCGGTTACTGTAAGCATGAGCGGGCAGGTGGCATGTTCAAAGTCCTTAACGGTGTGAAGGATATGATCATCACTGAAATATTCAAGCATCGGAGCAATGCTTTCTCCCAGGTGATATTCGTTCATGCACATCCCGCCATAAGGAGAATGCCTGATATAGTCTTCCATCTGCGTAATCACAGGGCGGTAGCTTTTAGTTTCGTCCAGCCACGGCAATAAGAGGGTATTGACAGTAATCCATACGGCGGCGATGGCGCAGAACCAGATTTGAGCGGCGGCGACTGGCCGGTTGTCGTCCTTACGCAATTGAATGTAAAGGAAAAACCCGCCGGCAAAAGCGGCTGTGATAATCGCCAGCCACTGGCCATGCTGCGAAGTAAAATCCGTCGGGAAAATCGTGCCGATGAACGGCAGAAGCTGCGGTAGCGGATGACCGGGTTGTAAACTGAGCCACATAATCCAGAGTGTAATCAGCGACAACATGCCGGCAATTCCCATAAGTTTGTTCCAGCGGTGCAGAAATTTATCCGGCAACCTGAAAAGTTCCGTGGAAGCAAGCATTGTGAATGCAGGGATGAGAGGCAGGAGGTAAAGCGCGCGCGCCGAAGCTGAGATGGAGAGCAGCCCAAGCCCAACGCTCGACACGGTGACGGGCAGCAGGTATTCCGGTTTTTTCCAATCATGGCGCGCGCGAAATGCCGCCATGACCGCCAGGGGAAATACCGGAAACGCAAACCAGAAGACAGAGGCTATAATGTAATAAGGCTTGTTGTCCGCTCCGAGGCTTGCAACCGAGAAGCCAAGAAAACGCCCCACATTGTTCTTCCAGAACCATTGCATAAAAAATTCCGGTGAAGTGTGATATAAAAGTGCAGGCCAGATGAGCAGGAACGGCGATGCCACAAGCAACCCAAATGCCAATGCGTAAGCCGTATAACGGGAACGCATTGTCGGCAGCATTATTAATAAATGTGCCAAGCTAATAGTTAACACGAGCGGCATAAACATACCCTTGGAAAGAAATGCCATCCCGATGCCAAGCCCTGTCCATAACCCGGATGCTTTCCAATATGTATTTCTGTACACAAGCAAAGTTATGCCATAGAATGCCATTGCACAGCCGGCAAGCAGTGCTATATCGGTAAACATATCATGTGAATGGCGTACGATGCCGACAGTGCCTAAAAAGAACAGCAGGGATACCCAGGCAATATCCCGATTATCTCTATGAATTATTCTGGCTGTCTTCCAAACACAGAGTATGGCGATCGTAATGTAAAATGGACTGGCAAGGCGGGCGCAGTCGGGTAGGGATAGTAACCCACCAAGGAATCTGCACAAAAAATAGGCAGTCCAGTAGTAGAGCGGAGGTTTTTCCATGAAAGCGACGCCGGCGTTTTCCGGAATGAGCAGGTAACCTGTATTAAGGAAATGATAAATTATGCCGAAAGTATAGGTTTCATCCTGTTTCCACGGATCATGGCCGATGACTCCCGCCAACAAAAAAGTGAGTATAAAACCTGCCCACAGATAATTTGTATTTGTATGTTTTTGTATAGGAATATATGAAGTTTTCATAAAATTAATTGCTAGAATTAACCATTCATTAACTAATTTACAATAGAATTATTAATAATTAGAGATAAATTTAATTAATATTTGATTTCGAATAAACAGAAAAGGAACATTTGGTTTATTGGAACTGATCAAGAAGGGACTGGATTTTTAGTCAAGAAAAATATTGCCGGAGATGCTATCTTGACCATTCCTGTAGTTAAATATACTGTCAGTCCTTATCAGCCGCGCATTTTAATCTCTTTCTTGTATCTGTACTATATGGACAAATTCCCGATTACTGCCCGAGGCTTCGTTGCAATGGAAGTGGAACTGAAGAATCTGAAAACTGTAGAACGTGCCAGTGTAATCAAGGCGATAGCGGAAGCGCGTGCTCACGGCGACCTGAAGGAAAATGCCGAATATCACGCTGCCCGCGAACGGCAGAGTTTTATCGAAGGGCGTATCCAGGAACTGGAAGGAAGAATCTCAGGTGCCGAAGTCATTGACGTCACCAAACTCACAGGCAACGTTGTTAGATTCGGCGCGACGGTAAAACTCGCGGACGAGGAATCCGGAGAGGAAGCGTCTTACCAGATCGTCGGCGAGTATGAGGCGAACATAAAGAAATCCACGTTGTCGCTGACGGCTCCGATGTCCCGGGCACTCATCGGTAAGAGGAAAGGCGATTCTGTTGAAGTCGTAACCCCTAAGGGCACTAAGAACTACGAGATTATCGAAGTAAAATTTGTATAGAGGATAAAAACGCACCTATGCTCATTCAGGCTTCAGATGTTCAGAAACTGGCCAGTGAACGTTCTGTTGAAACGAGGATGGATGTTGTTGAGAAAATTGCTTCAGGGTTTGCCGGCGAAGATTTCGGAGCCAATGAGAAAAGGATTGCGATCGAGATTTTCCGTATCATCGTCAATGACGTTGAAAAGAAAGTGCGCCAAGTGCTCAGCGTTAATCTTGCTGAAAGCATGGAAGCGCCGCATGACGTCATCCTGAAGCTTGCCAACGACATAAAGGATGTCGCGCTGCCGGTGCTGAAGAATTCCTACGTATTAAGCGAAAATGATTTGATAGACATCACCCGCAACTCTACCGATGTTGAGATCATGTCGACGATTGCAAAGCGCGACATTGTTTCGCGCGAGCTGTCAGCAGAGCTGATCAGGAAATCCAATCTGACGGTGACGGAAACGCTGCTGCGCAATAAAAACGCCAACATAGACGATTTGGGTTTTGTTGATATTTATGAAAAATGCGCAAACAATGCTCCCGTCATGGAGTTAATGGCAAAGCGCAACAGCATTCCGGCCACGATAGCAGAAAAGATTTTTGTCGCGGTGTCGGATGAAGTGAAGAAAATCCTAATCAAGAAATATAACGTGTCTTTCCAGGTTGCTAATGACTCTGCCCAATATGCGCGCGAACTTGCCACTCTTGGGCTGGTGGGCGATGAGGTGCATAAAATGGAAATGGAAGAACTAGTCGAACACCTCGATCGCAACGGTAGGCTGACCCTGTCGCTGATAATCCGTTCGCTCTGTTTCGGGAACATGCGTTTCTTCGAATATGCGATGGCGAAACTTGCCGGCATATCCATTATGAACGCCAAAATACTGATACTGGATCGCGAGAATGGATTCGAGTCACTTTACAGGAAGACCGTCTTGCCAATGGAAATGTTTATGGCAATACGTTATCTGCTGTTTGCCGTGCTCGATGAAACGGCGCTCGGTCGCTATTCGCGCAACGACTTCAGGAACCGGCTGGCGAGCCGGCTTTCCAGGGACGCCACGGCGAGCAAGATAGAATACATGGATTATATCATTATGATCGTTCAGAATAATATGGTGGATTATGGTACAACCGGCTAATGAAATAGAAGAGCAGCAGGGTTCGCAGATACTAAGCCGGGAGGACATTGAGCGTCTGCTGACTGAGAATACCCCTGATGTGCGCATTGAGGTCATTGACAAAATCGCCGACGCTCACCTTAACCGCAGGTATAGCCTGCATGATCTTGCCATTGCTGAACAGGTCATGCGCATATTGGTGAAAGACACCGAAATCAGCGTGAGGGCAACGCTTGCCGCAAGGCTCCAGAACAATCCGTACGTTCCCACGGATATCATACTGGCTCTTGTGAATGATGTTGACCAGGTTGCCATACCGCTCATCGAAAATTCGCCCGTGCTGTCCGACGATGATCTTGTGGCCATCATCCGCACCTGCAAGAATGTTGCCAAACAGGCGGCAGTTGCAGGACGCAAACAGGTATCGAGACAAGTGTCCTCAGCACTGGTCGCCACCCGCAACTCCGACATTGTTTCCAGGCTGACGAAGAACAATAATGCCGAGATATCTCCGGAAACCTATAGTGAAATCATACGCGATCACAGCGGCAACCAGAACATCATGCAAACGGTCTCGGAAAGGCCAAACCTGCCGTCGACGATAGTAGAGAAAGTGATTACCCTCGTTTCCGAGTCGCTTGCGGCCAGCCTGCGCACGAAATACGACGTCTCACCGACAATCATTTCGGCCGAAGCCGAAAAGACCCGTGAACTTGCTACTCTGACGCTGGTGGAAAGTGATACCAGCAGGCACGATATTGAAAAGCTTGTGGAACAGTTGCATACGTTCGGAAGGCTCACGCCTTCGATCATCCTTACTTCGCTGTGTCGCGGCAACCTGTATTTCTTCGAAGCAAGTCTCGCACGCCTCTCAGGCATACCGGTACAAAACGCCCAGACTCTCATCCACGACAAGGGTGGCTTGGGCTTCAAGGCGCTTTATACCAAGGCGGGGCTGCCGGACAAGTTCTTTACTGCCTGCAGAGAGTTGCTGGAAGTCGTTGCGGAAATCAAACGTGGAAAGGCTTCATTAAAAGGGCTGGCTTATATCAATGAGGCCATACACAGCCTCCTTGCCAGGACGGCCGGCAAGAACGTGGAAAACCTTTCCTACATCATCGCCCTCATAAGGCAAGCCTCCTAGAGCATATTCGGCGGCTTAATCGAGGTCGTGCCCGTTGGTGATTTTCTTTAGTTTCTTTTACTATGAATGCCCACGCAAAAGCAACGGCGAAGAAAGCGATGTCCGTGACGATAATTTTAAAAAATGTCTCAGGAATCCATAGCTGGAACCAGAGCTGGACCAGCCAGAGAGTGACGCCAACCAGAAACAGCGAGAAACAAACAACAGTAGATGCTTTCATGACCTGATATTCTCGACGACGACGGCTGTTCCGTAACATAAAACCTCGGTAACGCCTCTCATTATCTCGGCGGCGTCATATCGCATCATGATAATGGCGTTTGCGCCGTTCTTCTCTGCATGCTGGCATATGAGGTGGTAGGCATCGAGCCGGGCCTTTTCGCACATATTGGTATAAATGGTTATATTACCCCCGAGGATAGTCTGCAGTCCCGCCAGAGCGCTGCCGACAATCGAACGCGATCGCACAACAATACCCCGGACAATGCCCACATTCTTCGTTATTTTGCAGCCGGAAATTTCAAGTCCGGAGGTCACCATGGATGGTTGCATATAGGTCCTTAAAAAACTCGTTGCCGTTTAGAAAACTAATCATAGTCCTGAGGACAGGAAATGAGAAGAAAAATCTTGACAGAGGCGGTAAGAAGAAAATTGAAGCATTCATTGATTTACGGTGTTAAGAAAGCTGTTTTTTGTCTGCCCGAAGAGTCATTGCCAATGATGCGAAAACAGACTAAAAGCTTGTCGTCGCGGGTGTAGTTCAATGGTAGAACAGCAGCTTCCCAAGCTGCATACGAGGGTTCGATTCCCTTCACCCGCTCCAAGAATCCGCCGATTTCCCCTCTCCTGGAGATATGCCCGCTGTACCGCGCTGTCTGCGGGGTTCGTTTCCAGCTACGTACGGAGATATCCTAAGAAATGTTAACAAGCCCGTATCCGGACATTTTATCTCCGTCCGCGATTTTGGCGTACTGGTTTCAGTGAAATCCGAGGATATGTTTCTGTTCATGCCATGCCAACGGTAGCTTGGTTTGTTTGGTCAATATATCGGATGTTATATCAACAGGATGCTTGCCCTCAATAATGGCATTAACAATACCAGGAGCAATGAATGCAGCTGGCAGCAATTTAGAGATATAGATTTCGCTGACACCGGCATGTGCAGCAATAGTTGCCACGGACTTTTCCTTTCCTGATATCAACTCATCAACCCATATTTTGGCGCGGGCTATTGTCCTGATAAGTGTTGCATCTATTTTGGGAGAAGAGGTATCTCCAATAACCAGACGCATCTCAACCCCGCGCCGCTTCATTTGCATAGGGATATTGCGGGAGATGGTAATGGGAGCATTCAAAAGCGTAGCCAAAGAAAGCTTGATATTCATTCCGTCCTGGCTCAGTTTCACCCGCTCAATCAATTGAGCGATAGTATCGTTATTGGCTTCACCACATGTTGCATTTATTATATTCAGTGCCCCCGGAATTTGTTCCGCAGTAAAGCCTGCCTCCGTGAGGACAGCAGTAACCGCCCCCTTCTCACTTAGTATAGAGCAGACTGCTTGTATAATGGTATGTTCGATCTCCTCCGCTGGAACTCTCCAGCCCTTAGAATTGTGCTCCGCCAATCCGGCTTTAAGGTTATAGGACACATAATACCGATACCGCCTTCCTTTCTTATTGGCGTGGCTGGGTGCCATCCGTTCACCCGATGTATCAAACAGCTTGCCAGTAAGCAGGCTGGGAGTAGCTTTCCTGGTCTGCAGTTGTCGCATGGGAGCATTGTTTTTCAGTTTATGTTGCACTGCATCCCAAAGCGATTGCTCAATGATTGCCTCATGCTGTCCGGAATGGATTATTGTTTTGTGCCGTATCTTTCCAATGTAAATAGGGTTGGAAAGCATTTTGTAAAGCAAGCCACGGGAGAATAGACACCCTCCGGTCTTGTCTGTTCCATCATCTTTAGCCCGGACCTTGGTGCAAATGCCCTTGCTGTCCAGATGTTCCTTAAGTAGCCGGACACACCGCAGTTCCAAATATTGCCGGAAGATATACCGAACAGTTTCAGCCTCTCCCAGATTGATTATGATTTTCCGCTCCTTGAGATCATAACCCAGCGGCACATATCCACCCATCCACATGCCCTTGGCCTTAGATGCAGCAATCTTGTCTCGGATACGTTCCCCTGTAACTTCACGCTCAAACTGGGCAAAGGATAATAATACATTCAGTGTAAGCCTCCCCATGGAACTAGTGGTGTTAAATTGCTGTGTCACCGATACGAAAGAGACTTCATGTTTATCAAACAATTCCACCATTTTGGCAAAATCATGCAGGGAACGCGTCAGCCTATCCACTTTATAAACTACAATCACATCAATTTTATTATCTTGTATGTCGGAAAGTAACTGCTTAAGTGCAGGACGCTCCATGGTGCCCCCGGATATGCCACCATCATCATATGCGGTTTTTATCAATTGCCAGCCTTCGTGTTTTTGGCTTTTGATATAGGATTCACAAGCCTCTCTTTGTGCATGCAGGGAGTTAAACTCCTGCTCCAAGCCTTCTTCCGATGATTTTCGTGTATATATGGCACAGCGCTTGAGGGATGGCTTGGTCATATCGCCTCTCCCTTCAATCCGAAAAACAATGGCCCTGACCATTTCACGCCGGTGATGATACGGGCAATCTCGGATAGAGAACGGTATTGCTTGCCTTGGAATAAAGCCCCAGTTGCGGTTATTTCCACTTCGTAGGTTTTACCATGCCATTCCCGGATCAGGCGTGTGCCGGGCTTTATGGTGACTGGCGGTGCCGACAAAGGCTGGCCTGCAGCAGTATCCTTAACGACCTGAGCAAGAAATCTCCTGATGGCGGGTTTTAACCCGCCGAAGGTATTCTCCTGCATTTTATAAGCAATGGCGCGTACCAGAAACTGCTGGCTCATGTTGGGTGGTGGATTATTGCCATACAATCCACGCCAGCGTTCGACAAGCTCCTTACGGCCAAGCTCTGAAAGCCTTGCCAACTCTGCGGCAAGACTTCCAGTATCGGATTGCAACCGACGCATCATGCGATCCTATAGACACGACCGCGCTGTTCTTTTTCTGAAACGATATTCAGGCCCAGTTTCTTTTTCAGCGCGCCGAATATTGCCCCCTGCACGCTGTGGTTCTGCCAACCCGTCGTTTCGGCCAGTTCGGCGACCGTGGCCCCCTTAGGACTCCGCAATATGCTAATCAGAATGCTTTGTTTTGAACCTTTGCGTGCAGCTTTTATTTCTGCAGCAACATTTGGTTTTATGTCCGGCTTGGGTTTGCTAGCCTTAGATTTTGCTTTAACCGCTATCGCAGAAGTTTTCTTATTTGTCTTTTTCATGATTTCCTCCATGTGTTCTGCACCGGAATCATTTCGGCGCTTGTACTGACACAAGCCCGGTATATCGCCCGAGCCGCGCTACGGGCCCTGGAGGTCAGCCCGTAACGACAGCAATGCTTCCTTTGAGAAGGAAGTCCAGTGGTTTCTTTTAATCCGGCCTGTATTCGTTAGTGTGGTCGTTGTCCGGATTAATCCCGATATCCGGGTCATATTCTTGCTTATCCGGTTTCTCCTGTTCCCAAGGCTTTATAATTTTTATGCCGTTCAGGTAATAATCCAGATCCTCCCGCTTTTTTCCGTTATCAGTACCAATTTCCTCCCGCCTGATAAGCTCATTATAATATAATATAATCGTTTCAATTAGGGAGGCCGCGCTTTCTCGAGGAAGAAGCCGTAAATCAAGAGAACGTTCTTCTTCTAACAATTCTTCGTCGCTCATCTTAATTAGCCTTACATGATTCTTTAATTGTTCCTCATCTACTCCCTCAAGCCAGCGCAACTTGGGGCGATTCCGTTCTTCGATCAGTGCAATACGTGTTAATTCTCGGATCGCTTTTTCATCACCAGCTGCGGCTTTGTTAATCAATTGTTTAGCAGCAACGGCAATTTTAGGTATTTTCTGCGTTTTCCCATTCTCAGTAACGAGTACCTTCTCATTCTGGTATTTTTTCAATATAGCCAGAATACTCTGCTCTTTTTTGCTTTTTCCGCTTTTCGGCCTGCCTTTAGGATTACCGCTTTTCCCCTTTTGGAATTTGAATTCCTCGGGTGGCTTACCGTGTCCCACCTCGTAATTACTTCCTTTCTTTTTAGCCATTGCCTTTCTCCTGCTCCAGTTGATTAAATGTTTTTCCATCCGCAACACGGACAGCTTCACCACCGGTATATTTCTGCCACCGCCGTATGGCCGTATCCACGTACAGGGGATCTATCTCCATGCCGTAACAGATGCGCCCAGTACGCTCCGCAGCAATGAGGGTCGTTCCACTGCCTAGGACGCTATCAAGCACGATATCGCCACGATCGGAGCAGTCCATGATCGCATCTGCCACCATGGCGACCGGTTTCACCGTCGGGTGAAAGTCGAGCAGGTTTCCTTCTTCGGAATTGCGGGAGAATGAGTTACATCCTGCATATTCCCAAACATTCGTTCGATAACGCCCATACTGGCCTAGCTGGAAGTTGTTCTTGTGCGGTGCGGTTCCGTGCTTGAATACGCCAACCAGTTCGTGCTGGCTGTGGTAGAATGTTCCCATGCCAGCATTGTCTTTCTTCCATACACACAGGTTCTTGAACTCATCATACACTTCTGCTGCTTCCAACAGTTCCTTCAAGTGCCGCCAATCCATACATACGAAGTGAATGGAACCATCGACGCTGTGCCGCACTAGCATCTGAAACAGCGTACGGAGGAATGCGATGAACTCCTCCATCGTCATCTCTCCGGATGCCATGGCGAATTCCCTGTGCTGCATCTCCCCCAGTCCACCAACATGACCATTCACTTTTACATTGTAGGGCGGATCCACAAACACCATGGCGGCTTTCTTGCCACGCATGAGCGAGTCGAACGCTCCTTCATCCAAGATACTGCCGCAACAAAGATAATGCTCACCCGCCACGTTCTTCGCCTTCATACACCACATATCGCCAGGACAGCTTATGGGGTTAGTTGCAATAGCAGGCATCTGATCGGCAGAATCAAGCTTTCCTTTTTCTACCAGCTGTAGATCACTGATCAGGACATCAATTTCTCCCATCTCAAAACCGATAATACCAATATCAATGTCAGTGGTAATCAGGTGCTGCAGTTCAACGGCCAGGACGGATTTATCCCACCCGGCCAGTTCCGCCAAGCGGTTATCGGCAATCACATAGGCACGTATCTGATCTTCCGTCATGTGTTCGATACGAAGAATGGGGATTTCCTTGATGCCAAGAAGATTCGCGGCTTCCACGCGTCCATGACCTGCGATGATGACGTTGTCCTTATTGACGATAGGCGGATTAGGGGCTAGTATTATTCTTGGACGCATGGAGATTGCAGAACCTTTGTACGAAAAAAATATTACCAATGAAATTACAAAACAATGGCCAATTTTTAGGTTATTAAAACAATCCAAGCCTTATCAAGCTAAGAAGGCTAAAACTCCCCTTCTCGAAAAAGGCTGATATTGCTATAATAGCTCTCTAACAGGATACGTTTGTGTGTCTTGTTTGTAAGTCACGTTTACGCGGCGATAACCGTTTTTCATAAACCAATTGCGAGACTGATTTATGAGAATTCTAAACCGCTGTTTTTACAGGTACAAAATATTTTCTCATAATTCTTATATTACAAAATTCTTCAAGAACCTTAAGCTTATCACACTCTTTACGCCTTCTTCAGGAAGCAGGTTTTCAGCACCAGTCCTTTGACTTTTTCGGCGTTGCACTCGATCTCTTCTGCATCGTTCGTCAGACGAATGTTTTTAACGGTGGTTCCGCGCTTCAATGTTACGGATGTGCCTTTGACCTTCAAATCCTTAATGACGGTGACGGAATCTCCATCGTTCAGAATGTTGCCGTTGCTATCGCGTACTTCCATATTTCATCTCCTTATTACTAATGATGTGGGATCATAGTTTCACTGCAGACTATTATCAACATTATATTTGCATAAGAATATAATCTAATTATAATTGAGTTATAATTATAGATATAGGTATATTACTCATGCTCAAATCATTGCGGTGCGGCTGACGCCGAAAGCATCGTCTGATCGTGTAGGTGAGATACGTAAGTTACCGAATGGGGATGAGCAGTTGGTGGTGTATGTCACCGCCCCGCCGGATGATGGTAAGGCGAATGAAGCAATGCTTCGCCTGCTGGCAAAACATTTGGGTGTGGCAACATCGCGCCTGACGATCATGCGTGGACAGACGAACCGTAACAAACTGGTGAGGGTAGAATGAAAGAAATCGAAATCATGCAGGAAAGCCGGACGGCTCGCCTGACAATACTGGTTGATCCGAACAAGAAAAAAGCGTTCGAGGATTTATGCACGCGGCTGGATACTACCCCATCGCAGGCGTTACGTCAGATGATCCGTGATTTTCTGACCAAGCACAATGTGACATGGACTCCGGGTGATGCAGGTATAGAAGGCAACAAATAGTACGCAGCACATACCAACTGTGATTAGCGGTGTGTGGCCGTTGTCCAAACCGTATCAAGTAAGGAGCGTCGATGGCGAAAATGAGTGACATTGTTCCTATCGGATATGCCTTAAAGCATTCCTTGAAGAACGGATATAATTTTCAGACATTCAAAAGTGATGTTATCGCTGGCCTCATCGTATCACTGGTGGCATTGCCGCTGGCGATGGCACTTTCCATTGCGGTCGGATTGCCCCCGCAGCATGGCCTTTATACCGCTATCGTAGCAGGAATTCTTGTGCCGCTTCTGGGCGGTTCTATTGTGCAGGTCAGCGGGCCAACTGCTGCTTTCGTGGTCATTGTCGCACCGATTGTCACTGAGCATGGGCTGCGTGGATTGATTATCACGACCATATTGGCAGGATTTCTGCTGATCGCACTCGGCATCGCTAAGTTAGGGCGATACATCAATTATGTGCCATACCCTGTCACTACGGGATTCACTTCCGGTATCGCAGTGGTAATCGGTACGCTGGCACTTAACGATCTTCTCGGCCTGCATATCGAGAAACTTCAGGGTGAATATATTCATAAGGCTGCCCTGATTGCCCAGCACTTGCCAACGCTTTACTGGCCGGAGGCGATAGTTGGTGCAGTATCACTATTTCTGATGTTCACCTCTAAACGGTTTCTTCCTAAAGTACCGCCACCAGTCGTGGGTATAGGCATTGGCACATTGTTGGCTTATGTTTTACAGCATCATGGTATTGACATTGCCACGATTGGCAGCCGTTTCAGTTACGTCCTGCCGGATGGTGGTACTGGCCGCGGTATTCCACCGTTTCCTCCTTCCCTGCATATACCGGGACTGAGCGGTGGAGAATTATTTGCACTACCCAGCTTTGCCGAACTGAAGACCCTGCTGGTTCCTGCACTAGTGATTGCAGCATTAGGGGCATTGGAGTCATTGCTTTCCGCTACGGTGGCTGATGGCATGGCAGGCACCAAACATCAGCCGAATGCGGAGCTTATCGGGATTGGCATCGGCAATATTCTTTCCGGACTTGCCGCGGGAAATCCTGCAACAGGTGCGATTGCCCGCACCGCTACCAATATTCATAGCGGTGCGAAAACACCTCTGGCCTCATCCATCCATGCCGTACTGATTCTGTTTTATGTGTTGCTGCTTGCACCTTATATGTCCTATATCCCGATGGCATCGCTGGCGGCATTACTGATGACGGTTGCCTACCGTATGTCGCATTGGCGGCAATTCATCCGTACTATCCAGATTGCTCCCCGGAGCGATACGATTGTACTCATTGCCTGCTTTGGTTTCACCGTGTTTATCGACATGGTGGCGGGTGTGACGGTTGGCGTGGTGCTCTCCTGTTTCCTGCTGATGCAGCGCATAGCCCATCTTACCTATTCACAGGTGAGCCACAATGCGACCGGGCATCACCGGAAACTGAAACATCTGAAGCTGCCGGACGATGTCATGGTCTACCACATCAGCGGATTGATATTTTTCGGCACTGTGGAAAACGCGCTTGAGCGTATAGGTTCTGTTCAGAGCGATATCAAAACACTGATTATCGATATGGAAGATGTACCGTTGATTGATATGACGGGACTGGTTGCTATGAAAGCCATGATTCTTGACCTGCAATCCCAAAACCGGTCGATCATCCTCTGCGGTAGCCGCGATGTTACAGGTAAAATCCTGCAAAAATTATCCGGCAAGGCTACGCATGTGTTGAAAGTGACGGAAACGGTTGAGAATGCCGTGAACTTTCTTGCCTATATAAAATAAAGGATCATGCCAATGAAAAAATATCTGTTTCTAATAGTGATGGCTGTCTTGGCAGCCTGCCAGCCATATCCGGCTAACAATCAAAAGGCCGATGATATAAAGCTAGCATTTAACACATGGATAGGCGATGTAAACCACAAGGACATGCAGAAGCTGCTTTCTCTCTATGATGTACACGCTGACCTGCATCCAACGCTTTCTGAAAAACTACGTTCTTCTCCCGGCGAAATCGAAGATTACTTCCAACACTTCCTGGCTTTGCAAGAATTGCATGCAGAGGTGGGGAATTCTCATATTCAGGTGTTTGACAATGTTGCGATCAATGATGGCTTCTATACGTTTTCTTTCAAGAAGAATGGCAAGTCGCAAATACTGAAAGCCCGGTACAGCTTCACGTATCTCAAAGAAGGCGATGGGTGGAAAATCATCGATCATCATTCATCGATTGTGCCGAGCGCCCCCTCACTCAATGATTCACACAGGTAGCAGCTACAGTGCAACTCATTATCAAATTGCTCAACGATATGGCTGCCAGCTACCCGGAGGAGATTGCCCTCACCGAACAGGGGTATAGCATCAGCTTTGCACGATTAAAGCATCTGGTGGGCAAGCTCAGCCAGCAATTGTTCGATGATGGTGCGGACATATGCGGCCAATGTATTGGGCATGAGACAAGTTGCCGCATTTTTGCACTGTGCGCGGAGCAAAACGGCATTTTTTCCAAGCTGGTTAATATCCCTACCGCTATTACCAAAACAGACTTGTCTGCCACGCTAAAAACAGCGCGCATCCAGGTGCTCTATACCGATTTGATGGACAAGTTGTTGGAAACCACAAATACGTTTGGGCCATTTATCAGCTTGGTTACGCCCATCGAACTGTACCACCGAAAAATCTGGAAGGTAAAATTCTTCTCTGATCGTCGTGGCATACAGAACGACTTTGAAGCAATAAAACTACGCTATCGAAACCGGCAGAAATCATATGGAAGAAAAGAGGTGTGCGCATGAAACCAGACAAACAACAATGGGATGTCGATAACTATAAGAAATTTGCCAGCTTTGTGCCAGAGCTTGGGCAGCCAGTCTTCGAGCTTCTGAATCCCAAAGCAGGAGAGAGAATTCTTGATCTGGGCTGTGGAGACGGTGTGCTGACAGAAAAATTACAACAAGCAGGATGCGATGTAATAGGCGTTGATTCCAGTCTGGAAATGGTTAAGGCCGCCGTTGCCCATGGATTGAATGCTCGCGTTATGGACGCGCGTAAACTCACGTTCGAATCAGAATTTGATGCAGTATTTTCCAATGCCGTATTGCATTGGGTGAAAGAACCGGAACTGGTGGTTGCCGGTATTGCCAAAGCACTGAAACCGGGCGGACGGTTTGTTGCGGAATTTGGCGGTTATGGAAATGTTAAAACAATCGAAGATGCTCTTATTGCGGCGGTCGAACTTCTTTATCCTTTGGGCAGATCACTTAGTCCCTGGTATTACCCTACACCGGAAGCTTATGGAACAATCCTTAAAAATCATGGTCTGGAAGTGGAAACCATTATGCTTATTCCACGTCCCACTCCCTTGCCTGATGGTATGAGGGGATGGCTTAAGACGTTTGCCGGGCCGTTTCTGGCACCATTTCCACCGGCTTATCATTCATATATTTTGGAGAATGCTGAAAATGCTATGCGTCCTGCATTATGTGATGCAAGGGGAAACTGGCATGCGGATTATGTACGCCTCAGGGTACTGGCAAGAAAACCTCAGGAGTAACAGCCATGATTCTACTCGAAGAACTCGATACCGAATTCGGAAGTATAAGGATAATGAAATCCAGAGAGGATGGTAGATTTACCTATTACCAGGATGGCTGTGCCCATAGTGAGGCTGATATAGAAGGCACTAGTATATCGTTTCAACAAAACAATTACGTATTATTTTTTACGAAGTCGAATTTTTTCCATCTATGGACGACGGGGTTTTGGTTGAACTCGTCTACTC
>Ga0207022_10143_pt1 | contig 18582 bp, 20 predicted proteins | sample Alteio_BWMinCont_46_FD_153307 | JGI IMG/M metagenome (GOLD analysis project Ga0207022, IMG submission 153307) | Enriched cells from forest soil in Barre Woods Harvard Forest LTER site, Petersham, Massachusetts, United States -... | ecosystem: Environmental > Terrestrial > Soil > Temperate forest >... | reverse complement strand
CGCGCCGATTCCCCATCGTGGCAAGCGGAACGAACCGTCTTTTGTCAAGTATACCAATAAAGTATTGGCAGAAGTTAAAGGAATTTCTGAAGAAGAGTGTGCGCTGATAACGACGCAGAATTTCTTTCGGTTATTTGATAAGGCCAAAGCACCGGAAGGTACCCCATGCGCATAACCGTGTTAGGGTGTGGGAGTTCTTCGGGAGTACCGGAAATGGGGTGCCAATGTAAGGTATGTACCTCTGATAACCCCAAAAATAATCGTACCCGGGTATCACTATATATAGAGGTAGATGGGAGCTGTTTTTTAATCGATTCTTCTCCCGATTTACGGATGCAGGCCCTCCGCCATGATATCCGCCGGGTCGATGCGGTGCTATACACCCATGACCATGCGGATCACACCAATGGGCTGGATGATCTTCGGGGGTTTAATAAAATATCCGGGGAAGCTCTACAGATTTACGGCAATCATGAGACATTAGAGTCGATCCAGCGCCGTTTTCCCTACCCCTTTATTCCAAAAGTTGACAAGCTTTGGTATCGGCCAAGCCTTTTAACGAATGAACTGGCGAACGAGCCGATTGACCGCACCACGATAGCAGGGGTGCAGGTGACAACCTTTCAACAAGTCCATGGCAAGATCAAAACCCTTGGCTACCGTATGGGTAATTTTGCCTACTCAACCGATTGCAACGAATTGCCTGAAACGGCTTTTGAAGCATTAAAAGGAACTGAAGTATGGGTGGTCGACTGCCTACGCTATGCCGAGTCTTATACGCATTCGAACTTTAAATTAACGCTTAGCTGGATCGAAAGGGTGAAACCTCGGCTGGCTATTCTCACGCACATGGCGCACGATTTTGACTATGAAACCCTGTCACGGGAACTGCCCGCCGGGGTGGTGCCAGGCTACGATGGGATGGTGATTGAGCTGTAACCAACGATCATGTTGGTGTGTCACCTGAATTTAACGTTTTATTTTCTTTTAGCTGCTACGAATGAGATATCTCAGGAATAACGGAGCGCTCTAGCCATGATTGGCCTTATCGGCATTGTTTTCACTTTCGCGGTCATCTTCGGCATTTATGTCCTCTCCGGCGGAAAAATCGAAATCATTTTAGAGGCTGCACCGCATGAATTTCCCATGCTTATGGGCGGAGCCATTGGGGCGTATTTAGTAGCGAACAACAAAGTCGTTCTAAAAAATACATTCAAGGAAATTAAAAAAACATTTAAGGGGCCGCAGTGGCTGAAGCAGGATTATATAGACTTGCTATGCCTGTTGTTTTTGCTGTGCAAGCAAATGAAGTCCAAGGGGCTTATTTCAATTGAAGCACATATCGAACATCCACATGAAAGCACGATTTTTAATCGTTATCCAAAGATTTCCCATGATCATTTTTCCATAGATATTATTTGCGATACGCTGCGCGCGCTCACAATGGGGATGGAAAACCCTATGCAGATTGAGGAGATGATGGATAAGCAAATTGAAAAGCATCATCATGAGGCCTCTGCACCCGGGCACGGGTTACAGACAATGGCGGATGGGCTTCCGGCAATCGGAATCGTAGTTGCGGTGCTTGGTGTAGTGAAAACCATGGCTAGTATTAATGAACCACCGGCGATTTTAGGAGCTATGATTGGCGGCGCATTGGTGGGAACCTTCCTGGGGGTATTTATGGCCTACTGTGTGGTGGGGCCGATGGCCTTTATGAACCTCGCTATTCACAATGAAGAACAGCAATTCTACTTTATCATCCGTGACGTTCTGGTGGCACATCTTAAGGGAATGGCACCACAAATTTCTATTGAAATGGGACGTCTGCAAATCCCCAGCCATTATCAGCCCTCATTCCTTGAGGTGGAGCAGTTGACCTCCGAAATCAAGCTTGAAGGGTAAAAATAAAGCGGAGGGGGTATTTCCCAGCCGCTTTTCACATATTCAATTCACGTATTAAAAATTGGTACTGCTGAAGATGGTGCGTGTGTAATGCGCAGTCGTTATCGCATCCGCAGAGTGGTACGCATCAGCTACACTATCGTTATCACCGGAGGGCAGAGTAGAGCAGGCTTGTGTTGAGGTTAAAACTGCACAGACTAGTGCAATTCTGATCAGCTTCCGTACTAGGCACATTTGCATAAGTATACCTCGCTGGTTGTTTGTCTGCTATCATATACCCTGCCATGGTATACTGGTAACCACTATGGGGTATGTGATGTCTGGACGTTTAAACGATCCCGCTTGGAACCTGCATTGATTTAAAACGATTCCATCCATGCGTTAGAAGCATGGGTTTTAAACTAGACTTTAAATGCCTTTAAATGAGATAGTTAAAGAATTCCGCTCTGAAGTATATACCTAGTATGGGTATATTTAACAAGAGAAACAGCCGTTTTCAGGCTGTAACTGAACTCCATATGTTTCTAAAGATTATCCTACCCTTTTACAGATTTGGATGTATGTGAGAGGTATCTGCCTAACCGTGATATAAAAAATGCGCCCGTACTTTCGCAGGGGCGCATTGAAATAATGAGATATTCTAAATACGTCTAGAAATCGTCGATCCCATAATTGGGAGACGCTGCAGTTGGTACCGAAGCGGGGACGTAGGAGTAATCCAGCATCGTCGGCGCATTCTGCACGTTGGTGCAGGCGCAGGTGCCTAGCAATAATAAGGCTGGTACAAGGGTTTTAAGCAAGCGAACGTAAAGAGTGGTCATAGTCAGTTTTGTCTTTCAAGTAAGGAAGCCAGAGTACTGACGTATAACATGATCGCATGCCAGTGAAATTAAATCACCTCAGGAATGCATTTTTTGCATGGCTAGCTATAATGCCGCTAGATCTGCGGCAGAAATCCCCAGTGTTTTTACTATTCCTGCTGATTTAGCAAGTGTTTCTGAGAATTCGGCCTCAGGGGTGGAATCAGCCACAATGCCCCCGCCTACCTGAAATTCAAATCGGTCATTTTGTATCAACAGGGTTCGAATGACTACCGAGAGCTCGCACGTACCATCTCCGCCCAGCCAGCCAATCGCGCCACTATAGATGCCACGTTCCAGAGTTTCTAATCGGCTACAGAGCTCCATTGCACGGATTTTAGGGGCACCCGTCATGGAACCGGGAGGGAAACAGTACATCACAGACTCTAATGTGCTGCAGTCAGGACGCTTTTTACCAGAGATGGTACTCGACATGTGGTGGATATGTGCATGTGTAGTCACGGTAAATAATCCGGATACCTCAATACTACCTGGCAGGCATGATCGCGATAGGTCATTGCGCATCAGGTCAACAATCATCAGGTTCTCTGCCCGGTCCTTACTGCTACTTAGCAGATGTTGGCGCGCTGCTTCATCTTGTATGGGATCGGTAGCTCTGGCGACCGTTCCCTTGATAGGGCGCGTCATAATCGTTCCGCTGCCATCTATCTTAAGAAATTGTTCCGGGCTTGAGGAGGCGACGTGCAGATCCCCAATCCGAAGATAGGCACTGTAAGGGGCAGGGCTGATGGTGCAGAGCGAACGAAAAACCGCATAGGGATCGGGAGGGCTTGCAAAGCTGCCCATGAATTTACGTGTAAGGTTTGCCTGGTATAGTTCCCCGGCATGAATGTGCATCAAAATATCATCGACCTTTTTCAGGTAATTATCTTTCGTCATATTTGAAGAAAGGTTCTGTACCTTTAACGGGGATGTTACCTCTGGGGATAGGCTGTGCTGGAATAGGGAGGAAACATCAGACTCTCCCCATACCTGAATATGACGATCAACATGATCAAATACTAAAATGGTGGCAAATTGCATCATGCAGAGCGGAGGTGTTTGTAACCAGTTAGGAACATCAACCGTCAGGGACTCCATGCTGTTTTTGAGGCCATACCCAAGAACACCGAACCATGCATTGTCAAAACATGGACGATTTTTACTTAACCGGGTAGCAAATGTTGCTACATCGTTATCGGTGATCTTTTCCTTTAATTGACAGGCAATAAAACTATAACGCCCTGAATAGCGGGTCTGGGTTGCAGAATAGAGGAAAACCCAGTGGGAATCACCCCGTGCAGCGATGTTTGCACCGATCTCTAATGGGTCATGCCAGGGCAACAATTGCGGTAAGGCCATAAATCCTATAGATGTGCCATAAAGGTGATGAAAACCATAAAAATCACAAAAGGTAGAGAAGTCGATATGCGCCGCTTGCCGAGTATTTTCAATAAAATAATATATTGGTTGTGGGGAAGGTCGGCCTCACATCCGCAGGATATTCCCAAAAAATTGAGCCCTGAAGTGTTAGCGGCAGTCATGCGCGAGGCAAAGTTTCTGCGGTCTCAGCACGGGGTTGATGTAAAATCACTGGAACCAGGAGAAATCCCAGGAATACCCCGCCCATCCGATGGCAGCCACATCCCATAATCAATGCTTGCGAGCAGTAGCGGTAGATGCGTTTTTAACCGCCGTGGCTGTGGCAGCTGCTGGAGGAACGGTGTCAATGGGGATAAGTAAAGGAAGCAATTCTGCGATGGTTTTATGACCAATCGTAATACCTCCTGCCGAAGAACCAGAAACTACGAACCGCAAGGTCATCGGATCACTGGGATTAACAGGGTGGTTGGCCAATGAAGTAATGATTTTTTTAACATTTTCGGGATCTGCGGTCATTACGGCAACCATGTGGGCAGTTTCAGGAGCAAAGTACTGAATGGTAGGTTGTATATGGTTTAAGTAAGTAATAAAATCATCCGCCATTCTCATACAGCTATTGCAAATGACTACGAAGTCGGCGGTCTGAAGTGCTTTGCCATCAATGTCAGACGTGCCTTCGATAGCCAGGCCATAATGTTTGGTAGAAACTTTGGCGCCGCTGATGGAGAGTGCACCATGGGCGAAGAAAGGAGCTCCCAGATAGGACGCATTCAGTACGCTATTTATGGTGCCAAAAGCACTGGGTTTAAACAGGGAGGGATAGATAATGCTGTACACCTGTTCGGGGGTATATTGCAGAAATGCCCTCTGTACGGGGGCAAGAATCGGAAACTGCAGGTTCCCACCATCAATACTGCGGATAAGCCCAAAGGCTATGGCTGGAAACTCTTTGTCAAACAGTTCACTGTATTTCAATTCCGAGTTGAGGGACAGATTAAGTGAATGGGGACTGCCTTCCATATTTAATTTGAAGTGATGCGTGTGAAGATCATCCGAAAGGTCAAAATTATTTACACTGAAATGGAAATTTGGATTGGTGGAGAGCCGCTGCAGGGTGATCGGGCCATTGTAGTACACATCAACTTCTGAATTTTGCTTACCGTTCATTGAGAAATTGGTAGGGAATAGATCATAAGGGGAGAGTTCGTGGGCATAGCGGGCGACAAAATTATCGCCTTGCGGTGTAGTTTGGAGGTCTGTGACTTTGGAGTAATAATGAATTTCATCTTCCCCGCTTTTCCCGGGATCGTGGGTAATAGACGAGGAAAAGGCACCAATAGACGCCAGTGCTTCACGAGACTCTGAATCCGTGACGCTAATCCCACCACTTCTACAATTTAATATGCGGAAATGACTGAAAAAGGTATTAAAATCATTCAGTGCAGCTTGAAAATTCCAGAGCATACCAAGCATACCGGTTCCGCTTTCCATTTCCATGGTGCAACCGGTTTGTCCTTCCTGCCTGATATAGGTGGCTTGCGCTGTAGTCAGAACAGTGGACTTGTGTTGCCAGTTGCCGGTAAACGTCAAGGTGTAGAAATTAGCCATCATGTTGACACTGAACACAATTTTTCCGTCTGAGGCAAGGTCTTCGTCCCATCCTGATACGAGTTTAGGAATAGGCTTACCCAATGTGCTCTCCACGGCTTCACCGATGGGCCTGACAAAGGAATTCATACGACCCTTGAAATGTGGTCTCATGATGGAAGCCTCTAAACGCCAGGGAAAGCCAGACAGAGCAACGGACTCGTAGGTGATCAGTTGTTGCTTGTTGTTGATCTGGTCGATGGATCGTTCCAGTGCAGACCGCAAGTTGTTCGCTTGCGAATACCAGAGAATACAGTAACCACCTGCAAGCGCTGCAAGAAAAATAATCAGTGAAGTGATAATCGCACTACGCATATAGCCCTCATATTTCAAGCAACTCTACAACATCAAGAGGTTGTTCAGCAAGCAACTTATATGGCCCACTCGTTGATATATTGTTTGCTATAGGCTTCACGATCACTTTGAATTAGCTGATGGAATTGTTCGGCCACTGGTTGACTGTTCCAACTCCAGTCTTCTGGCCTTAAGAAGCCGATTGGCAATGTTTTCCAGACAACATTGGTGATGAATACGGCTTCGGCTGTGCGCAAGGTTTCGATTTGGGTACGGATTTCTTCTACCGGATAAGGAGAAAGACGTATGACGGCATGGCGAGTGGAGCCATCCAGTACGCCGCAGGCAAGAGAAGGCGTATAGAGAATACCATTTTTAAACCAGAACAGATTACCAGAACTGGCTTCACAGAGTTCCTGCTGCTGGTTGCAGAGCAGTCCCTCGGCGCACTTGTATTCAGCGGCTTCCATCCGTGCGAGTACCGAATTAAGCCCTTGTCCAAGCTTGTGCTGCACCGGGAGAGAAGCTGACGATATTTTTTGATAGCTGCTCATCCATAAAGAAATAGGTTGGCATAAAGAAATAGGCTGCTGGGGCGTGGTCGGCATCGGAGTAGTCTGGATGACGTGATTGGCACCGGCGCGTGGGTCTTTGGGGTTCGGCAGGTAGCCCGTGCTGCCGACGCCCCGACTGACCTGAATCCGTAATATCCCTTGTTGTATGGAATTTTCTTTCAACAGTTTTTGGCACTGGGACTTTAATCGATCGGTATCAAAAATAATTTTCAGTGCCTGCAAACCAGCGGTTAATCTCGTGATGTGCAAGTCATATTGGTAAGGAACGCCTGCATGCACGGCAATAGTCTCAAATACGCTGTCACCATAGCGGAATCCGCGGTCATCAATGGGAATTGACGCGGATTCTTCCTTTAGCAGCTGGCCGCCTACGATACAGTACGACATGGTGGGACATAAGTTGGGTTGTAGCAAAGGCGGCAATATACTATTACCTTCATAACTCACAAACTCTAAATGATACAATATGGTTATCTTAGGATTAGGCAGTAATATCGGCGACCGGCTGGCCTATTTGCGCGCCGCAACGGAAAAGCTTGCCCCCATCGTCAAAGACATGCGTTTTTCAATGATTGTGGAATCTCCTGCTATGTTGCCTGCCGGGGCAACGGCTGAGCATGACCACCCGTATCTGAACATGGCAGTAGCAGGAACTACACACCTCACACCACGTCAACTGCTGATTGAGGTTAAAGCAATAGAACGTGAAGTAGGCCGCATAGCACGTGGTTTTTGGGGCGCACGCGAGATTGATATTGATATACTGGCCATGGGTACCCTAACCCTTCAGGAAGATGACCTGATTATTCCGCATGCTGGCCTGCTAAAGCGCAGCTTTGCTTTAATTCCACTGATGCAGGTGGCGCCGGATTGGCGTTACCCGGTGGCCGGTGAATATCATAACCAGACCGCCGGGCAAATCGTCGCTGCTCTGGAGTATAGGCTGGGAGATGGATTAACTGATTCAGGATTTTCATTGCATGGGTAAAGCTAAACTTGTTGGGATTGTAAATGTTACGCCTGATTCATTTTCGGATGGCGGCACTTCATTTCGTCCAGAGGATGCCATTTCTGCCATCATTCGTCTAATAGACGAGGGGGCTTCAGTGATTGATATTGGAGCGGAATCCACACGGCCCGGTGCAACACCGCTTTCCCCGGAAGAAGAATGGCAAAGGCTGGAGCCGGTGCTGGAACTGCTACCTCGAACTGTTGGCGTTGAATATAGCCTAGACACACGACACATACAGACAGCCAAAAAAGCCCGGAATATCCAATTGGCCCACGGGGCCTTCTGGCTCAATGACGTTTCTGGGTTTGCCGATCCTGCAATGGGGCAATTAGCGCGTGATTCAGGCAGTAAAATTGTGCTCATGCACTCACTCAGTGTGCCAGCCGATAAAAACATTGTCCTGCCAGAAGGCACGGACGTGGTAAAAGAGCTCCTCGCCTTTGCCAACCAACGTATTCAAACGCTGGAGGCGTTAGGAGTAAAACGGGAACAAATTATTTTTGATCCGGGGCTGGGGTTTGGAAAATCCGCCACACAATCTTGGGAGATCATTGAAAATATTAAAAAGTTTCAGGCGCTCGGCGTGCCGTTGTTTGTAGGGCATTCACGCAAATCTTTTTTGTCATATCCTCATAGGATTATGAGTGAAGCAGGAAATCCCCAAACTCGCGATGAGCAAACGCTCGTGGTTTCTGGCTATCTTGCCAAACAGGGCGTCGAGTATTTACGGGTGCATGATGTTGCGGCCCATCAGCGGGTGTTAGCGTATGAATAATGACATCGAAGCATTACTGGCACAGCTATATCATCCGGGCTTGAAGGCCATTGATCCGGGGCTGGACCGGGTATTTGCGTTTCTTGAGGTCATCGGCAATCCGCAGCTGCGCATCCCGCCGGTGATTCACGTGGCGGGAACGAACGGCAAAGGCTCACTGGTAGCGAATTTACAAGGTATCTTTGAAGCCGCCGGTTACCGTGTGCACTGTTATACCTCACCGCATCTCGTGCATTTTAATGAGCGTATTGTAATTGCGGGAAAGCCAATTGAGGATGACTATTTGCAGCACTTACTGGAAACCCTATTGGGGTATATAAAGAAACAGCCTGTTACTTTCTTTGAGGCGACAACAGCGGCGGCATTCCTGGCCTTTTGTGAGCATCCGGCGGATGTGGTATTGCTCGAAACCGGGATGGGTGGCAGGCTTGATGCGACGAATGTGCTCGATACCCCCTTGCTTACCGCCATTACCCCGGTTGGATTGGATCACTGCGAATATCTGGGCGATTCCATTGCTGCTATCGCCGGAGAAAAAGCGGGAATATTCAAGCACGGTGTACCCTGCGTGGTTGGCGGGCAAGTCAGTGATGCTGCACAGGTGATCGCGGACAAAGCCGCGTTACTTGGCGCTCCACTTTATCGCATGGGGCAGGAATGGCAGGTGAATAAGAATGTATATCAATCCTTGCAGCGAACCATTGCGTTGTCGCCAGCACTTGTGGGTAAACACCAGATTGATAACGCGGCGACAGCGGTAGCCTGTTGCGACCAGATCGATGGTTTCACTTTGACCGATACACATATCATGCAAGGCATACAGAATGCGGTGTGGCCCGGCCGGTTACAACATCTGCATGGGCGTTACGCTGGCATGTTACCCCAAGGTATCGAGCTATGGCTGGATGGTGGGCATAATCCGCATGGAGCAGCGGTTCTGGCGCAATGGTTTTCCGAGCAAAAAGTGGCAGAGATACATGTCATATGCGGGATGGTGAAGGGTAAGGATACGAAAGGTTTTTTACAGATTTTATCACCATACATTACGCGTTTATACGCCATTGCCATCCCCGATGAATCCCTGAGCCAGCCTGCGCAGCAGATTGAACAGGCAGGGCAGGAGCTTGGGGTTTCAGTACAGTGCTGTTCTTCCCTCGAAAATGCATTGCAAACCATTGCTGCACATGCCAAAACACCTGCTATCGTCTGTATCTGTGGCTCACTTTACCTTGCAGGGAAAGTGTTGGCAGGAAATGAATGAGGGAAAACACTATGAATATGCAATCCATTATTGAAAATGCCTGGGAAAACCGCCAAAGCCTTAGCCCTGCCACAACGGGAGAGATTCGCGATGCTGTGGAATCCGCTCTGCTCAAGTTGGATAGCGGACAGTTACGGGTAGCGCAAAAACAGGGCAGTGAATGGTTGGTCAATCAATGGGTCAAAAAGGCGGTGTTGTTATCCTTCCGCCTGTATGACAACCAACCGATGGATGGTTGCTATGACAAGGTTCCGCTTAAATTTGCCGGTTGGGACGCAGTGCGTTTTAAAGAGGCAGGCTTCCGGGCTGTCCCCGGCAGTGTGGTGCGCCGTTCAGCCTTCATTGGCAAGGATGTTGTCCTGATGCCGAGCTTTGTAAATGTTGGTGCGTATGTTGGCGAAGGAACGATGGTCGATACATGGTCGACGATTGGAAGCTGTGCCCAGATTGGCAAACACTGCCATATTTCCGGCGGGGTAGGGATCGGCGGTGTACTGGAACCGTTGCAGGCCAATCCGGTCATTATCGAGGATAACTGCTTTATCGGCGCACGCAGCGAAGTAGCCGAAGGCGTTATTGTCGAAGAAGGTTCAGTGATTTCCATGGGGGTATTTCTCGGTGCTTCCACTAAAATTATTGACCGCGAAAGCGGCGAAGTATTCTACGGAAAAGTGCCTTCGTATTCTGTGGTTGTACCGGGTTCAATGCCAGGGAAAACAGCGACGTCACCATCGCTCTATTGTGCTGTGATCGTTAAGCGTGTGGATGAAAAAACCCGCTCCAAGACCAGCATTAATGAGCTTCTACGCGCCTAGTGATAATGCGTTATCGCTTCGCTACTTGAACGCTAGTAATCTACCCGGGTGAGGTATAAGCCATCTGGCGGAGCCGTAGGGCCACCTTGGGTGCGATCGCGAGCGTCCAGTGCTTTCTGGACATCATGCAGTTGCCATTTGCCTTTCCCGACCAGTGCGAGCGTGCCCGCCATATTGCGTACCTGATGGTGTAGGAACGAACGTGCCGAAGCGATAATACGTATTTCTTCCCCCACACGGCTGATGTCCAACTGGTCGAGTGTTTTGACGGGCGATTTTGCCTGACATTGGGTGTCGCGGAAACTGGTGAAATCATGATGGCCAACCAGAATTTGTGCGGCGGCATGCATGGCCTTCTCATCTAAAGGCTCAATCACGTGCCAGGCGCGATGCGCTTCAAGTCCCAGTCGGGAGCGGCGGTTAATGATCCGGTACAGGTAATGGCGTTTTATGGCGGAAAACCGGGCGCTGAAGTCATCGCTTACGCGCTCAGCATCGATAATGGCGATGCGGTTATGCAGCGATTCTTCAGTGTTTGCCCCATTAAATAAATAAAAATTGATGCCCTGCATCACCTGAAAAGGTTCAAAGTCTTTCGGCAGATCAATATGGGCGACCTGCGCGGTGGCATGGACGCCGGAATCCGTTCGGCCAGCCCCAACTACCTCGATATATTCACCACAAAACTGCTGACAAGCGGCTGCGATGCTGCCTTGTATGGTGGGAGTATTATCCTGTTTTTGCCAGCCACAATACGGGGTGCCGTCATACTCGATGGTGAGTTTGTAACGTGGCATAATCAGTCGAATTTCGTGCCAGCAGGGATGGGATGGCCGTTGAGGAATTCATCCACCATCATCCGCTTTTTATTCGGGCGTTGTAAAATGGTAGGGAAAAGCGTGCCCGGTTCACAGGCGATGCTGAGATAGGCGTCCGTGGTGGTGCCGGCGGGTACGGTGGGGAGTGCCATGTCATACGTCGCATCAAACACTTTAATGATTTCATCGCCAAAGTGGATATATGCCCCCGGAGTTGGACTGAGGCCCTTTATCTGATGGTATATTTTCTCGGCGGATTGTTTCCAGTGGATGCGGCACTCTTCCTTGGTAATTTTCTTGGCATACGTCACCCCGGTATCTGGCTGTTTGGCAGATTTACTTGTGCCATTCTGGAGTTTAACAAGGACGGATTCCAGCAGTTGAGCAGCCAGACCCGCAAGGGTATCATGCAGTGTTCCGGTATTGGTGCCATCGGGGATAGTATACGGCTGTACCGCCAGTACATTCCCGGTATCTAACCCTTCGTCCATCTGCATGATGCAGATGCCTGTATTTGTATCGCCAGCCATAAGGGTGCGATGGATGGGAGCCGCGCCACGCCAGCGTGGCAGCAGGCTTGGATGGATGTTAATGCAGCCAAACGGATAGGCATACAGAATAGGTTTAGGAAGCAAAAGCCCATAGGAAGCCACGATGGCGACATCGGCTTTATGCGCGGCAAACTCCGCCTGAACTTCCGGTGTTTTTAACGTGGTGGGGGTATAGACGGGAATCTGATATTCCTGAGCATACTGATGAATAACTGATGGTTTTTCCTTTTGTCCGCGTCCGGCAGGGCGCGGTGGCTGTGTGTATACAGCGACAATTTGATGAGTGTCACCACCACCAGCCTGATGCAGTGCGGTCAGCGTAGGCAGCGCAAAACCCGGGGTTCCCATGAAAACGATGCGCATAAACGCCCAGTGCCAGATATTTAGTGATTACAGTGTTCACCATGAACGTGATCATGATCATGCTCGTGATCGTGCCCATGATCATGTCCGTGGTCATGTGAGTGATCGTGCCCGCATTTGCTGTGATCGTGCGGTTCAAAGAAGCCGAGTTTTTTTTGCTTCTTAAGTTTACGCAGGATCATATCGCGTTTGAGTGATGAAATATGATCAACAAAGGTAATGCCATTCAGATGGTCAATTTCATGCTGGATACAGATGGCCAGTAATCCGGTGTATTCCTCTTCTTTGGCAGCGCCGGTCAGGTCCTGGTAGCGCACACGCACGCTTTTAGGGCGAGTGACTTCCGAGTATTGCTCCGGGAACGACAGGCAACCTTCTTTATATACATTCAGATCCTGCGAATTGGTGACGATCTCCGGATTAATGAGCATAAATTGCTCGCCGCTATGACCATCTTCTTCCCGCCAGGTTACATCGGCGACGAGAATGCGCTTCATCACACCGACCTGAACGGCTGCCAGCCCAATGCCACGCTGCGCATACATGGTGTCGAACATGTCGGAAACAAGCTTGCGAATTTCATCATCAATCGCCGCCACCGGTGGGGCTTTGGTTTTGAGGCGAGGATCAGGAGCAATAATAATAGGTAATATGGCCATAGTTCTATCTGTTAGTTGGGTGAGTTATGATGTTAGCATACGTCTTTCAGGCGGCCAAGACTTTCCTCTTTACCGAGGATTTCCATGACTTCAAATACGCCCGGGGATACTGTTTTCCCCGATAATGCAGCACGTAGCGGTTGGGCGACAACGCCCAGCTTCAGGCCGCTGGCTTCCGCATACTCCTTACAGAGCTGCTGTAAATCGTCGTGCGTCCAACCCGTATGTGCTTCAAACTTAGGTAAAAGTGCGCGGATGGTATCGCGGCCACCTTTATCGAGTAATTCCTTGGCTTTATCATCCAGTGCAAGGGGGCGTTTGGCAATATAAAATGCCGCAGAATCGGCCAGTTCCACCACCGTCTTCGCCCGTTGCTTTAAGCCGTTCATGCCTTTCAAAAGGCGTTCACGGCCGGTGGCATCCAACGTCCATTGGCCTTTGGCTACCAATAGCTCCAGCAGCCGTTCATCATCCGCTTCACGTAAATAATGGCCGTTCAAATTGTCGAGTTTGGCATAATCAAAGCGTGAGGGAGATTTGCCGACACCGTCCAGGTCAAACCATTCGATGGCCTGCTGGGTGGAAATCGTTTCATCATCGCCGTGTGCCCAGCCGAGGCGTAGCAGGTAATTGCGGATTGCTTCCGGCAGGTAGCCCATATCGCGGTAAACCTCAACGCCAATGGCGCCGTGGCGTTTGGAGAGTTTAGCGCCGTCTGCGCCGTGAATAAGCGGGATATGCGCGAAATCCGGGGCTTTCCACCCCATGGCATTATAAATCATCAATTGGCGGAAGGTATTGGTTAAATGGTCATCGCCTCGGATTACCTGCGTTACGCCCATATCATGATCGTCAACCACCACGGCTAGCAGGTAGGTTGGGGTGCCGTCGGAGCGCAGCACCACCAGATCATCCAGTTCCGTATTTTTAACGGTGACCGTGCCTTGTACCTTGTCTTGCACGACTGTTTCTCCTTCCAGCGGAGCTTTGAGGCGAACCACATAAGGTGTATTAGCGGGTGCAACGCCGCCATCGCGCCAGGGGCTGCGGTATTTGGCATTCGGGTGTTCTTTGCGGAATGTTTCCAATTCGGCTTGCGTGGTGTAGCACTTGAAAGCCTTGCCATGCTTAATCATTTCATGGGCGACCTCGGCATGGCGTGCAGCGCGGGAATATTGATAAACGGCATCGCCCTCCCAATCGAGGCCAAGCCATTTGAGGCCGTCCAGAATCGCTTGTGTGGCTTCCGGCGTGGAGCGTTCGCGGTCAGTATCCTCGATGCGGAGGTAAAATTTTCCGCCGTGGTGCTTGGCATAAAGCCAGTTAAACAGCGCGGTACGCGCACCACCAATGTGCAAAAATCCGGTAGGAGAGGGGGCAAAGCGGGTTACGACGGTCATATACTACAAAGGTTGCTATTTTATGGAGTCAGGAATATGTCAAAAACCTTATGGTCACGCCACTGTTTTGTTGCGTTATCCTGATGCGTCCTTATATAACGATGGCTGAGTTTTAATCCTAACGTGTGAATCCTGAATTATGTCCGTTCCTAAACTACTGAAAGCCCGCCAGTTACACAGCCGTATTTTTGCAGTATTAGCAGTGGGGCTTGTATTGGTAAGCCAACCGATGATGCATCCCGGCTGGCAAATTCGCCATCTCATGACATGGGGTGGTTATTTTCTGGTGATGGTAGGTGGGTTTGGCCGGGTGTATTGTTCAGCATTTATCGGCGGGCGGAAGAATGATGAAGTCGTGCGTCTGGGACCATTTTCTGTGGTTCGCAACCCGCTTTACGTCTGTTCCTTTCTGGCGGTGGTGGGGATTGGATTGGAATCAGGCATGGTTACGCTGCTGGGATTACTGGCCGGGGCATTTGCACTGTATTATCCTCTGGTTGTGGCGCGCGAAGAAGCGTTCCTGACCGAACGTTTTGGTGATGCTTATAAAGAGTATAAACGTGAAGTGCCGCGCTGGATTCCGAAATGGAAATTATGGAATGAGCCTGAGCAGTACGATGCCAAGCCGCGCTTTATCCGCCGCACCGCGCTTGATGCGATGCTCTTTTTTGTGCCGCTGCCGTGTTTTGTTTTCATTAATATGGCGCATGCATTTCAAACCCTTCCCGTATGGTTAACATTGCCGTGAATCAAGCTGTTGTAGACGCGACCGATGATACCTTGCTCGCATCGTTGAATCCTGAGCAGCGGGTTGCGGTGGAAGCAACGCAGGGGCCGGTGCTGGTGCTTGCAGGTGCTGGGACAGGCAAAACCCGGGTGCTTACCACGCGCGTTGCGCACATTATTCTCAATAAGCTGGCGTGGCCTAGCGAGATTCTGGCGGTGACGTTCACCAATAAAGCGGCGCGGGAAATGGCGGATCGGGTGAATCAGCTCACCGGTACATCGCAATCGCTCTGGCAGGGAACATTTCACTCCATTGGCGCAAAAATTATCCGTCGTCATGCTGAGTTGCTGGGCCTTACGTCGAGCTTCACTATTTTAGATACCGATGATCAGCTGCGCCTGATTAAAGGTATTCTGATCGAGCAAAGTATTGATGAAAAATCAATGCCGCCGAAATTATTTTTAGGTGTTATTCAAAGTTGGAAAGATCAGGGATTAACGCCAAGCGGTATCACGCATGCGCAGGATATGGGGCAGGCGGGTGGATATGCACTTCGGGTTTATCGGCTCTATCAGGAGCGCATGAAAAGCCTGAATGCGGTCGATTTCGGTGATTTAATCCTGCACATGATTACGCTCTTTACCCAGCATCAGGAAGTGCTTGAGGAATACGCAAAGCGGTTCAAATACATTCTGGTCGATGAGTATCAGGATACGAACGTCGCGCAGTATCTCTGGCTACGGCTGCTTGCCAGCTTCCATAAAAATATCTGCTGCGTCGGTGATGATGACCAATCCATCTATAGTTGGCGTGGCGCGGAAGTGGGCAATATCCTTCGCTTTGAGCGCGATTACCCGAATGCCACAGTCGTGCGTCTTGAATGTAATTACCGTTCGACACCGCATATTCTGGCAGCGGCCAGCGCTGTGATTGCTAACAACAAAGGACGACTGGGAAAGACGCTGTGGACGCCGACTAAAGAAGGCGAAAAAATCCGCATTAAATCCCTGTGGGACGAAGGCGAAGAAGCACGCTTTGTCGGTGATGAAGTGGAAACATTGCAGCATCGTGGTTCCTCTTTAAAAGATATGGCGATTTTGGTGCGGGCGGGCTTCCAGACGCGTGCATTTGAAGAGCGATTCCTCACGATGGGGATTCATTACCGTGTCATTGGCGGTTTACGCTTTTATGAACGCGCGGAAATTCGCGATACCGTGGCGTATCTGCGATTACTGGCTGTTCCACAAGATGATCTGGCGTTCGAGCGCATTATCAATACACCCAAGCGGGGTATCGGGCAGGCGACGATGCAGCAATTGCACACGACAGCACGCAGCCTCAATACCTCGCTTTATAACGCAACAATCCACCTTCTCAAATCCGGGGATATCAAAGGCAAATTAGGGGCTGCCCTCGATAAGTTCATCATTGGCTGTGATCGCTGGCGGGCGCAGCTGGAGATTTTATCGTTGGCCGAGGTGGTGGAACTGGTGCTGGAAGAAAGCGGTTACCGGCAGATGTGGGTGCAGGAAAAATCACCTGAAGCGGCAGGTCGGCTCGAAAATTTAAAAGAATTATGCCGTGCGATGGGCGAGTTTGAAAGCCTTCAGGCGTTTTTAGAACATGTGAGTCTAGTCACGGAAGCCGCGAATAACGACAGCAATACCGATATGGTAAGCCTGATGACGCTGCATGCAGCGAAGGGTCTTGAGTTTAATGTGGTGTTCCTTCCCGGATGGGAAGAAGGCGTGTTTCCGCACCAGCGTGCCATTGATGAAAGTGGGATGAAGGGGCTGGAGGAAGAGCGCCGTCTGGCCTATGTAGGCATCACACGGGCACGCAAGCACCTTTATATTTCTCATGCGGCTAATCGGCGGATTTATAACCAGTGGCAAAGCAGCATTCCGTCGCGCTTTATTGGTGAAATTCCGGCAGAGCATGTGGAAAGATTATCAGGCGGAACGTATAGCGCTCCGAGAACTTCGGGCGCAAACTGGAAGGATGAAGTGGCGGCAATTTTGGGGCGGGTAGCGGCTACCCAGCCCGCTAAGGTATCGGAATCCAAATTCTCAACAGGAAAACGGGTATTCCACCAGAAATTCGGTTATGGCCGCATTCAGTCCGTCAGCGGCAAGCACCTGGACATTGCCTTTGAAAAAGCGGGAAATAAAAAGGTATTAGCCGACTACGTTGAACCGGCGTAGCTACTACTAAAACGTACGATCCAGAAAATCGATGGTAAGCCCATATTCAATAGGAATGACGATCAAATCGTTGCTTTTTAAAAAGCCAATATAATTGCGATCCTTGAAATAATTAACAATAAATCCGGTGTCGCTTTTATGGGCTTCGATAAAACAAACGGGGCGGTCAGTCTCAATAGTTTTAGCGGCGCCAATGATGGCTTTATCTTCCATGCCCTCAATATCCATTTTGATAAAATCTACTTTTTCATCAAAACTATCCAGAGTAATGGTTTTTATTTTTTCGCTGTGCGTGAGCACAAAATTACCCATTTCAGAGCATTTTGCTGGCATTAATTCCAGAGCGCCAAAGTTAGTGCTACTGCTATAATCCGGTTGCTTAACTTCTATGAAATCGCCCTCCTTGTCACTCACCGCAAGGTTATAGCAATATGCATTCTGAAGGTTGTTGATTGCCACCGTTCCGCACATCATATTGTAAATCTGACGCTGTGCTTCAAATGCACGAACGATAACTTTATCGGCATAGGTTTTGGCAATAGCTAGCGTATGCGTGCCGATATTCGCGCCCACATCATAAAAGGTAATTTTTTCAAATCTTTTCAGCTGGTTTTCAACCAGTAACCGGATGACGAGGATATCATCCTTTGACCAATAGCCTGTTTGGCAGATTTCTTTTCCGATAATAATATCATTAACATTGATAATGATAGGGCCGTAATCTGACGAAACAATGACGTTCGGACTTTTCATTGGCCTTGCTAGCTAACAGTAGAATTATTAGACGAATAGCGCGCAACCAAGCCGTGTCAATTAAGCCTGTTTTGCCTTAAAGCGAGGGTTTTTCTTGTTGATAACGTACACAACACCCTTACGGCGAACAACGCGGCAATCCTTGTCACGTTTCTTGGCAGACTTCAAAGAACTCAATACTTTCATAACCATAACCTATCTATTAAATGAGGGCGTCTTTTAACCCATAATCTCTGCCCATGTCAATAGGATTTCTTGGAGTAGTTTACTTGAAAATCATTCGCTTCAGGGCTAACTTACTCTCTCTCGACAGAAAAACCCCATGGAGCGCCCGCCCGACATGACGTCATGTAGCGTGATTATTGCAGGCTATCCTGCTGGACCGACAGTATTTGCGGCCGTAAAAAGTGTGCTTTGCCAGGAACATCTGGCGGAAGTGATCGTTATAGATCAGGGCAATGCCCCGGATATCGTCGCGCGTTTGCAGCAAATGGCACTGGCCGAGCCGCGCCTTCGCATCATTACCGGATCAGGCGATTTAGGGCTGGCAAAGGCTTATAACCTGGGTGCCAAGCAGGCC
>Ga0207022_10137_pt2 | contig 18673 bp, 22 predicted proteins | sample Alteio_BWMinCont_46_FD_153307 | JGI IMG/M metagenome (GOLD analysis project Ga0207022, IMG submission 153307) | Enriched cells from forest soil in Barre Woods Harvard Forest LTER site, Petersham, Massachusetts, United States -... | ecosystem: Environmental > Terrestrial > Soil > Temperate forest >... | reverse complement strand
TAATTCCGGCAGATCGCGTTTGCCAGCCAACAGTTTCTTGGCGGAGACGTGTTCGCGGGGCTCACCTTTGAGCGTGTAGGTCGCCGCGCCCTGCGGGTCGAGGTCCCACAGTAGCGTCGCGCGACCACTCGCGGCACACAGGTAGGACAGATTGACGGCCGTGGTCGTCTTGCCCACACCGCCCTTGATGTTCGTGACGGCGATGATCTTCATCGTCGCGGCCGCTGCAACTGGGAGGGTGTCGGACATCAGCGCAAGGGCAACAGCAGGCGCAGAATCTGCTCCCTCAGTTGGCCCGGCATCGGTTTTGTGAGCGACCTGATCAGCTGTGTCCTCAGGTGGGTTTGCAGCTCGGGGGACAGGGCCCCGAGCATCCCGCGCCGATCAGGCGGCAGATAGGGGACCGGGTCTCCGTCAGTTTGAAACACGTAGTGTTCGAACATCTTGCGCCAAAGTTCGCGCCGGCTGGCGGATAGCGGCGTTATTGCCATCAATCCATGAGCGAGCGCTGCAAAAGGTTCCGCCATCTCCGGCTTGTCGAGCCACCAGTAATTCACCGAAAGGTTCACGCGGTCGAGCGACTCCACGTTGTGCCACCACAGGTTCGGAATAAACACCGCATCGCCCGGCTCCACGTCCACCGTTTCCGCGGCGGCCAACGCCTGCGCGAAGCGCGGGAAGCGTTCCAGGTCGGGTGCGGAGACTCTTACCATGCTGGTCGGTTGTCCGCCCGGGGCCAGGTCCAGCGGTCCGATGTATAGATTCGGCAGCTGGTCCGGCGGGAAGAACGTGAAGCGCTTGCGCCCGGCAACCATACAGTTGATGCCGTCCATATTGTCATAGTGCGTCGCCGCGGTGACCGCATTGCCGAGCCACATCCTGGGTCTGGACGGCCTATCCAGGATGTCGAGGGTATTTTCCCGAGCAACATCCGGGCAAGTCTCGGACACCAAAGTCGCGCCCGTGTAGATGGAGGGCGGGTCGGGATGATCCTTGCAGGCCAGAATGTTCGCGAGAGTCGCGTGAAACGACTGCTGTTGCGCAAACTCGAAGTTCAAGCCGCTCATATCCTCACGATAGAAATAGACGCCTTTGATATCCGGCTTGCCGACCAGGATCCTGATCGGACGACCCTGGTCGCGAGCACGAATGTAGTCGTAGAGAGCCGTACCTGATTCGGCGCTTGCGCGCACGATAGGCCAATGCTCCACCAGGCCCTTCAGGACGGCCGGCCTATCGCGAGGGATGATCTCGCCGCGCAGAGTCTTCAGATCGACGTTGCGCCATTCAGCGGTTTTCGCCGGCGAGGAGCGATCCAGGAGATCCGCGGTTGCCATTTAGGAGAATTCTCATTCAGCCAGCAAAGGGGGACGCAGCGTCGGCCGCGTGGGCGAGACGGCGCGGCTACGCGCTGAGTGTAGTGGCGTCACCTGTCGGTCGCAACGGCGCCGACCTTCTATAGCTCCCCTGCAACTAGCGCCGCCAGCGCCAGGATCTGCATCTGTCCACTGGGCGTGTCGCCATGGCTGATCGCGAGAAAGTAGCGCACGTTCCCTTTGCGCACGTGGATTGCGTGGTTCCTATCGAAGTAGGCCTCGTCACCCACGGTCGCCGGCGTGCTGTCCTTGCCATAGAATGTCTTCAGCCGCGTGTGCAGATCCGTGGCCTGCGCCGTCGAGACATCGAAGTACACGCGGAAAAGCACGTTATCCTGTCCGCTCGCCGTCTTGTATTGACAGTCTGTTCCCTGCACCGTGTTCGCGAACGGGCGCGGTGCCACGCTCTTTTCCGGCGCGCCGTATTTGTCGCCCCGTGTGCTGCTCACCTGCGCTGCCGTCAGCAGCGAGCAAGGGTCCGTTGGGCTAGCGGTCGCCTGCGCCAGTTGCCCCGCGAAGCCAAACCCGAGGATCGTTGTTCCCATTACCAGCAGAGTTCGCATCTCGCGCCTCCTCAATAGAAATGAAGCACCGAAGTCTTCAGTCTGACTACATCATTCGACGCACGTACTCAGTCTACCGCAAGGGACGATCGGCTACGAACAGGCGGCGAGTCCATGATCGCCAATGACGGCCGCGTGCGGGCACAAGTTGCCACGGCCGCGCTTCGAGTGGCATAGTCATATCGAGCATTGCGATGAACGCAGATGACAACAAAGCACTGGTCCGCCGATGGCTGCGGATGGGCGAGCAAGGATTTGCCGGAGACTTCAACGAGTACTTCGCACCCGACTACCGCGGACATCTGAGCGGACAGCCGCCTCAATCGCTGGACGACCTTATGAGATTGGAACGCGGCTTTGCCGCTGCCTTTTCCAACATCTCTTATAACGTCGAGGATCTCCTTGCCGTCGGCGACAAAGTGGTACTCAGAGTTGCAACTCGCGCAACTCACACTGGCAAGTTTCACGGAGTGGAGCCCACCGATCGCCAAATCACGCTCACCGGAATCGTCATCTACAGGATCATTGACCGGCGGATCGCCGAGTCTTGGGGCGAATTGGATCTCATGGGTCTGTTCAGGCAGCTGAGGTCTCCGTAACACGATGGGCGCTCTGTGCCTGCAGTTCTGCTGCGAAGCCGCAGGAACCCTTGGCGCGTCAGTGATATGATCGAGTCGCTGGAAAGCACGAACTGCTGGCGGAGATCGTAATGGCTGTGGTAGCGCAATTGCTGAAGCACAAGCCGGACATTATCTACTGTGTCGATCCGGAGGCCCCCGTGCTCGAAGCGATACGCCTGATGGCCGAGCATGGTGTTGGTGCGCTGCTGGTCATGCAGGGCCAACGGCTGGTGGGCGTGGTCTCCGAGCGTGATTACGCCCGCAAGGTCATCCTAAAAGGCCGATCGTCGAGTGAGACCTCAGTCCGGCAGATCATGAGCTCGCCGGTGTTGACCGTGCGTCCTGATCAGTCAGTGCGCGAATGCATGCAGATCGTAAACGATAAGCGCGTACGCCACCTGCCGGTGGTTGAGGGTGAGCGTGTCGTTGGCGTGCTCTCGATCGGTGATTTGGTGCGCGCCGTGCTCGAAGAGCAACAGAAGACTATCGAAGAACTCGAACTATACATTCGCAGCTGATCCAAGCAGGCCTGCATAGCGAAGCTAGCGCTTCACGATCGGCCACTACCGGGCACCGTCAATAGCCTTCCGCCCGGAGTCTGCGTTGCATCTCTTGTGGGGCGACACGTTCCTTGAGCGTCGCGATGATCCAGACATTACCCAATGGATCAGATACGCGTCCTTCGCGAACGCCGAAAAACATGTCTGCCATCGGCATGATGACCCTCGCGCCTGCGCGCACCGCTTGCTCGAATAGTGCATCGGGTGCTTCAACAAACATCTGGGCGATCAAGCCGTGTGCGGGCCAGCCCTCCATTGCCGTGCCGAGATTGATTATCGAATCACCAATCTTGAGCTCGCAGTGCGTGATCCTGCCATCGGCCAAGCACAGCCGGTAGTTTTCGGTTGCGCCGAAGGCTTGCGTGAGGAAGTTCATGACCTGCTCCGCATCCTTGACAATGATGTTCGGAGTGATCGTGTGAAACCCGTCAGGAAGCCAAGAATCCATGATGGAGAGATCTCCTTCGTGTTCACAGCGTTAGCGAGAGCCATGGGGAGGGAAAATCGCCCTCCCCTTGGACTAGAATGCCAGCATGGGTAGCCGTAAGCGAGGGCGTCCACCACACGACGACATACTGACTAAGACCGAGTGGTCAATCGTGCATGCCGTTCAGCACGGAATGACGACGCGGGAAATCGCCAAGCGCCGGGGGGTGAGTTTCGATGCCGTCAAGTATCACGTCGACAATGCGATGGCCAAACTCGGGGTGTCCAACCGTCAGGCGCTGCGGCGCTGGTTCCGCGTTCCCAAGCACAGCGCACTGAGCGTTCAAGCACCGACACAAAACGAGACGCTGGCAGTTGGACAGATCTCCCGGTCCGTGCGGGACATACAGCTGTCGGAAGTCTGGTACCGGGATGTGCTGAAGATTCCGCATCTATTCACGGCCGGGAAGTTTGCGTTTTTCGACTGCGCCGGGATGCGTCTGTACCTGTTCCAGACGGACGCCGAACCCGCGCCGGAGTCGATCATTTACTTCCATGTCGCCGGCATCCAGGACGGGTATGACGCACTGCGCCAACGCGGCGTCGAATTCATCAATCCGCCGCACCTGATCCATCGGCATGCGGACGGAACCGAGGAGTGGATGGCCTTTTTCAAGGATCTGGAAGGCAGGCCTTTGGCGATCATGTCAAAAGCCAAGCTTCCTGCCTGAATCCGTCAGTCGGTCATTCTCACCAAATGGAGACAACTGTGGTGGCAAGCGCTCGTCCACGAAAGCTCTTTGCGATATTGATCCCGGTCAGCTTCGTGTTCGGTGCCGCTGCGGCTTCGGCGGCTCCCGAGGCCCCCGAGGCCCCCGAAACGGTAATCGTTACCTACCAGGTGAAGGCAGATGCCGAAGCCGCACTCGCTCGCGTGATCGCTGAACAATGGCGTGTCGCGCGACATATGAATCTCGTGCGCCCATCACCTCACGTGGTTCTGCAGGGCGGCGACAAGGGGAAGCGCTACATTGTCGAGGTTCTGACCTGGCGCGATGGGAGCATTCCCGACAATGCCCCCAATGCGATCACGCGGCTATGGCAAGAGATGAGCAAATACGTCGAGCCTCGGGATGGTCGTCCCGGCATCGACTTCTCGCCGGTGAATGTCCTGATGCCGACAAGCGTCAAGGGTCTGCCGCGACCATGACCTGGGCGACCTGTTGCCCGATGGGACTGCCAAGGCCGGTGCACGCGTCCCACCCCACGGAGGCCGCGAGGGCGCCATCTGCTGCGGTCGCCGCGAGCCCTTGCTGCCGACTCCGTACCGGGAAGAAAGCACTCACGCCACCACCTCGCTCGCAATTTGGTTGCGGGTGGCGCGATACTTGCTCATCGAGCACAGCTTGTGCTTGCGGCCGCACGATCACACGCACTTCGAGCCGCTCGTGCCGATCAGCCGGTCCTATTGCGCGTGCATTGGGGAGCGCGCTTCTCTTGCTGCCTTTGAGTTGGCGCGCCGCCATGGCTGCAGCTCCCTATCAATCGACGCCAACGCGCCCAAAAACAGGCGGCGCGGGGAAGCTGCGGCTTTCGCTCACCAACCACTCCCGAAAGGTCGCTACTTTGTCGATCGTCAAGTGGGCCGGCGGACATACGAAGTAATAAGCACGCGCGGATCGCACCGCGCGACCCGCTACCGCGAGTCGACCGATCGCGACATCGTCCGCCACCAAGGACCACATTGCCAGCGCGAGCCCCTGGCCCGCCTCAGCGGCGCGCACAATGCTGATCGCGTCGTCGAATGCGGCGCCGGCGCTTGGCCACTCTTCGTCAAGGCCTCCTTCGAGCAGCCAAGCGGTCCAAGGCTCATGAGGGCTGTGGAGCAGCTTGTAGCGCTTCAGGTCGTCCGCCTCCGCGATGGGTCCATGACGCCGCAGTAGCGCTGGCGTGCACACCGGGACCAGCCACTCGTCGAACAGTTTTTGATTGTGCAAGCGCGGCCAGACTCCACCACCAAGGCGAATTCCGGCATCCATCCCAGTTGACACGAAATCGGCGAGCCCTACAGATGTATGGATCTGTACATCGATGCCTGCGTGTTGCGTCGTGAACTTCTGAAGTCGAGGCAACAGCCACTGCGCCAGGAAGAAGGAGAGCGTCGTCACACGTAATGGACCGGAGCCGCGGTCAGCGCGGGCCTCGTCGATCGCCCGCTCCAGGTCTGCAAGTGCCTGCTCCACTTTCGGTCGCAGCCGCGCTCCCACCTGCGTCAACTCGACTCGCCTGCCATTACGCCGAAGCACGGGTACGCGCAGGTATTCCTCCAGCGCCTGTACTTGCAGGCTGGCGGCGCTGGTCGTGATGCCAAGTGCGTGAGCACCCCGCGTGAAACTCTTGTGGTCAGCAACGGCAACGAACACGCGCAGGCTGGCGAGCGGAGCCCGTCGGAATGCGGTGCGCGAAGGCGTGCGCGCCACGGCCTGCGCTTTCCCTCGTCTGATTTTGCTCGCCGTCATTCCTAACTCCGGAATCCTCGTCGGCGGGCCTTGCCGAGGCGCTCATCGTACAACTCGAGAGCAGACTTGGCATTGTTCCAAGGAGCGGGGGTCCAAGACAAACTGATCACCCGCGCGCACCCTGGGTGAGCCTATGCACGCCGCTGTACGAGCGCGCGGTGGACCACGCCGCTCCGGAGAATGCCATTGCAATGCACAGCATCGTCCCGATCCGTCATCTGCTGCCCCTTATCGCGAGAAGGTAAGGCTCGCGGGCGCCCTTTAACAGCAACCACAGGCACAGTCCAAACTCGCCGACGAAAACCCCCAAAATGCCGGTGGCTGTATAGGCGATCTGGTAGGCGACCATGTGATTAAGACCCGGCTCGAACGCGGTCGCGAAATTCAACAGGTAGCTAACACCACCAACGATGAGACAGGCGCCCAGGAGCCGCGGCACCACGCGCGAGCGCAGAATGAGCCAGCCGAGTGGGAACAACCACAGACCGGAGAATACTTGCGAAAGCAGCAGCAGGCGATTGTAGTTCTGCACCATCGGTCCAAGCTTACCCGCATCCATGCCGGAACTTGCCGCGCTGAGCAGCGGAAGAAGCGGTGCGAGGGCGATGAAACTCATCGCCGTGCCAGCCGCAATGAAGATCAGCATGAGAACCCCGGCGATGCGGCCGGTCGAGCCCATGAGCCTGTAGAGAAGAACGCCAAGAACGACCCACACGGTAAAACCGATCACGTTGGCGGCGAAAGCCAGCATGAACACGGTCTGGTTCGCGGCCAGACGCGCAAGCACTACGTACGAATCACCCGCCAGCAATGAAGACAAGGTCAAGTAGGCGGCGCTGGGAAATACGATAATGACAAGATAAGCGAGCCCGGCGCGGCGGCCCGCCGCCTCGGTATTTGATCCTTCAACCATGCGCGCGTCCCTGTTTGCCGGCTGCGCCATCAGGACGCAGCCACACGGAGGATTGCCGCCAGGCTGCGCTCGACATCCTCCTCGGTTGTCGCCCACGAAGACACACTGATGCGCATGGCGGTCCGGCCCTGCCAGACCGTGCCGCCGCACCAACAGGTACCCTCTTCTTGGATTCGTCCGATCACCTCGCGGGTGCGATCGGCATCTCCGAAAGACACCAAGACCTGGTTGAGCACGACGTCATTTAGCACGGAGTAACCGGCAGCAACGAGGCCGTCGGCAAACCGCCTCGCGTGGCGGCAGGTGCGCTCGATCAGATTTTCCAGGCCTTTGCGACCGAGCTGGCGCAAAGCGGCCCAGACTTCGACGCCACGCGCGCGGCGCGAAAAATCGGGCGTATATTGATACGGAACGCGGTCTTCGTCCTGCGCAAGATAGGCGGCGCCGACTGACATCGCTGCGCGTAGCGCGCCAGCCTCGCGGGTGAATACCAGTCCGCTGTCGTACGGGACATTGAGCCATTTATGCGCGTCCGTGGCCCATGAATCGGCCTCTTCGACGCCGCGGACCAGATGCGCTCGCGACGGCGCGGCCGCAGCCCACATGCCGAAAGCACCGTCGACATGCACCCAGGCACCTTGGGGGTGAGCGCGCTCGCAAATCTCCAAGACGGGGTCGAAGGCTCCGCTATTCACGCTGCCCGCCTGCACACACACGATCGTGCGTTCATCGACGAACGGAAATGCGTCCATCCGCATCCGTCCTTGTGCATCGACGGGCACGCGCACCACTCTCTCGCGCCCGAAACCGATCAGCGCGAGCGCTTTGCTGATGCTCGCATGCACTTCCTCGCCGACCACTACCGTGATCGGGGGTGCACCGAACAAGCCCTGCGCTTCAACATCCCAGCCTTCGCGCGCCAGCAATGAGTGTCGCGCGGCGGCCAGCGCCGCGAAATTCGCAGTCGTAGCGCAGGTGACAAATCCGCCGGCGCTGTGCGCGGGCAGATTGAAAATGCCTTTAATCCAGCGTAACGCGACGTTCTCGAGTGCTGCGTTGGTCGGTGCGGTGACGACCAGCCCGGCGTTCTGGTCCCATGCCGTCGCTAGCCAGCTCGCCGCCACCGTCACCGGAAGTGACCCGCCGATCACGAATCCGAAGAAGCGTCCGCCGGCCGAGGCCATCGTAGCTGGCGAGCCGATTTGATCCAATTCTGCGACCACCGTCTCTGCCGTCGATTCCTGTTCAGGAAACGGCCGTGCAAACTCTTCCAGTGCTGCGATTGCCTCCTGGGTAGGCGCAACAGAGCGAGCGTCAAGGGATTCCAGGTATCGGCTGGCGCGCCGCGCGGTGTCATTTAGTAGATTGCTCATAGTGGTCGTCAGGCCGCCGGTGGCGGCTGCTGTGGCGTGCGGGGCAGTGCCTCGTTGAAGCATGCCCAGGAGGGCGCAGAGTCCGTCCAGATCGTGAGCGATGGCTTCGCGAGTTCGGGGTCATCCAAGGTTCCCGCCCGCAGGATTGTCAGGTGCGGGCGCGCGTCAGATTTACTCGTAACGGGCGTTCCGCAGCGCTCGCAGAACTGGCGGTGCATGCGGTTGCCGCTGTCCGCACTGCTCGAATAATCGCGCAGCGGTCCCGTCACTGTGATTGCGGCGGTCGGAAATACCAGATTCACGGTGGCGCTCCCGGCGGCAAGGTACTGACAGTCGCGGCACCAACAAACTCTTGTGGCAATCGCGTCCGTGGCAACGGTGTAGCGCACCGCTCGACAAAGACATCCACCTTCAATGGTCATCGGCTGATTCTCCCCGTATCAAGTCCACCAAGGCTCTGGCATTCTCGGGCGGTTCGTCTCCACGCCAAGCCACGTGCAGGTCCGGCCGGCTCAAGACCAGGCGATGGCGGTACGCGACCGGCAACTCGTCCGCCTCAATGTCGAGGAGCGCCAGTGGAACGCCAACATGGGCTGCCGCTCCGAGAAGGGCAGAAACATCCACCGCCGGGTCGAACCGCAACAGCGTATGGTCCGGAACCAAGGCGTCATAGAGCGAACGCCCGTCGCGCAGCCAAAAGTGCGGCAAGCGACACCCGGGCACGGTGGAGGGTGTGTAGTCGTACATGGAATAGGACGGCGCCGGCTCTCCGTCGTAGGCGATAATGGGCGAGCGATCGTAATAGTAGCCGTAGTTCAGGCCCGCGCAGGCGAACTGCTGTACGTGCAGCCGGTAGGCGTCCTCGCCGACCCGGCGTCGCGCAGCCTCACCCCCGGGCGTGTCGTGCTCTAGATCACCCGGTACATTGGTGCGCTCGCGAATGGCGCCTTCGGCATGTTTCATGGCGAAGCGCGAGACCTGCTCGGTGATTGGTTGGCGTTCCAACTCATGCGCGCCAAGAACTCCCTCCGGCGCCCAGCCCTTCAGGGTGGCCGCCAACATCCACGACAGGTTCATCGCGTCGGCGATGCCCGCGTTCATGCCATAACCAGCGTATGGCACCCAAAGATGTGCGGCGTCTCCACAGATGAAAGCGCGCCCGTCGCGGAAGCGATCCGCGACCAGCCGCCGTCCAACCCAGTCCTCCTTACCCAGTAGCTCGTACTCGAAATCAGGTCCGACGCCGAGTAGCGTGCGAATACAGCTGTCCCGGTCCACCGATTCGAAGTCTGCCTCCTGCGGCAGCAGATAATTGTGAATGAGCCAGGTTTCCCGGCCGTCGATCGCGACCAGGTTACCTGCGCGCTGCGGGTTGTAGAGGTAGCTCATCCAGGCGTCAGGTTTCGTGACACGGTCGATCAGATCTCGCGCGCGAATATAGCTCGATTGCACGCGTTGGATGACTTCGTTCCCGATCAGCTTGGCCCCGATTGCATGGCGGACCAGCGATCGAGCGCCCTCGCACCCGATGAGGTAAGCGGCACGGACGTTCAATTCCTCACCCGTGTTCAAGTCGCGCGCGTGCGCCGTCACGCCATCGGCATGCTGCTCGAAGCCCAGGAATTCAGTTCGGTTGACGATCTTGAGACCACGCGTGGCCGCTGCTTGCGCAGACAGGATGGGCTCCAGAAAGATCTGATTGATTCGGTGCGGGGGCTCGGGCGTCGGCCACCAGCCGTCAGGTCCGGAAAGATCCGTAAAGCGATCGCGCCGGCAGGGGATATGGATGCGGGTCAGCTCGTAACCGGTCGCGCGAGTCCTCAACACCACATCATTTGGATAGTCTTCCGGTAGCCCGGCAGCGCGGACCACGTCGGCGAAGCCGAGCCGACGGAATGTCTCCATGGTTCGGGATGCGACATGATTGCACTTGACACTCGGTGGCTCGCCCGCGCGTCGCCGCTCTATTACGAGACACTCGACCCCCCGTTGGGCAAGGTCCATCGACAGGCACAGGCCGACAGGGCCGCCACCGACGATCAGAACTTGAGCGTGGTAGGCTTTGCTCAAACCCGCTTCACCCTCTCATGCGCAGGCGACGATAGTAAGCGTGCACCGCCAAAAAACCTAGCGCGCTGATCGTTACAATGATGGGGCCGATTCCGATAGATCTATAATAGGTGATGAGGAGGTGCGCCATGATCAAACTTGGGGTCCGGAACTGGGTTGCCCTTGGGATGCTGCTGCTGGTCGGCCAATTGCACGCCCAGGCAAGCTCCGACATGACAACACCCATTGATCCGTTTCGGATTGCCGGGAATCTGTATTACGTCGGCAGCAAGGATCTTGCGTCCTATCTGATTGTTACGCCTCAGGGCGACATCCTGATCAACTCAAGCTTCGAAACGTCCGTCCCGCTGATCCGCAACAGTGTCGAGAAGCTCGGCTTCCGATTTGCCGATATCCGGATTTTGTTGATAAGCCACGCGCACGTCGACCACGATGCCGGCAGCGCCGCAGTGAAGCGATTGACGGGTGCCAAATACATGGTGATGGACGCCGACGTGCCGGTGGTTGAGAGCGGCGGCGCGAAGGATTTCGCCTATGGTGTAGCGACACCTACCAGTTCTGCCAGTCGGTACCCGCCGGCGAAAGTCGATCGAGTGCTCCACGACGGGGAGGAGGTGCGCCTCGGGGGAATGGTTCTCGTTGCGCACAAGACTCCCGGACATACACGCGGGTGTACCACGTGGACACTGCGCGAAACCGATCGCGGACGAAACCTCAACGTCGTGATCGTCGGAAGCTGGAATGTAAATCCCGGCTTCAGGCTCGTAGACCGTTCGGGACAATTGGCTTCATATCCCGGAATTGCGCAGGACTACCAGCGGACCTATTCCGTGTTGAAGAACCTGCCTTGCGATGTCTTCCTGGGCGCACACGGGCAGTATTTCGACATGCTCGCAAAATTGAAAAGGCTGCAAGCCGGGGCGACGGAGAACGTGTGGGTGGACCCACAGGGTTATCAAGCCGCGGTGGCCGAGCGCAAGGCCGCGTTCGAGGCGGAATTGATGCGGCAGGAGCACGGCATCTAGCAGCCATCGCACGGCATCTGTGTACCCTCACGGCATCCGGCAGACGTCCCCATAGACCCGACGGCCGCCGCTATTCCAGGGCCGATAGGTATTGGCCAATCGCACACGATCCGCCTGTGACGGGTGATTGGCGCGCCAGATGCGATAGAACCAGTAGTACTCGTTCAACTTGTAGGTCGCGAAATGAGCCTGGAGCAGCGCCTGCGCGCGATTCTCGTGAGTGAGTTCGAGCGCAAAGCGGTCCGCTTCGAGCTCCACGTGGCGTTGTACTGCGTTAAAGACCGGTAAGCCCACGAGTAACCACGAGGCACTCAGGATGAAAATGGCGAGCGGAATGGACGCTGGATCCCCAAGGTTCGAGAACCCAAAGGGCTTCTCGAACCTGCGCAGCATCGCGCGCCCGAGAAGGTCGACGGCCCAAAACCCTGCCACGGCGATTACGGCAAGGAGCCCGAGCGCTTTCCACCCATCGAGCACATAGTGCTTGAGCTCGTGCGCGAACTGAACTGTCCGCTCGTCCGCGGTCAGGTCATGGTTCTCTTCCAGCACCAGCCGCAGAAATGGCCCCATCCCGATAACCGTCGAGTCGTTGCCGCCAACAACGATCGGAAGATGCGTGATCCCGCAACGCTCGGCGAGTGCCTCGAACTTCGCAGCCAGCCGCGGGTCGTTCACTGAATGATACTGCGTCCACAACGGGGTGAGGAGCAGCTGGAACATCGTCAGGCCGACTGCGATCAGCGGCACGAATACCGCGGCAGATAACGCCCACCAGAACCGCGGCACACGAGCGATGAATGCATACGGGATCCATACCAGTGCCGCGGCTGAAGCGAGCACCGCGAGGAGCCCTCCGGCTTGGCTCATCAGCCACTGCCCCAACGAGGGCGTGGGACCATTCCAGGCTTTCACGAAGACAACTTCGGCAAAGTACCCCACAGGAAGCGCAACCACCGTCGCCAAGGTCAGGTACGCGCAGGCGAAGAGAACAAGCGTACCGTACCGTCTGCCGCGCACTACCCGTCCGCAAGCGGTGCGCAGATGTGGTGACAGGCCCGCGAACAGAAATATCAGTGGTATGGCAAGCGCAAACAGTTGCGCCCCAATCCAAACCCAGTCGGCGCGCGGATAGTAGGCGACAAGGTCCGGCAATGTGGTTGGAATGGGTACGGCCTCGTTCATCTCTCTATCCTGTCAACATTGCTTCCCCGTATCGCGCCGAACGGCGGGGGGAAGTACGAATCGGAAACTGCCTGACCGGTTGCTGGCCGAACTAAGGCGACTGAGGATGCTGAGGGATTCCCTGGCTAAAGCAAACCCACGGCTGCGCAATGGAGGTCCAAATGTCCAACGTCGGCTGAAAATTCATTTGATTGTCCAGTGTGGAAAAGCGGATGGACATAAATCCTGGGGCAGTTTCGCCACACGCGAATAGAGGATAGCTGCGCACGCGCAGCCGCCGGAGAATGGACCGGTCATGTTGAGAATTCCTCCTGCCGCCTGACTCCATTTGGAAACGGGTCGATATCCGGATTCGTATCAGTCTACCTCACGTCAGGAATGACAGATAAGGGGTGACCAATTCAGTACTCCGACCGTCGCGTCGGACCCGGGAAGCGCCGGATTGAGCTCCTGGAAGCCGCCAGTCAGGAGGAGCGCGCCCGAGCTGCCGGTTCTGCCCCCATACCGGGCGTGCGCGAGTTTCCGGAATCGGAACAGCAAGTCGGGCGTCTTATCCCGCGCGGCGTACCTAAACAGGCTCCTGTCTGCGATCACGAAACCGAATCGTGTTGTTGCTGACCAACGAGTACTCCTGGCCGCCCCTGGCGCTGTCGATGCCCTCCGCCATTGCTTGAGGCACCTAAGCTGCGCCGGGCGTCAACGCGTTCCAGGCGGCGAGAGAGTCCATATAGTCCCTCCAATGCGCAATCTTTCGTGTCTCAGGCTTGATGATCGAACAGAAGCGATTGTTGTACGCGACGCCGGTGGCGAGAATTGTCCCGTGAACTTCGTACTCGATCACCATGGCCTGTCCATTGTCGACCGAATGCTTAACGAGATGATCTGCGGAATTAAGCTTGATGTGCTTTACGTATCCACGGAAACTCTCTAGCAGGTCAGCTCGTCCCTTGATGACTCGGGGCCATCCAGGAAAGTCGTAGAGGACCTCATAGACAATATCGTCAGCCACACAGTCAAAGAAGTGCTCACCATCAACAAGAGCCCCCAGCGCTCCTCGAACCAAATCGAAGTAGGCAAAGGCTGGCCTATAGATTTCGTATTTTGTGTCTGGCACGTTCGATATCCTTGCTTTGCGGGTGCTGGTGACTAACGCGTCACAGAACATTACCGCTTAGTCGAAGCCAAAATCCCGATATCCGATGGAGTCCCGGCGAGCGGCAGCTTTCGGGCGACAAAAGGTGACTTCCGATAGCCCCTTTGGCCGTAAGTCGCCGGATACCTTCCCCGGAAGCGGACCTTCGGAGCGACTGGGGCTGGGCCGAGGGCGACCGACCGAGATTGAACCCGAAGCGGTCCATGGCGACCGTCCCTACGGGGTAATCCAAAAGTGGACCTATATTGCGGCCATCACTGGCGAATGGGTCGGCTACCTAATCGAGATCCAGGCTAACGTTGCGACGCCATTGACTTGGCGAACCGTGACCAGTTCGTTCGGGTTCCCGGACGGCACAGCAGCGATGAACCAGGGCGATGTGTAGGCGGGTTGCAACAGGATATTTTGAGAACCGCCGTTGCGATCGGTCACCGCGATGCTCGCTGTAGCGGCATTGTGCCACTGGCTGCCCAAAATCACGATCGAGCCGTCAGTCATCTCGAGGGCGGCCTTCAGGCCGGCGTCGTGCAAGCGCCACGTTCGCTCTGGGCCCCGTAGTTGATCGTCAAATTCGACAATGTCAGTCCTTGTCTGCGACAGCATATAGGCGACGCGCACCCCAGAGCGTAGCCCGACGGGGTGGACTATCTCCCAATCACTTGAGTCTGCCGGAAGTGCGTGGCTCGCAACGAGTTCGCCTGCGGAGTCGAGTTTCACTACGGAGGTTACGTCTGGATGATTGGACCCTGAAATTAGAAATAGCCCGCCGTGTAAAGCCTCCACGACATCCCCGTAGGAGTAGTAGTCGGCAAACTTCTGCCAGACGAAGTCGGTTTTGGCGTCTAGCTTAACCAACCAACCGGTACCCTTGGGTCGTCCGGATACGGTTCCTATGATTGCAAAACCGGCTCCCCATCTCGAGCAACCAATGAAGCTGACAGTGCCGTCGGGCCGACCCGGGTCGACTTGCCGCTTATCGACTACCGAACCATCACCGCGAATTCTGATCAATAGCGCAACGCGACCCCTGTTCGCGGGCTTCACTCCACAGAGCAATGTCTGTTGATCGGGAAGATCGATAGCCCCATAGAAGCGTTCACCCAGCGGACCGTAGCCATCCACGCCGCCGATCGGTCCGTCGACATATTCCCAGAGGATCTTGCCATTGGAGTCCACTCGGACGGCCCAAGGATAGCCAGGGCCGGGGGCGCTGGAACCGGCGATAATGAAGGCACCGTTGGAGACCTGTGTAATTAGGTAGGGTTCCGGATGGTGTCGAGGGGACAGCGGCACTTCCCTGTTGATGACCAAATGTGCGGCAAGAGCACTGGAACTGAGCAACAGGGCTGCAAGCAGAATGGTGATGGAACCTGGGCATTTCATATTGAGAGTCCATTCCTTAGCCTGATATCTACGCGGTTCAATTTTGCTCTTGCGTTTGTTTACCTTACCGCAAACCGCGAACGGCCGCTTTCGGGGTGCGCGGTTTAGGCACGAGGCGTAACGTGTCCGGTTCTACGAGGCGGACTTGCACGCAGAACGATACATGGCGTCGCTCGCGATTCTTAAGTACGCCATCGATACCTGTCCGGATCACCCTTCTTGAAGACCAGTACGCCAAACAGAGCGGTAATTAGAAGCACGACAGAAACTCGCAAAGCGAAACCGCAATGTTGGGTCCTCGCATAGACGATCCATTCCCATATGGCCGCAAGATATATCAGCAGACTGGCGTACCCCTGCCAACTGAGCAGACCGCGTGCAGGAAACCAATACCCTTTGCTGTACTGTCCATGCGCCCGCGGCGTAGGAAGCCCCATGCCTCCATTGCGCCGACGCGCAAACAGCGTGAGCACGACGCTCATCGCAAAGATTAATACCAGCCCATAGACTGGAACCATCCTATCCATGTGCCGACTCTACTCGGACTTTGCGACGCATAGGAGCGAAGTGACCTCACCATTCGAGTGCTATGTATCGAACGCCTGATCCTGCACCCCGAGCTGCCTGTGGCGAGCGTCCGCTACCGGGTTTCAGAAAACGGCGGATTCAACCCTTCGGCCTCGAATTCCGAAAAATAGTTTCACCGCGTTTGTTTCTCGTTGGGCTTTTATTGCTTATTTCGCAGCAGAACAATCACGATAGCAGGAACCAGGGTTATCCCGAACATCCATAACCCAGTCCGGATGATTTCATGCGGCGAGTCATGGAATATCCATGCTCTGTTCGCTGCCATGAGGCCCACTGCCACAGCAGCAAATACGGCTAAGGGTATCCTTTTCATTCCGTTCGCGTCATCGTGACACTCGCATATCAGCATAGTGATTCGGGAGGGGTGAACGGCAGCTAACCGGATCTCAATTTGGACATGTCAGCGCCCGGTATTGGCCGACTTCTGCCCAATGCGCCTCCCCAAACCGGCGGTTCTGCGCCCGCCGACTTGAACGCAGAAAGTGACCCGGAGCGGCCGGTGGCGAATGGCAGATCCCGGGCGCTTCAATCAGCAAATTGGGGGAGCTCTTACCCGACGACGTGTATCCAAACAGACCCGATTTATGAAATACTGTCGGCATAAGAAGAAGTCCGAACGGACCCCCTTATGTTTAAGCATTGGATGCTTTTGGCCAGCGCTACAATTGCAGTGGCGCTCCCTGGTGCGGGACAAGCATCAGATGGAAGAATTGACTTCATCGGTGCTGTTACGACGCCTACTTGTACACTCATCGTCAGCGGCGTCGGTACGTCTCTCGTCTTGAATAGCATCAGCAATCAGGGCAGTACGGCACTGAACTTACCGATTGTTGTTGGAACAATTTTCAGCATCAGCGCCGCTGAGTGCCACGGAGCGGCCGATACCACCGAAACGGGAGCGGCAACTCTGGTTTCGATCTATTTTGAATCCGTCAATTCCGTTGGGCCGGAGTCCGACGGAATCATCGGCATAGTGTATAAATAAATTTAGGCAATATCCGGTATTACTTAGAAAAAGCGGGTACCGCGATACCTTCGTAATCGTGGAGGTGGCACTCATCGCGTCTGCCGCGCCGATCGTGTCTCTCAATCTTGACAGTTGCCGACAAGCTCGACAACGTTCTTGCGGGCAGGCTCCCAGCCCAAGAGCTGAATACCGTAAGAGGTCAGCGACGGTCGGGCGCAGGTCGAGCCCGAAGCGCCCTTCCAAGAGCTAATAGGGACGGAATCGATGCGCGTTTGTGACCTGGAGGCTCGGACTTGAAGCTCTGGCCACTCATTTGGTCGGCGCTGTGGCGCCGGCCGCTTGAGACGCTTCTTGTGTGGCTCGCGACCACGGCCGCCTTTGCGTTGCTCGGGCTCATGGTGGGGTTGTACGTTCATACGCAGCGCATCGTCCACGAACAGCGAATGGACAGGCTTTTCGTCGTCCAGCGCTTTCCGGATCAGCCCTACACCGGTCTACCCATCGCGCTGAAGAACCAAATCGCAGGCCTCGATGGGGTCATCGGTGTCGGCACCTCGCACAACGTTTTCGGCTATCACATCGATCCTCACGACGGCGCAGGGGTGATGGCCGTTGACGAGGGCATCATCCAAGGTTGGCCAGAGGCGCCTCTCACCGCGGCGCAGCTTCAGAATCTCATGGCGACACCCGATGGCATTTACGTTTCGCGCAAGGCCGCAGCGCACTGGAACCTCAAGCGCGGCGATCGATTCTCTCTGACGGTATCGCCTTCCATTCGCGCCGACGGCAATCCGACCTGGGTATTCGAGGTGTTGGACATCATTCCCGACGCTCCCATCTGGAACGGAAACCTCATCATGGGCAACTATCACTACATCGATAATGCTGAGCCGCCTGACAAACAAGGCCACGGCAATACTTTCTTCGTCGCCGTCAAGGACGGGGCCCACAGCAAAGAAATCGGCCACAACATCGATCGCCACTTCGCCAACTCAGGAACGGCAACTTTTTCCGTGCCACAGCGCGAGGACGCTGAGGGGTTGGTGAACTCCAGTGTCAACATTGCCGCCGTGACCCTCTCAGTCGGAGGCGCGGGTCTGTTCATGATTGTTTTTCTTATCGCCAATGCCATTATGCGCTCCGTGCGCGAGCGCATACCCGAGTTCGCCGTGCTCATGACGGTGGGGTACCGCGAAGCGCAGCTGGGGTGGCTGGTGGTGGCGGAAGCGGCCGTCCCGTGCTTGCTCGGTGCCATCTTGGGCACAGGCCTTGCCGCGATGGTTGCGCGCATACCGCCGACACTTCTGAGCCGCGACCTACGCCAGCTGGTGAGCAACTCAGATATCCCGCCCGCGGTACTCGGCCTGGCGCTTGGACTTGCGGTGCTCCTGGCTCTGGCAAGTGCCGCGGCGCCGCTGTGGCGCTTAGGGCGCATCAGCGTAACGGATGCCCTGGCGGGACGCTAAGAAATGTCACTGGGCCAGGTTCTCACCGTGTCGCGCCTGTCTTTCGCCGGTCTGAGGCAGCGGATTGGCTCCTCGCTGGTGATCGTGATCGGCATGGCCTGTGTCGCCGGCGTGCTGATCACGATACTCTCCGTGACCGCAGGCATTGTGCGCGTCGCGCGCGACTCAGGAGACCCCGGTCGGGCCCTGGTCTTTTCGGCACGCAGCGTGACCGAGTACGCCGGCGATCTGGATCAGGCGACCGTGGATACCATCTTCGATGCTCCTGGTATCGCGCACGATGACCGCGGCAAACCGCTCGCCGATGCCGAACTTCTTCTCAATGCTCCGCCAGCTGACGGCTTCGCACAGGGCACGCTCGCCATTCGCGGCATCGGGCCGGAGGGTTTGCGGCTACGCCCGGAGTTTCACCAGACGGGCGGGATATCTGAGTTGCTCACCAGCTGGCGTAGGTCGCGGCTCAGAAGTGTCGGCGGTATGCGCGCAACC
>Ga0207022_10153_pt1 | contig 18737 bp, 9 predicted proteins | sample Alteio_BWMinCont_46_FD_153307 | JGI IMG/M metagenome (GOLD analysis project Ga0207022, IMG submission 153307) | Enriched cells from forest soil in Barre Woods Harvard Forest LTER site, Petersham, Massachusetts, United States -... | ecosystem: Environmental > Terrestrial > Soil > Temperate forest >... | reverse complement strand
ATTCAAGGTTTCATAATATCTGTAAGGAGGGTTTGGATAAGGGTTCCAGTAATCGGCAAAAAGCTGGGAAGTTCCGGCGCCAAAAGTCTCACCCGCTGTCCAGTACATCGATGAATTAAAACTGTTGTAAATGTTGAAATCAAAAGTATTTGCCCGGAATGCATCCAGAGAAGCATCGTAAAGCGTGCAAAGCATTTCGGCCATGACTTTATCACCCTTTTTCCCTTTGATCTTCAGTTTCCATTCTTCCAGCTGGCCGGGTTCGAGTTTGTTCCTGAACGTTTCAAACTCGATATCGAGCTCTTTGTTGGACCAGGGAACAGAAACAGAACCTTCATGTACATAGGACCTGTTGTTTTTCACAAACACGAAATGATACGCAAAACCACCACGGTCTTTCTCCTCAATGGGCAATTCGATCAGTTTCTGTTGTCCGTTCAGGCTCAGCCATTCTTTTTTGATGATCTCGTTTTTGTATTCCACTTCAAACAGAACTTTTACGCTCTCTTTGCTTCCTACAAGAATCTTTGCTTTTTCTCCGGGTTCTCCATCCGCTTTCAGAACACTGAACCAATCTGTCTCCGGCACCGGTATTCCCGTTTCCTTTTCGGAGTAAACAGTAAAATAGCGGACATCTTTCACATCTTCACCAAAACGATCTGTGGCATGGGCCTCCATGACATAATATCCCTGGGCCCATTGTTTTATATTTTTCAGGTGAAGGGTATCGTTTCTGTTGCTGAGACTGATTTTAGAAGAGAGTACATTTCCTGATGTGGTGGAAGTGTTCGCGAAACCAGCCTCCAGGATTTTTTCTCCCCTTTCCCACTTAAACATATTGTCTTCATCATTATAGGGGTCATTTGGAAAAGCAGCACGAAACTCTTCTTTACCCATCAGGAATTTGTCGGGTCTTTCCCACTGGCGTTTCCGGAATATGCGCCCGGGATCTTTCAGTTTATAGATTTCGATTTTTCCTTTGGCAGGCTCAAACTGCCCGTTCAGGTTCACAGTACTCACTGCGAATTTCTGCGCCTCCTCTTTATTGACCCGGTCGGGGATGTTTATGCCCAGACTGATGGCGTTGTATCCAACACTTACATATCCGGTGTTGCTGTGTGTCTCTCCGTTGAGATCGGTTACATCGGCCATTACGGTATACGTATAAGTAGGAGAAGATTCTTTGGAAATGCTGTGATCGGCTATGGCTTTGAAACGGATCACATATCCTCCTGTATCGTTGGTTGTGCAGAAACCATTTGTGATTTCGGTCTGTGCCGAATTGGGGTAATAGCCTCTCCAGCAATAATACCAGTAAGGGAAACTGGCATTTCTGACAACCCGGTATTTGACCTGAGCCCCGTCAATGTTTGCGCCTGAGTATGCTTTCGCAATTCCGGTTACGGTGATCGAATCATCCAGTTTATAAGCACCGCTCACCGGTTTGACAGTAACCTCAAATTTGGGTCTTTTGTATTCTTCTACAGAAAAATATTTGGTTCCGTAGCCATCGGTGATCCACATTTGTCCGTTCAGGACTCCCTGCGGAGCTGTAAATGTTCCGGTGATGCTTCCAAACTCGTTGCTGACCAGATCGAGACTGGACACTTTCTGGTAATTGGGGTCATAGAAAGTTACGGTCACAGGTCTGTTGGGCAGAATTTCATTTGTTTCACCATCAGACTGCAGACAGATGCCCTTGAAGTAAACCGTTTGCCCCGGACGGTAAATACCTCTGTCGGTAAAGAAAAAGGTTTTTGGTGTTTTAATTTTTTCCTGTTTATAGCCCTGGTACTGATAATAGGAATTGTCCAAATAGAATTTGTCATCCCCATTGCTGAATTCTATATTGAAGTTCCTGTAGTCCTTCGAAGCCGGGATTTTGAAATATCCGTTTTCATCGCTTGTATACCGGTCTGATTTCGACCATTCATATTTGCGGCTCACGTAGCTGTACTTCTGCACCCACAACTGTGCGCTGGTGCCTTTGAGCGGCTCTCCGGTCTGGCGCTGAAGAACATAAAAATCGATGCTGCCATCGGTTCTGCGTCGGTCGATATAGCTGATATCTGAAATCCAAATGGGAGTATATGAAATGCCCTGATTCTTGGAGCTGAACTGTTTGTCGGATCCGGTCAGAATCAGGTAATGGCCCAAAGGCAATTCAGGCAATTTCATTTCTGCGCTGTGGGTATTGAAATCGCCATCGTCGGGCACGCTGATTTCCCATTCTTTGAATACCGGAAGTTTCAGGTATTGTTTGATGAGGGCTTCACCATAATAGTTTTCGCTGAGCTGGTTGAATTTATCAATATTCATTTTCGCAATGCGCACATAGACCTTGCTCATGTTTTTGTAAGTGAAAAGGGCTCTGAAAGGTTTGGCCGGGGCATTTACTTTTTCGGTGGTAAGAGTCATCGATTTCTCCAGAATCCGGCTTTCAAGAGCCGCACACTGTTTGGATCCGTATGCATTCGGGAATTTTTCTTCTGTCTTTTTGCAGAGACTCAGGGCAATCTTTTTTTCCCATTTGTCTGAATCTGAATTCAGGGCATTGTACAGACCGCCCTGATCGAAGTGCCAGTTGGCGATTTCGTATGAAACTTCAGTTACACAGGAAGCCTGGGGAAATCGGGCTGTCATATCTGTTTCAAGATCCTGAAGCGATTTTAAGAACAGGGTATTTTTCTCCTCAAACGCGCCGTGTGCTTTGACAAAATTCAGACGTTTCAGATTCGCGTCCAACCACGCTTCCGGGTCTTTATCGTTCTGATGAAAGTCAATTAAATGCTGGAGATCCTGGATGGCATGAAACTTCATGGACATTGAATCTTTCGATTCCAGTTTCAGTTTGATAAAATCATTGGATGGAGACAGGTAAGCGGGGTTGTCGATATCGAAGCGGTAAGAGGGCCGGGTGATATCCGGCTCGTCGCTGGAAAAGAAATCAACGGCGCGGTTGGCCAGGAAATCATACAGGGTAGGTCGTAATTTGCGGGTGTCTGTATACTTATTGATTACGTCATCGTAAATATCAAGTTTTGTTTTTTGAAGTGTATCCGGATGAAGCAAGGAGAGCTGGTATTCTTTGATGCACTGATCAACCAGATGATTCAGATCCCAGGTTGTGATGTCGTTGTTTTTGAAATTTACAGTTTGGGTGCGGTTATAAAATTTATACCTGTTGTTGGTGTAATACTGCCAGTAAACATCGGCAAGCATCGAATGAATGACAGGCTGTAAAGGAAAGGAAGATGTTTTGGCTTCGTCTTTCAGAAAACCGATTGCTTTTTCAGTTGAATATTCTTCCATCTGAGCTTCCAGTCTGAGCTTATACATAATTGCCTTCACCGTTTGTGCGGCATTCTGATCGGTTTTTGCTTTTGAGTAAATACCAAGGACAACTTCCAGTGCCGATTTATTGAGCCCCTTGTTGATCAGCGAGTCTGCCTTTTTCCATTCTTTTATATAAGAGCTGCCTTTCTGAAAGGAATAATGTTCTATGGCTATTGAACTGGAATGAAAACCGAGGATACCGGCAATAACCAGAATCAGCAGGAAAGAAACGAGAAAGATGCGTTTGAAAATCATAAGATGAATTATTTAGGGGAATGATGCAAGGTAGATCAAAATTCCATAAATCGGGATTTTGCTTGGCTGTGTAACAAGCCAAGCGGAGTGGGTTGACATTTGTGAGTTGGCATCCCGTTTATCCCCTCGATAAATCGGGATTTTGCTTGGCTGTGTAACAAGCCAAGCCCCGAAGGGATCCCTTTGGGACAGAGTGGGTTGACATTTGTGAGTTGGCATCCCGTTTATCCCTCCGCACCAAGGGAGCCCCTTTTGGGAATGCATTTAATATGTGGGCTTCAAAACCAAACGAATTTTCAATGGTAAAATCCGGGATAAAGTAGAATGAGCTAATTTCCTCAATGAAATACCTGAATACGAATTCCTGTTTTTCAATTGTATGCCATCTGAATTGCCATCTTCAAATAATCCTGTAAAATAAAAGCCCGATGAATGCTGACAAAATAAGGGGATTAATTGTTTATGACGCTGATAATAATTTGGCAATCAAAAATAAAATGAAGAATTGGAACATAATCCAGCTATACTTTACTGAACGCATCACAAACAGAAACAAAATGTCATTGCCTGATCAAAATACGTCGAAATGATAAGATAAAGTGTCTTTGTGTGAACAAATCGCGTCGAAATGCATAGATAAAGTGGCTTTATGTAATCAAAACGCGTCGAAATGCATAGATAAAGCATCCTTGTCTGAATAAAAAGCAGCGAAATGATTAGATAAAGTGTCTTTATGTAAACAAAACGCGTCGAAATGCTTAGATAAAGCGTCATTGTCTGATCAAAAAGCGTCGAAATGATCAGATAAAGCATCCTTATCTGATCAAAAGGTGTCGAAATGGGCGGAAAAGATTTTGATGTACATTTAAAACACTGAAAAACAATATTTTACAGGGAAAAAATCGAATAAATCATTCCTCAGAGATTGCATCCGGTGCCTGAAAGAAATGATACCTATTATATATGTATGAAAGCGGACTATTTCTGGTTTTGGATTTTCATGGAACGACTGGCATTTTCGAGCCTGTAATTGGAATTGCTCCAGACAAAATAAACAAGCAGGAAAAGAAAGGGTAAAGTCAGCAGTTTATAGTTTCCCTGTTTCACAAAATACAAGATCAGGCATATTGCCAGAAACAGAAAAAACAACAAGGCCCTCATCGACCCCATTTCAAAATAATTGTAAATGCAAAGAATCAATAATGTGGGGATGAGAAACCAGAGAAATTTTTTATCCGGTCTGCAAATAAAAGAAGCCGATAAAACAGCAAGCGGAGCAATGAGAAACATCCAGTGCCGGTCCTGCATGTAAATGATTCCCATTTTGGGCGTGTGAAAAATGACAGCAAGCAGAACAAACAGATAGGCGCTATAGATTGAAATGTATGTTTCCAGCAGAAGCGTCTTTTTCTTTATGCAAGAAATCAGCATGGGAATGGAAAAGAGCAGAAGAAAGAGATAAGCGAGTTTGTGGTTTAACCAGATCAGCAGATTGGAGGAGTTGACATCTGTAATGCTTTTTGACATATCGGTATCCAGTATCCGGTTTTGGACAAGATCCAGCATGGATTTGATGCGGTAAAACGGATCGCCTGTGAGGCGGTAATAAAAACCAAACAGGAAGACCAGCGAGAGCAGCGAAAATACTATTGTCAGTTTCCAGAACCGGAAATGTTTTTTCTGAATGATGTCGGTGATCAGGCACAGCAAAATAAACGGCACAAGAAGGAGAATGGTTTCTTTGGTCAGGAAACCCAAAACCAGGGTAAGCACAAACAGCGCAGCAGAAAGTATTTTGTTGCCCGATTGTTCAGGGCCATAATAAAGCAGCAGGACTGCAGCGAAGGCATAAAAGGAAACAATCAGATCGGGGTAGAGTTCGAGTGAGTAGGAGACCTGTTCGATATTGACAGCAATCAAAAAAGCAGCCACAGAAGCGATGGCTGTATCTGCAAATTTGTTCAAAAAGAAAAAGACAAGGGCTATTGTCAGCAAACTTGCGATCAATGGCCAGAGGCTTGTTGAATACGGGTTTTCTCCAAACAGGCGGAAGATCAAACTGACAGGAACGAATACGCCAAAACGATTGGGGTATGGAAGGTAGTCGGGATGATAGGAGTGATTGATTAAACTGTTCGCATTGAAAGCATATTGGAAGGGATCGTCGCTGGGTCCGTTTGGTGCAATTGGCTTTAACAGGATCCAGGCTGCTGTATGCAGAAGAAGGATGAGGCCAAGAAGAAGATACGGGTTTTTAAAAACGGGCAGGTTCTTCATCCGCATTTTTAGCTTTTATAAAATCGTCTGATATCCACTTCCGGATTCAGCGGGATGTTTTCTTCCAGATGAGTGATAAAATGTTCGGCAAAAAGCGGTGCAATCATCACTCCTTTGCTGCCCATGCCGTTGAACATACAAAGCCTGGAATGTTTGGGATGAACACCAATCAGCGGGCGCCGGTTAATAACCGTTGGCCGGATGCCGGCTTTGTGATCAACGATTTCGTAAGGAAGTTTCAGGACTTTTTCGAGACGCTGCATCAGATCTGCCTTTCCGGCTTCTGTAGGTAATTCATCGAGTTTGTCCCAGGCAAATGTTGAACCCACACGAAAAAGTCCCTCTCCAAGAGGAAGGATGAAAACACCTTTGTTGATGACCTTGTCGATCGTATATCCGGGAATCTTCACAGTAAAAACCTCACCTTTTGCAAGATTGAATGGCATCCAGCTGAACCAGGGGTTGGATGCCGCCAGATGGCCTTCACAAAAAACAATTCTTTTGGCCAAAAGCGATTTGTAGCGGACCGCTTCATCAGAAACATCTAAAAGTGAATGGTCGAATCTTTCTTTCAGGATGAGGTTTTGGCTGTTAAAATAATTTTGAGAAAGCTCCAGGAAAAGAGGGACATCCACATTGCCGGCGCCGTTCACACAGGCATAGCCTTCTGATGAATAAACAAACGATTCCAGTGCATCGCCGGTTTGGATGGGAGAAAGATAGTGGCCCAGCTCTGTTTCCCTTTTTTTCTCCCAGAGTATTTTCTCCTGTTCTTCGGCAAACAGTTTGACGAGTTCTTTCCGGTAAAAAAAACGGGCATTGAGCAAGCGTTCCATTTTTGGATAAAACCGTTCGGCAAAGCGGAGTTGTTCTTCGGCCATCCAGCTTTTAACGAGCCTTTTAAACACCACGGGGTTGAATAAACCGGCTGCCACTTTGGAACTGGAAGAAAGGGAAGGTTCGTCGATGATATAAATCTTTTTTCCCCGCTCAAGAAGTATGTGCGCGATAACGGTTCCGGCCAAGCCCTGGCCGGCGATGAGGTAATCATACGTATCGGGGAGCTTTGTTTCCATCAGATTTATTGCCTTAAATTAGCAAAACCGGGTGATTGAATAATAAATGTCTTCCGGAATATTATTTATCTTTAGAAGCTGTATAAATCAAAGACATTTGAAAAAGCAAAGATCCAAAAATCTTATTGGAAGGCGTGAACAGGTGGATTTTCCAGATCTGGGCTTGTTCGATATCACCGCCAAGATAGATACCGGCGCCTACACGACGGCAGTACACTGTCACGATATCCATATCAAGGACAACGTGCTTCATTTTAAATTGCTTGATCCGGGCCGGCCCGAATACAGTGAACAGGATCACATGGCCAAAACCTTTTCTCAAAAGGAGATTCGGAATTCTTTCGGCGAAAGCGAACAGCGGTATCTCATCAGCACACGGGTTCAGATGGGCAAACGGATCGTGAAATCTGTAATCTCCCTGACCAACAGAGGGACCATGCGTTACCCGGTTCTGATTGGAAGAAAATTTTTAAAAAACCGTTTCGTGGTGGACGTTTCAAAACTGAATCTTGCACCGCTGGAAATAGTGGCCAATGAAGAAAACTCTCTTTAATATACTGACAGAACAATTTTATGAAAATAGCAGTCCTTTCGCGCAACCCCAATCTGTATTCCACACGCCGGCTCCTGGAGGCCGGCAAGAAAAAAGGTCATGAGATGCTTGTCATCGATCACCAGAAATGTGTCTTGATTATCGAAAAAAGCCGGCCGCATATTTTTTACAAGGACAAGGAAATCAAAGGTGTCAATGCCATCATTCCGCGTATTGGTGCATCTGTCACCTTTTATGGTGCGGCAGTGGTTAGGCAGTTTGAGCAGATGAAAGTATTCTCGGCGGTCGAATCTCAGGCACTTGTCCGTTCGAGAGATAAACTCCGGAGTCTTCAGTTGCTTGCAAAAGCGGGTGTGGATATGCCCAAAACAGCTTTCGCTGCAAGTCCCAAAGACATCGACAATGTGATCAAACAGGTTGGCGGAGCGCCTGCGATCATCAAATTGCTGGAAGGCACACAAGGCATCGGGGTCATTCTGGCTGAGACATACAATTCGGCCAAATCGGTGATCGAGGCTTTTCTGGGTGTTGAAGTGAACATTCTTGTTCAGGAATTTATCGCCGAAGCAAAAGGAGCCGATATCCGGGCTTTTATTGTTGACGGACAAGTTGTGGGTGCCATGAAACGGCAGGGAGCCGAAGGGGATTTTCGTTCCAATCTTCACCGGGGTGGGAAAGCAACGGTAATTACCTTGTCGAAAGAGGAAAAAGCAACAGCCATTAAAGCAGTGAAAAAACTTGGACTGGCAATTGCCGGAGTGGATATGCTTCAAAGCAAACGCGGCCCGCTTGTGATGGAAGTAAATTCTTCTCCCGGACTCGAAGGAATTGAAGGTGCAACCGGATTGGATATTGCGGGGCGGATTATTGAATATGTAGAGCGTAATGAGTTTAATGAATCGCATTAAGATTGAAGAAAATAAAACAAATTTACCACGGAGACACGGAGACCACAGAGAAATACACGGAGAAAAAATATTAAGCAGCAGCACCTGATTAAATCGTATTAAGGGAATATATGGCCAAACAAATAATCATTAACCGCCAGATCATCAATCCGGGCGAAACAAAGGAAGTGAACATGAATGTGTACCGGCTGCCAACCCGTACCATCATGGAGATACCGGTGCATGTCTTTCGTTCGCTGAATGACGGACCTGTGGTGCTGCTGAGTGCGGGAATGCATGGAGACGAAACCAACGGAATTGAAATAATCCGTCAGTTATTGCGCAGCGGACATTTGAGCAAATTGAAAAAAGGCTCTGTACTCGTTATGCCCATAATCAATATCATTTCTTTTCTGAATCATTCGCGAGACCTGCCTGACGGCAAGGACCTGAATCGTTGTTTCCCCGGATCACAATCGGGTTCTCTGGGAAGCCGTATCGCTTATGACATCATGAAAGAAATCATTCCGCAAATTGATCTGGGTGTCGATTGTCATACGGGAGGTGCTAAAATCAATAACTACCCACAGGTTCGCTGTCTTTTTAAAGATGAAAAAAGCCTGGCGCTTGCAAAGATGTTTGGTGCGCCCTTCATACTCAACTCGGGATATCGTGAAAAATCATTCCGGCACGAAGCCGCCCGTTCAGGAAAATCAATTCTTGTTTATGAAGCCGGAGAATCCATGCGTTTCAATGAAAAGGCAATCACTGAAGGTGTAAATGGTTGTCTTCGGCTGATGCGAAACCTGGGAATGATCGACATTGAACTGGAAGATGTTGAAACAAAAACACTGAATGACACAACCTGGGTGCGCGCAGGCATTTCGGGCCTTTTTCGCACCACCAAGAAATACGGATCATTCATCAAAAAGAACGAAGTGATCGGAAGTATTTCTGATCCTTACGGGGAAATGGAAGAACCTCTGAAAGCGCCCGTCAATGGATTTATCATTGGCATTAACAATCAGCCGGTCATAAACGAAGGTGACGCGGTGATTCATATTGGGATGGAGTAGGCATTTGAGTATCGCTTGCATTTGGGAATATGTCATATCATCCAAGATTAATGGTGCAATCTATACTGGTTCTTATTAAAGAATAGTATATTTGATTAGACGATCCAATTTCAGCACAAAACAGTTTTGTTTTATCCGGCTCCATGAAAAAAGCACTTTTTTTTCTGACACTAAACCTATTTGTTTTAACAAACAATGCTGGTTCGCAGACGTTAATTCTGAGCAAAGAGAATGCCCACACAGACGGAATCACTTCCTTATGTCTTAGCAGCGATGGGCTGCTCCTGCTAACAGGGGGAGGTGATATGAAGACCTATTTGTGGAATTCCAAAACGCTTGAAAAGCAAAAAGGAGCGTTGAAACACAACGACAAAGTGACGGCAGTAGCACTTAGCGAGAACAATAAATTTTATATCTCCGGTTCAGCAGATATGAAAATCAGGGTTTTCGATATCGACCAAAATATGCCAGTCCTGATCCTGAGTGAGCACACGGCTGAAATAACAGCTTTGGCCTTCAACCCCATTAGCAACTATTTTGCAAGTGGCTCAAAAGACAATACGATAAAGATTTGGGAAAATTCCAAGAGCAAGAAATCTGTCTTTACACTTGTTGGTCATCAGAAGGAAATAACTGGACTTGCGTTTAGCCCCGATGGCAAAATTCTTTGTTCTTCTTCCCTGGACAATGCGGTCAAGTTTTGGGATGCAGCCACAGGAGAGCTGAAAAGCAGTATCGACGCCGGATTAAAAGGAGTGAGGTCCTTGTGTTTCAGTTCAGATGGAAAATATCTTGCAGCGGGCGGAAGCAATGGGAACATCATGATTTGGGATGGCACCACAGGAAAAAAAATCATTGAACTCGAAGGCTATAAATCTGAAATAAGCGCAATCTCAATGAGTGCCGATGCTCAATTTATTGCTGCCGGTGGAAAAGGAAAAAAAATAATGATCTGGAGAATTGAAACCGGAAAAATTGAGAAATCTTTTCCCGCTTCCGAAACGGATATTACAGGATTGGCTTTCAACGCAAACGGAGATATTCTATATTCTGCTGCAATGGACGGTACCATCAAACTCTGGGACATGAAGGATTTGAAAATCGGCAAACGGAAATTCGCTAAGTCGGATGGAGTTGCCGGATTGAAAGGTTCGGGAATTGCTTTAAGCGATGAAAACAACAATCAGATACTCGAAGGCGGGGAAAAGGCTGCCATCCTGTTCGACCTCGACAATCAAGGTACAGCACCGGCATTTAATGTGAAGGCTAAAATAAGCCTGGCCACTCCCAATTTAAATATAAAATTTGAAAAAGAAGTCCTGATCGGCAACATGGATGCCGGTAAAAAACAAAGCATACGGATTCCGATTGTTTCAGGGGCAGATTTGCAGGCTGGCAACAACACGTTTACCGTTTCTGTTGAAGATGCCAACGGTGCAACTGCCGAACCCATGAAATTGAGTTTTCAGACCAATGGAGCGAACAGCTACAGTTACATTATGGTCACAGGCCAAAGCTATTCTTCGGCAACCGGGAAGGCAGAAATCGGAGCGCCCATCAATGCCAAATTAAAAGTGAAGAACATTACAAAAGGGGAGGCAAAGAACATAAAAATCAATTTCCTTTTGCCTGAAAACGTTTTCGCCGTCAATAAGCTTTCAGAACTGATTCCTACCATGGCCGCAGGAGAGGAAAAGGAAATCCAGCTGGATTTTTATGCTGCCAAAACATTTACTTCTCCTGAAATTAAAATAGGTATTGATATACAAGGCGTAGCCTTTACGAATGCAAGAGATATTCTCTTAAAAATAAAGATGAATGAAAAATTGCCCTTAAATGAGGACTATACGAGTGATGTCATGGCCCAGGCCGGCAAGATTGAAGAAAAGGATCAGACCGAGGAAAAGCCCCTGATGCGGGGTGGGGCCAATCCATTGAACGGATTGAATGTAAAGGCACCCAAGGAAATGGTGATTGGAAATTATTACGCGCTCATCATCGGTATCGACAAATACAAAGCGCCCTGGCCTACACTTGGAAATGCAGTAAATGATGCAAAAGCCCTTGAAAAAAGTCTGCGGGCCAATTACAAATTTGACAATTTCAAAACACTGTATAATGAACAAGCTACCCGCGATGCGATTATCAAAGAGCTGGAGGCCCTGGAAGCCAAAGTGAAGGAAGGCGACAACGTATTTATCTATTACAGCGGGCACGGGGACTTTAAAAAGGAACTGAACAAGGGTTTTTGGGTTCCTGTAGATGCAGAAGGCTCATCAACTTCCAAATACATTTCTAATTCGGATATCCAGACTTATATCAATGGCATTAAATCGAAACACACTTTACTGATCTCTGATGCTTGTTTCAGCGGCGACATTTTCAGGGGCAATACCGTTTCCACTCCGTTTGAGGAATCTGAAAAATATTACAAAGAAGTGCATAACCTGGTTTCTCGTCAGGCAATCACTTCCGGTGGCCTGGAGCCAGTGATGGATGGTGGCAAAGAAGGGCATTCTGTATTTGCCTATTACCTGCTTAAAATTCTGGATGGAAACCAGGGAAAATATTTTGACGCCAGTCAGCTGTATACCAAAATAAAAATCCCCGTCATAAACAATTCCGAACAGACACCAAAGTTCTCGCCGATCAAAAATTCAGGCGATGAGGGCGGTCAATTTATTTTTATCAAGAAATAATTATGGATTTGAATGTGAACAGGATTGCTCTGCTCAATCGCGACCTGAAAATGAGTATTCTTGTCTTGGTTTACTGTATCATCCCGTCTCTTGTATTTTCTCAAAACAACAATTTCAGAAAGTGGTCCATCAATGAAGGTCTGTGCAATTCCGTGGTTTATTGCATCAGTCAGGATGCCAGAGGATATCTCTGGATGGGTACTGAAAATGGCCTGTGTTCGTTTGACGGAAAAAAATTCAAAACCTATACCAGTAAAGATGGGCTTAGCGGTAATGAGGTTCGCAGCATTTTTCAGGACAGCAAGGGGCGGTTGTGGATAGGTACAAAAGGAGGGGTGACCATTTATGACGGATATGTGTTTCGGAAAATCACAAAAAAGGACGGACTTGCCGGTTCTGCCGTTCTGTCGTTTCTGGAAGATGAACAACATAGAATGTGGGCCGGTACCGATGACGGAGGTTTGAACATCATTTCGTTGGATCGAGCGGATTCAGTGAAAATCAGGAACCTAAACGAAAAAGAGGGCTTGAGTAATTTTCTGATTTTAGGACTTTATGAAGATGAACAGCATGCTGTCTGGGCTGCAACGTATGGCGGAGGTATTCAAATTATCCGGCCTGAAAAAGACGGATTCCTGATCCATGCTATAAAAGGAAAGAAGCACATTCCAAGTGACATGCTTTTCTGTCTATCGCCCGACCAGGAAGGAAACCTCTGGTTTGGAACCGCAGATGGCGGTGCTTTTAAAATTAAAATTGCTGATAAATTCGGTGAGGCAATTGCCCGGGAGCCATTCAACACATCCAATGGTTTGAACTCTAACGCGGTGTGGAAAATCCTGAATACAAAGGATGGAAATACCTGGTTTGGGACCATTGACAACGGCATTACGCGAATGTTTCCGGGCGGGAGTAATCAAAAAGAGAAAGCGGTCTCCTATAAAACCGGTCAGGGAATATCGGGAAATCAAATCCTTTCCCTGATGGAAGATAAGGAAGGCGATATCTGGATAGGTACCAATGGCGATGGACTCAACATGCTGTCGGGAGATGTCTTTTCACATTATTCGAAGAGCGATGGATTGCCTGAAAATAAAATCCAGGCCATCAAACAGGATAAGGAAGGAAGTTTCTGGATGGCTTCCACCGGAGGCGGACTCTGCAAAATGAGTTTCCCCAATCAATATCCGGTCATCCAGTCGTATACCGAAAAGGACGGTTTTCCGAACAATCTGACCACTTCAATTGCGCTCGGAAATGAATTCAATCCCAATGTTTGGATTGGAACACAATCGGCCGGCCTTATCAAATTTGATGGCAAACATTTCCAAACTCTGACCGAAAAGGATGGTTTGATCAGCAACAGAGTGAACAGTTCCTTTGTTGATTCAAGAGGTATTTTGTGGACCGGCAGCGCAGGCGGCATCAGCCGGTTTGATGGAAACAAATTTGAAATTATTTCCACAGCAACCATGAAGATGACTGATGAGGGAATAAAGTCCATCCTTGAAGACAAGACCGGTTCCATATGGTTTGGTGCGCAGGGCGGACTGATCAGATATTCCAGAACCCGGATCATGCGCACTTTTGATGCAGAGGAAGGATTGTCCAGCATCAATGTGAATGCTATTGCAGAAGACAGTCGTGGCAATATCTGGATCGGAACCAATGAAGGCGGTATTTTCAGATACAATAAGAGTAAACCGGATAGCATATCCATTGAATTTGTGGCAGACGAAAAAGTGCTCGGAACCAATTCGATCCATTCTCTGCTCTTTTATGATGACAATATTCTGATCGCAGGAACAAACAAGGGTTTTGATAAACTCATTCTTGATGAGTCCGGTAAAATCAGATCTGCTAAAATCTATGGTTTCTCTGACGGATTTACCGGCGTGGAATGCAATGACAATGCAATCTGCAAAGACAAGGAAGGCAATATCTGGTTTGGGACGGTCAATGGAGTGACCAAATGTGCCCTGCAGCTTGAGAAGAAAACCACAACTCCCCCTTCCGTTCATTTGACCTCTGTGCAACTCTTTTTCAAAGATGTCGACTGGAAAACAAAAACGGACTCGGTTTCGAAATGGAACGCATTGCCTGAAAACCTCACTCTGCCTTACGACCAAAATCATCTGACCTTCCATTTCTCAGGGATTTCATTTGTCAACCCTGAGAAAACGACTTTCAGGTATATTTTGGAAGGAAGAGACAAAAACTGGTCACCGCCTAACACGGCATCTGAAATCACATTTTCAGGAATTTCAAAAGGGAGTTATACGTTTAAGGTGATGGCTATTGATGCAAACGGAATTACATCTGAGCCTGCATTATTTCATTTTGTGATTACCCCGCCCTGGTACGAGACCAAATTATTTTATGCGGGAAGCTTATTGTTCGTCATCCTGTCTTTTTATTCATTCATGAAATTCAGGGAAAGAAAACTGGTGGAAGAAAATCGCATTTTGGAGAACATAGTAACAGAACGGACACACGAAGTTGTGCAGCAGAAAGAACATATTGCAGAAAAGAACAAGGAGATTACAGACAGCATCACCTATGCCAAAAGAATACAAACCTCCATTCTTCCCAACGTAAATGAGGTAAGGAGAAGTTTGCCGGAATCATTTATCCTGTTCAAACCCAAGGATATTGTCAGCGGAGATTTCTATTGGTTCAGGAATGTGGCTCAGGATGCTCATCATCCGGCTGCAGCTGTTTACATCGCAGCAGCCGATTGTACCGGTCACGGTGTTCCGGGGGCCTTTATGAGCACAATTGGTGTGGAGAAGCTGAATGAGGCCATTAAACAATGCTACCACCCGGGAGAAGTGCTTTCTTTCATCAACAATACCGTTAAAAAAAGTTTGCAGCAAAGTCACGAGGAAGGCAGTGAAAACACTTCCGTAAACGATGGAATGGATGTTGCCATGCTTCAGTTTCAGTTTAATGCCGACGGCGCCATACTTCATTACGCTGCAGCAAACCGCCCCCTTTATCTGATACGAAAAGACTCCGGTGCGATAGAAGAAACCAAGGCCAACAAAACGGCTATTGGAGGACATACGGAAGAAGACCAGGTGTTCGACACCCACACCTTTGAATTGAACAAGGGTGACACATGTTACCTGTCAAGCGATGGTTATGCCGACCAGTTCGGCGCGGATGATAAAAAACTGATGACCCGTAACTTCAAGAACCTGCTCTTGCAGATACAGGATAAGCCGATGGATGAACAAGGAGTTCTTTTGGGTAAGTATATCGAAACCTGGAGAGGTTCGACAGAACAGACGGATGATATTTTGGTGATCGGAGTTCGTGTCACATAAAGAAATCCAATCTGAACTATATGCTTTTCACTTCAGGATAAGCACTTCCACTCGGCGGTTTTTGCTGCGGTTATCGGCCGTGCTGTTATCCACTGCCGGAGCTGCGCTCGCCCTTCCGTAATAAGACAAACGTTTTGGTGATACCTTGTTTTTAAGCAAATAGTCATAAACAACTTTCGCGCGGTCGGAGGAGAGTATCAAATTGTTTTCCCAGGAACCGGAATTGTCCGTATTGCCAACGACCTGAATTTTACAATCAGGATGCTCCTTTAAGAACGTAAGAAGAAGTTTCAATTCGTTTTTAGAAGGCAGGGAAAGTTTGCTTTGGTTGACATCGAAATAAAGGGTCTTAAAATTTACAGTCTCATTTTCCTTCAGCTGGGTGGCCATATAGGATTTGACCTTTTCAACAAGAGCGCTGCGTTCAACCTGACTCAGGTTTTCAAGATTGACGTCATCCACTTTGTTTCCTTCCACCGTTTTTGTTACTTCAACCTCTTTATCCTTGACGACCTCTGCTTCCACGGTTTTGATCACTTCAACTTCTTTCTCCTTGATCACTTCAGTCTCAACAGATTTGGTAACCTCAACTTCCTTTTCCACTTCTTTTTCTGTTTCAAGAAGCTGCGATACGCTTGTTTCGTTTGTTACGGTCACAACCTCTGTGCTCGCCGAGATGGACTCGAAATCAAATCCGCCACCTTCTATAGTGTACAGATCATAGCTTTTGTCGCCATTTAAACGGGAGAAATAGCGTTTATCTCCAGACCCTATGTAATAGTTGACATCATTTCTTGTGCTGTTGATGGGGTAACCCATGCTCTGAGGGGCAGTCCAGGATTTATCATTTTTCAATTCACAGTAATAGATATCATAGCCGCCGGTTCCCTTGTTTTCATAACCATCCGAAGAAAAGAACAAGGTTTTCCCGTCAGGGTTTATGAAAGGAGATATTTCATTGAAAGCAGAATTGATGTTTTTGGGAAGGCGCTGGATACTTCCCCATTTGCCATTTGCGTCCTGTTTGCATTCATAAAGATCAAATTTTCCGATGGATTTGTTTCTGTCGCTCGAAAAGTAGAGCGTTTTACCGTCTGCAGTCATGCTGAATCCATTTTCACTGGACGGAGAATTGATTTCAGCAAATTCCTGCGGCTGGGTCCAGTTACCGTTGATGAACTTGCTGTAGTAAATGTCAGAATTGCCTTTTACTGTTTTCCGGAGGTACAACGTTTTTCCGTCCACCGTAATAAAGAGCGGAGCCTCGTCATATTCGGTGTTGAATGGAAAAGGCTCTGGAGCAGACCATGAGCCGGATGTATTTTTGCTGGATATGTAAATATCTTCCGATGTTGTTGTTGAAGCAGATCCGGCCGGCCTGTTGGAGCTGAAGAAAAGCATCGAGTTGTCTATTTTAATGACCGGATTTTTTTCACAATAGCTGGTATTGATACCGGCTATGTTCTTCACCTGTACATTCCGCAAATGTTTGTCGCTTTCCTTTGCATTATAACACATAGCGATTTCCCGATCTGAATTTATAGGGCTGGCCAGATTTTTTTCTTTGTAGAGCGAGAAGTATTTCAATGCGCTGTCGGGTTTGCCAGCCTCCAGATAGGTGGAAGCCAAAAAGTACAGGGCGGAGTAGGGGGCGCCAATTTCAGTAAGCGAGTTGAAATCATAATTTGCACTAAAATGGGCCAGTGCTTTCTGGAAACAGGGAAGCGCCTTCAGCTGCTGGTCTGGAGAGAAATAATAGCACAATCCGGTTTTGTAATTGATGTTCGCGTTGTCAGGCGATTGTTCCAGAGCTTTTTCCATTGCTGTGAGGGCCTGTTTGAATTGAGCCCGGCTGTTTTCGTCTTCGGTGTTATTGTCGAGAAGTTCCTGGGTTTTGGCGGTTGTGTTGCTTACAAGGGCCTTTGACATAAAACCGTTCGTCTTCTTGGAAAGACCTTTCGAAGAAGGAGTATCCTGAGATTGCGCAAAATGAGACATAGATATAAGCAGAAACAGAAAGAATAGGTTAACGCTTTGTTTCATACAATTTGAAATTTAATGCACGTTTCTGTTTTATTTAACAGAAACATACGTTGATTTGTTTTTATTCCAAATCCAGCAAATCGGACTATGAATAAAGTAGCTAATGGATAATTTTCTTCGATTGTCTTTTGTTTATTTGATTTGTAACCAGTTGGTGCCATCAGAAATAATTTCGATGCTCGTTGCATTCGCTATGTTTACAGAGGCGGTTCCGGTTAGATCTTTATAGCTGCTGATGACTCTTGCCCCGGCCGAAATGTTGACAATTACATACCTTCTGTTCGCGCATGTACTGGCAAGAGGAAGGTTGATTGAAGCAACTGCGGTAGTGAAATACCAAACCGCTCCGGTATTGTCAAGAGTAACAGCGGCGATGCCAACAGGTTTGATGAGTGCAGTTGCAAAACCTCCTCTTACATCAAGGGTGCTCAGAGGGGCAGTGACGCCAATGCCTACATTCACGGCTGTTCCGGCAGGAGCTCCATTTACTAATGGTACCGCTCCTAAAACTATTGTGTTGCTTGCTCCGGCATCAGCGTAAGCTCCAATTGCGGTTGCATTCGTTAGATTTGCGGCAGCAACATTTGTCAAATATCCAATACCCGTATTCGTGGACCCCGTTACATTTCCCATCATTGATTGGTAACCAATTCCAATATTGTATTTTGCTGCCGTTGCTCCACCTAAAACAGGATTTGTTTGATAAAGCGCCTGATAACCCAATGCAATATCATATGTCGATAAGCCTGAATTATCTGCCATGTTATATAAAGTAGCCTCGCCTATTGCAATGTTGTGCGAACAAGATTTGTTAAGAGTCATAGCCCCTAAACCAAGTGCAATATTCACAGTTCCATTGGTATTGCTCATTAATGATCCTCCGCCAATACCTATATTTGAGTCTCCTGTAGAATTACCTCGCAATGCACTCACTCCGATGCCTATATTTCCTGAGCCGGTTGTATTTACGTAGATGGAATAAGCGCCTAAAGCGACATTGTTTTGCCCGGTAGTGTTGCCCCATAAGGCATTGTATCCAATTGCTGAATTATAAACTCCAGTAGTGTTGGATTTACCTGCTCCAAACCCAAAAAAGGAACTATGAAGTGTTGAATCAAGTCTGGCGGCCTGTTGGTTTGACACAATAAAGGTGAGTGGCACATTATCAGTGGTTCCGATAAAATTGGTGCCATCTATCGTTCCTGC
>Ga0207022_10152_pt1 | contig 18858 bp, 22 predicted proteins | sample Alteio_BWMinCont_46_FD_153307 | JGI IMG/M metagenome (GOLD analysis project Ga0207022, IMG submission 153307) | Enriched cells from forest soil in Barre Woods Harvard Forest LTER site, Petersham, Massachusetts, United States -... | ecosystem: Environmental > Terrestrial > Soil > Temperate forest >... | reverse complement strand
GCGGGATGGCCGACGGAAGATTATCGGACCATGATTGCCGCAATTCAGAAATCCGCCAGGGTGGTTCTCCATGAGGGTCTCCCCCATCAGGAAACAGAGGCCACCCAATTGCGTGCGGAGTTGAAGGCCAAAGAGACGAAGAAGCTGCACGATTTTCCCTTCTACGAAGAAGTGCTTCCGCTGGCGGCTGACGATTCCAAGAAGCTGGTAGCACTTGTTTGCGACGCCCGGTCGTTCAAGTTAACTGTGAGAAATGAGCCGCTTGGCGTGACGAAACTCTGCGGGCAGTTTCATCCGGATTACTGCATCGAATGGCAAGACGGGAAGCAAGTTCATCGAGCTCTGTTTTGTTTCGGCTGCTGTGAGGTGAAGTTCTACAGCGGTAACAAAGCAATGTACTGCGATATTCAGCCCGAAGCGTGTAGACAGTTTATGGCAATCCTTACGCTTTACCGAAAGAACCGGCCGCGAGAATAAATCGGCGTCAAGTAGGGCCTGAACGGCATGTGCTGGCTACTGAAACGCTGGTGGTTCTGGGCTGGGGCGGCGTTCATCCTTGTCGTCATCCTGGCTGGCTATCTGCTGATTCCCGAACCTCGGATCAGCCAAGCGAATTGCGACAGGATTCAGAACGGGTGGTCAAAGAAGGAAGTGGAGCAATTGATCGGCGAGTGCAGTTCTTGGAAGAAAGACCATGGGGGACTACATATTAGCCACCGACTGCTGGCGACGTATCGGCTTACGGGACCTGGTCTGACTATGACGGGAACACAATCTGGGTATGCTTTGATGACCGGGGCGTCACCGGGAAGAGTTTCACAGCCAGCAACCTCTTCCTTTGGGAGCGCATGAAACGCCGCATAGAGCGCCGAACCCCGGCGCTCTGGCCGTGAGTATTTAATATGCCCCGCTTGCTCAAGCGCTGGTACGTCTGGCTCGGCCTGGTCCTGCTCCTGGGGTTCGCCGGGAGCGTGGCGTTAATCTGCTCCGGCCGGGGCCAGATTACCCAAGCGAACTTTGACCGGATTCAGGACGGGATGAGCAAGAGCGAAGTTGAGGCCATTCTTGGGCGACCGGAGCATGACGCAGCCAGTGAATTGGATGCGGCTCTGTGGAACAGCGGGCCAAATTGGATTGTCGTGACTTACACCAAAGAAGGCAAAGTCGATGGAAAATCTATGTGCCTGAACAGCTTCCGGGCAGTCCTGCAATGGTACGCCAAGAAGGGCGCGGCGAAGGTAGGCATCAAGTGGGACTGAACGGCATGCGCTGGCTACTGAAACGCTGGTGGTTATGGGCCGGGGCCGGGTTCATGCTGGTCGCGATCTGCGCCGGCTATCTGCTGATTCCGGTTGGCGAAGGCCGAATCAGCAAGGCGACCTACAATAAAATTCGACTTGGGTGGACTCCGAAGCAAGTGGGGGACCTACTTGGCCTGATGGATGGAACCCAGACCACACTCGTGTGCGGCCCGCCTTATATGCCGAGCGAAATCGTGGGAAAGTGCTGGCTGTCATGGGAGGATGAGGACGGCAATGAAATTGGCGTGGCGTTCGACAGCAACGGCGTCATCAACAAGAACTTTACCCCTACTAATCTTACTTTTTTTGAAGTGAAGAAACGCCGAATCGAGCGCCGCATCCGGGCGCTCTGGCGGTGAGTGTGCAATATGTCCCGATTGCTCAAACGCTGGTACGTCTGGCTCGGCCTGGTCCTGCTCTTGGGGCTTGCCGGGAGCGTGGCGATTATCTGCGCCAATCCGGGCGGGATTACGCAGGCGAACTTTGAACGGATACAGAACGGCATGAGCCTAGAGGATGTGGAGGCGATTCTCTGGAAAGGGGAATCGGCGGCTATGTTTAACGGAACTCCGGTGCATGCTACCTGGGAACACGGTCCAAATCGGATTACTGTTGTGTTTTATAATGGCAGCGTTGATGGGAAACAATTGAACCTTGCTAGCCCCTGGCAAAACCTGCAATGGTACGCCAAGAAGGGCGCGGCAAAGATTGGCATCAAGTGGAACTGAGCCGCGCCGCCGGGAGGCAGAATCGGGCATGCGCTGGGTACTGAAACGCTGGTGGTTCTGGACCGGGGCCGGGTTCATGCTCGTCGCCGTCTGCGCGGGCTATCTGCTTATCCCAGTGTCGGTTCATGACGGCCGGATCGGCGAAGTGACTTGTAACAGGATTCAGCTAGGGACGGACCTTTGGAGTGTTCTGGAGATGCTCGGCAGGAAGTACAACCGGTTAACGAGGTCTGATGGACCACCGGTCCTGCTAACTTTAGGCTGGGAGGACGAGGACGGCAATGAGATATTAGTGACTGTTGAACGGGATAGACCTACCCTCCCAGTGACCGCGAAAAGTTTTGTCCCGACTAAACTATCTTTCCTTGAGCTGACAAAACGCCGCATCGAGCGCCGAATCAAGGCGCTTTGGCCGTGAGGGTTGAATATGCCACGATTGCTCAAGCGCTGGTACGTCTGGCTCGGTCTGGTCCTGCTCCTGGGGCTTGCCGGGAGCGTGATGCTCATCTACTCCAGCCGGAGCCGGATTACGCAAGCGAACTTTGAGCTGGTTCGGGAAGGAATGACCAAAGCAGAAGTTTTGGCAGTTCTCGGCGGTTGTCAACAAGAGCTTACTGGCAGGCGCTGCAGCGATGATCATAAAAAATGGCGGCCGATTCACGCCCCTCTTTGGCGCGAGGGACCGGACTGGATATGGGTGTTCGTCGATGACGACGAGGACAAAGTGTATTCCAAGGAAATCCATTTTGCGACCGCCTCGGAAACCTTGAAATGGTACGCCAAGAAGGCGTGCGGCGAAGATCGGCGTCAAGTGGATTAACCAATGAGAGGAAGCCACGCAAACAGGAAGGCCACGCGCGAAGAGATGCGGAAGGCGACGGACGTTATCAAGCAAGCCTTCCCCGATCACGACGTGATTTGGGGCGGTCATGGAGACTACGGCGGGCATCGTGCCCCGCGCGATCACACGATTTCATTTCGCCTGCGTGACCGCTGGGGCAAATACCACTCAAACGTCATCTGGCTGATGCCTGACGAGTTGTCGAAGCTCACTGTGGCGTCTGTTAAAGGAATGGTTGGTCGGTGACCGAAACTGAATTCTAACCTGCGAGAGGCCATTCATGCGCTGGCTGCTGAAACGCTGGTGGTTCTGGGCAGGAACCGGGTTCATGCTGGTCGCGGTCTGCGGTGGTTACCTGCTCATTCCGGTCGGGCAGGGCGGGATTAGCCAAGCCGCTTGCGACAGGATTAAACTAGGAATGAGTGAAGAGCAGGTCATTGAATTGCTGGGGCGAGCCCGGAAAACCAATAGAGGCTATGCCACCATCCGCTGGGACGATGAAGATCACAATGAAATATTCGTGAAATTTGACGAAACGCAGCACGTGTCCGGAAAGTATTTCGCCGCTACTCCACTGTCCTTATTTGAGCTAATGAGTCGCCGCGTCCGGGCGCTCTGGCCTTGAATCCTTGGACCATCAGCATGCTGCGTCGCTTTGCGAAGGCGATGGGGATTTCGATTGAGGAACTGGTAGGAGAGAAGGGAAAGAGGGGCGAAGCCAGCAAAAAAGAAGGAGGCTAAAGTGCCGCTCAACGATAGTGAACGCAAGCTGCTTGCTCTCTACCGCTTTTGGCATCAAGGCGGCGGTCCGAGAGTATTGAAAATGCTTGGCTGGCAACTGCCTGTTTACTATGCCCTCCTTTTTGCAATATCTATCGCGTTTATGTGCCTCAGCGAGTCCAAAGCATTTTCTGCTGGCATGATCGGGTTTTTGATTGGAGCGATTATTGCTCAAGTTGTTTATCTGCACATTTCAGTCAGGACGTGGCCAACGATTGATCAGGTAACGGATTGGCACAAGGTTGATCAATTGCTTGAGAACCGGGCTTAGATGGTCGATTCCTTGCAGACTGTTCAATTACCTTGCAGACCGGGCGGTTTCCTTGCAGCCAAACCTTGCATTGCAAAGCCGACGGTTCCGGTTCCGTTGCCGGGCTTCGATTTCGTTTCGACCTGAGTAAGGGTGGTGGCCGTGATGCGTAAATGCCATCAGCGACACCAGTTTCACTGCGTCCTGGGGCTTTGCTTCTTTTTGGCCCTTTCAACTCGCATTTCGTTTTCATTTTCGGCAATTTCGTTTCAATATATCCAGCTCCAGAGTTCACTCCAGTTGAAGTGCTGCCTCTTGCCGCAAAGGGTGCAAGTTGCCTCAAAGTAAATTTCCCCGCAATTTTTTCTGAATGCGGCGGGATTGATAAGGCAGGGCTTTCCGAATCCATTCTTGCAGCGCTTGCAACCGCACAATGCCATTGCAGCGAGAGCCCAAGAATCGGCATTATCGAAGAAACCCGGAATCTCTTTTGCCATGCGGGCTTTTCAACTCGGTCTGACCAACGGCAGCAAGTTCCGCTCTTCGCCTTCCAGCTTCGGCCAGAAGATCGGCTCAATGCCTAGCTCGCACTGCGAGTGAATGACGCTGGTGATATTGTACGCCAAGCCGAACGCCGAAGAATCCCAGCCCGTGGAGCTGGGATTCTTGCAGAACAAACGCACCCCACCGCTTTGTGCGAAGGGCTCAACCCCTAACAGCTTGCCGGGAAAACGCCACGAAATGGCTTCGGGTCGATGTGACCGCAGCGCGCAAGCGTACGTGAAGCGCCGACGCCCATAACCCCGAGGCCACTGGTCCCAGGCTATCGCCTGATCCGACCGCTCCCTAGTACGATACGGGCGGGCGGTTGTCCGCCGCATGTGGCCTCGCTTCGCGGTCCGCCGCGGGCGGCGCTGCTAACTCGTGATCACCAGCCGGAGGGTCCCATGAGACACCTGATCGCTTGCCTGACCGTCGCCGCCCTGGCCGGGGCGCTCCCTGCCCGCGCCGAGGACGCGCCCGCCAGGGCGCTGGCCATCACCGGCGTCACCGTCATCGACGCTACTGGGGCGCCGGCCCGGCCAGGGATGACGGTCGTCGTCACCGGCGACCGGATCACAGCCGTCGGCAAGTCCGGCGACATCCGGGTGCCGCAGGGGGCCCGGGTCGTGGACGGCAGCGGGAAGTACCTCATCCCCGGCCTGTGGGACATGCACGTCCACACCGCCAGCCCGTTCTTCCTGCCGCTCTACCTGGCCAGCGGCATCACCGGCGTCCGCGACATGCACGCCTTGGCTCCCGACGCCATCTTCGGCCTACGCAAACAGGTGCAGGAGGGCAAACAAGCCCGGCCCGCGCGTCGTCGCCGCCGGGCCGCTCGTGGACGGGCCCAAACCCTTCGTGCCCGGCGCGCTCGTCGCCGCCAACGCCGCGGAAGGGCGCGAGGCCGTCCGCAAGCTCAAGAAGATGGGGGCGGACTTCGTCAAGGTCTATACGAAACTGCCCCGCGAGGCGTACCTGGCCATCGCCGACGAGGCGAAGAAGCAGGACCTCCCCTTCGCCGGCCACCTCCCCGAGTCAGTCAGCGCCGCCGAGGCGTCTGACTTGGGCCAGAAGAGCATCGAGCACCTCACCGGGGTCGAGCTGGCCTGCTCGGACAGAGAGGACGAGTTGCGCCGTGAGGCGGTCGCGGTCCTGGCCAAGGCGGACAACCAGGCGGCGATGGAGCTGCTGGGGCGCATCAGCGCCCGAGCCGCGGACAGCTTCAGCGACAAGAAGGCCCGCGCCCTCTACGCCCGCTTCGTCCGCAACGGCACCTGGCAGGTCCCCACACTCACCGTCCCGCGGTCCCTTGTCAGCCTCGACGATCCAAAGTTCACCGCCGACCCGCGCGTCAAGTACATGCCCCCGGCCTTCCGCTCGTACTGGTCGCTGAAGCTGTCGCCGGAGACGGCCGCCATGCTGAAGCGCGCGTACAAGCGGGCGACAGGTCTGGTACGGGCGATGCACCAGGCCGGCGTGCCTTTCCTGGCCGGCACAGACACGCCTGGCGTACGGCACGTCTTTCCCGGCTTCAGCCTGCACGACGAGCTGGCCCTGCTCGTCGCCGAGGGAGGCTTCACGCCCCTGGAAGCCCTCCAGGCTGCCACCCGCGACCCGGCGCGGTTTTTAGGCCGGGAGAAGGACCTGGGCACCGTGGAGCCGGGCAAGCTGGCCGACCTGGTCCTGCTGAGCGCCGACCCGCTGGCCGACATCCACAACACCACGAAGATCGCCGCCGTCATGGCCAACGGCCGGCTGCTGCCGCGCCGGGAGTTGGACTGGATGCTGGCGGAGGTCGAGGCCGCCAACAAGAAGAAGTGAGGCGAACCACAGGCGCGGCCACAGAGCCCGGAGCGGCGGCGGGTCCGAGCGTCAGCGACGAGTCGGGTGGGCAGGAGCCCCCCGTCGCTTGGCCCGGTCTAGTCCGCCAACGCCTGCAAACCGAAGGTCCGGCCGGTCTCAGGGCCAACCTGCAAGACGGCGCAGGTGGCGGCGGAGCACCGATTGTTACCTGCTTCGGTGGGATCGACAAGCGCGCGCGACCCGAAGTGCCAAGCGCGCTGAGGACTGACACACCTCTGGCACGATGCGCCGAGATGAATCCCAACCGGTGAAGATGGGATTCAAGCGGGAGATCACGCCTCATAACGCCGCCACTTCGTGCGAGCAGTTCATGACGCTGTCCAGTTCACAGCGGACAGATCGAGTTGCGGGGCAAGCGCCACGACATGGCTCCGGTCGATGTGACCGCGCGTGCAGAAATATTCAGCAGTTCAGTCAACTCGATACTCGTCGTTTGCAACGGGGAAGGCCGGTTTATCTCGCTGTGACGTTAATATCAGCCTTTATCCCGGGACTCCCGGTGGGTAGTTGATCGTTGGCACTGGCTGAAGTTGGAATAGTATGACCTCTACCTCCGAGGAAGTTATTGCGACTGGAGAACGCGATGCCACTATTCCACGACGACTACCGCGGAAAGCAACCGTCTGTTCACGCCCTGATCATCGGTGTCGGCGGGTATGCCCATCTGCCGGGCAACGGCGCTCTAAAAGTCAAGATTCACAAGCAAGTCGGACGCCTGCAGCCGCTCATATCCCCGCCGCGGTCGGCGCTCGAATTTGCCGAATGGCTGAAGAACTCGACCGATTGGCCGCAACCGCTCGGGACGATCGATCTGCTCATTTCGCCGGAACCGAGCGACTCGGGATTCACGCTTCCCGGCAACGTGCTGCAGGCCACCATCTCCAACATCCGGCAGGCATTCTCCGACTGGCTGGATCGCTGCGATCGAGATAGAGACAACGTGGCCGTGTTCTATTTCTGCGGCCACGGTATGGAGAAGGCCGATCATTATCTGCTTGCGGAAGATTTCGGCGCGAACCCAAACGATCCGTGGCTCGGCTCGTTCGCCTTCAACCAGACACGCGAGGCGTTTCACAAGTGCAAAGCAAAGACACAATGTTTCTTCGTTGACGCCTGCCGCCAGATTACTCCCGAAATGTTGTCGATCGAGCCGAACGCCAGCGCGCTCACCAGCCGGGATTGGACGGCGAAGGACTGTCTGAACGATCTGACACTGAAAGCGGCTGCAGGAAAAGAGCAAGCGTTCGGCCCGAAGTTGATTTCAAAGACGCCTGGCTTCGGGCCCAACAAGGCTCTCGGGATCGCTTATTTCACGCAGGCTCTGATCCGTTCGCTGGATGGCGCCGCCGCGATCTGGCAGGGAAAGAAGTGGCAGGTCCAAACTTCCCAGGTGGCGGCCAGCATCAACAAGGTGCTCAGGCTCGTGAAGAAGACTCTGGCGCAGCGCTGCGAGGCGACCGCGAATTCCAATGCTTGGCTTCGCATTGTCTCGACTCCGAAGGTGCGGATCGAAGTATCCTGCGACCCGGAAGACGCGGACAAGCATGCCTCGCTCTTGTGTTCCGGGCCGCTTCCGCCCGGCCGGCCGGTGCAGTACACAAAGCCGTCCCCCTGGAGAGGGGATGACGTGGAGGCGGGAACGTACCAGGCCCAGGCCAGCTTCGCGGGTAACCAGTACACGCATGCGATGGAAAACCTCATGGTGACACCGCCGCTCCACTCGACCCTGTTGGACTGCAAGTGATGGCCACAAGCGTCACCGTTCAACTGTTGTCATACGGGAACGAATCCCAGCGGGTTCCCGTGCTGGTCGAGGTTTTCGACTCGGGACTAGAAAGGCGGTACAGCGAGTGGCTCGTCGCGAACGCGCGGCAGAATTTTCCTGTGGACCCAGGCATTTGGGACGTCCGCGCTCGTATGGCGTCCGGCGGAGTTCTGGAGAAAGCGGTCGAAGTCGGCGGCGGAATGAACGTCGAATGCCCGCTGCCGCTCCATCGTCTGAGTCCGCACGAGACTAACGAGTGGGCGTATTTTACGCAGCCGATCAACCGCAGCGAGACGCGGAGCTTTTACGAACCTCCCTATCGCGGCGCCTGGATTCGATTCTGGTCGCGCGGAAAGGGTCCGCTCTGGAGGATTGAGCCAGACCAAAAGTATTACTTGAGTAACACCGTCTCAAGTAATTCGGACGGAGTCGTCATCCGCTTTAAAACAGAAAGTCACCTGGAATATGCAATTCAGGTCGGTGGCCCGAAAATCCCCTGGAAGTTCGTCGGAGTGCCGGCCGATTCCGAGGTGTCAGTTCTCGTGCGACCGGTCGCCAAACAGAGAACGCATCCGCTTGAAGTGTTGGTCGCTTCGAACAACATGGATGCCGCCGCCCTCTTGACGCTCCTTCGCCGCGGTGATGTGGGCTAGGCACGATCGTTGTCGGCCGCGTGGCTGCCAGCGGAACAACCATCGCGAGAGCGGTGGAGATCCGCCGAACTGGACTACGCTACGGCTGTTGCCATCGGCTACTTCCTGATCCGTTCCAGTGACTTTCAATCGCTAGACCGGTGGATTGAAACTGTTGAGAATCGCTCTTCGCCGCCCCGTTTGCGCTGGAGACCGGACTACTCGATTTTGTACCTCTGGCGGTCGATCGACCAACTCCGCCGGCGCGAAGTATCGGCTGAAGAGGCATACGCGGGCGTTGCACGTCTGGTTTGCTGCATTCACCCATTGGAAAAGTTTCCCAGTCTTTTCCGAAGGCCTGCGGCTGCTTCAAAAGGCGCTATTCCTATTTCAGAAAACTCCAATGGACGACGTCTACCGACGGGCGTTCCTGAACATTGTGAACGCCTATATCGGGGCCTCGGATCGGTTCGCCGTCGCCACCACGTTCGTCGGTTCGCGGCCAGACAATCCCTCGGCCCAACCCATATACGGTATCCCCGAGGATGGCCCGATCGAGTACATCTACGACGAAAGCCACTAAAACGGCGGCGCCGCATGTTCAACATCAGGTTCCTTCCGGCCCGCTACGGTGATGCTATCCGCATCGCGTACGGTAAACCGGATGCGCCCCGCCTCGTGCTCATCGACGGCGGCACGGGCGGCACCCGCGAAGAGATCCTCGCCGATCTCAAAGCCTACGAGGCGAAGGGCGGCGTGCTCGAACTTATCATCGTTACGCACATTGACCGCGATCACATCGAAGGAATTTTGAAGCTGCTCGAGGACAAGGATTTCACGCTCCCCGTCGGCGATTTCTGGTTCAACGGTTGGCCGCAGTTGCCGCAGGACACGGATGACGAGGAGTTCGGGCCGGTTCAAGGAGAACGGCTCAGCACGCAGATTCGGGGTCGCGGATTAAACTGGAACAAGCATTTCGGCGGCCAGGCCGCGGTCATACCGGACACGGGAGCCCTAAAGGAGATCACGTTGGAAGGCGGCTTGAAGATCACGCTTCTGAACCCGACCCTCGGTTATCTCGAAGGTTTGAAAAAGGTCTGGGTGAAAGAACTGCGGCTGGCCAACCTCGATCCGGGATTTCCCGAAGGCGGCCACTTCGTAGCCGGCCTGACGAAGGAGAACCGGCAGCGTAACCTCGTCGTCGGGGAGTGGGGTCCGTGACGGAGTGACGCCGATCCTCCGCGGATAACGCCCCGTCCAGAACGACTGCCGAGAAGGCGTGGAAAGCGGACAAGTAGAAAATGCGCGAGTAAACCGCATCCCTTCGGCGGCCAGGCGGTCGAGACAAGGGGTCCGAACGATGCGGTTCCCGTAGGCGCCGCAGATGTCCGGCGTAAAGTCATCCGCGCAGATCCATACCACGTTCGGACGCGAGGATCCGCGTTCCGGGCCGCGACCACGCCGACGCAGAGCAGCCGCCAGATGACTGATCCACTTCCAGAGCATCGTAAAGCATCTTTGACCTGGTTCGAGTAAGGCCGGCAGCCTTCGTTGATAATGTACGCGGGCAGACCAAGTATCCCATCTACGTGGGATTCAAGCGGCGCGAGATCCACTCGCTGAGCGGCCAATTGATCAGCGACTTCAGAGCGGGACGGATTTGTCGAGCGGTCGACCTTGAAGACACACGGAGATTACGCACGGTACAGGGAAGCTGTGGATCCGGCTTGTAATCTGCAGAGGCACGCTTTGCCAAGCGCAGGATTTCGCTGCCTAGTAACCAGCTCCCCACCTAACGAAGCGTTGCAGCAGATGCCATCTCATCTAGCCAACCCAGTTGAGACCCGCCTCGCCGCTGATTCTGCGAAAAGGCCAATGATAAGCACTTGTCCAGCGCGGTAGATTATATGGGTGCCGGGCCGTTGCGGATGGCACTGCCAGGGACCGTACTCACTAATGCTTCGCTGTGGCGCGTATTCCCGCAGAAGACAGTAGGCATGGCGCCGGGCGCTTTCACGAAGGATGAATCATGCCCAGTTCTCCCTTTGATTGGCCCGGCTGGATGCCCGCCGAACAGTTTCCTGGAGCCGACGAGCAGCCGTTGGAGTATCCCGGCACGCGCCCCTCGTTTTCTTACTGCTATTTCCGGGGAACGGTATTCAAACTCGGGCTGAACCCCGATGGCCAATTCCACATAGATCTTGGCTCGGCCGCGCCTTCGCTGAAGGAATTTCTCGAGCGCGAGGATGCTGCTCCTTTGCCCGAACGATTCATAATCCTCGCCGTTGGATCGAACGCCTGTCCGGGCCGATTCGACGACCTTGACAGCGTTTACGCTGCTGGTCTGGCACCGTATGCTGCAATCCCGGCAAGCTGCGTTGCCTCCCGCGGCACCGTGCTGGACGTTTGGGCCACCCTGTTGTCGAGGGAACAACTAAAGCTCATGAACGTGACAGAGGAGGTCGGTATACGCTATGACTTGGTGAAAGTCGCTGGCGCATTGCGAATTGGGCCATGGCAAGTCGAGCCCGTTTATGCCTATTTCCACCGTGGGGTCCTTGTTCTAGACGGCAAGCCCGTCCGCCTCGAGGAACCGGCGGCTAACCAATCCCGCTTCGCATCCATGAATCAAAGGAAAATTCTAACGGCGGTATTGGACCGCATTGGTCTCCGCCCTGAGCTGCCTCTGGAGAAACGGCATCGGCTTCTTTGGAAAGCTGCCAAGGAGTTCGATCAGCATGAACGCGACGTTGTCGAGCGAGCGATTGCTGATGAATTTCAATCCGATGATCCAATTCTCGATCCGGGGGACCGAGTCGAACTCAAGGACATGCTTTGCGGTACGTGGCAGCCCCTCCCCGGCACTAGGCGGACCGACGTACCCTTGCGAGCCTTGGTCCACCCTACGGAAGATCGGCGCGATGCTGGACGAGGATTTATCCGCTTAACGAAGCAGGGGCAGAAGAAACTTCGCGTGCGGACCGGAGACTATGTTGTCGTTGGCGGGCGGAAATATTTGCCCGGCCGTCGAGATAAGCCTTTCGAAGTGTTGGCGGCGGTCGGGAATCTGTTCGATAGGAAAGATGCAGGCGTTCCTCCTGAGTTTGAGGAAGTTCAGCTCGACATGACGTTACGTGAAGCGACAGGAGTGACGACATGGCGGGAGAATCCGGAATTGGCCGAGGTTACCCTATGCCGCCCACGCAAGATACGAAGTTGGCGAAGACGAATTCGGGACTCTTTCGCTGGAGTCCTTGGCTATCAGTACGTGGTTTGTCGGGTGCAAAAGGCATTTTCAGCGGACATGGAAACTTCACTGTGCAGGACAAGCTCTGCGACCATCCAGAACCTTGGGCTGAAGGAACAGGGCGTCGTTGTCATCCGCTCCGCGCACGACGAAGAACTGAAGCTCAGAGTCTTACCGCTCCCGGAGAAGAATTTGCCACCCCTGGGATTCGTTCAGCAGGATACGCCAGATGACGAAATCGGGCCCTTAACCGATTTTGACCGATACTTGGGTCTCGATGTCGAATCCGGCCGAAGGGTCCCGAATCTCCATCTCGACCGGGAATCGCGCCATACACTGGGCGTTGCTGCAGGGCAGCCCGTCTGGGTTCGCCGGGCTGTCTGGCCCCTGCTAGAGGAAAAGCTGCGCGGAGTCGTCTATACGGTCGTCCTGGCCCTGGTTACCTTTTTCCTGAAGGATGCGACTACTCTCGAACGCATGATCTCGGCCTCAATTGTGCTGGCAATCGGCGTGATTCCTCTGCTTCTCTTAGCAGTATTGGAGATTCGCAATTCCGTGCGCTAGTAGCTTCGGCCGGATGAACTCCAGCCACGTCTGCTGGGATCGCGGGCTGACGGCATGGGGCTTTACACGCCCCCGCTGCGCCGTGGCGAGCAGTCGCTGCGCCAGGCGATTTTCTCTTTTGCCGAGCATTATCGCCGCGAGCGCAACCATCAAGGGCTGAACAACAGACTCATTACGCCCGAGGCCATGATCGGGCACTGCGACGGCGAAGTCCAGTGTCGCGAGCGTCTGGGCGGGCTCTTGAAGTACTATTACCGATCGGTCGCCTGATGGTCCGTGCCTACCTGAAAACAGTAGCCGCGCACAGCACCGGTGCCTGCGCAGGCAGATTACGTCGCTTCATGGAAGCCCAGGCCGGCCATGTCCGGCCCCTTTGCGGGGGTGGGGGGGCCTCGACTGGCAAAGTCATTTTGGCAGTTCTACTTCCCTGCCCTGCTGTTCAGTTCAAGAACGAGCTTGTCATCGAGCGGGACCGTACAGCGGAGAGGCGTGTCTGCTTCGCTGCCGTAAACCGCCGGCACATGCGACTTTCGATTTTGGCGCGATTTGAGGCTGCGGTAGTGTTCGGTCACGCTCTTTTCATCACCGGGCCTTATCGGCACGGGCGGAGCTGCGATCGCTTCCGTGCGCGTGATCAGGACGCGATATCTACCGGCAAGCACGCCGTCACTTTCCTTGTACGTGGTGAGGAGAAAGTTGCCCTCGGCATCGGTCATGCCGCTTGCCGGGTGCGCGCCCTCTTCTTCGGGGATGAACACCACCGTGGCCCCGGACAGCGGTTGGCCGTCGAACAAGACCACTCCCTCGATGTGGTAGGTCCGGTCTCTGCCGCCGCATCCAGCAAGAAGCAGAAAAAGCATCCCTGCTCCGAGGATGAGGCAGCGTATTTTCATGGCGTTGTCCTCACTAGGTCCAGTCCCCTAGCAGCCCGTTGAAAAAGGGGGCAGGACTTCCAAGCTGCTAGGGAACGGTCACCGCCTGCCTGTCATTCCTACAGCCCAGCAACTGATACGTTTTATGGTTGATATTCTGGTTGATGAAGTGAACCGAGCCGTCGGCAAAGACGAAGTTGGCGCCGCCGGCGTGGCGTGACTTAAAACCCCAGGCGACATTGTTGTTGAACATGGAATGCGCCGGGCTTGCCGAGCTCTGGCCGCACCAGGTCGTGTCATCCTCACTGATGGGATAATTGATCGGGATGATGGTCGAGTTTACCTGCGTGCCGTAGGTCGTGTACCAGGTGTTGAAGAGCATGTGCGCGTTTTGCCGGGGCAGGGCCTCGCCCAGCAACAAAGTGTAGGAGGTCCCGTCCACGATGTCCGCGATGCGGAACGGCGCGCCGTTGCGGCTGAACAGGCCCCGGCAATCCGAGGCAACGTTGGTGCTGGCGTCATCCGCGCTCGTCGAGTAACCCCATTCCGGCTTGTTGCAATACTGCCTGAATGGGTTATAGCCGCACTTGTCATCCAGGCATTGCGGACCCAGGCTGCCGACGTAGTTGCAGAACGGTCCATCCACATTCATGCCGTCGCTCGGGCAACGCATGAAGGACAGAGTCTTGGGCAGCACGCCTGCCTGCTCGGCGGCGCCGATGGAGTCGAAATGCGGCACGGACAGATTGGGTATTTGCCGGTAGAGATTATCCCCTTCCGTGAACGGCAACGTGAAGACCAGCCAGGTTCCTTTGTTGGCGGACCAATCCAGCTGAGCCCAGGTAGGGCCATTGGGCAAGCACAGACTGCCCGGCGGAAACAACTCGGCGGCGTCGTGATAATTGATGCAGGCCAGGCCGAACTGCTTCAAGTTGTTGGCGCATTTCATGCGATTGGCCGACTCCCGGACCTTCTGCACCGCCGGCAAGAGCAAGCCAATCAATACCACAATGATGGCGATGACGACGAGGAGTTCGATGAGCGTAAACGCCCGGCCGCTGAAGACTCGGCAAACACGCTGCACTCTCGACATGGTTCACCTCGTAAATGGGGGCGACGGCGGAAACGCCGGACAGCCGATCATGAAGATTAGATGAACGAGTTCGATTTAATACTGTGCACGGGGGGCGCGTCAACAAAATACTGTGGCAAAATGATTAATTTTCCGCGTAAGATTGGGGAAGAAAGCCGGGTATCCGTCTCGTTAGAACGGAATTAATTCCGTTTCTAACATTCGCGGAGGAAATTGATGCCGCACCATGTACTGTGGCGCTTGCTTCTGTCCGTTTTGGCATTGCTGGGCGGCGCCGGCTTGGCCCGCGCCGTGGTCCCGACAACCAAGCCGCCGATTCCCCAGCGTGTTGCCCTGGCCGACGTGGTGATTGTCGGCAAGATAACGGCTCTGGAAGAGCGTCTGATCTACGCAGCGCCGCTCTTGAAGATTCCGGGGATCGGCAAGATCCCCTATCAGATCGCCGTGGTGTCGGTGCAATCCAGCATCATTGGCGGCAAGGAACCAAAAGACCTGCGCGTGGGCTATGTGCCGCCGGCCTTGCCGGGGAGTGGGGTGCCGGCGCGTTTTCGCCGCTTCGCCCAACTCGAGTTGTCGGTCAACCAGGAAGGCTGCTTTTTCCTGCGCAAGCATCCGGAGGAAGCCTTCTGCCTGGCTCAGGCGTCTTACGACTTCATGGACAAGGCGAGCGAAAAGAACTATAACCAGGATCTCGCCCTGGTAAGGCGCTGTGCCGGTTTGTTGGCGTCGCCCCTGGACGGGCTCAAGGCGAAGGAGACAGAGGACCGGCGCTTGACGGCGGCCATGCTGCTCTTTCAGCACCGCACGCCGCGCTTTGTCTATAGCGGAAAACCGGTAACCGAGCCGATCGACGCGGAGCAGAGCAAGCTCATCCTGACCGGGCTGCAGGGAGGCGATTGGTCGGATGCAGCCGCGGCTTCGCCGATGGCGCCGCTCAATCTGTTCCTGTGGCTGGGTTTGACTGAAGCGGATGGCTGGATGGCGCCCACGTCGCCGAAAGATTACCCGGCAGCAGCGCAGAAATGGCTGCGCGACAACGCCGGCCGCTACCGCATCCAGCGTTATGTTCCTGAAGAAAAACCCGGAAAATAGCAGTCTGCACAGGCGCCCCGAATTCATGGGAGGCGAAATCATGCGAAGCCAACGCCGGCAATCCCGCGCCGGCCGGCAACGGCGCGCCCCTCTCTCGGTTGAGGCGCTCGAATCTCGCCTCGTGCCGTCCTTGATACCCCGGCCCAGCCATGTGGTCCTGGTAATCGAGGAGAATCATGACTATGGGCAGATCATCGGTTCACCCAACGCCCCTTACATCAATAGCCTGGCCGGGCAGAGCGCGCTGATCACCAACTCCTTTGCCATCACGCACCCCAGTCAGCCCAACTACTTCGATCTGTTCTCCGGATCGAACCAGGGCGTCACGGATGATTCCTACCCCCACAGCTTCTCCGCCGCCAATCTGGCCAGCGAACTGAGCAGCGCGGGCTTCTCGTTCGGTGGCTACTCGGAAAGCATGCCCTTCGTGGGTTTTACGGGCAGCTCGTACCAGGGACTTTACTATGCCAAGCACAACCCCTGGGTTGACTTCAGCAATGTGCCGCCGTGGGAAAACATGCCCCTGGCAGGCTATTTCCCCGCGAACTTCGCGCAGCTTCCTACCGTTTCGATCGTGGTGCCCAACATCGCCGACGACATGCACACGGGCACCGTTCAGCAGGGTGATTTCTGGCTGCAGGCCAATCTGAGCGGCTATGTCCAGTGGGCCCGTACCAATAACAGCTTGCTCATTGTGACCTGGGACGAGGACGCCGATGCCAATAACCACATCCCCACTCTCTTGTTCGGGCCCATGATCACGCCGGGCGCGTATGACCTGACACACGCACGTCTTCCGCAAGACCAGTCTGCAATATGTTCGCAGTGGCGAAGATGTGAATCGGCTAGTGGCTATTGACGCCCGCCTGAGCGAATCGGTGCTGATGACGAGTTACGTCAAGGAGACCGATGAGCAACTTCGGCAAGCAAGCAATAGGACTTTTGCCCGTATTCTTGCCAGCCTTCCGTCGAGCCTCGCCCGGCGGTGCGGTCATGAAGCCGGTGGCGATATTGAAGAGCGGTTACGCCAGGCGATTAATGCAAGGGACTGGGAGCTGGCAAAATCGCTGACGACTCAGTTGGCTAGACGGAAGCCAACCCAGGTCGGTTGAATGTGCTGCAAATAAAAGAGGCGAGTGTGCTCTTGAACGAGCTTCTCGCCTCTTTCAGTTCTATCCGGCAGATTGATCTTGTGAAATCTTGTGAAATACGCCGGCGACCGCGAAACTGCATCCCACGCCTTTTTTACAAGTGCTACTCTTTTTTAGCTTTGCAATATCCCCGACAGGAGTCGAACCTGTAACCTTCGGCTCCGGAGGCCGACGCTCTATCCAAATTGAGCTACGGGGACAAATTCAAGCGAGCGCGTTCGATTATACCGCATCCCGCCGCGCTGTCCATCCTCGGCAGAGCCACTGATAAGCTGGCTATTGCATGCCCCGTAACTCTTGCAGTTTGCCGGCGATATCGGGGGCGCGCACGAGCGTCTCGCCAACCAGCACGGCGCGCACGCCCGCGTGCTGCAAACGCAGCACATCGGCGCGCGTGCGAATCCCGCTTTCGCTGACGAGACAACAATCCTTCGGCAGGCGCGCGGCCAGCTCCAGGGTGTGCTCCAGGCGCGTCACAAAATCGCGTAGATTGCGATTGTTGATGCCGATCAGGCGCGCGCCGCTGTCGATGACGCGAGGCAGATTGTCCGCCTCGTAGAGCTCGACAAGCGCCTGCATGCCAAGATCCGTGGCCTCGCGCAGCAACCTCGGCAACTGCTGCGCCGGCAAAATCTCGGCAATCAGCAGCACCGCGTCCGCCCCCGCCAGACGTGCTTCCAGGAGCTGATAGCGTTCCAGGATGAAATCTTTTCTCAGCAGCGGGATAGAAGTGGTCTGGCGAATCGCCGAGAGATGCTCGAGATGGCCCTGGAAAAAGGGCTGATCCGTCAAAACGCTGATGCCGGCGGCGCCGTGACGCTCATAGAGTCCGGCGATGGCAACCGGGTCGAAATCGGCGCGCAGCACGCCCGCGGATGGCGAGGCTTTTTTCACCTCCGCAATGATTTGAACGGCACCGGGATGATCGAGCGCAGCCAGGAAATCGCGTACCGGGGGCGCTTCCGGGAGCAGAGCCGACAGATTTGTTTCCGACACGCGCCGCCGCGCCTGTTCGATCTCGACGCGTTTGCTGGCGACAATTTTGTCCAGGATGGTTGCCATATGCTTGATTCGCGCTCCCCCAACCCCTGCTGACCAGCTAGGATGATGGTGTTTTGTTGTATGGAGTCGCGTGCGCCAGTGCTTGAAATTCAACAACTCCGTCTCAATCTGGAATCTTATCTGATTCTGCTCGCCGCTACCGCATTGCCGGCGGCGTTGTTGTGGCTCGTCTACATCCGTCCGCGACCGCTGCTGCCGCCTCAGCGCCATCGCTATGTGGCGTGGAGCGGGTTTGAAGTTTCCCTGGTTTTTTTCCTCGTCTTGCTTTTTTGGCCCGCGGTTACGGATGCCTGCGTATGGGGCTCCGGCTTTCTGCGCTGGCTGTATGGCTCTGGGCTAAAGGATCCCTTGGATCCGGCTTTGGCAAAGCTGAGCGACGATCGGCGCGTCCTCTGGATGACGGTGCTGGCCTGGCCGATACAAATTGCCACTGTCCTTGTCCTCTTGCATGGACTGATCAGAGACAGAGCTTATCAACTAGGACTCAGCTTTCACAACCTCGCAAGGAATTTGCTCCTCGGCTGGGTCGGCTGGGCGCTGTTTGCCCCCGTGGTGCTTTGCTGCCACATCGCCACCGAATGGTTTTTTCGCACGGCCTCGGGCGACACCCCGGAAGAACATCCCCTGCTGCGTATTTTCGAAGCGAGTCCACTGCGCCTGGAATGGATTCTCATCATCGTATCGGCAACCATTCTCGCGCCGGTCCTGGAAGAGCTACTCTTTCGCGGCGTGCTGCAGCCCTGGTTTGCATCACGCCCATGGGGCGGAACCGTTGCTCTGCTCGCGGCACTGAGCTTCCCTTTCCTGCTTCGCGGCCACAAGCTGGTGGAAGCCTGGCACGGCAAGGATCATGCCGGGTTTCTGCACGAGTCCACGCCGGTCTTGTTCGCGGGCCTGATGATTGCCGCTTGCTACGCTTTCGAGCGTGTCGCCGCGAAATGGGGCGCACGCCCTCACGAATTTCGGGCCATCTACGGCACCGCCCTGCTGTTTGCCATGTTCCATGTGTCGGTGTGGCCGACACCGATCCCGCTTTTTCTGCTTGCCCTCGGGCTTGGCTACCTGGCCTATCGA
>Ga0207022_10151_pt1 | contig 19005 bp, 13 predicted proteins | sample Alteio_BWMinCont_46_FD_153307 | JGI IMG/M metagenome (GOLD analysis project Ga0207022, IMG submission 153307) | Enriched cells from forest soil in Barre Woods Harvard Forest LTER site, Petersham, Massachusetts, United States -... | ecosystem: Environmental > Terrestrial > Soil > Temperate forest >... | reverse complement strand
GAACGTAGATCTCTCCACGTGCGGCTGGGAACGCCCGCCACCGAGGTGTTAGGGGTGAAAACTCCCGCATTATTCGGCAGCGCATAACTGCTGTAGAGCGACTCCTCAAACCCGAACTGCACCCACGGGTTCAGCCGATAGAAGAGTGTCACTGCGTTAAGCGTGCTCTTGTAAGGACCAGCACCGTCCGCGCCGATGTCCTTAGCCTTGGCGAAGTCGGAGTGCACGACCGCATCCAAACCGTGGTTGAAATAGAGCTGCCAGCCAGCGTTGTGGCCCTTGGGATCCGCGTTAAACCAACGCGATAGCGGCAAGCCCAGTTGGATGAAACCGCCGTAGGCGCGGATGGCGCGCTGGGGAGCAACCACGATTTGTCCAGCAGCGTTCGTACCGAACACCACGGTTCCTGTCCCCGAGCGATCAATCGTGGGAACACTGACCGTGCCAGTCAGCCCGCCGGCGTCGCTAAAGTAGGAAAGAGTTTGGCCGCCGAACATGAACCGAAGATCGCCACCGCGATAAGCACTGGCCACTACGGTCGCCCAACGGGTTGGCAACGAGACCCCAACCTGACCGCCGTAGCCCTCGCTACGGTCTTCAGCACCGGTGGGGAAAGCGGCTTTCACGGCGTCGTAGGCGGCAATCGTGGCCGCGGTACTGCCGGCTGGAGCAGCAATCGCGGAGTGCAACACGATCGCTGCACGATGAGTTTCAAAACCGCTGGCGACTATATAAGCTGGAGCCACAGCGGGAGCGGGATCAAGTTGGAATTGCAGAACCGCGCGGGCTGAATATTCCAAATTGTTCGAGTCAGAACCTTGCCGCTCGCCGTATCCCAACTGGTTGGCAGTACCGTCGGTCACGGCGCTGGTGCACCCTATAGTGGTCGCTGTGCCCGGGACAAAGGTTGCCGGTATCGCGCACGAAGTGATAGTTGCATCGGCTGGTACGTTACCTTCACTCGGCATGCTGACCGCGAATGCAGGAGAGAATTTGAAATTCCGCGAACCTCCCAGCTTCTGCACCAGGCCCACCTGCAATTGTGGCGATCGTTCATACTGAGTTCCAAAGTATGCCTGTAGCTGCGTAGTTTCGAGGATGTTGGGAAGTATGGTCGATCCGTAGAGGAGCCAGTCCTGACCGCCCTCCAAATAAATGTCCGTGTTTTCGCCTGCCGCGTAGTCGAGCCGTGCAAAGGCCAAGCGAATGCTTGCCATAGAGCTGCGGACAGCTGAAACGTTGCGGTTGTCCGCGCGGCTGAAGTTGCCTTCAAAATCACCCTCAATTCGGCCGGTCAACTCCAGCTTGGGCGAGATATCCGGCCATTCCAGGTTGGCTCCAAAGCGCGTGGAGCGCGCTTTAACGTGGAATGCCGGATCAGTGGTCGGCCCCGTATCGGCGTTCAAGAAGCCGGGCAGTACGAAATCGTCGCCGCGGGGATCACTGGAGTCGTGAACCACGGTCGCCTTGATGAAACCGTAAGGCGTCATCTTGACTGGGCCCAATTTGAAAGCTGCAACCAGCCCGTCCTTGACAGGCGGATCGACGGGATTAACGCGTACGGGAGCGATCGCCGCGACCACCGTCCGCGGGGCCGGCTTTTCCGTCTGAGGCGTCTGCGGAGTAGTGGCGGCTTGCCCTGACTGGGTTGCCGGGCTCGCAATGGATTCTGAGACCGCAGATGTGGCAGGCTGTGCCGAAGGAGTTGCAGCCGCTACATCTGCCGCGCTCAGCAAACCTTTGCGAGTAAGCGCTTCTACCAGGAGTTGAAATTCGGCTTCGGGAGCTGCGCCTTGAATGGCATTCGCCTCCGAAGGCGCAAGCACGCCCTTCATTACCAGGACACCCAGAAGGGCCGTGACATTGCTGTTGCCGATTGCCGAGGTTGGATTCAGAGCGGGACTAGGGGCCGGTTCCGCCGCAGTAGTGTTGGTACCGGTTCCATTATTCGCAGGGACAGCATCGTCCGAGCCAGCCATGACGGGCGCGGTCGCTACTACTGTGAGTAATGATGTACACAGCCATTTTCTAAGCTTTGACATAAGCAGGGGCTCTCCTTCTTCGCTAGATTTCGAATCCTTAGGTACTGTCGCAATCTTCCGCAAGAACTACGGGACCGGCCCGAACGGCTTCGACGTTCAGGCTGTGATACGGCAACTATACCCAGCTGCGGGTGACTACCCGAGTGCCAGATCAGGTGCGCTTACCGCACCACGAGACGGGTGAATGGAAATACATAGGCTTGGAGGGTCACCATAATTCCCACCAAAGCCGCCAACGCAATGCTGTGGAAAAACACGAAACGCAATATGTCGCCCTCGTGTCCGTACCACTCCGTGGCGGTGCTGGCTACGACGATGCTTTGCGCATCGATCATTTTTCCCATCACGCCACCACAACTGTTCGCTGCCGCCATCAATGTGGGTGAGATCCCGACTTGCTCGGCGGAAATTCGTTGCAGGCTGCCGAACAACACATTCGACGCGGTGTCCGAGCCAGTCAGTGCCACGCCCAGCCAGCCCAGCAACGTTCCAAAAAATGGATAGAGTACGCCGGTTCGCGCGAAGGCCAGTCCCATGGTGGCGTCCAATCCGGAGTAGCGCGTCAGGAAGCCTATGGAGAGCATGGCGGCAATCGTGAGCAATGAGAATCGCACCCGCACTATCGTTCGCCAATAGGTCTGCGCCATCTTCCAGGGCGTGAATCCCATGACCAGCCCGGAAATAATTGCCGCCACCAGAATCCCCGAACCCGTAGCGGTCAGCCAGTTCAAAGCGTACACAGCGCCTTCTGCTGTAGGTTTGCGCACCACCGGCGGTACGCGTTGCACCATCTGGTGCAGGCCGACCACGGGGAACTTCGGCGCCGACAGCTTGTCCAGCTTGGCTTTGACGCTCGGCAATCCCCACACGAAAACCACAATGCTCAAAACCAGCCACGGCACCCACGCCCTCGTCACCAGCGATCGGCTGTGGCCATGCGTACCCCGAGCCTCGCGCTTTCCCTCATTCTCAAAACCCCAGATACGCTTCGGCTGCCACTTCAGCAAGAAGACGATCAAGGCCAACATAGAAATGACGGCAGCAACAACGTCCACCAGCCAGGGACCATGGAAATTCGACATCAGAAACTGCGGAATTGCGAAGAAGACGCCCGCCACCAGCACTGCTGGCCAAACTTCAAGCATTCCCTGGAAACCGGCGAACGCCCACACCAGCCAGAAGGGCACAAGCACCGAGAAGAATGGAAGAATACGTCCAGCCTGCGCGCTCAATTCCCGCAGATCTAATCCCGTCACTCCCTGCAACGCGATGAGCGGAGTTCCCAGTGCGCCATACGCTACTGGTGCGGTGTTGGCAATCAGCGACAGACCTGATGCCTCGAGAGGCCCAAAGCCCAAGCCGATCAGGACCGCTGCGGTAACGGCTACCGGTGTACCGAATCCGGCCGCGCCTTCAAAGAATGCGCCGAAACTGAATGCGATCAGCAAAAGCTGCAGGCGCCGGTCCTGAGTGATGCCCGTGAGACTCTCTTGCAAAACCTTGAAGAGTCCCGCCTCGCAAGTGAGTTGATATAGAAAAATTACGTTGAGAATAATCCAGCCAATCGGCAGCAGGCCGTATCCCGCGCCCAGTACTGCAGTCTTGGCCGCTAGACTCAGGGGCATGCCAAAAATCCAGATCGCACAGAACAGTGAAGTGGCAAGACCCAGCAGCGCAGAATAGTGCGCCTTCATGTGCAACAGCCCCAGGGTTCCCAGCAGCACTACAACGGGCAACGCGGCCAGCAACGCGGAGAGCCACCAGTGTCCCGTTGGGTCGTAACTTTGGGGCCAGGGACGGGCAAGGGGAGGAATTCTCAAAACTAAAACGGTGGCAATGATGACTGCTATTAGGGCCGTGACCCATGCTACGGGGTTGGCCGATTCGACAGCAGGTTTGGGTACCTTCGCAGTCGCAGAGGTCACGCCTTCCTCCTGGAGCCTTCAGACGTTTCGAGTTTGGTGACGCATTGTAGACCTGTTCGCTCGCGTAGGCTAGCTGTGTGTACCTGTGGAAAAGAAGAAAGAGAAAGGGACAGCTCTAGAGGCAATGTTCCGAGTTCAAATATTTTAGCGGTGACGCATCGCCAAACCCGCCCTTGAGGGACTTCCCGCGCAATGACTGCGTTTTTCATAACGCTCCTGCTGGAAAGCTTCGCCCATAGCATACTAGCGAACAGAGCCGTTAGGACGACGAATTTCTCCTGAGATCTTGTCTTTTGGAAGACCTGGTGCGGAAGATGAGTGTCGCGAAAGGCAAGGTGCGGGTGCCCCAGATCTCGTCGCTGTTGCGAGACCTGGGATGGAACTCATGGAGACATCCCTGAAACGATTGATCCCTCAATGCTTGGGTTCTCAATCAGCTGGCGCGCCGCGCCTGCAACTCGCCACGTGAAGAACCCACAAAGCCTCGGACCAACGCGGCGATCTCATCTGCAGCCGTGTCCAATGCAAAGTGTCCTCCATCGACGATGTGGACTTCGGCTTTCGGCACGTCGCGGCGATAGGCCTCCGGCTCGGAGGGGTCGAACGACAGTTCATACTTGCCCCAGATCACCAGCAGGCGCGGCTGCTTCTCGCGCATCCATGCTTGCCACTTCGGATAGGCGTCCAGATTGGTTCGATAGTCGTAGAACAGGTCGCTTTGAATGTCGGCCTGGCCGGGCTGATTGAGAAAATAAAATTCATCGGTCCACAGATCCGGGTCATAACGTTCAACGTTGGGATCGTTTCCGACATGGCGCGTGCGCGTCGTTGGCAGCGACAGAAGATTTGTGCGAAGCGCGCTTTCGTTAGCCGCGCGATCAGCCCAAAAGGCTCGCCGCGTCTTCCAATTCGTCCCCAGGCCTTCGTTGTGCGACACCGCGTCTTGAACAATGAGAGCCTCTGCTCGCTCCGGGTGCGCCAAGATCATGCGAAAACCCACCGGACCGCCGTAATCCTGCATATAAAGCGTATAGTGCGAAAGCCCGAGTGCTTCGGTAAATTGGTTCATGATCTCGGCGTAGTGGTCGAAGGTATACGCGAATTTCTTCGGGTCCGGCCAATCGCTATGTCCGAAGCCCGGATAATCGGGCGCGACCAGATGATAACGATCGGAAAGCCGGGCAAAGAGCGGCTCGAACATTCGCGATGAAGACGGAAGTCCGTGCAGCAGAAGAAGCGTCGGCGCGTCTTTCGGACCGGCCTCTCTGTAAAAGATGGAGAGCCCATCTATCTGTATCGTGCGATAAAAAACAGGCTGTGGCATAGGCATCTTGATCCTTTCTTGACTTTACGCGACAGTCGGAGGTTTGAAGGGGCACGGCTTCAGCCGTGCCGTAAGTCTTTGACAATGATTTAAGGCGTGGCTGAAGCCACGCCCCTTCAAGGCTCCAGTCACATGGTCAGAGCAACGCGGAACTGTGCCTTGCCGCTCATCATTCGCGCGTAAGCCTCGGCCGCTTTTTCGAGCGGATAGGTTTCAATCATCGGACGCACGCCGCTCAGTTCGGCGAAGCGCAGTGTGTCCTCGGAATCGGCAGGGGTTCCAGAGGCCCAGCCTTGAATGGCTCGACTTCCGCTGATGAGCTGCAACGGTGTCACCTCAATGGGATCGAATGCGGCGCCGATCACCATGAGCTTGCCGTTAGGCCCCAGACCATCGATCAACTCAGACATCGCCTTCGAGTTTGGAGCCGTCGCGAGAATTACCTGTGCGCCGCCCAGCTTCTGCAACTCCTGCGCTGCATTGGTCGCTTGGCTGTCGATGTACACGTTGGCTCCCAGCTTCTTTGCGAGCGCCGCGTTCTCTGACCCGCGCCCGATGGCCGCGACTTTGTAACCGAACTTGTTCGCGAACTGAATTCCGAGATGGCCCAATCCACCGACACCTTGAACCGCGACGAGATCGCCCGGGAACGCGCCACTGTGCCGCAGGCCGTTGTAGGTGGTGATTCCAGCGCACAGCAACGGCGCTGCTTCGGCGTCCTTTAGACCTTCCGGTATCGCCGCCAATGCTTCTATGGGAGCCACCATGTATTGCTGATATCCACCGTCATAGCTGATGCCACAGACTTTCACGTTCCGGCAATTGCGAAAGTCTCCGCGCCGGCACTCGCGACACGTGTTGTCCTGGCCGCCGTGCCAACCGACGCCGACTCGCTGCCCCTTCTTCCACGCGGAAACAGCGGCGCCCACTTCATCGATGATGCCTGCGACTTCGTGTCCTGGAACACGAGGATACTGAATGCCAGGCCACAAGCCTTCTTTCGTGAGCACGTCACTGTGGCATACACCGCAGGCTTGTACCTTGATACGCACCTGTCCTGCGCCGGGCTCAGGGATCTCGCGCTCGACGATCTCGAAATCTCCGCCAGGTTTAGAAATCTGTGCCACCGTCATTGGTGCCGCCTCTGGTTTCACTGCTACTCTGAGAGTTGCCATAGAGCCTCCTATGAATTCTGTTCTATGCTGTGATGAGGAACACTCCTGTTTGGATTCGAAGCCAGATTGCTCTCTGCACCGCTTCCACATAGGGGCTGAAGTTTTGAGGGCACGGCTTCCACAGACTGCTGTGAAACGCCCGATTCGTATCAGGGCATCGCTTCAGCGATGCCGCAGTTGCTTTAAAATCAGGCGTGCCTTCAGGCGCCGCTCGTCGCAGCACGGCTATTGCAATACCGACTTCCATCCGTACTCTGAGTCATACGGGCGCCAATGCCGGCGCGGCTGGAAGTGTGTGCGTGAGAACTAATCCTTCGCCCCTCTGGGGCTGAGCGGTTTCCCACGTCTACCTACGGCTTACGCCGCGGCTGCATTCTTACGCCGCTTCGGGGCTGGCGCCCGTTCAAACCTCAAGATCCATTAACCAGTTTTTCAGGCGTCTTCGCCTTAGGTTCCCGCTCCCGTTTGTTCTGCAGAACCCTGCGGCAACAAATGCAGGTGAACCAGAATGTTCAGAGAGTTCCCGACAATGGCATTGAAATTCTGCTGGACACCAACATCCTCACCGCCAGCCGCGTGCGGCGCTTCGGGCAGGCCAGGAGCCATCAGCATTGTTCCCGTGCACTGAGAGCCGCGATAGTCCTCACTTGCATCGGCTGGCGCTTGACAGTTCTTATCCTGAACCACGGGCGGCCAGTAGGTGCTGACCACAGCTCTCACCAATTGCGGATAATCTTCGCGGAACATATGCGTTGATCCCGTCATCACGATCCCGCCGTCTTTCTGCGCCTTGGCGTCGGACGAGGGCGCGTCGAAAACGAGGGTGACTTCGTGCGAAACGCGATGAATCATTGGTGGGCCATACACAGGTCCAGCGTAGGCCTCAGTAGGATTTGCCTCTACGTTACGATCCACGCGAGTCAGAACCAGATTACCTGTGGTTTGCAGCCGGCCGTCGGCCGTCCGAACAGCTCCCTTGGAGTGAAAACAGACCAATGTGTGATTCGATAGATTGGACAGCCATTCACTCAAGAATTTCCCGTCTTCGTTAATATCAGGCACCATCGCGTTAGCCGGATAGATTCTGAAATCGAAAGAGGCTTTGGCGAGGTCGTTATTGTCCAGCATGACTCGACCATTAACGCGAGCGAAGCCGAGCGTTACGTCGCCTTTCTTTTTTCCATATTCCGTTGTGGCGTCAGTGATAAGTTGGGCATCGGAATGGTGCGAGTCCACTTGAAAGGACCCGGCCGTGAAAGCAGGCTTGCTGGGAGAGTTCATAGCGAGCATTCCCACCACCGCGAATAGAACCGTGGACTTAAACATTTTGTTGTCCTCCGTGGAGACCTGTATTTTCCATGAAGCTGATCAAGCTGGCCAGCAAATTCTTTCAAGCCCTGGGATAAGGCGAAAAACCCGGAAGAGGGAGCAGGCCGAACATCACGGCGCCCCCCCAGCCGGGGCTCAAGCCGCCGGGAAATCAGCAGCGATCGATATTCGTCCTCAAGAACAGAGTGGGATGGTGTCCCGCCCAAATCAATACAACAAGAGTAATAAGGGATAGGCAGTTTTGAGTTATGCCGGTCATTATTACTGAGACCGCCTTTCGCTTTGAGGAAAAGCGGTCCTACCACGCTCTCCGACCGTTTTCATTGACGCTTGTCTACTTCTTTCAGGAATCTTCCTTCCTGCAGCTCAGTGAATGCTTGCCGCAGCTGCTCCTGCGTATTCATCACGATCGGACCATACCAGGCGACAGGTTCCTCGAGCGGCTTTCCTGAGACCAGCAGAAATCGGATTCCATCATCCCCGGCCTGAACCGTGACCTCGTCCCCCCGGTCAAAAAGAACCAGCGAACGATTGTCCGCCTCCACGGGAGGATTGGTATCCAGCCATTTGATCGCCTCGGTCGGCACCGCGAGCGGACCCGAAGCATTGCAGAATCTTCCGCTGCCTGCGAATACGTAGGCAAACGCGTGACGAACGGTTTCGACGGGGAGCGTTTTTCTTTTGCCCGGAGAAACTGACACGTCCAGATAAATCGGATCGGCTGCGACACCTTCGACAGGTCCGGCCTTTCCCCAGAAATGTCCGCAGACCACGCGCACATGAGTGCCATCGTCGTCGAGGATTTCCGGTATCTCGTCAGCCTTCACTTCCTGATAACGTGGAGCGGTCATTTTGAGCGATGACGGCAGATTGCCCCATAACTGGAATCCATGCATCCGTCCTGCATGATCGCCCTTCGGCATCTCCTGGTGAATGATCCCGCTGCCGGCGGTCATCCACTGAACATCGCCTGAACCGATCACTCCGTTGTTGCCCATACTATCCCCGTGCGCCACAGTTCCCGCCAGCACGTAGGTGATCGTTTCGATTCCGCGGTGCGGATGCCACGGGAATCCGGCCAGATAGTCCTCCGGAACATCGTTGCGGAAATCGTCCAGAAGGAGGAACGGATCGAAGTCTTTGGTGTTTCCAAAGCCGAACGCTCGGCGAAGATGCACGCCTGCACCTTCGAGAGTCGGCTTCGATTTGACAAGCCGCTTAACAGGTCGGATTGACATATTGCGCTCCCGTGTACCGCCGCAAACCGGCAGTAGCTTCGTCGCGGACTAAATACCCAACCGCTGTCATCCCGAGTGAAGCGAGGGATGTGGGATTCTATCGGCGGGCGGCCAAGGGCGAGGGCCCTAACAATGATCGGCATGAAGGCAGCGGGTGAGCCGCATCAAGCTGCACGTCGGCCTTGCTGCCAATGTCTCACCACCGCCGAGTTCAGTGTTCACCTGCCGCCTCACGAGCCGTGCCGCGGTTAGCCAGCCTTCCGCAAGGGACGTCCCTGAGGACCGCTGCTGACATCTGGAACTTCCTCGCCGAGAGCAGTAGCTAAATCGATTTGATGATCCTGTTCCTGCACCAGGATCTGGCGGATCTGCTCCGCCATTGCGTATTCGCCAAGCGCTTCACATTGCCGGATGCGATCGCGGTAGTTGCGAATGGTTTCGTTCTCGTTCTCGAGATCGAACCGCAGCATGTCTTTCGCATCTTTCGATGTGCGTACGGGTTTGGAAGTGACGGCGGGCATTTTGCCGAGATAGTCAATCTGCCGCGAGATCGTCAATGCATGATCAAGCTCCTGCTTGGCATGGATTTCCAGCTGGTCGGCGATGTCCATGTACTCGGCGCCGCTGAGCACCTGGGAATAGACGACGTAGGAAATGATCGCCTGATACTCGCGGGATAGGTCTTCGTTCAACAACTCCGCGAGGCGGTCGCGGGAAATTTCGTTTGCATTTGTGGGGAGTTTGTCAGCCATTCGATTTCTCCTTTGAATTGAAAAACCAGAGTTAACGTCTATTTTGCATCATGCAGTCATTAATTTGTTGAACGACCGGCAGCGCTGGACACGAGCGTGCGGCTAAAGCTTGGGTCGCGCGAATCTGCCGATCCTCCCCGGGCGCGACTGTAAGATGCAAGATCGCAGCCCGTCGAAGTGAACGGCAGGCTCCTCACTCTCCGAATCCCACAGTCTGTACTTGATACCGAAGAGTGGCGGAGGGCGGTCCTAACCTCTGAGCGACCCCGCCCCGGGGCAGCGCCGTCCATGAGCAACAAAGCTCGAAAAAGTCTGGTTAGGCAACTTCCTTCTTCTTAGGCACTGACGCTGCACTCTTCGCAGCACCCTTTCCCAGGAAGTCCGCCAGTTCGCGATTTACTTCGTCAGCATGGGTCCAGGTGATGCAGTGCGGCCCATCCTTCACTACCACGAAGCGGGATCCCTTGATTAGCTTGGCAGTACGGGCTCCTGAGGCAGTGATCGGAAGAATACGATCCGCGTCGCCATGCATGACTAGGGTCGGTATATCGACGCGCTTTAGATCCTCTCGAAAGTCCTCATGCCAAGTTGGCACGCAGGCGAGACTGGCTGTGGCCGAGGCTCCGGCTGCCACATTCCAGCTGGCTTGGACGGCCTGCTGGCTGACCCGTTTGCCCAGGAGCACATCTGTGTTGTAGAAATTGTTGAAGAAATCAGTGAAGAACGCGTAGCGATCGGCGACTACAGCCTTCTCGATACCCTCGAAGACACTATTGTCCACCCCCTCCGGATTGTCGGGCGTCTTCAGCAGGAAGGGCGGAACTGACGAGATGAACACTGCCTTGTTCACACCTTTCGACCCGTGCTTCCCCAAGTAGCGCGCCACTTCGCCTCCACCCATCGAGAAACCGACGAGCGAAAAATCGCGCAGTTTGAGGTGCGTCACCAGCTTGTGCAGATCCTCAGCGAAGGTGTCGTAGTTGTAACCTTCTGTAGGTTGGCTGGATTTGCCGAACCCCCTGCGGTCATACGTAATGACACGGTGTCCAGCGGCCAAAAGGCCCGGAAGCTGCTTCTCCCAGGAGGCGCCGCTCAGTGGATATCCGTGGATAAGCACAACCGCGTCACCCAAGCCATGGTCTTCGTAATAAAGTTGAACGTCCGTGGAGTTTTCCTTACCGACATTCGCGTATGGCATTTACATTCTCCCTTTCCTGTTCGTTTCTGATCGCTATCAAAAAATTTTGGTGTTTCTCAGTCTAGGAGATGCACTTGGGTTGCAAAAGATTCCTCCCAGAACAAACACTCCTTTCACTGTTATGACTTACAATTTTGAGACATTCCTCACAGCGAGGTTGTTTTCAGCAACTTTCAAATCGCCGAGGCGACTCTGGGAGACTCATGTCCGAGGTGAGAAAAGATAGGCCTAGCCCGTAACCGTTTGATCAGAGGACGAGGGAGGAGAGAAAAAAAGTAGGGTCACAGTGCATCGATCTCCACCTAAGGTGCGAAGGAGAGGACTTGGAGGATCAGTGAAGAAGACCCATGAGCATGCCAATCGCCTCTTTACCGCCGATACTGTGGCTGCCTTACGAGGCGGCCCGATTGCAAGCGGTTGAGGTTTGCTGAATCGCGCGGCAGATTGCCGGCCCATCATCGTCGAAACAACAATCGAGCGCGCCCGCATCCAGCGCGTCTGTCCACATGACATCGTCTGGCGTGTGGTGAGTGCAAACAACTTCCATACCCAGTTGATGGCGCAGACGAACGATCTCCTGAAAGGTTATTAAACCCAGGTCCAGGACTCCGATTTGGATGGGAAACTGCGATGCCAGCGTCTGAAGTTCGGGCAGCGTCCTGACAATAAACACAGCCTCCGAAACCGACCTGACCTTGGAGACCAAATGCTCCGCACGCGCAGGATCGTTCTGCAGAATTACGATGGCGTTATGCATTTGGAAACTCCTTCTGATCCGAAAACGAAACGTGATTCGCGGCGAACATTTCCGCGCAGCGCCGTCACCATGCGGATCGCATGTCGCTGGAAGTGCCCCCGGCCGCGGGGACATAGCATTTCAGCGTGTAATCCATAACCATGCGATCGGCATTGAAGCGCCAGCCGAGGGTACGGATGGTTCGCTTCATGCGCTTGATCCAGCCACGAGGCAGACCGTCACGATCACGCTGGTAGTACAGGGGAATCACTTCTTCGCGTAGCGCCCGGCGCAAATCCTCCGCGTCACGCGTGTCATGGACGTTCATGTTGGAGTGGGTTCTGCCCGTCCCGATGGCGAATCCATTCATGCCGTCATACGCCTCAGCCCACCAGCCATCGAGAACAGAAAGATTCAGTCCTCCATTCAAGACCACCTTTTGACCACTCGTACCCGATGCCTCCTGCGGACGCCGTGGGTTATTCAGCCAGACATCCACGCCCTGTACGAAATGACGGCCGACGTTGATGTCATAGTCTTCGACAAAGACGAACTTATCCGCGAACTGCGGATTGCGCATCAATTCAGCAATCTGTTGCAGAACTCGTTTTCCCGGCTCGTCGTTAGGGTGAGCTTTGCCGGCAAACACGAATTGCACCGGGCGCTTGGGATCGTTCACCATCGACGCCAGGCTCTCGATGTCCGTCAGAATCAGGTTAGCTCTCTTGTAGGTTGCAAAGCGGCGGGCAAATCCGATGGTCAGCGCGTCCGGACTGAGTACCTTGCCGAGTCTTTGCAGAACCTCTCGGGGTTCGCCGCGACGCTCGGCTTGTTCCACGGCGCGGCGGCGCACAAACTCGAGCAGCTGCGATTTCAGGCTGAGGTGCGTCTCCCAGAGCTCGCCGTCGTCGACGCTTTCAATGCCTTCCCAAATGCGCGCTTCGCTGCTGTGCTGATGCCAATTCGTTCCCAGATGGCGGTCGTAGAGCCGAAACATCTGCGGAGCGAGCCAGGACGGAACATGAACTCCGTTGGTGATGTGTCCGATGGGAACTTCGTCTTCCGGTTTCCCAGGACAGAGCCCAGTCCACATCGCTCTCGAAACTTCTCCGTGCAAAGCGGAAACCGCATTAGCACGGCGCGAAAGTCTTAGACCCAGCACGGTCATGCAAAACGTTTCGTGCTGGTTGTTGGTATCTTCACGTCCGAGTCCCATCAGGCTTTCTTGGGAAAGGCCCATAGCTTCACGCAGTGGTCCAAGATGTTCTTCGATCAGGTCGGCATGAAAGCGATCGTGACCGGCAGGGACGGGAGTGTGAGTCGTGAAGACCACTTCTCGCGACACGCGCGGCGCCGCAACGTCGAACGTGACGCCCTCTTCCTCCATGCGCATATGGATCGCTTCCAGCACCGCAAAACCGCTGTGCCCTTCGTTCAAGTGAAGAACGCCGGGCACGATGCCCATAGCTTTAAGCGCGCGGAAGCCTCCCACGCCAAGCACCAACTCCTGCCGGATTCGAGTCCGCGCGTTTCCGCCATATAGACGGGATGTCAGCTCCCGGTCGTCCGGGGCATTGGCTTCTACGTCCGAGTCGAGGAGGAACAGATCGCAGCGTCCAACTGCCACCCTCCAGACTTTGGCATGGATCGAACCGCTGCGAGTTTCGATTTTCACCACTACCGGCCGGCCGTTCTTGCCGATCGCCGCCTCCAAAGGCAATTGAGTGACGTCCGTCTCCAGATACTCTTCCTGCTGCCAACCGCTGCGATCCAGGCGCTGGCGAAAATATCCTTGGCCGTAAAACAAGCCGATGCCGACCAGCGGGATGCCCAGATCAGATGCGCTTTTGATATGGTCACCGGCAAGGACTCCGAGACCGCCTGAATATACCGGAAGGGATTCGTGCAAACCGAACTCTGCGGAAAAATAGGCGACTGGGGAAGGCCGCAAAACCCCGGCGTGCCTGGTTCCCCAAGTGCGATCCGCCTGCAAATATTCCTGCAACCGGCGACACGCGTAGTTGATGCGGCTGTGCAGTACGAGTTCTGCAGCGCGACTTTCCAGTTTCGCCAGTGGGAACTCCGCCAACAGCGAAACCGGATTCTGGTTCAGCCGCCTCCAGCGCACCGGATCAAGATCGCGGAACAAGCTTGCGGCATCGTGGTCCCAACTCCACCACAGGTTGCGAGCCAGCGCCCAGAGGCGTTCCTGCGCGGGAGCGATGAAGCGATCGAGCGTCCGCGCTTCGCTCACCACGGGAGCGACCTGGGCCGCCGCCTGGGCCAACATTTGAACCTCATCTTCGCCGAAGATCCGAGGCTCCACGGTTTGCACTACGAGAACGCCCTGCAGAACGCCTCGGTCGATGAGGGGAACGCCGAGAAACGACTGATAGGCATCTTCGCCGGCCTCGCGGAAATACTTGAAACGCGGGTGACTCTGCGCCTGCTCCACCGCCACGGGCCGCACCTGTTCCGCCACCAGGCCCGCCAGTCCTTCGTGGATTGCCATTCGCAGATTGCCGATACACTCCCGCCGAAGGCCGACGGTCGCCGCCAGCACCAGATTGGCTCGGTCTGGTTCCAGCAGATACGCCGAACAAACCTCGGTTTCAAATCGCTTGGCAATCAAGGCGACGACGTTCATCAAGGTCTCAGCAGGCTGGCCCTCTGCCGCCGCAAGGTTGGCGATTTCCTCCAACTGGAGGACGTGCGCGACATCGCGCGCGTGCGCAGTTAGAACTTCGCCTTCATTTTCTTCCAATCCTAAACCCTCTGGTTCCATATTTTATTTACCATGTTCGGTTGATGCATGTACCAAGTCATCAGCCAGCATGGAACAGCCTCCGGCGTTCTCGCCGCCGCAGATTCCTCTTCCACGAACGCGCATGGGTATCCTCAAAGCGAACGCCCGCGATCGAATCGCATGCCGTTTTGCGGCCGCCTCATCCCCGAAGCAACTTTACGTGTACACCCACGCCGAGTCCAATCGAAATTATTGATGCTGGACATAAGCTTGATTTGACGCGAAATAGAGAGATGGTAAGCACCGCATCTGTGGTTGTGGATGTAACGTTGCTTTCGATGTCCGGGCTATGGAACACGAAACCTGCGTCAAGGACCTGCCAAAGCGGTTGGTCTTCCAGACCAGAATCGCGTTAAAGCGCCGCTTACAAGCATCCTGCGGCTTAGTGTCAGTATAAGTGTCACCATGACGTAAGTGCTGGCCAACCAAGGTAATGGCGGAGAGAGTGGGATTCGAACCCACGTTACCCTTTCGAGTAAACACGCTTTCCAAGCGTGCGCCTTCAGCCACTCGGCCATCTCTCCTGCGTTCGACGGGGCTACTTAAACTTTGTCTGTGGGAGGCTATCGCGAGCCTTGTCTTACTCAATTGAAAACGCGCGATCGACCTCTTCTTTTTTCTATCAGGCTTTTTCTTTGATCTTCTTGTTGATTGATTCTATGGGCAGGCCCAGGCAAATCGCAAGCCAACGGGTGCTCAGCCACAATTGCGTCAACTGCGGGTGCCAGCTTGAGATCGTTGGAGGTTTATAAAGCGAAAGACTTTGTGGCTCATGCTCCGTGGTAGATTTGATAGAGCGTGATGAAAGACATTTCTTCCTGGGCTCTCGACGTCGCCGCGCAACGTGGTACCACTTATGCTGACGCGCGTATTGCTGACGATCGCAGCCGCGCTTTGTCCACAAAGAATGGTAAAGTTGGCGGCGCGTCGGATTCCGAGTCGTTTGGCATTGGCATTCGCGTCATTGCAGATGGCGCCTGGGGATTTGCGGCCTCTGACGATTTGAGCCGTGCCGCCGTTGAAGCGACTGCGGCGCGGGCCGTCGATATCGCCAAGGCATCTTCGCGGGTGAAAAAGTCTGACATCCAACTGGCTCCGGAAAAACCCGTCAATGCCGAGTGGACCACGCCTATTCAGATTGATCCTTTTACGACCTCCGTCGAACAAAATATTGATTTGCTGCTGAAGATTGACTCCGAACTTCGCTCGGTTCCCGGTGTCACGCTTGCTGAGACCAATATGAATTTTCGGCGCGAGGAGCAGTGGTTGGTTTCTTCTGAGGGCGCAAATATTCATCAAACGAAATACACCACCGGCGTGGGCTATGCGGCTTATGCGTTTGCGGGAAACGAAATTCAGAAGCGGTCATATCCCAATTCTTACGGCGGACAATGGCAGAATAAAGGATACGAACTCATTGGCGAGCTGAAGCTACTAGAAAATGCCCGCCGCGTGGGCGAAGAAGCAGTCGCGCTGCTCAAAGCTGAGCAATGTCCCGAGGGCGTGTTCAATATTATTCTTGACGGCTCGCAACTTGGTTTGCAGATTCACGAATCGGTCGGCCATCCTATTGAACTCGACCGCGTGCTGGGCATGGAAGCAAACTTCGCCGGAACTTCCTTTCTGACTTTAGACAAACTCCGCACTCTCCGTTATGGCAGCGATCTGGTTAACATCGTCGCCGATGCTCGCCAGGAGCATGGTCCCGGGCTTGGGACCTTTGCTTTCGATGAAGAAGGCGTACCTGCGCAGTGCACGCCCATTATCACCAACGGCTTGTTCACCGGATATCTCACTTCGCGTGAAACTGCGCACAACATCGGTATGAATCGATCTGGCGGCACGCTGCGCGCTGAAACCTGGAACCGGCTGCCTATCATCCGCATGACGAACATCAGCATTCTGCCTGGCGAGAAGCCGCTGACGCGGGAACAACTCATCGCCGATACTGATCACGGCATTTACATGGAGACCAATAAGTCGTGGTCGATCGACGACAAGCGGTACAACTTCCAGTTCAGTTGCGAGATGGGTTGGGAGCTGAAGAATGGCACGCGCACTCGGATGCTGAAGAATCCCTCGTACTCTGGAATCACGACCGAATTCTGGAATGCAATGGATGCAATTTGTTCGCGCGACGAGTGGGTTCTTTGGGGCACGCCGCATTGCGGCAAAGGCCAACCACAGCAGGTGATGGGCACGGGACATGGCGCAGCTCCAGCCAGGTTTCGCAATATTAAGGTGGGAAGCGCATACAAGGGAACGTGAAATGGTTGCGTTGTCCGCACGGCGCGAAATCGTGTTTGCCAATACTGATTGCTCACTTCTGAACATCCAATGCTAAGTCAATCCCAAGCCAGCGAGATTTTCGATCGAATCAAGAAGTATTCGACTGCGGACGAAGTTGAGGTCCTATTCTCCGGCGGGAAAAGTGCGCTCACTCGTTTCGCTAATAATACGATCCATCAAAACGTTGCCGAAGAAAATTACGTGGTTTCGGTACGGACTGTGTTTGGCAAACGTACCGCTCGTTCGACCACGAACAAACTTGATGACGAAAGCCTAAAGAAAGTCGTCCAATCGTCGGAGAAGCTGGCGAAGGTTCAACACCCTGATCCTGACTTGTTGCCCGTACCCGACCCGTCCAGCGCGGGCAGTTCTGGCCGGCATTTGCCGAGCCGTCATTTTGCCGAAACGGCCGCCATCACACCTGCGCAGCGCGCGGAAACCGTCAAGAAGATTGTTTCAATGGCGGAAAAACATAAGCTCACGACCGCTGGCATTGTTTCAACAGCCGAGACGGTGGAGGGTATTTTCAATTCGCGTGGCTTGGCGGATTGCCACAGGCACACTTCGTCGGAAATTTCGATCACGATGCTCGCAGCAGACTCCTCGGGCTGGCAAAAAGCTAACTCCCCTGACGTTGCGAATCTGAACCCCGCCGACCTGGCAGAAACCGCAGCCCGCAAGGCTTTCGAATCCGCGGCTCCGCGCGAAATTCCCGCTGGGAAATATACGGTCATTCTGGAACCTGCGGCAGTGCTCGATATCGTTGGCTTCATGTTCTTCGATTTCGGCGGACTGTCCCTTCTCGACCAGCGCTCCTTTCTGAACAATCGCGTGGGAAGCAAACTCTTTGGCGAGAACATTAATATCTGGGATGACGTTGCGCATCCACTGCAATCGGGCGTTCCGTTCGATGGCGAAGGCGTGCGCCGTCAGAAGGTCCATTTGGTCGAAAACGGCGTGGTCAAGCGCCTGGTGTACGCCCGCGCAACCGCGGAGAAAATGAAACGCTCAGAATTCGCGGACAAAGTGGGTCCCGTCGCCCCCACCGGGCACGGATTTCCGTTACCGAACGAAATAGGCGAGGCGCCGATGAACATCGTATTTGGATCGTCGCAAAAACCCATGCCGGTGGAGCAGATGGTTGGGTCTACCGAACGGGGAATCCTGGTAACGCGGCTGTGGTACATCCGCGAAGTTGATCCGTACGAGAAGATTCTCACCGGCATGACTCGCGACGGCACCTTCTACGTTGAGGACGGTAAGGTTCGCTACGGAGTTCGCAATTTCCGCTTTAACGAGAGCCTGATTCAAATGCTGTCGAACGTAGAAGCCATGGGAATTCCAGTGCGCGCCAGTGGCGAGGAGTCGTTCGACATGGTCGTGCCTCCGATGAAGGTCAGGGATTTCAACTTCACCGAAGTTACGAAGTTCTAGAGAGTGCCCAGCGGGGGCTGCCCGTAAAACCCATGGTCCGCTTTAAAACCGTCGACTACGGTCCGTCCGAAAAGCACCAGCGAGGACGCTCGCGCCTACACTCCTCGCGCCTGCACTCGACGACGCTTTGCGCCTGCACCCTTGTCTTTATGGGTTCAGGTTACCATCGTTCTTTGCCTGCGCTTCCTGAGGCCGCATATAATTTCGTTACTCCCGCTCGTATTCGAGGTTGATGTTCATGTCCAGGGCCACCGGGGCCGAGCATAATCGGCAGAGTCAGGAATTGACCATATTTCACGATGTGGCCAAGGCTTTGACTTCCTCGCTCGATCTCGATTCCATTCTGCAGACAATCATGGAAAAGATGGCGGAATATTTCCGTCCCGATACCTGGTCGCTGCTGATGGTAGATGACGCGCGCGACGAACTGTACTTCGCCATTGCCGTGGGCAGTGCCTCCGAGGCTTTGAAAAACCTGCGCTTGAAAGTGGGTGAGGGCATTGCCGGATACGTCGCTAAACATGGCGAGCGGCTGATTGTGCCTGATGTAATGACCGATCCGCGTTTCGCCAAACGCGTTGATGAGATGACCAAGTGGGAGACGCGTTCCATTGTCTGCTTCCCCGTACGGTCGCGGCTCCGCGTTCTAGGCGTCATTCAACTGGTGAATGTGGACATGGAACACTTCGGCGATCAGGAAATATTTTTCCTGCAGTCGCTGTGCGATTACGCGGCCATCGCCATCGAGAATGCGCGG
>Ga0207022_10149_pt1 | contig 19197 bp, 17 predicted proteins | sample Alteio_BWMinCont_46_FD_153307 | JGI IMG/M metagenome (GOLD analysis project Ga0207022, IMG submission 153307) | Enriched cells from forest soil in Barre Woods Harvard Forest LTER site, Petersham, Massachusetts, United States -... | ecosystem: Environmental > Terrestrial > Soil > Temperate forest >... | reverse complement strand
CTGCTCGGCGCCGAGTTCGTCGCCATGATCCTGATCGTGGTCTACGTCGGTGCGGTCGCGGTCCTGTTCCTGTTCGTCGTGATGATGCTGGACATCAACGTGGCGATGCTGCGGGAAGGCTTTCTGCGCTACATGCCTGTGGGCGCGGTCATCGGCGTTGTCTTGCTGATCGAGTTGGCGGTGGTCATGGGTGGCTGGGCGTTCGCCCCCGGTGCTCATCTCCTGTCGGCGGCGCCGATACCGGATATGGCGCGGGTCTCGAACACCGAGGCGCTCGGTACGCTGCTCTATACCAAGTACGCGTACCTGTTTCAGGTGTCGGGGATCATTCTGCTGGTCGCGATGATCGGTTCCATCGTTCTGACTCTCCGGCGACGCCCGAATTCGCGCAAGCAGGTCATTGCCGACCAGATCGCACGGCGGGCGGAAGATACGCTTGAGGTGGTCAAGGTTCAGACCGGGCAGGGGGTCGCCCTATGAGCGACGGCGTTCTCACCATTGGCCTCGCCCACTACCTGACAGTTGCGGCGATTCTGTTCACGCTCGGCATCTTCGGGATTTTCCTCAATCGGAAGAACCTCATTGTCCTGATGATGTCGATCGAGTTGATCCTGCTCGCGGTCAATATCAACCTGGTCGCGTTTTCGTCGTTTCTCGGCGATCTCGTCGGCCAGGTGTTCACGATGTTTGTCCTGACGGTCGCGGCCGCCGAAGCGGCCATCGGTCTTGCGATTGTGGTGGTGTTCTATCGTAACCGCCACTCGATCGAGGTCGAGGACATCAACCGCATGAAAGGCTAGGTCCCGTGTTGGTCGCCGCTGTTTTCCTGCCGCTGCTGGGCGCTTTGATCGCCGGCGTGTTCGGTCGCCTGATCGGCAACCGGGCCGCCCATGTGGTAACCTGCCTGGGCGTTGGCCTCGCGGCCGTGTGCGCGATCCCCACGTTTATCGACGTGGCGCTTCATGGCCATAATCAGATCGTGCAGATTGCAACGTGGATTTCGTCGGGCACCTTCGAGGCGGCCTGGGCGCTGCGCTTCGATACCCTGTCGGCAACCATGGTGATGACAGTCACCTGCGTTTCGACCCTGATTCACGTCTACTCCGTGGGTTATATGTCCCACGACGACAGCCAGCCGCGCTTCATGGCGTATCTGTCGGCGTTCACTTTCGCCATGCTCATGCTGGTGACGGCCGATAACCTCGTACAGCTGTTCTTCGGCTGGGAGGGTGTCGGCGTGATGAGCTATCTGCTGATCGGTTTCTGGTACAAGAAACCGTCGGCATGCGCCGCCGCCATCAAGGCCTTCATCGTCAACCGGGTCGGCGACTTCGGATTCCTGCTCGGCATCTTCGCGGTCTACTACCTGTTCGACTCCGTCAACTTCGACGTCATCTTCGCCGCGGCGCCGGGCAAGGCCGACTCCACCGTCACATTCTTCTCCCACCAGTGGCATGCCCTGACCATCACCTGCCTGCTGCTGTTCGTGGGCGCCATGGGCAAATCGGCGCAGCTATTCCTGCACACCTGGTTGCCTGACGCCATGGAAGGGCCAACCCCAGTTTCCGCGCTCATCCACGCGGCGACCATGGTGACGGCCGGCGTATTCCTGGTGGCGCGCATGTCGCCGCTGTTCGAGTACGCACCCACCGCGCTGGCGTTCGTGACGATCATCGGTGCGACCACGGCATTCTTTGCGGCCACCGTCGGCTGCGTGCAGAACGATATCAAACGCATCATCGCCTATTCGACCTGTTCGCAGTTGGGTTACATGTTCGTGGCGTGCGGCGTCTCGGCCTATCAGGGCGGTATCTTCCACCTGATGACCCATGCCTGGTTTAAGGCGCTGCTGTTCCTGTCGGCGGGCTCCGTCATCCATGCCATGTCCGACGAGCAGGACATCCGCAAGATGGGCGGCATCCGGTCGAAGATCCCGATCACCTTTGCCGTGATGACCATCGGCACACTCGCCATCACCGGCATCCCACCGTTCTCGGGATTCTTCTCCAAGGACATGATCATCGAGGCGGCGCACGCGTCCGAAACGGGCGCGGGTCACTACGCCTACATCATGACGATCATCGTGGCGCTCCTCACGTCGTTCTACTCATGGCGTTTGGTGTTCATCACCTTCTTCGGCGCGCCGCGTGCGGATCACCACACCATGGAACACATCCACGAGAGTCCGATGGTGATGCTGATTCCGTTGCTCGGTTTGGCGCTGGGCGCGGTGTTCATCGGCTACGGGTTCAAGGATCTGTTCATCGGCGAGGGCCGTGAGCACTTCTGGGGTGCGGCGATCAAGGTCCTGGCCGCGCACGACACGATTGAACGCGCCCATACCGAACACGTACCGCTCGTGATCGAGTTGTTGCCACTCATCGTCAGCCTGATCGGCCTTGGTGTTGCCTACTGGATGTACCTGGTCCGTCCGGGCAGCGCCGCGCGTCTGGCGGAAAGATTCCCCGGCCTGTACCGCTTCCTTCTCAACAAGTGGTACTTCGACGAACTCTATAACTGGCTGTTCGTGCGTCCGGCCTTCCGCCTCGGTCAGTTGCTTTGGAAGGGTGGCGACGGCGCCATCATCGATGGTCTTGGCCCGGACGGCATCTCCGCGCTAGCGGTGCGCGTGGCGCAGCGTCTTGGCGTCATGCAGTCCGGATATCTCTACCACTACGCCTTCGCGATGATCGTGGGCATCGCATTGGTGGTGACGTGGCTCGTCGTCCCGTGGGCACATTGGGTAGGACGGTAACGCCATGACCGCGCTCGCGAATTTCGTCGACGGCCTGCCGATCCTCTCACTGGTGACGTTCCTGCCGTTGGTAGGGGCAGCCATCATCCTTCTTGTGCGCGGCGACGATGAAACCGTCGCGCGTCAGGCGCGTTACATCGCGCTGTGGACGACGCTGCTTACATTTGTCTTGTCCCTGTTCATCTGGATTGGCTTTGACAGCACGACCGCGGCGTTTCAGTTCGAGGAGCGCCTGAATTGGCTGCCGATGTACAAGATCACCTACCGCATGGGCGTGGACGGCATTTCCATGCTGTTCGTGATCCTCTCCACGTTCCTGATGCCCCTGTGCGTGCTCGCCAGCTGGGAAGCGGTCCACAAGATGGTGCGTGAGTACATGGTCGCCTTCCTGGTGCTGGAAACCATGATGGTCGGCATGTTCTGCGCCATGGACATGGTGCTGTTTTACGTCTTCTTCGAAGGCGTCCTGATCCCCATGTTCATCATCATCGGCGTCTGGGGCGGCGGGCGGCGGGTCTACTCGGCCTTCAAGTTCTTCCTCTACACCCTGACCGGCTCGGTGCTGTTGCTGATCGCCATGCTGGCTATGTACTTTTATGCCGGCACCACCGACATCCCGACCCTGACGGCGACCCATTTCCCGGTCCAGATGCAGTATTGGCTGTGGTTCGGGCTGTTCGCCTCCTTCGCCGTCAAGGTTCCCATGTGGCCCGTGCATACATGGCTGCCGGATGCCCACGTGGATGCGCCGACGGCCGGATCGGTGATCCTGGCGGGCGTGCTGCTGAAGATGGGCGGATATGGCTTCCTGCGGTTCTCGCTGCCGATGCTGCCTGAGGCGAGCGTCGCCTTCACGCCGTTCATCTATACCCTGTCGGTGATCGCTATCATCTACACGTCCCTGGTTGCCCTGGTGCAGCAGGACATGAAGAAGCTGATCGCCTATTCGTCGGTGGCGCACATGGGGTTTGTGACCATCGGCGTCTTCGCGGGCACGCAACAGGCAGTCCAAGGCGCGATCTTCCAGATGTTGAGCCACGGGGTCGTGTCGGGCGCCTTGTTCCTCGCTGTCGGCGTGGTCTACGACCGTCTCCATACCCGCGAGATCAGCCGCTACGGCGGACTGGTCAACAACATGCCGATGTATGCGGTCGTGGTCATGATCTTCACCATGGCGGCGGTGGGCTTGCCCGGAACAGCGGGCTTCGTCGGCGAATTCCTGGTACTGACCGGCTCGTTCCAGGCCAATAGCTGGGTTGCGCTCTTGGCGGCCACGGGCGTCATTCTAGGCGCGGCGTACATGCTCTATCTCTATCGTCGCGTAATCTTCGGCGAACTGACCAAGGCCGACGTCAAGGCCATGCTTGATCTCGACCGCCGCGAAATCCTCATTTTCGTGCCGGTTGTCGCCGTGGTGTTGTGGATGGGGATTTATCCGAGCCCGTTTCTCGACGTGACGAATGTGGCGGTGACGGCCATTGTGTCGAAATACCAGGCGGTCGTCGGGGCAACGGCAAGCGTGCCCTCGGCCGCGCAGACCGTGCTCGCGTTGTTGCGCTAGGGAAGGACTGGATTCATGACTGCGCTTCCCAACCTGGTGCCGGCATATCCGGAAATTCTGCTGGTCATCGCCGGCATGGCGTTCCTGCTGATCGGCGTATTTCGTGGGCGTGAGTCCACCACCTTCACCACCTGGGCCTCGATCGCGGCGATGGCCGTGGCGGCTTGGTTGATCCACGCCGGGCACGGTGTCCCGGCCATGACATTCGGCGGCATGTTCGCCGTCAACGCCTTTACCGCCTTCGCCAAGATTCTCACCCTGCTGGGGGCGGGCCTGGCGCTGATCATGATCAACTCCTGGTCCCAGGAGTCCGGCGTCGCGCGGTTCGAGATCCCGTTGCTGGTGCTGTTCGCCACGGTCGGCATGATGCTGATGATTTCGGCCAACGATCTCATCGCGCTCTATGTCGGCATCGAATTGCAGAGTCTTCCGCTCTACGTGCTGGCGGCTGTGAACCGCGACAACCTCCGCTCCACCGAAGCGGGCGTGAAGTACTTCGTGCTCGGTGCGCTCGCGTCCGGCTTGTTGCTCTACGGCGCCTCCATGGTTTACGGTTTTTCCGGAACCACCTCGTTCGCTGGGATCGCGACCGCCGTGCAGTCCGGGGGCGGACATGTGGGCGTGCTGGTCGGCATCGTTTTTGTGATTGCGGGCCTATCCTTTAAAGTGTCGGCCGTGCCGTTCCATATGTGGACGCCGGACGTTTACGAAGGCTCGCCCACGCCCATTACCGCGTTCTTCTCCGTGGCGCCCAAGATCGCCGGCCTCAGCCTGTTCCTGCGCGTACTCGTCGGACCCTTCGGCGGAATGCTCGCCGAGTGGCAACAGGTGGTGATCGCCATCTCGCTTCTGTCCATGATGTGGGGCGCGTTCGCTGCCATCGCGCAAAAGAACATCAAGCGCCTCATGGCCTATAGCTCCATCGGCCACGTCGGTTACGCCCTGATTGGTCTGGCGGTCGGGACCGTGGAAGGCGCCCGGGGCATGTTGTTTTACATGCTGATCTACATCGTCATGAGCGTCGGCGCCTTCGCCTGCATCCTAGCCATGCGCGTCGACGGCAAGCCGGTGGAAGATGTGACCGACCTGGCGGGTCTGGCAAAGACGCGTCCCGGTATGGCCGCGGCCATGGGCGCGTTGATGTTCTCCATGGCGGGTATTCCGCCGCTGGCGGGGATCTGGGGCAAATTCTATATCTTCGTCGCGGCCGTGAATGCCGGACTTGTGTGGCTGGCGGTCGCCGGCGTGCTGGCGAGCGCGGTAGCGGCTTACTACTACCTGCGCATCGTGAAGATCATGTACTTTGACGAGCCGGGAAAAGCGTTGGATCAACCGGCACTGTCGACGGCCATCCTTTATGGCCTGAGCAGCGCGGCCATGCTGGCGTTGTTCATTGTTCCCGCGCCGTTCGTCAATGGGGCGAGCATCGCCGCGAAGTCGCTCTTTCCCGGTTGACAGTGGAAACCGGCCGCTTGCATTCGGATCCCACGATCTACGATTTGCCGAGCGGCTGGCGGCTGGCGACATTTGACGAGCTCGACAGCACCAATGCCGAGCTGAAGCGGATTGTTGTCGCGGGCAAGGATCATGTCGAGGGGCTGATCATTCGCGCCAATCTGCAGACCGCGGGACGCGGGCGGCAGGGGCGCGCCTGGATCAGTCCCCCCGGTAACCTCTACGCGTCGTTCCTGATCGCGGCGCCGGAGGTTTCAATCGCATCGCAAATCGGGTTCGTGGCTGTGGTCGCAGTCATTGACGCATTGGCGCAGGTCACCGACCTGCCGTTACGCTGCAAGTGGCCGAACGATGTGCTTCTGCACGGCAAGAAAATCTGCGGCATATTGCCCGAGCTGATCGCCGATGCGATGGGGCGGCAGTGGCTCGTGCTCGGCATTGGCATCAATCTCCAGCCGGTTAAGGTCGCCGATTCCGCCTATCCGGTGACGTCATTGGCCGAGCACGGCATTTCCGCCTCGGCTGACACCGTCGTTCGCTTCCTGGCGCAGGACTTGGACCATCGCCTCGGCCAGTGGCGTGAACACGGCTTCGGGCCGATTGCGCGCGCTTGGTCGACGGTGGGACCGCAGCCGGGCGAGATCATGGCCGTACGCTTGCCGGGCGCGGCAGGCTTTCTGCGTGGCCGCTTTCACGGGCTGGACGGCGAGGGTGCGCTGCTTGTCGCCGCCGCCGATGAATTGCACCGGGTTCTGGCCGGCGAAGTACTCTTCGAGCCGATGCCCGAACGCCGGGCGGGAGTGGGCTGATGCTGCTGGCCATCGATTGCGGAAATACGAATGTCGTGTTCGCCGTTTACGACGGACACACATTGAAGGGGCAGTGGCGCGCGGCCACGAAAACCGACCGCACCGCCGACGAATACGGCATCTGGCTGACGCAGCTGATGACGCGCGACGGCCTCGATCCGGCGGTGGTGAAGGCGGTTATTGTCGCCTCGGTGGTGCCCGGCAAGAACTTCGACCTCCGGCAGCTTTGCGAGAAATACTTCGGCTGCAAGGCGCGGTTCATCGACGATCCGGGAATCGACCTTGGCACCGAGGTTCGCTTTGAGAACCCCCGCGAAGTGGGCGCCGACCGTATCGTTAACGCAGTGGTAGCTCACGCGACATACGGCGGTGCGTTGATTGTGATCGATTTTGGCACAGCCACTACGTTCGAGGTGGTGGATAAGTCCGGCGCCTATTGTGGTGGCTGCATCGCGCCCGGAATTAACTTGTCCATGGAAGCTTTGCATATGGCGACGGCGTTGCTGCCGCGCTTACCTGTTCGCTTTCCTGGGAATGCGCCTGTCATCGGCACCACCACGGTTGCAGCCATGACGTCCGGTGTGTATTGGGGCTACGTCGGCTTGATCGAAGGACTGGTGACGCGCATCAAGGCTGAGCGGCGAGAGGAAATGACGGTCGTCGCCACCGGCGGCCTCGCGCCGCTGTTTGCCCAGGCCACCACGGTTATTCAGCACATCGATCCGGACCTGACCCTGCGCGGATTGCTCCAAATCCACGAGCGAAATCCGGTATAGTGCGGCGGTGTAGATGACCGCTTCGCTCTTTTGTTTTCGACCAATTACTCGGCCCGTGAAATCTTCCCGTTGTCGTCCTCGCGCTTGACGCGAGGACCCAGGGTTGCGAAGACGGATGGGCGCAGCGAGATCAGCGCATGCCGCATGGCATGGCGCTTGAAACCCTGGACCCTCGGGTCAAGCCCGAGGGTGACAAGAAATAGAACAGCATGAATCGCCAGACTTCCTCGTCCACCACCGACTATCCCCAGGGCCTCGACAAGGGTCTATGGTTCATTCCCTTAGGCGGTGCCGGGGAAATCGGCATGAACCTCAATCTCTACGGCTGCGATGGCCGGTGGCTCATGGTCGATTGCGGCGTCACCTTCGGCGATGACTCGATCCCGGGCGTGGATGTGGTGATGCCCGACCCTGGATTCATCGTCGAGCGCCGTGAAAAGCTCGCGGCACTGATCGTGACTCATGCCCATGAAGATCACTTGGGCGCCGTCGCCTACCTGTGGCCGCAGTTGCGGTGCCCGGTGTACGCCACGCCCTTTGCCGCCGCCTTCCTGGAATACAAGCTGAAGGAATGCGGGCTTGAGAACGAGGTTCCGGTCACGGTCGTCCCCTTGGGCGGGCGCATCGAGATCGGCCCGTTCACCGTCGATTTCATGACGCTCACCCATTCCATTCCCGAGCCCAATGCCCTGGTGATCAGAACCAAATACGGAACCGTGTTTCACACCGGCGATTGGAAGTTCGATCCCGATCCGCTGGTGGGCGACGCGGTGAATTTCCCGCTGCTGGAAGCGCTGGGCCGTGAGGATGTGCTGGCGCTGGTGGGCGATTCCACCAACGTCCTGACCGAGGGTGAGGCGGGGTCCGAGCGCGACGTGCGTGATTCACTGGTGAAATTGTTCGCCCGCTATGCCGGCCGGATCGTGGTGGGCTGCTTTGCCTCGAACGTCGCCCGGTTGGATTCCATCGCCCGTGCGGCCGCCGCCAACGATCGTCATGTGGCGCTGGTGGGTGCGTCGCTCTGGCGTATCGCCGAGACCGCGCGCCGGACCGGCTATCTCGCGGCGGATTTGCGGTTCATGGAAGCGAGCGAGGCGGCCTACCTGCCGCGCGACAAGGTGCTTTACATCTGCACCGGAAGTCAGGGCGAGGGCCGCGCCGCGCTCAGCCGCATCGCGCTCAATCAACATCCCGATCTGGTGCTGGAGGAGGGCGATGTGGCGGTGTTCTCGTCCCGCGTCATTCCCGGCAACGAAAAGGCGATCCATCGGCTTCAGAACGCGCTGGTCGGTCTTGGCGCGGAGCTGGTGACGACGCGCGATCACCTCATTCACGTCTCGGGACATCCGGCCCGGGATGAACTGCGCCGGATGTACAGCCTGATACGGCCGCGTATCGCGATCCCGGTCCACGGCGAGGCGGTGCACATGCGCGCCCACGCGGCCCTGGCCGCCGAGTGCCAGATTCCCCAATGCGTGATCGTGAACAACGGCGTGGCCGTGCGCTTCGACGGCGACCGCGCCGAGGTCGCCGGCCGCGTCTGGAGCGGACGCATGACCTGGGAAGACCAGAGCGTCCTCAGCTTCAGCGATCCCGTACTGCGCGACCGCAAGCGTGTGTTCTACGAGGGCGCCGCATCGGCAACGGTGGTTCTCAGCGATGCCGGGGAAGTGATGGCTGAGCCGCAGGTATCGGTGCTCGCCGTCATGGATCCCATGACGGACAATGACGATAAATCCTGGGCCACGGTCCTGACCGCCGCCATCTCGCGCCTGCCCAAACGCGCCCGCGCCGATGACGACGCGGTGGCAGAGGCCGTGCGCACCGCCGTCCGTCGCGCCATGAGCCCGCGCAAGCCGGTGGTGAAAGTGCATGTGGTGCGGGTGTAGCGGTTCTCTTACCCCTCCTCGGAGATCACGCTTTAGTGGTCTCGATGAGAACGTTCTTTGACCCTTGGCGAAGTTTCATCATCGGGCGGTAGTTGTGTGCCGTTGTCCTGCTCCCCAGGCGCTTCCAGGTGGATTGCGACATCGCCAAAACGACCGCCCGCGATGAGATCGAATAGGGCAACGGATCCTTTCATATGAGGCTTCATCCCGAGATCGGCAGCGACCGCGGCAATGTCCTCGTCCGTGGCGGCGATGAGGTCCGCCTCAAGGGCATCGATGATTCGCGTCAAAACTTCAGCCGGGCTAGGTTTCATGAGGTCCTCCAGGCCAAGCCTGCACGGAGCAGAGCGCGCCGCATTCGTTTTCGCGTTGAATCATAGTCGGTTTTCGACATGGCATAAGTCGTCTGCATCTCCTCGGGCGTCAGTCCCTCGCCAAGTCCGGCCAGGACCTGCAGGGCTTGAAGATCGCCCAGAAACATCGCATCGATTGCAGCTAACTGCTGCGCGGTCGCGAGTAGGGCTTCGGGATCAGGGGCCGGATCAGGCACGTTTGATAGTGCATCCCTATCGTGCGCGTCTTCACGAGGACGCGGGCTGCATTCTCGCGCTTCACGACGTGCGCGCCGCCGATATTCACTCCGTATACTGCGCATTACTCCCGCGAGAAAGGCGACGATCGAAACACCTTCAGGCTGGCGCCGTTTGCCTTCGAGCACGCGCAGAATGGCTTCTTGCAGGATATCGTTCCAGCCAACATCGCCACTCAGGCCATGGGCATGCAGGCGGGCAATAGCCTTGAGTCGGAGGAGGTCGTTTACTGACACGAGCGCCGTTGCGAGCGCCCGCTGTGCCGGCTTTCCCTCGAAGGTCTTGTGAGTCAGTTTTGGCCGTTGTGCGGGCATGTCTACCCTAAGTATGCGCACATCTGAGGTGCGCGCGGACATCAGCAGGCAAAAATATTGTCAGTCCGCAAAGCTGCCTCTGGTGAGCAGGGAAGGGTAGGCCCATATGCAAATAAGGAGTTGTCCATGCCCTCCGCCCCGACGCTGTATCCGCTCATTCCATTGCGGGATTTTGTTGTGTTTCCGGCCGCCACAATGCCGCTTTTCATTGCGCGGGCCTATTCTATTGAAGCCCTGGCGCGCGCCACCCGGGACGGCCGCGCGCTATTTCTGGTCGCGCAGCGACTTGGGTCCTTAGAGGCTCCGGCTGAGCACGATTTATACGCCGTCGGTACGGTTGCGCGGGTGGTGGAGCAGGCGCCCATATCCAACAGCACGCGCGTTGTTGTTTCGGGAACGCGGCGTGCGCGCCTGGTCCGCGTCATAGACGACTCCTGCTGCCTCGAAGCGGAGGTGGAGTACTTTAATGATCCACCCAGCGACCCCGACATGCTGGAGAAGATACGGCAAAAGCAGGTCGAGGCATCAAGTCGCATGGGGGTTCAAACGTCGGCCCCAACCCCACATCCGGATGCTGATATGCGCGTGGCGGCGATGCAGCGTATTCTTGAGGGCAATTCGGGCTCGGTACCGGAAACTGATATTATGCGTTTGGCGCGGCTAAAGAAGCTATTTGAAGAGTTTGCCCGGGCGGGCAATCCGGATTAGAAATGGGGAGATACTTATCCGTGGTTGCCCTAAGGACTCCCCATGATCGGACGCCTAAATCACGTTGCCATTGCCGTGCCGGACCTTGCGAAGGCGGCGGCGATTTATCGCGATACGCTTGGTGCAAAAGTCTCCGCGCCCATCGCTTTGCCCGAGCATGGCGTGACGACGGTGTTTGTGGAGCTCCCCAATACCAAAATCGAACTGCTGCATCCGTTGGGCGCCAATTCGCCTATTCAGGGCTTCCTGGACAAGAACCCGTCGGGCGGCATGCATCATGTGTGTTACGAGGTAGAGGACATTCTAAAGACGCGTGACAGCCTGAAGGCGTCCGGTGTCCGCATCCTGGGCGACGGCGAGCCCAAAATCGGCGCCCATAACAAGCCGGTGCTGTTCCTGCACCCCAAGGATTTCGCCGGCACCCTGGTCGAAGTTGAACAGGTGTAGGTGTTGTAATCATCGCACGGTGTTGCGCGACGTTTTAGCGATTCAATCCGGGGCGAAAGCGGGCTAATCTGGCCACGGGAGGTTGTTTCCGGAGCTGCCGATGAACGCCTCGAAAAAGATCCACAAGTCGCCAACGCCTGAGGTTCAGCCCTTCGCCTGCGTCGCGCTGGTTCTCCAGGGCGGCGGGGCTTTGGGCGCGTATCAATGCGGCGCCTACGAAGCCCTCGCGGAAGCCAAGGTGCTCCCGACCTGGATTTCCGGAATTTCCATCGGCGCCATCAACGGCGCGATCATCGCCGGCAATCCGCCTGAGACGCGCGTGGAGCGTCTTTGGGAGTTCTGGGATACCATCACAAAATCCCCCGCCAATTCCTGGATCGATGGCCTGGGGCCCTGGCTTTTACGCGGCGAGTGGGCACGCCAGATTTTTGGACAGTCGAGCGCGCTCGGCACAATGGTCAACGGAGCCGAGGGTTTCTTCAAACCAAGGGTTCCGTCGCCGTGGCTGGAGCCCGCCGGCACCCTTGAAGCGACCAGTTTCTATGACACGGCGGAGCTTCACACCACCTTGGAACGCCTGATCGATTTCGAGCGCCTCAACGCGGGCGAAGTGCGGCTGAGCGTGGGGACCGTCAACGTTCAGTCGGGCAATTTTGTCTATTTCGATACGGAAAAGGATCGCATCGGGCCGGAGCACGTTATGGCGAGTGGCGCTTTGCCGCCGGGTTTCCCGGCCGTGGAGATCGACGGTCAGCGCTATTGGGACGGCGGACTGGTTTCCAATACGCCGTTGCAGTGGATTGTCGAGCAGGACAAATGCGAGGACACGCTGCTGTTCCCGGGCAACATGGCGGACGTGCTCACGCGCCAGAAGGAGATCACCTATTCCAGCCGCACGCGCGAGCAGACTGATCGATTCAAGGAGCGCCAGCGTTTGTGCCGCATCCTGGCGGATTTCCTCGATGGCCTGCCCGCGGATATGAAAAAAGGCCCCGAAGCGGAATTTTTGAAATCCGCGGCCAACCGCGCCACCTATAACATCGTTCAGCTCATCTACCGCGCGCAGAACTATGAGGGCCAATCCAAGGACTACGAATTCTCGCGCCTGAGCATGGGCGATCACTGGAAAGCCGGCTACGACGACGCCATGCATTCCCTCCGTCATCGCGCCATCTTCGAACGAGCGACCGACTGCGCGGGGGTCGCCACCTTCGATTTCAGCCGGGATCATGGGTAGGGTTGAATCAGATTATCGCCGTAGCCTCAGTATGTTCTGAGCGTCGTCCCAAGGCTTGTCCTTGGGACCCAGAGCGTGTGACTCGGTGCGCTGCGGAAAGGGCCGGTTTCCCTGCATTCCTCCAGCTTCGTAATCCTGGATTCCCGTGACGAGCACGGGAATGACGGCGGGGGATGTTGCGACCTCGCGTGTGCATACAATTGCCAAGGGCTGCTGGTCTTTCCCGCCAAAGTCGGCGAGAATATCCGGCATGGCACAGGTGCTTGCGAAATGACCATGCGGCGGTGGTGCGGATTGTGCGCGGTGATTGTTGTCGCGATGGCGGCAAGCTCTGCCCGTGCCGACTCCATCACCGTGAGCGCTGCCGATTGTCGGCAGCTGACCGCCCACGTTCCCGACGCTGACGTGGCTTATAAGCCCGGTGTGGATGTGAACGGAAACGCCGTGGCCCCGGCGGACCTGAACGGCGGGTCGTCGATCAAGATCCCGGACGAGATCACCATACCGATTGGCGTCGACCTCGCCGACCGCCTCGGCCGGGCCCAGGCCAAGCAACAAGGCATCACCAATCCGACCACGGCGAATCGCCCCTTGTTGCCCTATCAGGGCGTGGTGCCGGTCGGGACTGTGACCGTCACCGGCAATACTGTGCTCTGGAACGGCGAGCCCCTGGCGCCCCAGGACGAGGTAACCCTTGCGGCCGCCTGCCGTCAGCGCCTGGAAATGGCCACGCCGCCGCCGCCAAAGCCAACGCCGCCACTGGCAGCCCACTAGATGAGTTAGCCTTTAGCTTTCGTCGGAACTGCATTCCTTTTCCCTCCCCTGAAAGGAGAGGGCAGGGAGGGGTCAGTTTCTGTTTTCTTGTGAAAGAAATAAAGGAATAAACGACCCCCTCCTAACCTCCCCCTTTCAGGGGGAGGAAAGACAACGTGCGTACCCCACCTACCCCACCATTGATTGCGCCGGAAGGCCGCTTCGCCTAAGTTCCCGGCTGATTTCGCGCTGGTTCATAAGGATTTCCCATGCGGCTCTCCCGCTATTTTCTGCCGACCCTCAAAGAGACACCCTCCGAGGCGCAGATCGTCTCCCACCGCCTGATGCTGCGCGCAGGGATGGTCCGCCAGCACGCGGCCGGCATCTACAACTGGCTGCCGCTGGGAACGCGCGTGCTCCAGAACATCATCGCCATTGTCCGCGACGAACAGAACGCCGCCGGCGCCCAGGAAATCATCATGCCGACGATTCAGTCGGGCGAGCTTTGGAAGGAAAGCGGCCGTTATGACGACTACGGCCCCGAGATGCTGCGCATCAAGGACCGCCACGAGCGCGACATGCTCTATGGACCGACGCACGAAGAGGTTGTGACAGACATCTTCCGCACCAACATCAAGAGCTATCGCGACTTGCCCCGCAATCTTTTCCAAATTCACTGGAAGTTTCGCGACGAGGTGCGGCCGCGCTTTGGCGTCATGCGCGGGCGCGAGTTCCTGATGAAGGATGCCTATTCCTTCGACATCGACTTCGAGCGTGCCAAGCATGCCTACAACCAGATGTTTGTCGCCTACCTCAGAACATTCGCGCGCATGGGGCTGAAGGCGATTCCCATGAAGGCGGATTCCGGACCTATCGGCGGCGACATGAGCCACGAGTTCATCGTCCTGGCCGACACCGGCGAGAGCGCGGTGTTCTGCGACAAGGCCCTGTTGGAAAAGCCGGTGCCGGACAATGTGAACTACGATAGCGATCTGCAGGCGATCGTTGATTCGTGGACCAGCATTTATGCTGCGACCGACGAAAAGCACGACGCCGCCATGGAAGCTAAGCTGGGCGGAAATCTGGTGAAGGCGCGGGGCATCGAAGTGGGCCATATCTTCCACTTCGGCACCAAGTATTCCGAACCCATGGGCGCCAAGGTCACGGGCCCGGACGGCAACGCGGTTACTGTCATGATGGGGTCTTACGGCATCGGCGTGTCGCGTCTGGTCGGGGCCATCATTGAAGCCAACCACGACGAGAACGGCATCGTCTGGCCGGAGTCGGTCGCGCCGTTCCATGTGGGGATTATCAATCTCAAGGCCGGGGACGCGGCGTGTGATGCCGCTTGCGCCGATCTCTACGATAAGCTGACTAAGGCCGGTCGCAGCGTGCTTTACGATGACCGCGACGAACGGCCGGGCGTGAAGTTCGCCGACATGGATTTGATCGGTGTGCCCTGGCACGTGGTCGTCGGGCCCAAAGGCGTCGCCAAAGGCATGCTGGAACTGAAACGCCGTGCGGGCGGGGCGAAGGAAGAGCTTTCCGCCGACGCCGTCCTCGCAAAACTGACGGCGTAAATTCGATGTATGAAATGCGCTATAGATTTAATTTCCCCCTCACCCCAACCCTCTCCCCGACGAGGAGAGGGTGCCGAGCGGCGCGAGGCGGTGAGGAGGTTAATCAACCGTCGACGCCTTCAACGGTCACACCATGATCTTCGGTCCCTTCGAGCGCATGGTTGCCGGGCGCTATCTGCGATCACGGCGGAAAGAAGGTTTTGTCTCGGTCATCGTCGGCTTCTCGTTCATCGGCATCGCGCTTGGTGTGGCCACGCTCATTATCGTCATGGCGGTGATGAATGGATTCCGGGCGGACATCTTCGATCGCATCCTCGGATTCAACGGCCATATCGATGTTTCGTCTAAAGTGGCGATGACCGACTTCGATAACCTGGCCGCGCGCATCAAAAAGATTCCCGGTGTCGTCAGCGTCATGCCGGTGGTCGAGGGTGAAGTCATGGTCACGAACGACCGCAATGCCGGAGGCGCGCTGGTGCGCGGCGTGCGCGGTGAAGACCTCGCGCAGCATCCGTGGATCGCCGGCCATATCCTCGAAGGCTCGCTTGATAATTTTTCCAGCGGTGATGGCGTGCTCATCGGCAGCGGCCTGGCCGGAAACTTTGGCGCGCGTACCGGTGGTCAGCTCACGTTGATTTCCCCCAAGGGCAACGTCACGGCCTTCGGCACGGTCCCCCGTTTGCGCGCGTATCCCGTGGCGGGTGTGTTCAATATCGGCGAAAGTCAGTTCGATAGCGGCGTCATTTTCATGCCGCTAGCGCTGGCCCAGACTTATTTCAAATATCCAGGCGCGGTCAGCAATCTCGAGGTATGGGTTGACAACCCCGACAACGCCAAAGCGATCGCCACGGAAATCTCGACGGCCGATCCAGATCTGCGCGTGCTGTCCTGGGAGACAGTCAACGGTCCATTCTACAACGCCCTGCAGGTCGAGCGGGTGGTTATGTTCCTGATCCTGACCCTTATCATCCTGGTTGCCGCACTAAACATCATCTCCGGCCTGATCATGCTGGTGAAAGATAAAAGCCGGGATATCGCCATCCTGCGCACGATGGGCGCCACGCGCGGCATGATCATGCGGATTTTCCTGCTCGCCGGAGCGTCGGTCGGCACCGTCGGCACGGCGCTGGGTTTCGGCATCGGCTATTTGTTCTGCGACAATATTGAAAGTATCCGCCAGTTTCTGCAGCGTCTGACGGGAACCAACCTGTTCTCGCCGGAAATCTACTTCCTCTCGCAAATTCCCGCGAAGATGGATGGGGTAGAAACCTTCGGTATCGTTCTCATGTCGCTAGCCCTCTCGTTCGCCGCGACCCTCTATCCATCCTGGCGCGCGGCGCGGACCGATCCGGTGGAGGCCCTGCGTTATGAGTGATGTGCCGGCACTTTTACTCGATGGCGTAACGCGGTCGTTTCATCAGGGCGGCGGCGGCGAGCTTCAGGTCTTGCGCGGCGCCAGTCTATCTGTGGCGCGGGGCGAGGTGGTGGCGCTGGTTGGTCCATCGGGCGCGGGCAAGTCCACGCTTCTGCATATCGCCGGTTTGCTTGAGCGTCCCGACCAGGGGCGCGTCGTCATCGGCGGTGAGGATTGTGGCATGTTGGGCGACGACGCCCGTACGGCGATGCGCCGTGCGCGGCTTGGGTTCGTCTATCAATACCACCACCTGTTGCCCGAATTCTCCGCTCTGGAGAACATCGTGCTGCCGCAGATGATCGCCGGCACAAAGAAAGCCGCAGCCACACAAAGGGCGAGGGAACTGCTGGCGAGTCTCGGTCTTGCCGATCGCGCGGAGCACCGGCCGGGCCAGCTTTCAGGTGGTGAGCAGCAACGGGTCGCGATCGCGCGCGCGATCGCGAACCGTCCGGCGATGTTGCTGGCCGATGAGCCAACGGGTAATCTTGATCCTGATACGGCTGATGGCGTTTTTGGCGGACTGGTGCAATTGGCCAGGGACAACGGCCTCGCCGCGGTCATCGTCACCCATAATCCCGCGTTGGCGGCGCGGATGGACCGCATCGTGCGTCTCGATCACGGCATGTTGCGAGCATGAAAGCAGTCGCGGCATAATCTCTCGTCTATTGTGCACCGCGGCAGCGACTGCATCGCCTGTATCGGGTGGCAATGTAGGGCGACACGCGCAAAAAGTGTACGATTCCGAACAAAACTATGCTTTAAGGCCGTTGCCGTGACACGGCATGGTTAAGGCGACGTGTTCGAGTTGCGTGCGTGCGTGTGCGAGACGAACCAGATCGCAAATCGCACTACGCAATATAATCACCGCGACATTGATTTTAAGTCGCTACGAAAAGGCGTAGACTAACGTTCTGCCACCGGCCTCCTGACGACCGGCGTTGCCAGATGTGATCGTTGCCTTCGTTGCTTCCGCCGTGCTTTTGCGCCGCGTTGTTCATCGGGAGGGTACGTACATGGCATTTCAAACGACCGCTGCCGAATATACGCATCTTGAAGTGCGCAAGCTGCGCCTCGTGGATCTGTTCGATGTTCTCGATAAGGGCATCGACGATTTTCGCGCCAAGCCCACGCATCTCTTTTTCCTGGCCGTCATCTACCCAGCCGCCACGCTGTTCGCGGCGCTGGTTGTCACCGACGGCGATCTCATGCCGCTGATCTTTCCCATGCTCTCGGGCTTGGTGCTGATCGGGCCGTTTGTCGGACTGGCCATGGAGGAAATGAGTCGCCACCGCGAACGCGGGCTCGATATGTCGTGGACGACCGCGTTCAACTTTTTTACGTCGCCGTCGTTCAAGGATATCGCGCTGCTCGGACTTCTGACCATCGCCCTGTTTCTGCTGTGGGTCGCGGCGGCCGATACCATCTATGTCATGACGCTTGGTGATTCCTGGCAGGTATCGGTGGAGGATTTCACCCGTTCGATCCTGACCACGCGTTCGGGCTGGGCTCTGGTTGTGGTCGGCAACTTTGTCGGTCTGTTGTTCGCGATCACATCGCTGTGTATTGGCGTGATTTCGTTCCCGCTGCTGCTCGACCGCCAGGTCGGCGTGGCGGTGGCGGTCGAGACATCCGTGCGCGCGGTGATCGCCAATCCTCTAATCATGGCGGTGTGGGGCATTATCGTCGGCGCTTCCCTGATTATCGGCGCCTTGCCGCTGCTGGTAGGGCTGGCGGTGGTGATTCCGGTGCTTGGCCACGCCACATGGCATCTCTATCGTAAGGTGGTCGTCTGATACCTGTGGATAACCTGGGGATCGGCCATCATCCCTAGCTGACGGGCCGGTGAGGATGTGAAATCCTCACCGGTATGAACACGCCCACGTCCCAGCCCGCCTACGCCCCGTTTGTCCACTTGCGCGTCCATTCGGCCTACTCTATGGCCGAAGGTGCGATCAAGATTCCCAAGCTGGTGGATCTTTGCGTCGCTGGAAATATGCCGGCGGTGGCGCTGACCGATACGCGCAATCTCTTTGGCGCGCTTGAGTTTTCCATGGCTGCCGCCAAGGCCGGCGTTCAGCCTATCATTGGCTGTCAGCTCGCGATCCGCCGCGACGATCTGCCCACGGGTCACGGGACCAACGGCCGTGCGCCGGAGCCTGATGCCCTGGTTCTGCTGGTCCAGAATGCGCGGGGTTACGCGAATCTGCTGAAGCTCGTCAGCCATGCCTTCCTCGGCACGTCGTCCGGTGAAATCCCCCAGGTGGCCTGGTCCGACTTGGACGGGCGGACTGACGGATTGCTCGCGTTGACAGCCGGACCGGCGGGCACGGTCGGTCGCCATCTTCTGGACAACCAGCGCGGCAAAGCCGAGGAGGCACTGAAGCGCCTGAAGCACCTGTTCCCGGGACGGCTGTATGTGGAACTGATGCGTCATGGCATGACCACGGAAAAGCGCATTGAGGCGGCGATGATCGAGTTTGCTTATGCCCATGATCTGCCCCTGGTGGCGACCAACGAGGCGTTCTTTGCCGATGCCTCGATGTACGAAGCCCACGACGCGCTTATCTGTGTGGCCGAGAAGTCCTTTGTCTCGGTCCACGACCGGCGGCGGCTGACGCCCGAGCACCGCTTCAAAAGCGCCGCCGAGATGGTAAAGCTGTTCGCCGATCTGCCCGAGGCGGTCGCCAATACGCTCGTCGTTGCGCGACGCTGCGCCTTCAAGGTCGACGAACGTAAGCCCATCCTGCCGCGCTCGCCCAAGACCGGCGACCGGACCGAGGAGGGGGCCTTGCGCGAGCTGGCGCGCGTCGGTCTCGACGCGCGGTTGGCGCACAGCGTCTACAAACTCGACATGGACGAAACCGTGCGCGCCCACGCGTCCAAACCCTATCGCGAACGGCTCGTTTACG
>Ga0207022_10148_pt1 | contig 19199 bp, 11 predicted proteins | sample Alteio_BWMinCont_46_FD_153307 | JGI IMG/M metagenome (GOLD analysis project Ga0207022, IMG submission 153307) | Enriched cells from forest soil in Barre Woods Harvard Forest LTER site, Petersham, Massachusetts, United States -... | ecosystem: Environmental > Terrestrial > Soil > Temperate forest >... | reverse complement strand
TCAAAAGTTTTGTAAATACATGCCTTGTTGATTTTTTCAGATGTCGCTTCGGAAGCAGAAGTAAATGGCGAAACATTTTTTGTTTTCGCTACATAAGAAACAAGTGTTTCGTTCTCATTTTTCAGTTCCTGTGCCATATGCATATATGCTGCACTCAGATCCCAGAGTTTGGCTTCCGCTCCTCCTAGAATAAGCGAAAGTCCGTAATGGCGGGCTGGTTTTGTCAGCGTGCTGATGCCTGAGTTTTTCAGTTCGCGGTGAAATTTCTCTACTCCGTATTCATTCAGCAGCAATACCATGGGTATATTCAAGCTCCTGGTCAGCGCTTTATTGGCAGGTACGGCTCCGTCATATTGCATGCTGAAATTTTTGGGAGAAAAACTCCCAAACTGTGTGGGAATATCGGGAACAAGCATTCCGGGTGTGATGATGCCGTCTTCCAGGCAACGGGCATATAAAAAGGGTTTCAGGATACTGCCGGTACTGCGCGGTGCCTCAATACAATCCACGTCGTTGCCATGATCGCCATCCGGCCTTTTGGTGTTCCCGACATAAGCGAGCACCTGCCCGGTCTGAACCGAAGTGATGAGCACCGAACCATTGAAAATTTTATTTTCCTGCAAGAGCTGGCTGTGCATTTGCAGCAATTGTATGGCTTTTAACTGCAGGTTTATGTCGAGCGTGGTTTTGATTGTTTGCCCCTGGTTATGTTCTTTGATCAATCGTTCAAGAAGATGAGGCGCCAGCTGGGGCAGAGGCAATGGTTTTTCGGGTAAAGGTTCAATGATGGCGAGCTGGTAAGTGGTTTGATCGATTTGCCCGGTATCAAACAGGTTTTTAAGAAGGCGGTTGCGCTTCTCCAGCAAACGTTTGTGGTTTTTACCAGGATAAATCAGGCCAGGCGCGTTGGGCAATACTGCCAGGGTGGCGCATTCTGCCCAGCTGAGTTTCTCCGGACCTCGTCCGAAATAGCGCCAGGATGCAGCATCCAGACCAACCACATTGTTTCCAAAAGGGGCATTGGAAACATAATAGCCGAGAATCTCTTTCTTGCTGAACTTTATTTCAAGCCTTGTGGCAAGAATCATTTCCAGCACTTTCTCGGGAATGGTGCGTTTCGGATTTTTTCGCATGATACGTACCAGCTGCATGGTGATGGTGCTTCCGCCGCTCACTACTTTTTTATTGCTGATGTTTTGAAGAAGTGCCCTTCCGATAGCCGAAATGCTGATTCCAAAGTGATGGTAAAAGCTGCGGTCCTCAAACTGAAGAAGACATTTTTCGAATTTGTACGGGATGGCACTGCCCGCACTAAACCGCCACTGTCCGTCTTTTGCAATCTGTGCGCCGAGGAGATTGCCGTCTTTATCCAGCACGACGGTAGAAGTGTTGTTCTGAAACATTTTTGAAGGAAGACAAAAGGCATACCCGATCAAAAGCAACAGGAAAACAAAAAGGCAGAGGGGAGTTCTGTTTTTTTTCAGCACCTGAAAAATATATTGAATCCTGGTTTTCATTTTACTTCAGACTTAATATTCCTTTCTCTTTCACCACTTCCACCCATCTTCCGGGCACACGGGCCTGAATGCTGTGATTGTACATGGCTTCGCTCGAAACCGTAGGGAGATAGAACCTTCCGAGATAGGTGGCATTGAGTTGAATCACAAAAGTTTTGCTTTGATTGGCTTCCAGTTCATAATAACTGTACACCCTGTCATCTCTTACATTCTGGTACCGGGCCGGAGATGAAGCTGCGGTTTCATCCATGCGGGTGTTGTGAATTTCCCAGCCGCTTGGGAAGATCTGGCTGAGTGCCATTTCTTTTAAAAAGCCTTTGCTGCCGGGATTGCTGATTGTCACTTCGGCAATAAAATCGGTTCCCTGCCGGATGATATCGGGCTGGATCTCTTCGCCTTTCAGATTTTTGTATTTCAAAACCATTTTCAAATCTTTGGCGCTGGCCGTTTTGTCTCCAGTAAGCGGAATGCCTTCCACAAGTATTTTAGCAAAGAGAGTGGAGTTACCTTCATTTTTGATTGTCACTTTTCCTTTCTTTCCCAATTCAGATTCTGTGTATCTGAGCTGGTACAGGGTTTTGGATGAAGCCTGAGAAACAAGGGTTCCGGCATTCAAACTGCTGCTGAAACGCATTTCTGATTTCGCGTTTTTTGTTCCGCTGAATTCACACAACGCCAGAAGAGAATAGGCTGTTTCCTGAGTACTCATCCATTCTTCGGTGTCGAGCGAGTGTGCAATATCAAGCATCAGAGGGGCGGCTTTTGTCTTTTCACCGAGCAGGCTGAGCGATTCCAGAATCATGGCCTTGTCGCGCAAATCAGAGCCATATGTGTAAGAGAGTTCTTTATAAGGCTTCACGTAAACCGGCAGACCGGCAATCAGACTACCGGCCACTTCGCTCTGACCAATCAGCTTGTAAGCAGCGGCAAGACGCCATTTGGCAGTGGGAGACAGGTTGCGTTCTTCCCGCAGGCGATTCATACAGGCCAGCTCGGCATTGTTGCTCAGGGCGAGGACAAACAAACGGTAAGCCTGAACTGCTTCATTCGATTCGTCGCTGTATCCATTGCTGTTTTTGCCGTATTGCGGGTTCCAGTTGCGCGCCTGTTGTTGCTGGTATTTGATCCAGCGGGTTTTCAAATTGTTAGGTAAACTGTAACCTTGTTTCTCGGCTTCCAGGAAAAAATGACCCGCATAATTGGTGCCCCATTCGCTGTCATAATTTTCTCCAGGCCAGTAGGAAAATCCTCCGTCGGATGTTTGGAAAAGCTGCAGGCGCCGCAAACCGGCTTTGATGTTTCCGCTGATCTTGTTTTGTGCTTCGGTTTTTAATTCCATCAGATTGCCCACAAACAATTGCGGAAAAACGGATGAAGTGGTTTGCTCTATACAGCCATGCGGATATTGAATGAGATAGTCCAGACGTTTTTCAAGACCCAGGGAAGGGATGGTTGATAATTCAACCGTCACTTTGTTCGTGCCATAAATGCCTTTCAGCTGATATGGAGATTCCCAGGATTTACCGGCTTCGATGGCCTTTTCGGTTCCATCGGTCACAACCGGGTTGGGCGTTCTTACATCCAGTTCAATTTCCTGTGTGGCTCTTTCTTTACCTGATGTGGCCGTAATTGTCACACGGGCGATTCCTATTAATTCACCCACATTCAATTTGAAATTGATGACTTCATCTCCGGTTTGAGAAAAATGCATGCTTTGCTGTCTGACCCCGTCAACACTCAAAAGTCCATTTACAACAACATCCACATTCACGTCTTTCACTTGTTTTTCAAGCGCAAAGATATCCACGGGCAGATATACACTTTCTCCGGGGCCCAATACCCTCGGAAGCGTTGCCAGTACCATCAGCGGTTTCCGGACGGCAGCTGTTTTTTCGGCATTGCCATAAGCTCCCTTGTTTTGGGCAATCACCATCACGCGCACCGAACCTACATAATTGGGTATTTTAATCCGGTGCGTACGTTCCTTGCCCGCTTCCAGTTCAAAAGGACCCATAAACGAAACCATTGGTTTGAAGCGGCTGGCTTTGACACTTTTTCCTGCTGTTCCATCGCCGTCTCCGCCTACGCTCAGAAGTTTATCCAGTGTTCCCGTGTATGCTCCGATCACCGCATCATACATGTCCCAGGTTTTGACACCCAAAGCTTCGCGGGCATAGAAACAGGACCAGGGTTGTGGTGTTTTGAAACGGGTCAGGTCCAGCAATCCTTCATCGACCATGGCAAGGGTGTAAGTCATCTTTTGTCCTTTTTCTTCTTTTACTTTGATCAGGGCATACCCTTCGGGCTGCAGAACTTCCGGCATTTGAATGACGGGATGCAGATGCGTGGCAGGATCATCGATCAAAATGGGCAGCAAGCCATACATCCGGATTGGCAAATCATTTTTAGTGTTTGCATGAGGTTGTATCAGGGTGATGTGCAAATACGCATTGGGTGACATTTCGCGTGTTGCCGGAAACTCATATTTGGTTTCCCCTTTTTTTGTCGGGATCCAGAATTTCTGAATGACCCGTGTACCATTCTCCACGCTTACCAATGCCATTCCATCGGACGGCGAAGGAAATGAAAGTTTTATTGGTTCTCCGGGAGCGTACTTGTCTTTGTCGCACGAAAAATTGAGCATGCTTGCATTTTCTTTATTGCTTCTGTTTCCCCGTTTCCAATAGGGCCAGTCGACATAAATCACTTTGCCGGTCTGGTGCCCGCCTTCCAGATCGGTTACTGTAATTAAATACCTTCCGTAGTCGGGGTAATCTACATTGAAATTGAATGATCCTTTTCCATCCTGTGTTTTGACCAGTGTATCTTTCAAAATCAAAGTTCCGGTTCTGGAGATGTAAGATGCCAGGTCCTCGGTGTTTTTCTCATACCACCAGCGCCATTCCACTTTATAAATCTTCACCTCCAGTTTCGATGCATTAACGGGAACCCCTTTTTCATTTAGACTGGCAATGTCGAATGTATACGTGTTGCCGGTTTCCAGCGTGTTGTCAGGTGTTTTCAAATCCGGGCTTTTCAAGCCGATATATGTTTGAAAGGGTGAATAGGGAGCCGAATAGCGATCTATGCTGAAATCACCGCCATCTTCAAATACTTTGGTGATGTATGTGGCCCTCAGCATTCCGGGTGCATTTTCGCCCACGTGCAGATGTGTATTGATCAGGGCTTCTCCCTGATCGTTCAGATTGCCGTCAAAGACAGCGGAAGGATCTGAACTGAAATGACGGATGGGTGAGTCGAAAGCGTAAGCAGGATATTTTGGAAACGATGTTTCGCTCTGGTTTACCTGAACGTTTACCACAGCATGCAGGTTTTTAGCGATGGCTCCGTGAAGCCATTTTACGGCCAGTTTGGCCAGGCTGTCTTTGCTGTGCTTGCTGGCGCGCAGCGGACTGAAATCCATATAGATTTTCAGGCGATTGGGTTTTACAGTTTCTATTTTGATATTCTGGCTGAAGCTTCTGTTTCCCAGTTTGGCGATGGCCGTGTAGTTTCCTGTGATTGCTTCGGCGCCGGTGCTGGTCCGGAAGTCGTACATTCCGTTTACATTCTTTGTCTTTGTTGTCTGGTAAACGATCTGGCCACCCGGATCCTGAAGCTGGAACTGAACGGGGAAATCAGGAGGAAGGCGTTTTTCCTTGTCTTCCACTATAAAGGTGAGATACAAAGAATCACCGGGACGCCAGACCCCCCTTTCTCCATAAATGAAACCTTTTACCCCTTTCTGGACCACCTCTCCTTCCACATCAAATTTGCTGAGTGAGTTTGCATTTCCATCCAGAAGTTTCAGATACCCCCGCTGATTGCCCGAACGGGCCAGCATTAAAAAAGGTTTGCGTTTCAGAAGAATGTCCAGCATGCCGGAGGGATCCGAAATTCCGGAAGCAATCAGCACATGCGAATAGTCATAGTATTCGATCTGCACATTGGCCATTGGTTTTGCGGTGATCATATTGCTCACAAAAGCATGTGACATTTTGTTGTCATCCAGTTTGTAAATCAACCCGATATCCGAGGCCAGGATGTTCCGGCTTACGGCTTTTCCATAATAGTATTCGCGGTTGCAGGGCGAGTAGCTTTCGTTGTAGCCATACCAATGATTGTAGCCTTCTTCGTTGTAATAGCGGCGCCATTCTTCTTCTGTCCAGCTTTTTTCTTCTTTCTTTTCTTTTTCGGCAGCCTCTTCCTGTTTGTCCTCTTCTGTCACTTCACAATTGCAAAGAGCATACGCCTTTTTGAATTTGATGCTGATGCGATATATCGCCCCAGGGTCAGGACTGATGAGTTTGCCCAGATCCAGGACATGTTTATTCCATTGCTTCAGATTCTTGGCCGGGTCATAATCCAGATTGACTTTTTTCTCGGTGATTACTTTTCCAACCCTTGTCAGTTCTTCTTCTCCATCCAGGTTGTTTATCTGCAGGAACTGATGAACATTGTTTTCAAATATTTTAATGATTTGAACGTCTACGGCCTTCAGCCCAATGGCTTCAAAGGGGAATATCAGGCCGTTGGAATTGGGTAAAATGTTTCCGTTACCCCGGATGCGAACCAGCGGTTTTGCATCTTCAAAAAAGAGAGTCTGGCTGTAAGGCGAATTCATTTTATAGCCCTTGAAATTCCTGATTCCATTGGTGACTGAAATGGTCCTGGTTCCTTCCAGCCGGTTTGGCAAATACACTTTCACAACATTTTCTTCAACAGCATAGGTCAGGTTGTTTACTCCTTCAATGTTAACGATGCCTTTTAAATTCTGTTTGGCGCTGATGGGGTCGCTGAATGAGATTTCCACATACTGGTCTTCTGCATCGGGCACTTTGATCTCGGTTACTGTGAAATCGCCCATGGCCGCTATTTTGAAATCCTGTTTGCCTCTTTGAATGGCATGGATGGCATCTCCATCCCAACTGATGGAAACACTTCCCTCTTTTTCGGTGCGCCGGATGCTGTCGGCAGAAAATCCGAACTCATTGGTATTATAGGGGCGGGCAGTCCAGATAATGGGGAGAGACTTTCCGTCTTGCACAATCCGGATAGTCTTTTTGAGAAGCGTGGTGTCTTCATAATCTGAAGTGATGATCACTCCGCTTAATTTCTGCCAGTCCAGATTATTGTTCTCGCAAGTCAGGCCCTCTGTTTTGACAAAAAGGTTTTGGGGAAAGGTGGAGAACTGGAACGGGAATTCGCTGAAACCGCGTTGTACTTTTATTATTTTCCCGAGTTTGAAACTGGCAGCATAAAACTGGTTTACGGGCAAAACATCGCTTGGGATGAATTCTATCACCCTGTCGTTGATCCAAACGGCCCGGCCCTTGATGGCGGGTTCAAATGAGAAGGCACCCTCCAGCAATGACGAATCGGGCAGGGGAGATTGACGGGAAGATGCCAATGCAGATGTATTGATGATTCCGTTGTCGGTGCCGGTTTGGGTTGCATAGGCGGTTTCGTTCAACGCTGCAGAGAGTTCAATGCGGATCGGGGCTGTTCGCGATACCATTCCGGAAGTAAACCCGGAAATGTATTTTCCAAAAAGCGGATTCAGGGGAGCAATCCGGGGCCGGGTCGGGAAGCAGGAAACCCAAAATTGAAAGAGCAGGATGATTGTGGCAAGGGCGGGAACAGTGTTTCTGAGTTTCACGTTTTTTAGTTTTGAGATATAAAGATGAGCCATCTTCTTCGCTCTTTAGAGGGTGTTTTATGGAGTGCAACTGAGCGATGATTAAATGCGCCTGTTTGGGTATTATCCGGAATTTAACTTGAAAGGTATTCCTTTAGCTCAGGTCGGTTTGGTATTGTTTATTCAGGTAATACCTACTGGTTTATTCCAAATTCCTATATTCGTCTTCTGGCAAACATCCGTTTGAAAAAAATCATCTTTCTTCTTTTCCTTTCCTTTTCTCTTCCGGCAATCGGCCAGGATAGAAATAAAGTGCCTCCATTTGTGCCTTTTCCTTTGAATAAGAGCGGCAAAATAGTGTGTCGCCGCATATGCAAAGGAGCCGTTACAGAAGAAGAAAAAGCGTGGATGATTTATTCCTGGATAGCGAAGCACATCCGGTATGATGTGCAGTCTGTTGAAAAATTGAAAACACGCAAGTCAAGCCCGGGTTTTGTTCTGCTCAGGCGCAAAGCCGTTTGCCAGGGTTACAGCAATCTGTTTTTGGCCATGTGCAAAGAAGCGGGTCTTACCGCACATCGTGTGGAAGGCTATTCCAAATCTTTTTATTTCGATCCGGGCGATCGTTTTTTTAAAGACGAGCATATATGGAATGTTGTGAGACTGGATGGAAAATGGTTTCTGATCGATGTTGCTTTTGGAGCGGGTTATCTCGAGCCCAGAAAAATGCCTGTACGGACATTTCTCGGTCATCTGGTTCATCTGCCCGTGGTACACTACAAACTGAAGTTTAAAAAGAAATTCGCTCCCGATTATTTCTGTATGGATCCCAAGTTGTTCCTGATTGAGCACGACCCTGTGGATCCTATCTGGCAATTGATTCCCAAAGAGCAAAGTCTGCATGTGTTTGAATTTACGGATCCCTTTGCAGATTCAACCCGCGATATGATCAGCACACCTGTCTTTACAACCGGAACAACAAGTTCTGACGCAGATGCATTTGTGAAGACAGAACCCATCAGCCAGCTGATTACAAATGCAGACAGGGGCTATGAATATGATGTGCGAAACAACCGCGTGAAAGCCTATGCCGAAATCGCCCTTGCCGATTCCTTTTACAATTCGGTCCGGCGGATGAAGGGAGATCCCGCCATACAAATTGTCCAGTTTAACCGTGTTGCTGATCATTGCCAGGAGGCGATCTCTTACCTCGGATGTCAGCATTATGACATCCAGGAAGAATACAAGCTTCTTGGAGAAAAGAATAAAGCAAAAAATACTCTGGCGCTGAAAGAAATTAAAATGCTTACGGATAGCAATAACCGGAAAATAAAGGATTTGAAGAAATTGATTTCGGCTGATGCTTCCAGAAAAAAGCGAATCCGGGGCCTTGTTAAAGCAGAGAATAAGAGCGCAGGCCGTTTTGAAAAAAACTCACTGGAGCTTGTAACGCCGGCCAAACAGGTGCTTCGCGAAAACGACAGCCTGGTTGTATTGAATAGAGATTCGATCCGCATCAACCAGCTGATTATTGACTCCCTGGTGACTGAAATCAATTCCCTGAAACAAAAAAGAGAGGGTTTACAAAATGGATTTTATTCGGACGACGGAAAGTTGCTGGCTGATCTTTTTATTGAAGAATTAAATATAAAGCAGACCATTGTGGAAAGGATAAAGCTCAGGGACAATTACAAGTGGCCTATCAAGGCACTTCGAAAAGAGCTGGCGAAAACGAAGATCTCTGAAGCAGCTGATTACCGGGAGGCCATATCTGCCGAGGCGGCAACTGCGAAACTTGCCGGTATACAGATCTCGGCAGACATTGATAAGATCAGGACCCGGCTCAAAGCAAACGAGAAATTTATCAAGACCAGCAAACATATTACGGCGGAGAGTGATCGGTTTGATCAGGATTTTGATAAAGTCAATGATGTTCTTGTTGAAACCACAGATAAAAAAAAGGAGCTACTGTCGGAGGAAAAACATACATTGAAAATGGAACGGAAATATCTGCGCAGGGATGTTGTCCATTACCGGAAGCAAAACAGCCTGCTTCATAACGAAAGGGCTACGGAAAATGAACGGATGCGCAGGGAAAAGAAGAGGCTCGCCAGACTTCAAAGACATGAACTGATGATCAACACCAGATTGCAAAAGTATGCCAAGGCAATGGACAAGAGATGCAAAAAAAACAGTGCAATCCTCCAGAAGCAAATAAAATAAATCATTGTTTTGTGTGCCGCCGGGTGTCAGTAACTGAGCTGCAGTTCAACCAGTTCTTTTTTTAACCTGAACACCAGTTCAGTGGCCAGATAACCATATACCTGCATGGCTTCATTGAACATCTTGAGAGCAGGCTCGTCGAAATTCGGTTCCCGGAAATAAGCCCTGTCCATCTCCAGGTATTGGGTCAGAATCTTTCTTTGTTTCTCGTCCATCCTTTCTTTATAGTTCGGATCCTCCAAAAAAGAGGAGAGGCGTTTGCGGATAAATGTTTCCCTGATTTTGACCTGCGTCATGATGGAGTTGATTACTGAGTAAGGGTTCGTGCTGCCCAGTGGTTTCATGATATGCAGGACTTCCTTCAGCTTTTCCTGGTCTTGTTTTGATTCGGACGTTGCTTTGAAAAGCATTTCGTACTTCAGCACCAGTTCGCTGCCTTTTCCTTTTTGTTCAGCCTTGTCATGAAAAAAGTGAAAGATTAAACGATCCGCCTCATTCAGGCGGAGTGTGGCGCCTGTTATTTCTTTTTTTATCTCCACACCAAGCATCACGGAATCATTGTGCCGGTATTTTTTGCCGTCGTATTCGAAGGTTTTGATTCCTGTGTTTCCTTTTGCGATGAGGCTTACCGATTCGTAATCGCTTTCCATGGCAGCAATTTCACCCGGCAGTTGAAGCCTTGATTCGTTGAACAAATCAGAAAATGCTGTTTCTGACCCCCTCGGTTCAGCCATTGGAACAGGATCGAAAACGGAAATGTCCCGGTTGTCGTAAAACCCTTTATAAGCCTTGTTCAGTTTATAAATATCAGCTTCCCTGAAATAGCGCTCACAAAAATCAGCGTTTGAAAGCGGCCTGGGTTCTGTCTTGAATTTCACCGTTTGGTAAAGCATATCAGTCATCTGTTTCTGCAGCAGCTCCGGATTTCTGAAAATGGTCCAGGCGGAAGTATGAATGATTTCGGTATGAAGGTCAAATGCTTTGAGATGGGCTTCGCGATCATCGGTACTGGGGTGTGAGGCCCACTGATCTTTAATGACCAGGCGGCTTTTAGAGGTGTGGGATTTGAATCGCGTATTTGCAACAGGCAATTCATGATCGAGCGGGATGTCGTACTGAATGGCAAAATGTTTCATGACTTCCAGATGCTGGGGATAAAAATTATCGGCTTTCAGATTGTCATCCAGATAAGTGTTGTAACAGGAAAGCACTTTTTGATAACAGGGTTCAGACATCTCAATCCGGCGCAATGCACTGATGAGATGATCGGAACCTGAGACATAGGCAGCCACGGCATCGGCGTGGAATTCCATCTGTATCGAGAGACTGCTGTGGCTTCGGTTAACGATCTTATAAACCTCCTTCAGCACGGTTTGAATACCATTGACGATACCAACTGTAATATTTGCAAAAACAGCGAAATAGGAACTGACACTGGCCCAGCTCTGCAATGCGCTTCCATAACCGGCATTGTCATAGAGCATGTTGTAAATGATTTTGTTGACATTGTAAACATAGCTTCCAAGTTTCATGCTGCTCTGGGAGAAATGCCCGAATTCATGTGCCAGCACGGCTTTCAGTTCACTCATATTGACAGAATTCACCAGGCCCATTCCGATCTGCAGGTTTTTGCGAACCGGAAAGATCATACTCCAGAAACTCGAATCGTAAAACACACAAGCATTGACATCGGGAGACAGATATATTTTTTTCGGGAAAGGAGCTTTAGTATCGAGGGTGAGTTGCCTGACAAAAGCAAACAATTCGGGCTGATCTTCCTTCCTGAGTTCAATCAAACCGGAGCGGTCGCTTTTGTTTCTTTTGACAATAAATTTCAGAAGAAAGAAAAGTACCATGACACCAAGCCCAAGCAAACCGATGCCAATCATGATAGTCATGAGCCTTGGAAAAGTGACAATGAGCTCAAATCCGCAATATGCGCAAAATGCAGCCAGGATGCATCCCGCAGCTACCAGCATCAGATATACAATCAAAAAGAACAGGATGGCCCAGGCTACTTTAAATACTTCAGAACGGTATGAACCGTTGGGTTCAATCATGTTGCCGGTTCTGTTGGCAGGTTCCGGCGGGTAGATAAAAGAAGATGTTTGCATAGCTGGAGGTTGGTATTCAAATATACTGTATTTCAGTATCTTTTACAGGCATTTGATTTTTCTGACCGGAATTATGCGAAAACAAAAAAGCCTTCCTGTTTAGGGAAGGCTTTTTATTAAAATCAGGAACGACTATTTGTTCACTGTCTTTTTCAATTCAGCACCAGCTTTGAATTTAGCAACCTTCTTTGCTTTGATCTGGATTGCTTTGCCCGACTGTGGGTTTCTTCCAGTTCTTGCAGCACGCTTTGCTACAGAGAAAGAACCGAAACCAACGAGAGCAACGCGGTCTCCTTTTTTCAGAGCCTTTGTAGTTGCATTGATGAACCCTTCGAGAGCTCTTCCTGCATCAGCTTTTGTGATCTTTGCATCAGATGCGATTGCATCAATTAATTCTGATTTGTTCATGTTGTTTGTTTTAAATGAATAAAGAGTTTGGATTAATTCTGACAAATGTATACTAAACATCAATAACAACGCATGTTTTAATCGTCAATGTGAATAAAATGTTGATAAATAGGGCTTTTTAAGACCTAAGCCAGCCAATTTGACGGATTTCAGGGCAATTTGGGCATTGATCCGGTGGCTATGGTAGGTTTTACAGCACTCCTGGTTGACTCCGAAAAGATTCAATATGAAACCGTCCTGAAATTTCCAAACCTCAACGATAGAATAAGGCCGGTGATCGAATTTCGGTTTCGTTGAAATGAAGGGGCATGTACATTTATAAAAAGAATCAAACCAAATTCATTCTATATGTTCATCACCGGCGCAGCAAACCCAGGCAATAATAAGGAGGAAGAAGAAGTGAACGGCACTTCAATCGAGAATCAGGAACTGATAGAGAACCACAGGAGATCTGCGGTTCATCATGAAGCAGCAGCGAAACATCATCTGGAGGCTGTCCGCCACAGACTTGCAGGGAATGTTGAAGAAGCTTCTCAGAACGCACAAAAAGCGAATGAACATTCCTTTCTTGCTCTTGAAGTTGAAAAGAGCGCTAAAAAGCGTCCCCGGATTGATAAGTAAACCGTATGTTTCGTCCGGGACAATTGGGAGACCTGTATTGTATTGCAGGCTTTGTTGTTTCTGATTTGAATTACAAAATTTCTCAGAACCATTTCTGAACATAATGTTTTCGTTTCATTGTCTTCCTTTCTTCTAAATAATCGATGACTATTTCCGCCGGCCTCCGAATCAGCTACCAGGAGTATTTAATCCCTTTGTGGAAAAAATAATTTTCTTGCAGCAAGGTCGGATACTTTTGTCATACATCTGTTTTTTCTGAAATAATGAATATCTTGCTAAACAGAAAAAGGAGATCCGGTTTGCCATGCTTTTCGTTCCTGGTGAATTATGGGTTGACAGCATCCATATTCATTTTATAAAATAAATTCATACATCATGCGTCCATTTAAAAAAAGCACACTGATTTTCGTTATTATTCTTTCAGCCATTGCTTTTCGGTCAAATTCTCAAACCTGGACAGGCTTTAACGGTGGCGCCAACGGGGTTGTGTCGGCATTTGACAGTTGCAATGGCTTGCTGTATGCCGGGGGGAGCTTTGATACCATGGCCGGACTTCGTATATACAACCTTGCACAATGGAACGGCACCACATGGTCTTCGGTTGGCAGCGGAATAAATTACATAGTCAGTGCATTGGCCTATTCCAGCGGGAATTTGTATGCCGGTGGATATTTTGATACTGCCGGAACAACCCAGGCACATCTGATTGCCCAGTGGAATGGTACTGTGTGGACAGCTCTTGGCAGCGGGATAAAAGGAGGGTATGTGTCTTCGCTTGCTTTTTATAAGGGCATTTTATATGCCGGCGGAAGTTTCGACACGGCCGGAGGAAAAGCTGCGATGAATATTGCCCAGTGGAATGGGTCGGCATGGTCGGCTGTTGGAGCCGGGATCGGAAACATCAACGGATCTGTTGCTGCATTGTGCGTCTTTAACGGGAAGCTCGTTGCAGGAGGAAGTTTCGATTCTGCAGGGGCCGTGAAGGTGCATGGTATTGCACAGTGGGACGGGCTTAACTGGTCTGCTCTTGGTTCGGGCATGAATCTGAATTCCAATGTTGAATCGTTTGTGGTAGATAACGGAAGCCTTTGCGCCGGAGGTTTTTTTGATACGGCCGGCGGAGTTCCGGTCAATAATATTGCCCAATGGAACGGAACGACCTGGTCGGCTCTGGGAGCTGGAGTGAATGCCGACGTGAATGCGCTGGCTTTATACCAGGGTCATGTTTGTGCCGGAGGGGCATTCAGCAGCGCAGGCGGAATAACGGTCACTGCAATGGCTCTGTGGGATGGAAGCAACTGGCAGGATATGCAGGCAGGGATGAACTCGTATGTTTCTGCACTTGGAGTCTACAACGGAAATTTGTTTGCCGGAGGAGATTTCGATGATGCAGGAGGGAATTATGTGAGTCACATTACAGAATACGGCATTTCAACTGGTATCGGCAGGCAGGAGATCAGGAATTCACTGAATGTTTACCCGAATCCGGGAACAGGGATGTTCATGTTTGAAATTCAAAATACACCCGCCCCTTCAGAGCTTGTGATCAGAAATACACTGGGTCAGGAGATTCGCCGCTTCCGGTTGAATAACCATTCCTTCGGTCCATTTACATATGCCCTGGATCTGACTGACGAAGCCCCGGGCCTTTATTTTTATACCTGGATCTCTGATGGAAGCCCTGTTTCAGCGGGTAAGATTCTGCTGCGGTAATTCAACGGTGAGATATCCGGAAGCAGCAGGCCCTTTCTTTTAAGAAACCCCAAAATAAGATAATTATTTTGGCCTGAATGGCTGATTCATTCAGAATAAGACTACATTTGGGTTCAGAAAAAACCGATTAAAGATATAGAAGACATCCCGACTCCAAACAGACCCCCAAAATCAAAAAAGGCCTCAACTCTATGGGCCTTTTTTACTTGCATAAAGTGAGGTAGATTCCGTGGCGTTCTTATTCATCCGAAGCCTGCCTCAGATGAATGGTTCGTTTGCGTTCAATATATGAACACGGCTTAACTATTTTCCTTTTGTTGAAACAAGGAGTTCCCTGACATCGACTTCAAGTACCTCGGCGATTTTTTTCAACACGAGAATACTGGGCTGAGTTTTATTGTTGCAGTAATTGGTAACCACGACATAACTCTTTCCGATTTTTTCGGCCAACCATGCTTGTGATCTTCCTTGATGTTTCAAGATTTCTTTTATCCGATTCATTCCTAAGAAATTGATTTATACAAGGCTCAAAAATATGCTTTAATATCTTCCCGTAAAATATCGCAAACCAATATGAATAAACGCCTATGTTTTACTATACTAATCCTCCATCTCATTCCTCTTTTTACAATGCCAGTTAATTGAATTGCTCTTGTATCTGTTACAAACAGTGATGTTTGTGATAGTGATATCTTCTTCAGATATGTAAAGAATACTGCAATAGTTTTACAAATAAGTGAATCGCTGACTTTGCATTGAATGCAAAAAAAACGTCAGATCGAACAATAATATCACATCTGAAAAAAAGAAAATTTCTGAGTCAAATACCCTTATGTTATCCTGTTAGTCAGGAAAAAAAAGAACTGTTTGTACGGGAACGAAAGGATCCATTGCCGGGATTATGACGAAGAAATACAGCCTGCCTCAGAACCTTCGCGAAGCCTTGTTTGTCCGGGAAGTGCAAGGGCAGGGCAGATGCAAATGAAATAACCTGGCTTCGATAATCACAACAGAGCGCAGGTAGTGCGGGCACACTCTTCAAAGGTCGGTCAGAGATTCCTCTGTTAAAAACAAATGATATTCACATGAAACAGCACCCTATCGTGCTTAGGAGAAGCTTCTGAAAACAAAAAAGCTCCCCGATTGTGCGGAGAGCTTTTGGAACCGAATGGATAAATCCTATTTAAGAGAAGTAATCACAGCTGTAAAGGCATCGGGGTTATTCATGGCGAGGTCCGCGAGCGTCTTCCTGTTCAGTGTGATTCCTGATTTATTGAGTTTGCCGATAAATTCAGAGTACGACATTCCATGTTCACGTACACCGGCATTGATTCGCTGGATCCAGAGTGAACGGAAATTGCGTTTCTTGGTTTTCCTGTCGCGGTAAGCGTAAGTCTGACCTTTTTCAAATGTGTTCTTGGCAACGGTCCATACGTTACCTCTTGCGCCCCAATACCCTTTGGTATGTTTGAGGATTTTTTTTCTGCGGGCCCTGGAAGCTACCGCATTGACTGATCTTGGCATTTTGTTTTTTGTTTTTTGGCTACAGCGTCCCGTTGAAGGAATCTTTGTGCTGTTTACCTGGATTAATACTCAATTCATTAAACCGTCCCGGGTTCATCGGGATTCATTACCTCTTACAGGCAAAGCATGTTTTTTACGTTGTTCATGTCGGCACGATGCACCATTGCATCTTTTGTCAGAGCGCGTTTGCGGTCAGTGGCCTTCTTTGTCAGAATGTGCCGTTTGTACGCATGCTTTCTCTTGATCTTGCCAGAACCCGTAACTACAAAGCGCTTCTTTGCAGAGGATTTTGTCTTCATTTTTGGCATTTCGCTTGTTTTTAATTTATGGTTATTGTACTGGTAATTCTTTTTTATTTCTTCTTCTTCGGAGCCAGGATCATAATCATCCTTTTTCCTTCAAGCAGTGGAAGTTGTTCCACTTTGCCGTGCTCCTCGAGCTCCTGGGCAAATTTCAGCAACAAAACTTCCCCCTGTTCCTTAAACATAATGGCCCTACCTTTGAACATCACATAGGCCTTCACCTTTGCGCCTTCATCCAGAAAATTAAGTGCATGGTTTCGTTTGAAATTGAAATCATGCTCATCGGTATGCGGACTGAAACGTATTTCCTTTACCACCACCTTGGCAGTTTTGGCTTTTAATTCTTTTTGTTTTTTCTTCTGTTCGTAAAGAAATTTCTTGTAGTCAATGACTCTGCAAACCGGTGGTTCTGCAGTTGGTGCAATTTCCACCAGATCCAGGCCCACTTCTTTTGCAATCTCCAGTGCCCTTTCAATCGGGAAAACACCCTGTTCAATTCCTTCTCCTACTACGCGAACGGATTTAGCCCGTATCCTTTCATTGATATTGTGTGCGTCCTCTTTTTTCTGAAACCTTGGCCTGTTAAAAGCTCCACCCGGTCTTGAAAATGAACCGGCTGGTTTTTTGAAAGCCGGGTTAAAAGGTTTTTTGAATTCAGCTGAAATAAGTACCTCCGCTTTTAAGTGTTAATCCTTGTTTATTAAAATGCAACCATACGGCTGTCAATTTCTTTTTTAATCAGTCCGGCGAACGCTTCAATGGACATGGAGCCCAAATCACCCTCGCCCTGTCTGCGCACGGAAATCGTGTTTTCTGCCTCTTCCTTTTCTCCAACAACAAGCATAAAAGGCACCTTTTTTACCTCCGTATCTCTGATTTTCCGGCCGATTTTCTCGTTCCGGTCGTCAATAAGCCCGCGAATATCGTAATTATTTAGCAAACCCAAAACTTTTTTCGCGTATTCGTTGTATTTCTCGCTGATCGGAAGGACCGCTACCTGCTCGGGAGTGAGCCAAAGCGGGAATTTACCCGCACAATGCTCAATCAATACGGCTATGAAACGCTCCAGCGAACCAAAAGGGGCCCGGTGAATCATAACAGGGCAGTGTTTTTGGTTGTCGCTGCCGGTATATTCAAGCTCAAAACGCTCCGGGAGGTTATAATCCACCTGAATGGTTCCCAATTGCCATTTACGGCCGATGGCATCTTTGACCATGAAATCAAGTTTGGGCCCGTAAAATGCCGCTTCTCCAAGAACCGTCGTTGTCTTCAGCCCTTTTTCAAGTGCCGATTCCTTGATTGCGTCTTCAGCCTTCTGCCAGTTCTCATCGGAACCGATATATTTCGCCTTGTCATTCGGATCTCTGAGTGATATTTGTGCTGTAAAATCAGGGAAATCCAGTGCTTTCAGTACATACAAAACCATGTCGATGACCTTGCAGAATTCTTCCTTGATCTGATCGGGCCGGCAGAAAAGATGCGCATCATCCTGGGTAAAGCCACGCACGCGGGTCAGTCCATGCAATTCGCCATGCTGCTCATACCGGTACACGGTTCCAAACTCTGCAAGACGCAGAGGAAGATCCTTGTATGAGCGTGGTTTGCTTTTATAGATTTCGCAATGGTGCGGACAGTTCATCGGCTTGAGGAAAAACTCTTCGCCTTCCTGCGGGGTGCGGATGGGCTGGAATGAATCTGCACCGTATTTTTCATAATGCCCGGAAGTCACGTATAACTGTTTGTGACCAATGTGGGGGGTCACTACAGGCAGGTAACCTGATTTGATCTGTGCCTTTTGCATGAACTGGATCAGCCGTTCCCTGAGAGCAGCACCGGCGGGGAGCCAAAGGGGCAGCCCCATTCCTACTTTTTCTGAAAAAGTGAACAGTTCCAGCTCTTTGCCAAGTTTGCGGTGATCCCGCTTTTTTGCCTCTTCCAGAAGAACCAGATATTCTTTCAGTTCCTTGTCTTTCGGAAATGTAATGGCATATATGCGGGTAAGCTGTTTGTTTTTTTCATCCCCTCTCCAGTAAGCACCGGCTATGCTCATTACTTTGGCTGCTTTGATGAAACCCGTGTTTGGAATATGCGGGCCTTTGCAAAGGTCTGTGAATTGCCCCTGCTCATAAAAAGTGATGGTGCCGTCGTTCAGATCTTTCAGTAAATCGAGTTTGTATTCGTCTTCCTTCTTATTGAAATAATCAATGGCATCGCTTTTAGAAACTTCCCTGCGCACAAAGGAATTGTTCTGACGTGCCAGTTCAAGCATTTTATCTTCGATCTTTTTGAAGTCTTCCGGATTCAACTGCCTTCCGCCCAGATCGACATCGTAATAAAATCCATTTTCTATAGGAGGACCGATACCGAATTTTATTCCCGGATAAATCGATTCCAGTGCTTCTGCCATAAGATGGGCCGAAGAGTGCCACAAGGTAGATTTGCCTTGTTCATCGTTCCAGGTCAGGAGGTTCAGACTGCTGTCATTCAGAATCGGAAGTGAGGCATCCACAACTTCGCCATTGGCCTTGGCTGCAAGTACATTTCTGGCCAATCCTTCACTGATGCTTTGTGCAATTTGCAGGGAGTTGGTTCCTTTTGCGTATTCGCGGACGGAACCATCGGGGAGACTTATTTTTATCATAAAAATCCTATTTACAACATAGGTTTGGTTTGTTTAGGGGGCTAAAGGTAAAAAAATACCTCGTTGAATAACGAATTTTTGCTGAACGCGAGAATACCTTTGGAATACCGGCCGTCCCTGAAAGGACCTGGAGGGATGAGGAGTCCGGCAGCCTTGAATGTCATGAATGAAAAATCAAATGTCCGGATCTCTGGTCCAGGCTGGCGAATCCCGAAACCTGTTATTTATACCCGATCAGCAGAACAATACATCCTGTTTTCTTATTTGCGTTGTCGAGGGCAGGAGGAATCTGGTACTCTATATAATAGGTGCCTGTTTTTTTGGGTTCAAAACTCCAGAACAGGTTATCGATACCTTGTTCGGTATCATATACTTTTTGCCGGTTTGGGTTTTTCTTGTTTTTGTCATAAATGTTCAGCTTCACATCTTCCTTGAAACCACTGGAAGTGAAAACCAGTTTGTATTTCTGACCCGCATAGGCCGTAAATTCGACATCTA
>Ga0207022_10147_pt1 | contig 19221 bp, 15 predicted proteins | sample Alteio_BWMinCont_46_FD_153307 | JGI IMG/M metagenome (GOLD analysis project Ga0207022, IMG submission 153307) | Enriched cells from forest soil in Barre Woods Harvard Forest LTER site, Petersham, Massachusetts, United States -... | ecosystem: Environmental > Terrestrial > Soil > Temperate forest >... | reverse complement strand
TTAAACGGCCTGAAAAACATTGAGAGCATCGCTTGCTTTGCAAATCATGAAAAACTTTCTGCCGAATTTTTAAAAACGGGAGTGACTCCTGAAGGAGATGAACCTAATTTTGTAAAACTTTGCAAAAAAAGGCCCAATAACGGCAGGTGCGGTCATCAGCTTATCAAGGCTCTGGATTTGGCAAAAGTTCTGGAGGAAGGTGAATCATTGGCAGACCCCGATGACCTTAATAACCCCATGGCGAAGATCGCATTTGCGGTAGCATTGGTGACGGCCATTGGAAATCATAATGATGACGCTCCCCCCATGATAAATGAATTAATCACAGAAGCGCGAACAGCAGCCCAAACGGATTTATTGGCGCAAGCGTATTACATTTCCAAAGAAAATGGCAGCATTGAAGCCAATGAAGCCACCGTAAAACTGAAGGAATTCGGAGAGCGCCAGGAACGCACGGGTAAAAAAGTCCTGGAGATGAGGGATGACGTTGTGAAGATGTTAGAGGCAGATATTAAACGACTGGACGATCCCTCGTTTCAGAGAAAGCCAAGCGGCGCTTTGAGCCCAAGCATCGGCACAGTACGCAAGATCTATAGCGCTGATCCATCCCTCCACGCCATGATGGGACGCTAACCCATGTCACTGAATGGTTTTTACCCCTTCACACAATTGTCACAAAAGGCCTTTAGCGCATTCACAATCATGTAACAGCCACACTTCGCAGACGATGGTATGATGCAAGTAGGAAAAAGTGTATGAAACCTGACGATGACATAAACCAATATCATTCCAGATCCGCCGCAGAATTGGCGGAAGCGGCTGACGGCCTCATCCATGACCCGAGCCTCATACACGGGGTATACGTGCCGATGGACGTGCGGATCCAGCTGGCAGAGGCAGGACAAATTGCCATCCAATTACTCGCCGGTGAGTTAACAGATGCCATTGCCGCCGATGTCACCGGGCGCGTATTTAATGAACCTGAAGGCACCAGTTTCGCCGATCGTTTACGGCGGACCGCCGATGAACCCCTCACTCAACCGGACGATGATGACAACAGCCCGGACCCCGACGCCGATGATGATGGCGGCAAGAAGCATAAGCCCCGCATGCTGGCAGAGGATCAACGCCGTAAAGCGCGTAGTTTTGTGAAGGATTTGATGGATAAACGCAACGAGCAGATGAAGCAGCTGGCCAGTGGACATATAGGGCATCTAATGGACTAAAAATAGGAGGGCACCATGAGCAGGAAAACGAGAAAAGGATTCGTTGGGAATGCAGAAGGTTTGGAGCAACGGCTTACTACTTCCTCTCCGGGGATTATAGACTCATACAGGGCAGGTTTACCCGCACCGGCTGCCCAGGTTTCAACGCCGACCCCATTAGCGTTAAACGTAGATTATGGCACGGCGACTGATAGCGCCGACTATGGTACACACAGCGAAGTACAGGTAGTCAGGAGAGCAGAAGATCACGTCGCAGATCACCTTCGCAACCCTCCCATATTTGCCGAAATGCGTGTGGAGAACCAAGCGGGTGAGCACCATTTTGCAAAGGAAGAACAGCATTCACTTGCCGTTAACATAGCTGGCGAGGATGAAGCCAGATCCGGCCGGGGCAAAAGCGAAGAAGGTGAAAGCATAGAGGAACAAAAACGCCGCCATGAACATGGAGAAGCGGACGGGCATGAGCAACACCATGAATCCGACGCACATAACGAGGTCTACGAAGATAAAAAGGAAGTAGATCCGCCAGAAAAATCGGAGAACAAAAATACGGATCGCGCGAAGCAGGAGGCGCATCATAATACATCGGGCAAATCGGCCGATAATACATCGCACCATGCAGATGCAGTGACTGCGCAACGCGCAGATCACGCGATTACCACTGCTGATGCTGGTAAACAGGGCCACCACTCACATGCGCAGCAGCACACAGCCCAAGGCCAGTTTTCAGCACGATTCCAGCATCATGGCGGTCAGCTTGGGCGATAAAACGGTAACAAAACCTTAATATTTGGCCGGTATTCTTAACGATTGAATGTGGATATAATCACCGATAAGCGCGTACATACACCTAAAGAGCAGAGAATTTTATGCCCGAAACAGACGATCAGCCATCACCACCAAGCAGTGCAGCGCTGGTCGCAGCCGTCAAAAAAGCGATGGAACTCCCCGAATGTGAGCAACCTAACTCAAAGTATCCCAATGAGGCAAGAATACTGGATGAGCTCGGTCGTATAATGACAGGCATGGAAGCGGGGGATATGAGTAAGAAGGTATTTCTGGAGCCTACGTTAGGGAATGCAAATTCCTATATTAACGACGAACTACGAGAAATGCAGGCTTTCCATACACAAGTGGAGGCTTACCGTAAAGATCCGGAGTCAACCCCCGATTACGCAAAGGACTCAGAGCAAATCTATGTAGTAAGCGTACAGCGTCACAGCGCGCTCACAGCGGCGCAAGCTGCTCTCAATGCCCGTGCGCAATCGCTGATGCCAACCAGTCCTCGGATACCAGGCGGTGGCCGCAGATTGGACGCGCAGGCTGAACACGGTGGTGGAATAAGATAGATCAACACATCTGTTATGAACATTTGGAAGCATTATGTCAGTAGCTAAAATACTTGCTCTTAAGGAACGTCGCTCCGCTGCTAAACTGCTTGCGGAGAGGGTACGAAATGCGATGCCGTCCACCGATGATGGCGCACCTGCAGATGCAAAAGCAGCGATGCATCTGAATAAGTTGACGCACGCATTGATACTCCTTGAGGAAGCAGATGTGCGGCGACGACAGCTTTTCATCAGCGCCTTATCACGCCTTAGGGTAGGTAGCGAAGCTGAAGCAGATGAAATAGAGAGGATCGGCAAAAAGTTGAATGAGTTTGATGATTTTTCGCCGGATCCGCATCAATCTTACGCCCAAGCCATGGCAGAAGCTTCGACGGTTGATCCGGTGTTAGTAGCCGGAGCTAACCTGAGGTTGCAACAGTTTACACAAGCCATGCAACACCACAGATTTGCCAGCGATGATGATAGTAACGCAGGTGAGTCGACACTTCAGCAGGCAGTGCGTAATCTCAGCCACTATGCTGAAACACTTATAGGCGAGGTGGCGCAGGAAGTCTCATCCTCTCAATACGTTGGCCGCAGCGCATAGCGTTTACGCGCCCAAGGATTCCGGTCCCGTTTTATGGGCTGGTTTACCAACCTGTAAACGCGGATTAATCACGCCGTTTTTGTACGCCTGATTTTTCCCCTTCCTGACCATTTCTTTTCACCGCACCCTCCATGCTAACGGTACGGTTGTCCTCCTCTACAGATCCCCCTCACCGCTAATTATAACTCCTAACATAAGGAGCCTGCTATACGTACTATTGGTTGTATTTTTATTGTTAGTATTCTTTTATTAATACGTTTTTATAAGATATTTCTTGTTTATAGAAGAATAATCCGTTTATATGACCGTCCCCCGATTGCCGCTTTATTCACCAATTCACGAAGAAAAGGTTGTATTGTATGATGCAAAATGTTGATAATTCTACATACTCGTGCGTGTATTCCGTTCCCCATCAAAAGGAAAATTCCTCTCCTCAAAAATCCCCCGCTCCTCCACGCCCTAAAAAGCGCGATTACGAACTGTTCCCAGAGCGCCATAACCCGGTGGCAGGCGAGCGTGCAATGTGGATTGCCGTCATCACCCAGGCATTGATGGACGCACTCAGCAAATCCAAAACCCCGGAGGCACTTTATTTCAAGGAAGAGGCACAGCATTGGCTCACCGGCAACAGTGCAAATTTTATCATGGTGTGCGAAATGGCGGGCATGCACCCGGACGACATCCGCCGCCGCGCCAAGAAGGCGTTAGCATCGCCCAAATTATGGCGTGCCCTCCCCGGCAAGGGCAAGCGTTACACCGAGCGCAAGAACTATCGCCAGCGTGTCAAATCCCTCCGCCCAAACTCCTAATCCTAAAATATTGTATGCCCCACTCACAGAAATGCACTAGCGCGTGGAAAAAGCGCAGATTTGTGAGAACCGCAGCGGAATTTACATTGTAGTAAATGAGCAGCGGAAGCGCAGTCAAATCAAGTATTTTCCCACGCTAGTAGCATTTGTGGAGTGAGGAATGTCTAAAGCCCCGATCATGCCGTTTTACACGGATGCGTACCTTGCTGACTGCCACCATCTGAGCACGGAGGCACATGGAGCGTATATGCTGATTTTGCTGCACACGTGGCGGCTGGGCGGCAAGGCGCTGCCGGACAACGACAAGGCGCTGATGCGAATTGTGAAGGCAAAAAGCATCACGCGCTGGCGGCAATTACGTTCGGAGTTGCTCCCGTTTTTTGACATCACCGACGGGCATTGGCACCAGAGCAAACTGGAGCGCACATGGTCGGAAGTGGTGCAGAAGATTGAACAGAACCGCGACAACGCCAAGCAACGCTATAGCCCAAACATGCTGAAAAATAAAGTCACCGGCCCTGCAACGGCACCTGTTTCGCAGGTGCCATCCATAAACCATGAACCAAATCCAAAACCAATAAGTGCTAATGAAGAGGATGTGATGATGACGTTGTTGAATAAAGCGAACCCTGCGCTCGATGCATTAGCGCCGGTGCTGAAAGATTCCCGCTATTTTACCCATCGCAGCGAACACCGTGTTTCGCCGTCATTGCGTCCACAGGTGGAGGCAGCAATTGCGGAGATGGAAGCGCAGCTCACCCCGGCCAGCGCAGAGCGCATCCACCAGATTGTGCATCGTTTGATACTGCATTTTTCGTGTGTAGCAGGCGAACGCAAAGAGAGCGTCTGTGAGGATTATACTGCCATGCTCGCGAGCTACCCGGAGGATTTGCTCTGGAGCGCCTACCAGCATGTGCTGAAGCACCACAAATATAACAGCCTGCCCAAGATCGCCGATTTACTGGCGTTCATCGAACCCGAGATGGCGTACCGGCGAACGCAGCGGCGCAAGCTCGACATACTTCACAAACAAACCCTAACGGAGGAATTAGCATGACCCATTATTACGAATCCCATCGTGGCTCGGAAAATAAAAGTGCGACTATACTTCCGTTTGAGCGTCCCCGACTTCCGGCCAAGCGCGGCCGCCCTAAATCATTTCACAAAGGTTCGGATACCGGCACGCCGGAACTGGTGATGAAGCGCCTGCTCGGCGAAACCACCGAGACGCTGGATTTGTTGCAGGAACGCGGCATCATCAGCAAGCAGCAGCACTGGTGCGGCATCCATTTGCGCTGGCTGTATAGCCTGCGGTTTGGCGCTCCCAGCGTGCGCACGCTCAACCCGACGGAAACAGGCGGCATCGAAATCACCCGTGACGATCCGCAGTGGCGAGAGGCCCGCGAAGCCGAGTATCAGGAAGCCATTCGTAGCTTAGGTAACGGCTCACGCACACGCGTGCTCATCAGCCTGTGCATCCACAACGAGCGCCCACGCTTCCTCACCAAACGTCCCGGCAAAAAACTTCCGACCTCTGAACAGATCGACACCATCGTGCGCTTACGCGAAGGGCTGGATATCCTGAACGCGTTGTGGGGCCGGGAAAGATAAAGTAGGATGACCAGTGGCGGGGTTAGCGCCCCTCTTCCCTGTCCCTGCTTTTGAGCGACTGTATCGCCTCGCCAATCGCTCTTAACTCATCGGACGAAAAGTCGCGGTTGACTTCCACCAGCAGGCGTGCCTTTCCGGGATCAGCATTCACCCGGCCCGTTGCCTGCTCTTTAAGCGCTTTACTCACGTCTGGATGTTCCAACAAACTATCCAACTGGCCCAGCAAGCTTTCATACTGCCTGTCATTACGCACACGCGTTCTATCGATGGTTATGGCAAAGGATTTTACAGGATCCTGCAGTTGGTGTTTTGCTGCCATTTGCTCAGGCACCCCCGTAATCACCGAGAGCAAATCGATCGGCTCTATGGGTCTTTCGGGGACTTTGATTTTGTCGAGCAGCAGCCTCATTGCCCCCTCAATGCTGCGGTCCACCTCGATCGACACGCGATCCCTATCCCTATTTTTTACTGTAGCGTGATTCATCAACGGCCAGTTTTTGCTCATCCCCATCTGCTCCCGGAGATACGCTTCCAGTACCGGGGCCATTTCTCCCGCATTATTTTCCGGCACTCTTATCTCAAAGAGGAAGTTATTATTTTCGAATCTTCGCAGATCCTGGGGCGAGTAACTTATGATCTCCGGTTTTAGCTGCGGCGGCGGTGCTTCAGCTTTACCCCTGAGCCTAGCTAGAAAATCCATAACGTTCCTTTTTCATAAAAATATCAAGAGAATGCGTTCACTATACCAGCAATTTTGTAATGTTTTATGAAGATTCCATGACATGCAAGACTTCACCTGCGCGAAGGGCTGGATATTCTGAACGCATTGTGAGGAAAGTGAGGGTTGGACCGGCTTAATCTTTTTCGGCAAGACGCTCAATAGTGCTTAAAGCATCCTCCGCCTGTTCTGGCGTATAATTATACTTCTCGCCCAAGGCGCTTGACAGAGTGCCGTGCGTGCCTTGCATGTAGTACATGGCGATATCGTCATCCGTTAGTTTAGTCCACGTTTTCTTAAGTCTGACGATCACCTTGCGACGATAGGCAGCCTGGAAAGAGACAAGGGAACCATTACAGCAGTTTATGTTCATAAATAACCTCGCATTTTGTTAAAATGCATTAACACCACAGTGTATTAACAGATATAAAAACACTGGTAGGTTTTATGAGAGGATAAATAAAAAAAATATAAATAAGTCCCGCAATAGCGCAGTATCAGTCCATTTGCGCGCTATCTCCCAGCGAATAATTAAACGTGACTTTAAAATAAAGTCTGGCATTTTTCGTGGTTTTTCAATGATATTTGTTATGATTGCGGAATGATACTACGCCTGCGCGAAGGGCTGGATATCCCCTGTGTCTGGAATAACCATAGTGGTGAAAACGGAAATAGCGTGGCGGGATAGGGCACGGCATTGTTACAATCTTCGTATAGCCTTCATGAAATCTTCACACACACGGCGCAGGGGCATGGTATATTAAGGGTCATAAAACATTACCAACAACCAAATACAGAACAGTGAAGGTTTATATGCCGAGAAGAGGTGGAAGCAACTACGGAGGTGGAGGCGGCTACGGCGGTGGAAGTAACTCCGATGCCGCTGCTGACGCTATCAATAAGCAACAGATCAATGACCTCAAAGAAAGGGTCAGAGGTGTGCAGGACCAGATGGAGGAAGCAGGAGAAAAATTTGAAAAGAAACTACCTAACGAATGGATAGTCATAAAAGCAAATCAGCTCTTGAAAGTACAGGGTGCGGTACATGAAATACAGGAAAAATATAAAGCTAAGGGTGTGGATATTAAACATTCCGTAGAAGCATCTCCTGATGGTGTAGGTTATATAGGATCACTCATCGAAAGAGCAGCATTTACACAAACGGAAATCGGCACCCTGAAGGAAGCAATGGGAGAGATAGAACGTAAACTGCCAAAATATTTGAAAGAAAAGGAAAAAGGGAGCGCCACCAACCAGGCCGTTCCTAAAGATAGCGATAATAAAGCAACCGTTGAAAAGCTTGTAGAACAGGGTGCATTAGCCGAAACGATTAAGAACGGATACAAAGAGACTGCGGTTGTTTTAGCGCGTCCTGCTGAAACGAGTGAGGGCAAAGGACAAGGACACGGCTAATCCCTACCGGATTATTCCCTAGCAAAATCTGGCCCTATCAAAATCGGGCGCGGAAAGTCAAAGCAACACGATTGCAGGCTAGAAAATTCGCAATCCACTACCACTGGCGACGGCGGCTTCACCTGTAAACTGGCCTGTCCCTACAACATCGCGATCGCGCGTGCCAGCCTGTTTACCCGTAAGACGCTGCGCTTCCTGTTCAACAAAAACATCGATTTCTTTTATGATTTCTTCCCTATGCTTGCTTATCAAAGCAAATCGACCTACTGACTCCGCCCTATCCGCAGTCAAATATTTTTTCCCCGTTTCGAACTCTTTAATATCAACAAGAGCGCTTATAATTGGCGGCTCATATCCCTCAAGAATTCCTGCATCTTCCATATGCTTCCACCCCTGACCGGTGAGGCGTTTGATAAGCCGTCGATTGGCGGCATTGACGATTGCTTTTTCAAAAGCCAATTTGGCATGATACAGGGCTTGTTCGTGACCGCGCGCTGCGCGTTGTTCTTCGTCCTGCATACCTGATTTGGGTCGAGCCACTTCTTTTGCCTGTTCCCATGCTGCATCTGATATGCTGTCTGGCGAAACCGTTTTTAATTTCAGAAGTTCTTTGAGGCGATCATAATAGCCAGGTTCGGATTCGGCAGAAGCATCATGAGACACAGCGATATGCTGCACTTCCCGTTTCGCAAAACCATCAATTTCTCCTGCAATTTTTCTCTCAAAATCGGTTGGAGTCCAATCCACCCCATCCTCACTATAGGCAGCAGGCAAAGGCATTTTTCCATTGTTGACCTTTGTAACTTCATGAAGAGCGTTTATAATTGTTTTTTCAGATCCACCCAGAATTCCTGCATTATGCATACTTTCCAGCCCCTGCCCGGTGAGGAGCTCGACCACTCGCCGATTAGCGACATCGACGACGGCTTTATGAAACTCAAGTTTTGGCTGACGCAGGGCTGTTAGGTCTTTACGTGCATCCCCATAAGCATTGGCACTTACATTTGCTTGTGCTTCTACTGCCGCTGCCTCTGCATTTTCCATCACTACGTCTGATATGTTTTCCGGTATAACCCGGTCTAAAACAACTTTGAGCTGATCATAGTAGCCCTGTTTGGGTTCGAGAGCAGCACGAAAAGACATGCGGTTTTCCTCCGGTTTTTTAAACGAAATGCAACAACTGTACGTTTTTTGTATTTATTAATTCGTAGAGTTTACCATTATTCCGTTGATTAACAAAATGACGAAAATATGAAGTTTTCCCTACGATAAGCAACAAGCTGATTTAATTGCAAATTGTGCCATTATTGCCGGAGAATACGCCTATACTGCGTCGCAGCACAGCATCCTCAAAATCGGTGTTATTTTCCCCCTATTCGTGTGTTCGATCTCCTCCATGGCCTGTCAAAATTAACCAAACTGTAACATTGGTAAACAACAAAATATTATATATAATACTGCGCATGCGCAGTCACTTATTGAAAGCAAAGTAAGGAAAATGGCTTCATCACCTAAACCTGAATCAGATAAACCTGAGAAAATCTGCAAATTTCCAGGTGTTGTGGAGGGTCTTAGAGGTTTAGTTCCTCAGCTGGAAAAGCAGGCAACAACACTGCATGCAGATATTGGGGGCAGACCAGAGAGATATGTAGGTGATATTCTGCGAAGTGGTGCCGTACGTTTTGCAGCTGGGAATGCAACATTTGCGGCCTTTCTAGGCCAAGTAGCCGGTCTTGACGTGGGGCCGGGGGGAGCTGTGGCGATTCAAACAGCGGTTGCCGTTCACACAGCCGTATTACAAGTAGCATCAACCTATAATGGTTCCAGTCCAGCGGCAACTTACCGAATGCAAGCAACGGCAAATTTTTTAACTGCCAGCCTTCTTGCAGGGAATGCAGCAAAAGACATTGCATCTGGTGATCCTCACAGCGCCTCTATGATGGCTCTACCCATAGCCACTTTTTCAGCCTGGGGAAAAGGGCATTGGGATCTTGCGAACTTTCTTGACCGGCTAACGGAACTGAAAGCACAAGATAAACCAGCCGATGAGATAAAGAAGGATTTAGACAATGATCCTTTATTGAAAAAATTCGAGAGAAAATACATAAGGGCGTACGGTGCAGCAGATCTTGTCGCGCCATGGAAAAGCATGCCTATTCAGGAGGTCGCAAATACATTCGGCACCCTTTTTACCAATCCGACTTTTTTAGCGCATGCACAGGTAAGCAGTCTTGTTACCATGCCGTTTTTTCTCGCTGGTGTAAGCAAAGACCGCTTGGCTGAGAAACTTCCGTGTTTGAAAAAATTAAGAGGATTCAATAATACCAAACCGGAAGCGCTGTATGCAGGGGGCTACTCTGCCGGTGCAATATTATCGCTTTTACATGGTGACTATCTTTTTTCGGGCACGCAAGCGCTTTGGGCGTTAGGTTATGATTCCATTGCAAATAAAGACAAGGCTCCTGATCCGATCAGCGCAGATGATTACAAAAAAATAAAAGCATTCATGGAAGACCCAAAAGCTATTTTTGAAGTGTTCGCGGAATCTATGAATGACTTAAAGCATGATGACGCAGTGAAAGCGTGGGATGCTGTTTCTGAACAAATGCTGCAATTGTATCGCCTGATGCCCAAAAAAGCCGTCGATAAAAAAGCCGAGGCTTTCGCCATGCTCGAACTTCTTGCCGAGGAAGCGCCAAAAGGGGCTAACGTAGCGCTTAAAGCGATAACGGATTTAGCGAAGCAAGGCGATTCTGTGGCGCTCGGAAAAATGGAACGTATGAGTGCAATGATCGAGGCAGATCCAGATGCAGTAGGGCCAAATCCAAGGAGGCCGCATATTAACAGGGCGAGGGAAATAGTGTATAAAAGAAGTGGCCGCAACCCTGATGGAAGTGATCGTACCCCCGATACAGATGGTGTCACCCCCACTGTTTAAAGCGATTTTTGAACTGCTACAGACATTAGGTTAGATCGTATTTAACTGAGCCCCCGCTCTTTTGTCATACCCTTTTCGATGGTGGATTTCAGGAGCTCCTCGCGTGACATAATGCCAAGGATGGCATCGAGTCTGGCGAACAGGCCTTTCTCGCCGAAATTTATTTTCTCGATCTGCTCCACGGCCTCCTTACGCTCTAAGGCATTGGGTGATTCATGATCTTCAAACTCTCGCTCGAATGCGGCCAGATCTTTTTTGGCTTGCCCGGCAACGGTTCGTATCTCCACCAGCTGTTGCTTCAAGACCTTCGATGGCAGCTTCTTGCCTTTGCTGATGGCTTCCGCTGCCAGCAACCATGCCTCATCACAACGGTCGATTATCTCGATTATTTTCCGGCTGAACTCCCTAAAATTCTTAGACTTTGGTCTTTCCTGCGGTTCAGCAAGCATCGCAAGGCCACCGCCTTCTTCTTCCTCATGTACTGGGATGTTTGCCATGGTGTGGGTCGTGATGACTTCCGCCAACCATTCTTTCATATGCAGTATATTGCGCTCAATATCGTCAGGTTTCGGCAACCCAGTCTTGAGCTTATGCTGTTTGCGAATGATCTTGCTATCTTGGTTTTCCTGGAGTGTTCGTCTGAATATATCGAGTTTTCCCCTCAGCTCAATCATCGGAAATTCACTGCAATCTTCACGGCCTTCAACAAACGCCTTCTTGTTTCGCGGCGTGCTGGTATACATAAAGGCATATCCATCCATAGCCCTCTCTATCAGTTTAGAACTTAAATAGGGACTTTCGCGACCGTGCAATTTAATACGGGCATAGCGTTCCGCATCGGCCTTGAGTTCTTTTACGTCGTCATGCAGCTCGCTCTGGTGGCAATCAATTGCATCAAGCGCATTCTCCGCCGCGCCGTTTGGTGCATCAAACTTAAAGATATCGCGGTCGGCCACCCTGCCATTGATGAAGTCTGTGGTAATTTCATAGGTGCCTTCTTTGAGTGTCGCGCGCTGTTCAATGGCGACCTCGGTATTAATTGTTTTGTCGGCAGGAAATTTTGTGCTGATTTTTTTGCCGGAGGGCCAACTTTTATGGATCGTTTTGGCGATGGGCCAAATTTTGCTGCGCATTTCCGTATCGGCTTCAGGTGGTTCTTGCATAGGGGTTTTTTTCCCAATCCCTTTTACCAACCCCTTTTCGATGGTGGATTTCAGGAGATCCTCGTCCGACAGCATGCCTAATACTTTATCAATGATAGCGTAAAGTCCTTCCGAACCATTATTGGCGTGTTCGATTTTCTCCAGGGCCAGCCTAAGCTCATACCCGTTAAATGAATTAGGAATCTCCTCCTCAAACCCAGCAAAATCTTTCTTGGCGGCCTGCACAAGTTTTTTTATATCCTCCGCATGGGCTTTGATAACTTCCGAAGGCAGTGGCTCACCTTTACTGATGGCTTCCGCCGCCACTAACCACGCCTCATTACCATGGTCGATGGCATGATAGAGTTTGTCGGTGAAATCTTTGAATTTTCCTTGCTGCAGGGAGCGCTCTTCTGGATCAGGAAGTGTCGCAAGATTCCCCGCCCCCTCTTTTTCTTCACGTCCTGCACCATTGGCATCGCCATGGATTACAACGGTGTAATCCACGGAGTCCTGCAAACCCAACATGGCGTGCTCATAAGCATCCAGTTTAGGCGACATGGTCTTGAGTTTATGCTTCATGGCAATGGGCCTATCCAGCGCATTATACTCGAGCACCTTTCGGAACAGCTCCATTTTTTCCCGGGTCGACAACATTGGGTAGATGCTGCTGTCCTCGTGCCCTTCGATATAGTCTTCCGTATTGTGCGGGAGTCGCTTATACAGTTCGGCATAGTCCTTAAAGGACTGCTCGATGATCTTCCCGCTTAAAAAATGACTTTCGCGACCGCGCAGTTTAATACGGGCATAGCGTTCAGCATCTGCCTTGAATTCCAATATATCATCACGCAACTCCAGCCGGTGATGATTAATCACCTCCATCGCAATCTCAGCAGTACCATTAGGCGCATCAAAGGCTAAGACAGCACTGTTGCGCGCTCTACCGTTGATGAAGTCCGTTTGAATTTTAAAAGCGCCTTCCTTAAGCGTCACCTGCTGGTCAACGGCCACTTCACCGGACATGGTTTCAGCAATGCGCCATTTTTCGCGCCCTATTAGGGTGGGTGATTCAGGCGATTTTTTCATATTAAATTATGAATGAGACAACATAGGTGGTTTTTGGCCAGCGTAAGATATAGTAAATTTATTAACATGAAATAACAGAATTGGTCTTCAGACGGTGCGTTGCTTACCTGTTGGCTTTTTCGGTGGAGCCACGCGCGGGGTGGAACCGGGTGCCGCCTCAAGCCCTGCCATGCGTTCCATGTGTTCGCCCTGCACACTCGCCACTTGTTCGGCCTGCTCATTGTTGGTATCTCTTGGCTTTGGATTATTCGGGCCAAATATTGCTTTTAGTCTTTTATCGGTATTGTCATGAATTGTGTCCGCCAACAACACAATCGCTTCTTTTCCCTTGGTATCTATGTCGTTCACTAAATCGCCCGGACCGTAGGTCGTAGGTGCGCTCAGGATTCTTGCCATGACGTGGTGCGCACCCAGCTTAGGAGCGCCGAGAAATGCGCCCGTATGATGAAATAAATCCATATCTTCCGGACTGCGTTCACGAGGGTCTAGGAATCCATCGCGTCGGATTACGTCTATCCCTCCCTTAAAATCATTCCAGTCCTCTCTGGCAAGTGCCCCATTGGGCGCGAGGTCTTGTTTCAATTTCTCTTCAGCCCGCGCTACCGCAGCCGCTTCATGCACCTGTTCTTCCCAATCACGAATTTTTATTTCGTACTCCGGGTCGTTCATATCAGGAGGTGAAGTAAGGTTAAATATACTCATAGCCCAGCCTAATCATAATTTTCATATTTACCCTATCATACCACAGCTTACCCACAATATATGTGAAGTTTTTGTGACTATACGGCGAGAAAAGACACCTTTTTAATTGCACCAACTATTTGTTTTATAACAATTCATCAGACGGGGTACTTGTCACCAAAACTTAACATTTTTATGACCTCTCAATGCTATAGTGGCTATATGGAAAAAACAGTGCCAGAGAAACCACAAAGAAATGATAATCGGGGCATAGTCGTTGTCGACTCCAATATGCTGGAGGATATGTCGTCCACGTTTCCTGAAAACCTGCACGCTACGCCGGGCTCTCCCATCGCCACCCTGGCAAACCACACCAGTAGCTACCTTGATGTCCTACCGATACTCGCGCACCAGGGTTACCACATCATTATTCCTGAAACTGTCATGGTGGAAGCCGCCCAGATGATCAGGCCCGAATTCATCCAGCTGTCCCAGAACGCACCAATCAAACGCTACCGTGATATATATCCCTTTAGTGGCAGGTATAATTACCCGGGGGAAGCCAGGGTGAGGCCATTCCTGCGCGACGTCATGGACGGAAAGCACCCCAATATGGAGGTCGTAGCGGCCAATACGGAGGGAACGCAAAACTACCAGCAGTTTATTGGTGGTCTGGTGGAGGCCTTTAAAATAGATTTAAAACTCGATAAATTTGATAGCGATGACAAGATCGCAGCCGCTATCGCGACTACGCTGGATCAGTTCAAACCTAACCTCAACAAGGGCAAGTATCCCTTTGAAAAATCCGCACGGGGTATCGCCGAAGCACTGGTTGAGCAAGCGGAGAAAGCGAAAAAACCCCCTGAGCAGCGAACACAGGCCCCCGTGGAAAAGTTCAACATGGAAGCCTACAAAAGAGCCATAGAGGCAAACGGTACCTCCGGTTCAGGAGCAGGTCCACCCTCCGGTGGACGCGGATAAAGGCATGCAATGAGTTCTGATGTTGCGGCAAATTTGAGCATGGAAAAACCGAAAGCGTATAGCCCTCCGGACTGCGGTACGATTCTGGTCGATTCCAATATGCTCAAAGAGATGTCGACGGAGCTGCCCGCCGACCATGCCCCCATACGTGACTCACCCATCGCCACCTTACCGCACCGCACCAATACCTACCTCGATGTGCTGCCCATCCTTGCACAGCAGGGCTTTCGTATTTTGATTCCTGAGACCGTCATGCTGGAATCAGCGGATATGCTTATGCGCCAAGATTTACGCAAGATCTTTCCCGACGAGCCTTTCCGCTACTCCACCGAAGAGACGGTGAGAACATTTTTCGACAACGTCCTCGCGGGCAATTACCCGAATGTGGAAGTCGTCGCCGCCGACACACAAAATCTATTGGATTACCACACGCAAAAACCGCTCAACTTCAAGGTTTACATTGATGAGTTGGCAAAGGCCGCTGGCCAGACACAGCACATGCAGATGGCATCGAGAATGCTTTTGCAAGACCACCTCACTGACACTCACACCAGTATAAGAGCTAAAGATCTCACTTATTACTTAACGGACGATATCCTTAGCAAAAATGCTGTCCAAGGGGTGAAAAACCGGCTGAAAGACATGAAACACGACATGGGCGAAAATCACTGTTTTGAGGTGATCCGCAATGAGATTTGGCAACAACGTGTGACCGGGCAACGCCGCCCGATCTTCTTCCTCTCTGCCGATAAGAAAGCGCGCGAAGCCCTGCGCGAATACGTTGGCCAGAATTATTATGTGCATTACGACCCACCCGTGAGCGTACTCACCAACGGCGGCATGCTCCTTGGGCTTGAAGCAGATAAGTTTGCAGTTGATCATCAGAATACCAATGCCTTCAACCAGATGGGCCTGCCCGGCACCGTAGATGAGCATTGGCAGCATATCTATGACATCCAATCCAAGACCAATACAAAAATTCCCAACACGCCATCACAGGATAATGGCTACGAGGATTCGCCCCTCAATAAATATAACACTGGCAAGCTTCCCTTTAAGGAAGCGGTGCGGGGTCGCGCCTTTATTGCCCAGCACAAGGAGGTACACGCGCTTGTGCGGGAATTCACTGAGGGGTATAGCCATAAATTTCAATCCCTCTATCTTGAGCTGATACAGCCTTTCCTGACGCAGGAAAATCCGCAGAGAATGCCATCCAATGTCGAAGCAGAGGTGCACTGGCAGGCAGGGCAGATCATGCAAAAACATGCGCCGGACCTGCTTAACAAGGATAAGCGCCACCTCGACCTTGCCATTGACCTGAATGACCCTGAACGCGCGCGCCATGATGCGGTCATCATCGCCGCCTGCATGCGCTCAGAAAAGCTTACAAACTATATTAAAGAACAGGAGGAGAAGCGCATTCAGGCACTGGTACCCGAACTGGTAAAACTCATCCTGAACATAGATGCCACATCCGCCCTGCCCCCGAGAGTGGCAAACGAAGTGCGGGGAATAACGATGCAACTGCTTAGCCGTCACCTCCCGGAAACACCGTCCGACGAGCGAGCACTCGAGGAAAAAGCACGTCAGGTTGACCTGACAGTAGACCGTGCCGATGCAGAGCGAGCACCACATGACGATGCAGTCATAGAAGCCTGCAAACAATCGCCACTCCTGCACAAGATGCTAACTTCATATTATCCCAGCCGTCACCACGCGCTGTTCATGGAAGTTGTAACGCCATACCTGATGAAGACGCCGGATGCTGAAAAAATTCCACAGGAAATAGAATCAGAAATACGGAAGAACATCGACCGTCTTATGAAAGACTCGGATGTCGAAGTCCGCTATGAACCCGCGAAAGATACCCCCCCGAAAGATGGGCCAACGGAAGATGGGCCAACGGAAGACGGTGCAAGGTCTAAGCGCGTCGACCTTACCATTAACCCTGCAGATCCTGACCGTGCCGGTCATGATGCGCTGATCATCAAGGCCTGCAAACAATCCCCGCTCCTGCGCAAGAGGCTCAGGTCAAAGAACGCGGACAAGTACGAAGCATTATTTCTGGATCTTATAGAACCTTACCTTACGGCCGGAACTGAATTGCAGTTACGGCCCAATGTTGAAGACGAGGTCAGAAAAAATATTGTGCACATTCTGGAAAGGAGAAAAAACCTAAGTACAGCCACCACAACCCAGGAAACCTCAACAGCACCTGATCCGGCTGAGGTAACGACCGATACCAACGCTGCATTAAGAGAATTCCATTGTGAACTCATACTGGAAGCCTGCCGCAAGTCCAAGCGGATACAGAACGCACTTAAAAAAGAAGAACCCAGCGCTTCTGTCGCCACTGGCGAGCGAACCAAAACTGACGCTGGCAACGACGAACCGCCCAGTTGGACTGAGGATGACGATCCTGCACCCGTCCGCAAACAACCTGTCAGTGCCCGCAATAAACCGCCGGAAACCAAAACAGCAAAGCCAGCCGAAGAAACGCCGGAAGATCCACACAAAGCTCACGTGGGGAATCTCGACAACCAGCTTGCGCAGTTCGCTTTTGTACGCACCCTGCAATCGATTGAACGTCAGAACGTAATCAAAGAAATCCGTGGCGCTGACGATTTAACCCGCATTCAGGCCTTCAAAAAAGGGGTGATATTTTACACCACGGGTAATGCAGATGAAAAATCCCAGCCGTACCTGTTCCTTCCACGCTCAATTATCAAAGACCTTGGCCTGGACAATAAGACATTTCGCCCAACTATTCGTGATGTATTACAGGTTGCCTTAGGGTTAAAAGATGAACAGCTGAAGCTGTTCGAAATCAGAGTCAATGACCGTTACATCAGGGTCAAGCTGCCCACCATCAGGACTGACTACGACCAGGAATCGGGTGATCCGGAATTGATCCCACTCAAGGAAATCCATTCAGAAATACAAACCGCTAAAGAATTGGCAGAAGCCCTGCACGCAGCACTGCGTATCCCCATCAGGAACACCGAGGAGACCGCCATAAATGAGGGGCAGGTCACATTCAAACGGCCTGCAAGAAGATCGGAACCTAATCCTCTGGAAGTACTGACCTATGCGATGTCCCTGCCCGACGATCAACGCAATCAACTGCTACAGAAGAGCAAGGCATCATCGGTTACCCAGCAGGAAGCCATTGTACCTGGCGAAGAAGAAAAGGCACAGAAAGCATTAGCAGAAGCCCTGCGCTCAGCACTGCAGATCCCTATCAAAACAACAGTTAAGAATCCGGCCACCCCAACGGCAGGGGCCGCGAAGCCGCGCATTCCGAGTTCTCTGGAGGTGCTGACCTATGCGATGTCCCTGCCCGACGACCAACGCAATCAAGTGCTACAGGAGAGCAAGGCATTCGTTTCACCTGATGAAGAAGCGCAGTCAGGGAAAGCATTGGCAGAAGCCCTGCGCTCAGCACTGCAGATCCCTAGCCAAATAACGGAGGCTGCGAAGCCACCCGTTCCCAACCTTCTGAATAGCATTGCCCGTAGCAGCGCCCAGCTGGAGGACCAATGGAACAAACTGCCAGAGGACCAAAGGAAGGAGCAAGAGGCGCAAAGGAAGGTGCAAGAGGCAAAAAGCAAGGAGCTAGAGGGACATTGGAAGAAACTGCCAGAGGACCAAAGGAAGGCGCAAGAAAACAAAAGGAAGGAATTGCTGGAGACCCAAAGGAAGGAACTGCTGGAAGCCCAAACGAAGGAGCTAGAAGCCCAAAGGCAGGAACTGTTAGCGGATAGCCCTGTATTAAAGGTCCTTAAGCACGGCACTATCTATTTTTCACCTGACGTAGAAGAGCCGACACCCACACATACCAAAACCAAATCACGCTCTGTGCCTGAGGCTAAAATAGAACCGTTCCTGTATTTTCGTCAGGACCAGTTTGAAAAGGCCCTGCCCTCACATATAACGGGCAAAACGAAAGAGTTCTCGAGCGAAGTCGTGCGCGATATCTTCCAGTTCTATTTGGGACTTACGGAGGCTCAGGCTGCCTCCATTACCGTCAAAGCATGCCCCGAGAAAAACCTGCTTAAAGTCAAGATTCCCGCCATCACCTATACGCATGGTGAAAGCACCGGCGAGCCAGTGCTAACGGGGGATGATTCGGTAAAGCCTGAGACACTCACCGCAGAAGAGGTCGCCGAAATACTGAGCAAGCGGCACATGTTGGATGTGCCCATTGAAAATGGGCCTCTGAATCCCATACCCGAACAGAAAGTGGTGTTGAAATCAAACCCAAAACCTTTACCACCACCGGAAAGCTTTCACAAACTTGACTTAGGCAAGAAACCCTTTGCTGATGAATTTGCAGAATACTGCGCGCTACCACCCGCTGAACGTACAAATTTTCTCCGCGAAAGCCCTGCATTGCACGCGTTACACAGGGCCAATATTTACTACATAAACAACAAAGATCAACCGGAACCAACCCTGTATTTTCCACAAGACATCAGAACATATCTGGGCCTCGACGATCGTGGCGTAGAAGACATGTTACGGGATGTACTCCAGTCTACGCTGGGACTCCGGAATGATGATCGCCTCGACATCAAACTCGAAAAAGGCACCGGCCCAACCAAACTCCTCTACAAAGTTAGACTTCCTAGCGTTACCTATGTCTATGATCGTGTGACCCGTGACCCAGAGGTAGGGACTA
>Ga0207022_10146_pt1 | contig 19306 bp, 15 predicted proteins | sample Alteio_BWMinCont_46_FD_153307 | JGI IMG/M metagenome (GOLD analysis project Ga0207022, IMG submission 153307) | Enriched cells from forest soil in Barre Woods Harvard Forest LTER site, Petersham, Massachusetts, United States -... | ecosystem: Environmental > Terrestrial > Soil > Temperate forest >... | reverse complement strand
TGCGTCTCCTTGTCTGGCAGTTCACCAAGCCGGTGATCGTGGCGAACATCATTGCCTGGCCGCTTGGGTACTACGCCATGAGCCGATGGCTGGCCGGATTCGCCCATCATGTCACGCTTGAAATCTGGCTGTTCGTTGCCGCGACGGCACTCGCCATCTTCATCGCGGTGATCACGGTCTGGAGCCATGCCAGCCTCATCGCCCGCGCCAAGCCGGTTGCGGCGCTTCGGTACGAGTAGGGGAGGCACACACCATGTTCCGCAATTACCTCATCACGGCGCTTAGGAACATAGCCCGTAATCCGCTCCACGCGGCGATCAATATCATCGGTCTCGCGGTGGGGTTCGCGGCGGCGCTGCTGCTCAGCTTGTTTGTGCATGACGAATTTTCCTTCGATACCACGATCCCCGGCTATCAGCACATCTTCATGGTCCGGGAGATCGTGGCGGTGAAGGGTGCCAAGCCGCTGAACATCGACGACACGCCGCCGGAAATCGCCGCGTGGGTGCGTACCGGTGTGCCGGCCGTCGAGGCGATCACGCGGCTTGCCCACGATAACACCAGCCTGCGCGTCGGCGAAACCGAGGCGACCGAGAATATCGTATGGGCGGATCCCAATTTCCTGAATGTGATCAGGCTCCCGGTCATCGCCGGTGATCCGGCCACCGCGCTGGCGCGGCCCGACAGCGTGGTCCTGACGCGCAAGATGGCGCGCAAATACTTCAGGACCGATGCGCCGATCGGAAAAACCATCGAATTCGGGCGGCAGCACGTCATGACCGTAACGGCTGTGCTGCAGGACCTGCCCTCCAATACGAGCTTGAAAGTCGAAATTCTGGCGTCCGGCGTGTCCGCCGCCTCGTATCTCACCCGCCTGGACAACGCGCCTTCGGCTCTGGAGTCCGGTTCGAACGAGGCCGATGTGCTGACATTCCTCCGCGCGCGGCCGGACGCAACGGCGGCCACGTTGGAACGTGGCATTCAGGCCGTGGTCGACGCGCATTTTCGCGCGAACCCGACCATGAAACTGGCGTTCCCGGTCCTGCGCCTCGATGACGTGCACTTCAAGGCCGCGCGCGACAGCCTTGGCACGGGCGACCGGCAGACGACAGTTGCGGTGCTGATCACGGCGATTCTGATCCTGGTTGTGGCGTGCATCAACTTCGTCAACCTGACCACCGCGCGCGCCTCACGCCGGGCTGTGGAAGTGGGGGTACGGAAAGTAACCGGCGCTGTGCGTTGCCAGTTGATGGCGCAGTTCATCGGCGAGTCTTGCCTTTTCGTGGGGCTTGCACTGGCGCTGGGCGTGGCACTTGCGGTGACGCTCCTCCCCGCGCTCAACGGCTTTCTCGACCGAAGCCTGACCATCGCATGGACGAACTGGCGTTTGATCGCCGTCGTGGCGGCAACGGCGCCGGTCGTGGCGGTGCTGGCCGGCGCCTATCCGGCGTTCGTGCTCTCCGCGTTCAAGCCGGCCGCCGTGCTGAAGATCGACCTTCTGCGTCAAGGCGGGCGCGCTATTTTGCGGCATCTGCTCGTGGTCATGCAGTTCGCGGTGCTGATCGGGCTCACGCTTGCCTCCATCATCCTCGTGCGTCAGACCGACTTCGCCACCAACGAGGGGCTGCGCTTTGACAAGGACCAGGTCCTGGTGGTGGAGACCAACTGCCAGTCCGCCTTTAAGGATGCGGTGAAGTCCATCCCGGGCGTTCGCGATGCGGCGTGTTCGTCGGCAATCCCATCGCAGCCGACCGGCAACCAGAACAGCGTGGCCCGCCCCGACGGCACCAATGTGCTGTTGTGGTACTCGTCTATCGACTTCGGCTACTTCGAGATTTATGGCATCGCGCCCGTGGCCGGCCGCCTGTTCTCCCGCGACTTCGGCGGCGATGCCCTGACGCTTGGCGAGGAAACAAAGCTGCGCGGACCGTATACCTTTGTGCGCGCCGCTGATGAAGCCATCGTCCTTAACGAGACGGCCGTACGCAAGTTCGGCTTCGCCTCGCCGGCCGCCGCGATCGGCTTCAGGCCATAAAATTCGAAGAAACCGAAGCCGACCATGTGGTGGGCCATGGCGATGTAGGTGCCGTCCTTCGCTCTGGTCGGGCCGAGGTTTTCGGTCATTCCCAAGGCAGCCCTGTCGCTGCATGCAATGCCACGCACACCTGGGATAGCGGCAAGTCCGTCCTTGAGAGCGCCGTTGCATGGCGCTCCCATGACGAGCATCACCTGATCGGTATCAAGGCGCTCGGCCTCGGTGAGGGCGAAGCGTGTCTGACGGTAGACGACACCAGTCGCTATCAAAAGGCCGATGAGCAAGGCGAACTGCAGCACCACAAGCCCCTGACGGATGAGCGACGACGCACCCGGCTGGCCGACGATGGCCCCCTTCAGGACCGAAGCCGGCCGGAAGGAGGCGAGCACAAAGGCAGGATAAGCGCCCGCAAGAAGACCGACGATAAGGCCAAAGGCGACGACGAATCCCGCCGAGCGAATGTCGCTCAAAAGTCCGAGCTCGATCGTCCGATCGAGAAACGTATTGAGGCTGGGCAGCAAGATCACCGCAAGGATCATCGCGAGCGTCATGCCGACGATCACGTATAGCAAGGCCTCGCCGATAAACTGAACAACCAGATGGGGTCGCGCGGCTCCGGCGGTTTTCCGCACGCCGACCTCGATGGCGCGCCGCGCCGCCCGTGCGGTCATGAGGTTGACGAAATTGACACCAGCCGCAAAAACGATCAGCAGGCCGATCGCGGCCGTGGCATAGATGGTGTTGATGTTGCCGCGCGGCTTCTGGACGCCAAGCACTCCTGGGGTGAGGTGCAGCGACGCGATCGGGCGCAGGATCAGCTTGACATAAAGGTCGTTGCCCGGATCGACGAATCTAGATTTATGACGCTTCATGAAATCGGCCAAGTCATTCTGCACCTGATCGACCGCAATGCCGCTCGCGAATTTCAGGTAGGTGTACGAACTTAACCCGTAGGATTCTTGACTCGGCGGCCGGGCTTCGCCGCGCGCGATGGACGAATTGGCGTTCCGCGCGGACGCGATGACGTCAAGATCGAGGTGCGTATTGGACGGCAAGTCAGCGATGACCGCCGTGACGCGGAATACGTCGCTCATGAAATCCTCCTGGTCGCCTATCCCCGTCACTTTGGCGGGACCGTTGCCGAATTCCAGCGTTTGGCCGATGGGATTGTCGTTGCCGAAATATTTCCACGCGATCTTTTGCGTGAGAACGATGTCGTTCGGCTCGCTGAGTGCGTCGGCGAGGCTGCCGGCAACGACCTTGAACTTGAAGACGTCGAATATATTCGGGTCGGCCCAGGTGACTGCCTCGGCATTCTCCATATTGCCGCGTTTGACACTCAAGCTCATCGGGTCTCCCAAGCGCGCAATGCTCTGTGTCGCTGGAAAGTCGTTTCTCAGAAGTGGCGCCAATTCCGCAGGCGTTAAATCCGGGAATTCCTTGGCACGGCCGGGAAGGCTCACCTCACTGCCCAGCAGATAAATGTGCTGATAGTCGGGAAAGACTCGGTCGTAGGAAAATTCATCCCGAACAAACAGCGCGATCAGCAGCGCCGCCGCGAAGCTCACCGCCAGTCCGACAATATTGATCGCGGCATAGAGCTTGTTGCGGACGAGGTTTCGCAGCGCGGTGATCGCATAGTTACGGAGCATGGCTCACGCCTCCAGTGCGTGGGCCATGGCGGCTTGTCCGGCGGCGCCTTCCGTCATCCGCCCGTCGAGCATGTGCACGACCCGGTCGGCGCGGGCGCCGTAGATTTCGGAGTGGGTCACCATGACCAGCGTCGTGCCGCTAGCGGTCACGGCGCCCAGCATATCCATGACCGCATCGCCGTTGGCGGTGTCGAGATTGCCGGTGGGCTCGTCGGCGAGGATGAGCTTCGGCTCGGACACCAATGCGCGCGCCACGGCCACGCGCTGCTGTTGGCCGCCGGAAAGCTGCTGGGGCATGTGGCGGGCGCGGTGGGCGAGCCCCACCTTCTCCAAAGCGGTCGCCACGCGTTTGCGCCGTTCGTGGAGCGGGACATGGCGGTAGATCAGCGCCACCTCGACGTTCTCTGCGACATTGAGGTCGTCGATGAGATTGAAGCTCTGGAAGACGAAACCAACGCCGGCGCGGCGGCGCAAGGTCAGCTGCTCTTCGGAACAGCGGGCGATGTCCTCGCCGAAGAACCAGTAGGCGCCCGACGTGGGGCTGTCGATCAGGCCGAGAATATTGAGGAGCGTCGACTTGCCGCAGCCGGAGGGCCCCATGATGGCCAGGAACTCACCGGCGTTGACGCTGAGCGAGACATCGTCGAGCGCCAGGGTCTCGACTTCGGTCGTGCGATAGGACTTCGAAAGGCATTCCAGCTTTAACATTACCCATCCCCCGATCTCATAGAACGTGCCGCCGCTTGTTATATATCCCCCTCACCGCCTCGCTCCGCTCGGCACCCTCTCCCCTGTGGGGAGAGGGTTGGGGTGAGGGGGCATGACCCAGCCATTTGTAACAGCACGCCCTAACGTGATTTCAAATTCCGCCTGATCCTGCCCATGAGCGCGTCGAGCTGTTTGGGTTTAATCACCGCGATGTCGACCAGGCCCAACAGCACGCGCTCCAGCGAGCCGTCGCAAAAGCTGTCGACGATGCGTTTCACGGCCTTAGCCGCGGCGCGTTCGCGCGATTCCACGGCGGTGTAGATGAAGGTGCCGCTTTCGACCCGGTGTGCGACGTAGCCCTTTTCCTCCAGACGCCGCAGCACCGTGCGAATCGTCGCATCCTTCAACTCACGTTGCAGGGCTTTGCGCACGGCGGACGCGGTCATGGCGCCGTGCGCCCATAAAAGCGTGAGGAGTTCGTGCTCAAGATCGCCGAGACGCGGAAGTTTCGTCGCCATGTCACCACCTGTTACAACTCGTAACCTACCACCGCCTGTCACATGTTACAAGATATAACAGATTGGCGTGCCGAAGATCATGGAGCACTCACCCCATGCGCAGGGAGCACGCAAAACACGAGCCGGATTATTTATGCGCCACGCGCGGCGGCTCCACTTTCACTGGCGACCAATCCCAGCGAAACACGATCCAAAGTCGGAAAAACCGCCCGCGGTGTGGCTTCGCCGCGGCGTTTAACCAGAATTTCCTGGAGCACCTGCCGGTAATCCGTCGTTACGGCGAGATCGCCGGCATGAAGATCGGCGGCCTTTAATCCCGGCCATCGGCCGTAGATGCGGCCGCCGTTGATATGTTCCCCCAGGGCGAACATGAACGACGCGGAGCCATGATCCAGGCCGCCGTTGGCGTTCTCTTTCACACGACGGCCGAATTCGGTCATGGTCACGAGCGTAAGCCGGTCGCGATAATCCGCCATGTCGTTCCAAAACGCATTGATCGCCAGCGACAGCTCCCGCGCCTGAGGGCCGAAGGCCTCATTCAGATTGACGTGGTGGTCCCAGCCGCCGTAGTCGACGGTCGCAACCTCGAGTCCCAGGTCCAGTTTGATGGTCGTGGCGAGGGACTTCAGCGCCGCCGACAGCGGGCCGGTTGTATAGCTTAGCGCCGCGCCGCCTTTGTCGGGCATCGCCGCAAGCCGTGCCTGCACCATCTCGATGGTGTTGATGGTTTCCGCCGCCGAGATCGTAAGCGGTTCGGCGCCCGTGTTCATGCTTTTGATGATATGCCGATTGGCATCTCCACCAACAACGTTGAAGAGCTTGATGTCGGGTACCGCCATGGCGCCGCCGTAACCCTGCAAGGAAACATCGACGCTGGGGACGCAGCTCACCGCGCCCAGGCCGGGAAGTACGAGATTGCTGGCCATAAGATGACGCGCAAGCCATCCGCCCTGAAGCGGCGCTTCGCCGTCGGCGAGTCCGCGATCCATCTTGTCCTGACTGATGAAGTGGCTGCGGCTTTCGGTCATCTGTCCGCAGCCGTGAATTACCGCGAGATGCCCGGAGTCATACAGGCTCTTGAGTTCGGGAATGCTTGGGTGCAGGAAAAACGGCACGCTGTCCAGCGTGCCAATAGGCAAGCCTCTATTCGCGCCCGAGGCGGCAACGGCAATGGTCGGGCGGTTGGCGTGATAGTCCGCGTCGTCCGCCGGCGACACCATGGTCAGTCCATCAGCGCCGAAGCGCAGAAACAGCACCACGAGAATATCGCGCGGCGGCCGGTTGCCGATCTTGCGATGCCCGGGCGTGAAGATGCCGCGCACGCCCGGGCTGAGCGTCGCCGTGACCGCACCCGCCGTGGCAAGAGCTCCCGCCGAAACCGCCGTGAGAAGCAGACGCCGTGAGATTTTCATGACGTGGTCCTTAACGCATGGCGAATTCGGGCGAGGCCCCGATCAGGGACACCAGGCGGCGCAGGGCAATCTCGATGTCGGTGATCCCACCCGCCTTGAATGCGTCCAACGCCCCGCCGGGTGCGGCCACATCGCCGATCAACGCCCTCATGCCTTCGGAACGCAAGGGGGCACCGACCATACGATCGACCCAATAGCCTACCAGGTCTTCGGCGCCCGCGGTCGCGCGCGCGGGTGTCTCGGCGGCGAGGCCGGTGTGGATCGCGGGCTGAAACGGCAGCAACAGCAGCATGTTCCAGATGAAAAAATTCACCGGCGTCGAGATCCACTGCGCATCCGTATCCGGCCGCCCCTCGGGTGTCGGCCACACATAGATGCCGTCGCCCAGAGGTGCCGCGGCGGAATAGGCCGTCTCGAAGGCGCTAACCTCCATGTTGGTGGTGCGAAAGAACGCAATGATGCGTTCGTAAGGACGGCGCACTTTCGACGGCGGAAGTCCAATTTCGTCGCCGCCGACAAGAATGGCCTCGACCACGCGCCTGATCTGATCGGGCCGCGTCCGATTGTTCAGCCACGCGGTCTTGGCGCGGTCGAGCGCGGCGGGCGGCGGCGTGTCGCCGAAGATCCGCCGGCACAGCTTGGCGCAAACGAATGTGGCGGTGGCAGGATGGTCGGCAGCCATGTCCAATGCGCGCTGGCCTTGCTGTTGTCCGCGCAGAGTCGCGAGATCAACGCCCATGAACTCTCCCGCCTGGCCGCTGTGTTGGACAGGGTTGAATAGGAATCGTCCCGTGAACGGCAGCGGTCCGGCCTGTCCATCCTGGCCTTGCTCCACGGTCCATCCCGACAGAGCATGCGAAAGCGAGATAATGTCCTGGTCCGTGAATCCGATGCTCAGACCTTTGGGCGCCGCCGGGGCGGAAATGCCCAGGTAGGCCGAGCGGCCCAGGGTATGCAGCTCTAGAATCTCCCGGGCATAGTTCTCGTTGGGATGGGCCGCAGTGCTGGCGGCGTTGTTGAGATAGCGCAGCATCGCTGGGCTGGCGGCAACGGACCCCAGCAGGTCGCGGAAATTTCCCAGCGCGCGGGGGCGGATCACGTTCTGGTCGAAATCAGGCAGCGCGGCGGCGGCGAAAGTGTCGGCTTGCTGGCCGATGTTGAAATGATTGTTCCAGAAATCCACCATGAATTCGCGGAGCTGGAAGATGGAATGCGTGTTACGGATCCATGTGGCGGCTTTGAGTTCCTGCCTGATGCGTACCAACTCATTGGCGGCCACCGAATACTGAACGTTGCGGGTCATCTCCCACAAGGTTGGTACGTCGGCGGTGAGATAACGCAAGGGACGGACCTGATCCAGCTCCGGCCAGCCTGGCATGTCATCCGTCCGGGCCTGACCGACATATTTGATGCGCATGGTCTGCGCCTGAAGCCGCGCCGCCAGCGCCGGATCGTCGCCGGCGGGAGGACTGAGCTGCTCGTCGACCCACGCCGCCCAGCCGATCTGGCCGGCGCGCGCGACGTCCTCGCCGCGCGCGCCGAAGGTGACGCGGTTAAGGGCGCGACGTTCAAATCCAGGCGCGGACGGCGTCATCTTCCCTCTCCGGCACTCACCCGGTCAGAATTCACGGCGCGCGGAAAACGAAACAACATGGGCAGTATAGCGCGGCGGCAGCATACCCGATCCGAGAATCTGCGCGACCGGCGCAACTCCACCCGCATACGCCCAATCCGTTGTCAGGTGGCGTTCAAACGTATAGCCAAGTCGCAGCGTGGTTCCCGGCTGAACGGTATAGGCGGCCCGGAGATTGATATTGTCGGTGATCTCGTGGGCGTCCGGCAACGGACTGACGGCGGCAAGCGTGATGAACGGCGTCGACTCCACATCGATATGGGTCGCGCCGAACGAAAGATAGTAAGCAGTGTGCAGCGAGAGCTTGCCCGGAATGGCCTGCCAGTCCGCCTGCAAGCCGGCGCTGTGGACGCTGTCGCGGTTCTGGGCGCCCCATGCCTGAGCCGGATTGATAAGACTGAGGGTTGCCAGAAAATAGCCGCGCTGATTGGAGCGAATCTGATCGAAGCTGTAGAACGCCGACGCGGAGAGTCCACTCTTCACGACATAAGATACGTCCACATCGAACAGCAATGAGTCGGAACTCAAGAGGCCAAAAAGCGACTTGTTGTAGATGTCCTTGTCATAGCCTCCCGACACATCCACCGTCACGGCCTTCATGGGATCGAAGGTAACGCCGCCCTTGGCCTCGTGGCGCCTGCGGTCGGCAAGTTCGTATTTACGCAAGAGCGGAAATTCGATGGACCGGTCGTTGGGCGACGCATTCAGATAGGCCGCTGTGTGACTCTGATTCCACGGATAGTCGTCAGCATAGTTGGTGCCGGTACGCGCGGCATAGCTGTAGGATACCCAGCCCGAGCCAAAGGCGAACGCCGACAGCGCCTTGGCCTTGACCGTATGTTCGGTCGTTTCGGAGACCTCCTGGTACGTGCGGGATTGGAAATCGCCGGTATAGGACAAACTCAGCCGTGTGCGCGGCGTAACGCGATAAGCAATGTCGGCCTTCGCCTGCTCGAAGGTGAAGCTGTACGGCAAATTGATGCGGATATAAGGGCTGACCCCAGGCACAGCCGGATTGGGCTGATCCTGAACGTCGTTGGTGACGTAAGCAAAAGCCGCCTGCGGTGTGAGATTCTTGCGGCCATCGTAGGCGTAACTGGCGGACAGTTCCCAGTTCTTCCATTCCCGCGACGTAATGCCGAGATTGGCGATCGTCTTATGATCCAAACCGTCCAGCGACGCACGCGGCAGCGGCGTCGGCACATTCAGGTTCGGGTTGGCGGTATAGGGCAGGAACGGCGCGTTCTGGGTCTGGATCGTGAAAGCGACCCGGGCCGTAATGCGCGTCTTGGGCGTGGCCGCGTATCCGCCGGAGAGCAGGATCTGATGGGCATCGCTGTCCGGCGGCAGACTGTATTGACCGAAGGCAAACGGATAACCGGCAAGTCCACCGGCGGGCCAGGAGAACGCGATGGACTGGGAATAGGGATTCTGCACGGTCACGGACGTCAACGCGTCGCGGAAAACCGAGAACGTATAGGCGGCATTCCACTGCCATGTGTGATCGGCGTACCCGATTGAGGCCACAAACCGGTTGGAGTCATAGTCCACCGGCTGGGGGAAGAAGACGCCGACCGGAAAGTTCGATTCGTTACCGAAGGCGATGCTGTTGGGCCTGAGCCCGTCCCGGTGCCGGTAATCGAAATGGAAACGCACTTCATAGCCGTCGCGCGGGTTCAGAACATAGTCGCCGCCGACGCTCTGCCACGCGGTCTGGAGGTCCAGCGGCTTGAGATCGGGCCCCAGCCGCGCGAATCGTTGCGATGAGACGTTGCCGATCCAATCGGCGGGAAGCGTGAGCTGCGACGTACCGACGTCGTTGAACGGAGTCTGGGCGCTCTCCGTGAACCAGCGGGTGAACGCGTCGTAGTTCGCCGAGAATCTCCATTTGCCTTGCTCGCCGATGTCGGCCTGCACCGCACGAGTGTCAGGCCCATATAAATGCGCGTTGATGTTCCAGAACCAGGTATGGCCCGAATCCCAGGGCGACCGGCCGTTCACGGTGGCGTCGAACGTCGGAAACGGCCCCGCGCCCGTCACGCCGCCGTAACGGCCGAAGTAATAGGAATTGAGATTTTGATAGCCCGATCCGATCTCAACGGCGTTCGTAAGAATCTGCGGCGGGGCTTTCTGGACGGGTGCCGCGCCGATGTCGAAGTCATCCTGGGCAAACACCGGGAGAATGGTCAGGGAAAGCGGCAACGTCAGTGTGCCGAAAAGCAGAAGACTGTCTATGTGCCGGGCGAAATGTATGGCTGTCCGGCCTAGCTTAGAAAGCCCCTCCCCCCACCGGCCCGGCGCGTTCGCGCCGGCCGGAGGACTCTGGGTCTTGAGGGGAGGGGTTTGGGGTGGGAGTGTTTCTGGTTTAGTTTTTCTCGAAAATGCTTGCTCTGCTGAAAGACCCCCCACCCGGCTCGCTGTGCTCGCCGGGCAACGTATACGTTGCCCCCCCTCAAGGGGGAGGTGGAAGTTTTCCCTGAAATGCCTGGTACGCGACATGGGAAATGTCCTCTACCGTTCCAGACGCACGCCGGAGGGGTGGTTCGACCCGTGCACCTCCGTATGGCAGTTCAGGCAGGCGCGCAGGACCATTACGCGCGAGGGCGACGATCCGCCCGGCAGGCTGGCACCGCTGAAAGGCTGGCTGTTGTGGGCGGATTCGTCATGGCAGTTCTGACAGAGATAGGGAATCCGCTCCTTCAGCAGGGTCGGCTGAATCGAGCCATGGGGCGTATGGCAGATGGTGCAATCCTCCTGCACCGGCGCATGCTCCCATAAAAATGGACCGCGCTTCTCGTCGTGGCAGGCATAACAGGTGTCGTTGACCGTCACGCCTTTCAGCATGTGCGGCGTGGGCGAACCGTGCGGATTATGGCAGTCGGAGCAGGCCATCAGACCCTCGATGACCGGATGATGGGAGGGCTTGAGATTCGCGGCGCGCTGCTCCGCGTGGCATGAGAAGCAAACGGTCGCCTGCGTCGCCTTCGCACGCACCGCATCCTCAACGGCGTGAGACGTGTGACAACTGGTACAGGCAACGTCGGACGTTTCATGCTGGCTGCCCTGCCAATGCATGCGTATGCCGCCCTCGTGACATCCCAGGCAGACGTGGTTGCGCTCTGCCACGGGCGAAATGCGCGGGCCGCTGAAAACGATCGACGGCGGCGGACGCAGCTCGCCTTCGCGCGGCTTGGCCATATGGGCGTCGCTGGCACCGTGGCAGGACTGGCAGCCTTCCGCCGCAAATCCAGTGCGTGCGTCACCCTTCACCGCGTGCGCAGTGTGAAGGATGCTGGTGACGGCGGGGTCGTCATGGCAGTTGAGGCAAGCACTCACATCCTTGGCGTCGCCAAGGGTGCGGGTGGGAGAGTCGTCCGCCGCGCGTGCTGTGGCCAGCAGGCCGAATGTGAGCACCAAAACCGCGAGAAGCGACTTCGCCATGACTCAATATCGCGCCGCGACGAAATCCGCGGCTCCCTGGTCGAGCATCAGGGTTTTTTCCAGGGACACATAGTGAAAGCGTTTCGCCGTGTGTCCGGCGTGAATTGCAAACCCAAGAGTATAGGCCTTGCCGGCAGCGATTTCTTTATACGGCGCTCCGGCAGACAGCTTGCGGCTGAAGGTCACGACCCAGGCACCATTGGACTGCGACGCGGTCGCGGTCACCACGGCCGTGGGATTCTCCTGGCGCTTTTCCAGCACCGTGCCATCCACCACGGCCGGCGATCCGTCAGGCTTGAGACGCGCCTGCCAGTATTCGAGATACTCTCCGGCGGCGCGCATCTGCGCCAAATCACCATCCGGCTTTATCTGATCGCCGCCGGCCCGCGTGATCTTCACGCGCGAGTGAGCCAGATACATGGTGGTGTCGCTATCATGGCCGCTGGGCATTCCCGCCAGATTATCATGGCAGGCCCCCCAGCACCCGGCACGGACGGCTTCCGGTACATGGCCGTCGTCCAACATGACGGCCACCTTGGTGGCATAGTCGCGATCCATGCCCGCGTCGGGCTGGTTGCCGGGATCGAATGCGAGACGAATGTAAAGGCGCTCGTCGTCGCGGGCGGTCTTCACATTGACTTTCAGAGAACCGGGCTTCCCAGCAATAGGGGTCGGCTCACTGCTTTTATCCGCCACCATCAGCTTGCCGGACTCCGCTTCGTGTCCTTCGTGGCACTGGCGGCAGGCTTTGCCGTCGCGAAATTTTCCCGCGCCGCTGTGGTCGGCCTGAGTCAGCAGCAATTCCCAAGACATCTGGGCCGGATAAAAAAGAACGATGTCCTTACCGGGCACGCCGGCCCAATCAATAAGCTGACCGGTGGCGGCAAACCCCGGGGCAATAAACAGCCCGGCAACCAGCGCGGCCAGGAAAGCGATGCCGGAGATTGGTATTTTTGTCGGCACGTGGTTTTTCCCCGGTTTCGTATCGCGACGCGGCACAGACGATCAGCCAGGCCTGACCGCGTGAGCGATAAACCCGCAGTCGATAGACGTCTGGCGCGGGTACTTATTCCCCGGTCTGCAATTTCTTGTGCGGATTCCGGCACATGGCGGGAATATTTCGCCGGGAATAGAGTCAGAATAGGATCGACACCCGGCATCGCGGCGCGGACAATCACAAACGCGGCGTATCGCAAACGGAGACGAGGTCACGCACATGCAACAATCCGCGCAAAAATATGGGATGGTGGCGATGACGCTGCATTGGACGGTCGCGGCGCTTATCGTGTTCGCCGTCGTTCTGGCGCTCTATATGGGCGGACTTGATCGCGGCAACACCAAGGACCTCATCCTTGGCATCCACAAGTCGGTGGGACTTACGATTTTGCTGCTGACCTGCGGTCGTGGCGTGTGGCGGCTGACCCATCCGGCGCCGCCCTTGCCGCACACCATGCCCATCCTCCAGCGGCATTTGGCGCATGCTACCCACGCCCTGCTCTATGTCATCGCCGTCGCGATGCCCATCACGGGCTATATCGCTGTCGCCGCGCGGGGCCGTGAGACCAGTTTTCTGGGCCTATTGCCGGTCCCAATCCTGGTTCCTCTGGATCGCGCCCTGGCGCATAACGCGGAGTCAATCCACGTCTATAGCCAGTATGCGCTCTATGCCCTGGTCGCGGGCCACGTCGGGGCCGCGCTCTACCACCACTTTGTCACCCGCGACGACATCCTGCGCCGCATGTGGCCGCGCGGCTGAAGATACACGGCGCTTTTACAGATAAGGCGAGGTGATAACACCGCCACCGCCGCCCGCACCGCCTGCCGCGCCGCTCGTGACACTGTTGACGGCGCAGACATCGCTCACGTTGGTGTCGCCGTTATACAGGGAGACATGGATCATGTGGGTGAGAACCGCATTAGGTGGGCCGCCCGTTTGAGCGGCGATGACAACGTTGGCGTAGTCCTCATCGGCGTCGAATCTGCAGGCGGCATTCTGTTCGATCTCCGAGAAGGCAATCGGACGAGACGAATTGGCCTGAACCGTGAAGCTTAGCTGGCAGGTGAGCTTTCCCGCATCGGCGGTCACGGCAGTAGGGCTTGCATTCGCGTTGGTATTGATCAAGAGACCACCCGTATTGAAGACGCTCACGATGTATGTGGTCGGCGCGTTGTAATAGTTATAAATCACCATCGTGCTGGGATAATTGGTCCCGAGATGGCTCGGCCCCACAGAAGTGTGGACATTGACCAAAACCATTTCGTTATGGAGAGCGATCATCTGCGCGTTGAGCGGCGTCGCGCAATTGCTCATGTTTTCGAACAACTGCGTGGTTCCGTTGTAGACGACGTGTTGAAATCCCGCTTCCGGATCGGCATCCTGAAGATAGACAGCATAGCCGGTGTCACCGTTCGTAAAGCTTTGATACCCAACCCCGGCGGCTTTCACGATCTGGTTTATGCCGATCGAGATCGAGGCCAGATGGGGAATGGAATAGGTGACCGGGGAGCCGTAGACCTGTCCCGATGGGACACCGACGACCGTCGCGCTGAACCTCGAGGTCGTGGTGCTTCCTGCCGCGCCGACGGCGCTGAACAGCCGGATGCTGGAGAATGGCTGACCGGTGGCCCCAAGAAATGTGGGAGCAATGACGGCGTAGTTCCCCGTCGATGCGTTGATGGCGGCCGGGTGTTCGACGGACGCCGCCTGGGCTGCGGGCGTCAGAATTCGGGATATGCCGCCGCCGAGGGTCCCATGGGGTCCGGTGGTGCTGGCGGCGAGACCGCCAATCAGGGCCAAGGCTGATACCAGGCCAAGTGACTTGCGCATTTTTGGTTCCCCTCAATGTGATAGGGCGGTGTCTCGTGGTCGCCTGCACTGCCGAAGAACAGCGGCACTTGGGCGATCGGGACCCTACTCAGACGACAGGAAGGGTAAGAATATTCCCGCAGGTGGCGATCTATCGTACTTAGCCCCGAGATGGGCCCGAAACCTGAGATGGGGAATAAATCCTGACCTGTCGTCGTCTTCACCCTTGAGCGCTCCGTCAAAAGGCGATGGGGTGAAGTTCGGCGACTGGCGTGGCGGGGGCATTCGCTGTGCTTGGGGATTGCCGTGATGGAGGCAGCCGCGTCATATTTACCGTCGCGGTGCCCTCCATAGCGGATACCAGCGGACATCGCTGCGTCCGCGCGTGACGTGATCGAGCGTCGTGACGGGTTGATTTTGTGACTGGAATTTGGCCCGTGACAGCCGGCCGTGGGGACGCATTTACGGTCGCGTTGACCGCTCAGCTCTCGGGCCTGCGCCGCTATGCCACGGCGCTAGTGGGGAATGGAGCGGCCGCCGACGACCTGGTGCAGGACTGTATTGAGCGCGCCCTAAAGCAGGCGGCGAAGCTGGAAGAGTTGCAACGTATCGGTGGCTGGTTACGATCGATTCTCCATAACCTGTACATTGATGACCTGCGTCGCCGGCGCAGACAAGGAGTAAAGGTCGATTTGGCGGACGTGGAAAACAGCTTTGCCGTCGTAACGCCCGCACGCGATCATGCTTCGGTCATCGATTTTGAACGGGCCTTGGCGACCCTGACCTTTGAACATCGGCAGATCCTGCTGCTGGTCGGGTTGGAAGGGCTCAACTATCAGGAGGTTGCCGTCGAGCTGAAGGTGCCAATCGGCACGGTCATGTCGCGCTTGGCCCGTGCCCGCGAACGACTGCGCGGCGAGATGGAACGACCTTCACAACGGACGCTGGACACGGACAGCCGACCATGAGCGACCGGCCACAGATCAGCGACGAGGAACTGCACGCCTATATCGACGGTGAATTGAGCCCTGTGCGGGCGGCCGACATTACTGCGCTATGCCAGTATGATCGGGAATTGGCGCTGAAAATCGCCGCTTTCCAGGCCGATAAGGCGCGTCTTGTGGAACTTTACGGATCCCTGGCCGAGCGTCCTGTACCGGCTGCCTGGCTGCACACGATCGAACGGGCGCAACGCCGGAATACCTTCCGGCCATCGCGCCAGATCATGTACGCGATCGCCGCGAGTCTGGCGCTTCTGATCGTGGGCGCGACAACCTACAGGATGGTCAAGCCGTCGGACGAAGACGCCACTGTCGCCATCGCGTTGGCGGCCCGGCACGATTCACTGATGATGGCCGATGCGACGGGCACTGGTGCCACCTTGGACGCCGCCACCCATACCGTGAGGGATGTCCTTGGTCCCGCGATCAAGGCGCCGGATCTTTCGAAACTTGGGTATACGCTCATGGCAGCCCGCGCCGTGCCTGAGCGCAAGGCCGTCACGATCGACTATCGCGACGGACAGAATCACGCATTCACTGTGTATCTGAGTCATTCCCCCGGCACGGAACGCTTCGACATGCTCAGGCGCGGCGCGACCCGAATCTGCATCTGGCAGGACGAGGAGTTGAGCGCTGTGATGGTGGGAGAAATGTCCGCCGGGGAAATGCTCCGCCTGGCGACGCTGGCCTACGCGGGGCTATCGGCCGGCTGATGGGACGTCACGTCATCTGATCGCTTCGGTCGCGAGCGTTTCCGGGGTGTAGGTGGATTCAGGATGCGGCGGCGTCACTTTGTACTGAATGGGATCGCCGTTGAACGCGAAGCCATAGACGTAACCGCCGAGCACAAGATCATAGACAAACTGGCTGCCAAGAACGATCGCCGGCAAGTCCGGCACCAGATACATGGTGCCGTGACCGAATTTCCAGAGCCGGCCCTCCTCGTCCCACGAGTCACTGTAGAGCGCGAACCAGCTATCCTCGTCGATGTAGAGCCGCCGCCGCGGCACGACATGATGCTTGCCGGCGGCGAGCGTTCCCTCCACCACCCAAACCCGATGAAGTTCATAACGCAGATCGTCGGGATTGGCATGGCCGCGCCCGAGGATTTCCTGGACCGGGCGCTGGTACAGGCGGTTATTGTTGTAGGGGACATACATTTCTTTCTTGCCCAGCAGCTTGAAGTCATAACGATCGGGGCCGCCGAAGAAAATGTAGTATTCGTCCAGGGTTTCGAATCCCGATGCGTCGGGGTCGGGGGTGTCGTAAGACAAAGATGGCCCGCGTCGCACGCGCCGCTCACCGGGGACATAGCGCCAGGCCGCGAACTTGGTACGGGCGATATTGAGCGGCTGCCAAGCGAGATAGGCCTCACCGTATTTCGACGGCGGCGCATCCTCGATGTGGCGGGTCTTAAAATAGTAGGAGCCGACGGACTCGGGCGTGGCGCCGGGTGCGTAATAGGGGAAATCGGCGACTTCGCGATATCTGGCGCCCAGGTCGACGTTGCCCGCCGCGGATACGACGTAGGTGCTGAGATGGGCTTCCCGCGCCGCGCCCCAAAAGGCGAGCAGGTGATTCCAAACCACTTCAAGGCCGCTCTGCGGCAATGGAAACGGGATGCCGCCGGCCGCACCTTCTACGCCAGAACTCAAGCCTTCCCGCACCGCATGGGCGCGGGTGGCGTTGCGATAGACATTCTCATAGACATCGGCTGGCGCCGCCGCCGTGCGGTGGGTCGGATAGACATTCATGCGGTAGTCGGGAAATGCCTTGAACAGGGCCTTCGCACCCTCCGGCAGTTTGTCGGCATACGCTGTAAAATTCGCGGCGGTGATCGTCAGAATCGGCTTCTCATCGGCGAAAGGATCCGGGCGCGGGTCTCCCGGTTTATAGCCCGGCGCGACGGTGCTGTAGCCGCCTGTCCAGCTTGGAATGGTCCCCTCGGCGTTGCCCGCCCGTTCCGCGCCCAGGGGTGTCAGCGCGCCCTTGAGCGCTTCGGCTTCGGCCGCTGTCACGCCGGCCTCGGCAGCAGGCATGCCGCCCAGCAAGGCCGCCACTACAAAGATGCAAATTTTCGACACGCCGCACCGCTCTCCATCCTGTCTCGCCAATGACCCTGCCCCGGCAACCATGATAGGGTGCCTCGCGAACTTGAACCAGACGATTGATGTCGTGACCCATAGACGTGCGATCAAGGTGAGGCATCCCGGACGGCGGACGGCAGCTCTCATAGGCGGCCTCGTCGTTCTGTACGCGGTGGCAGCACCGGCCGCGGAGATTTTCCAGGACGGCAATGCGGCGATACGCTGGGACAACACGCTGAAGTACAGTGCCGCGTTCCGTCTCAATAATCCCGATCCGGCTTTGATCGCCGATCCCAATGGAGACGACGGCGACCGGAATTTCCGCGCCGGCGTCATCTCGGATCGCGTCGATCTCCTATCCGAATTGGGTTTTCGCGCCGGGTCCTTCGGCATGGAGGCAAGTGCGGCCGCCTGGTACGACACGGTCTATAACGCAGGGACCGACAACACGTCGCCTGCGACGTTCAATCCCACATCCGTTCCCTATGACCAATTTACAGCGGCCGTTCGACGCCTTCATGGGCGGGATGCGGAACTGTTGAATGCGTACATGTACGACACGTTCACGGTGGCAGACATGCCGCTGGCCGTGCGCATCGGGCGCAGCAACCTGCTGTGGGGCGAAAGTCTGTTTTTCGCCAGCAATGGCATCGCCGCCGGCCAGGCACCCGTGGACGAAATCAAGGCCCTCAGCGTTCCCGGTAGCGAGGCCAAGGAAGTCTACATGCCGGTTGGTCAGGCGTGGGTCAGCTTGCAGCCCCGGCCCGGCATTGCCATCGAAGCGTACTATCAGTTCGAATGGCGCAAGGACCGTCTGCCCGGCGCGGGAAGTTATTTCAGCGCGGCGGACTTCCTCGATGCCGGCGGCGAGCGGGTGATTGTCGGTCCCAATCAGTTCTTTTCGCGCAGCCCTGATCAGGGGGCGTCCAACAGCGGCCAATACGGCTTGGCGGCGCGCTTCACCAATGACAGCGGCGATTACGGACTCTATGCCTTGCGATTTAGCGCCAAGGAGCCGCAAATCTATTTGCGGTTAGGCCCCTACAACGGCGGCACAGCCGCGGCCGCCGGAATTCCCGCGATCGCGGCGGCAAGCTCGGACGTGGAACACCAATCGCTATATGGATATACGCCGGGCAGTATTGTCGGCAGCCCATCCAGCCCCCTGCCCGCCGCGTTCTATGGACTCTACGGCGACGCCGCGACCGGACAGGTTGGCACCTACAATCTGGTTTATCCGCGCGGCATCGAACTCTATGGCGCGAGCTTCAGCGGTTATCTGGGCAACGCCACCGTTGCCGGCGAGATTTCCGGCCGGCGGAATATGCCCTTGGTCAGCAATCCGCTTGTCCTTCTGCCCAATGTCGTTGCCGATGGTGACAACAGCCCGCGTTATGCTGTCGGCGATACCCTGCACGCCCAGGTTTCCACGGTCGTTGTCCTGCCGCAGAGCACATTGTGGAAGGGTGCCACGTTCGCCGCGGAAATCGCCGCCAATCACCGCCTCGATATCACCCTCAATCCCACGGCCCTCGATCCCACGCGGACCCGGACGGCTGTCTCCATGCGCCTGGCATTCGAACCGCAGTATTTCGCGGTATTGCCGGGCCTCGACCTGACGGTTCCCATTGGCTTCGGATATGGCGTCGCGGGGCGATCCAGTGTCGATCAATCCCAGAACGCCAAGGCCGGCGATTTCGAAATCGGGCTGAGCGCGACCTATCGCACGGTGTGGACCGGCCAAGTCAGCTTCACGCACTTCATCGGTGCCGTCAAAATCCAACCCTTCGCCGACCGGGACTTCATCTCCATCAGCGTGCAAAGGACGTTTTAGGGCATTGAGCGCTTACTGGCCTCCATGTCGCCCGTTTGGAAGCAGTTGGCATCAGCTCACGTCACTCATGTCAAACGTGCTGGCGTTTTCGAGACAAAAAAGAAGGCCTTAGCTTGCGCCGAGGCTCTTATCTCATTAGAAATTGGATCGTGGGAGCCCTCAACCAGCGTCCTTGCAAC
>Ga0207022_10144_pt1 | contig 19444 bp, 15 predicted proteins | sample Alteio_BWMinCont_46_FD_153307 | JGI IMG/M metagenome (GOLD analysis project Ga0207022, IMG submission 153307) | Enriched cells from forest soil in Barre Woods Harvard Forest LTER site, Petersham, Massachusetts, United States -... | ecosystem: Environmental > Terrestrial > Soil > Temperate forest >... | reverse complement strand
ACAGTTGCGCCAAGCGCAGAAGATGGAAGCCTTAGGTCAGCTCACCGGCGGCGTAGCGCATGATTTCAATAATATATTGACCGTGATACTCGGCAACGCGGGGCTTTTGGTCGACAAGCTCGGCGGGAACGAACACCTTCGTGAATTGGCTAGCATCATCGAAAATGCTGCCATACGTGGCGGCGCGCTGACTTCGCAACTCCTTGCGTATGCGCGCCGTCGGACTTTAGAACCAAAAGTTATCAACGCCAATAAACTTCTCTCGAACATGAAAATGTTATTGAGACACACATTAAGTGAAGACATTGAAGTCAAATTCGTTCACGGCGCGGACCTATGGGAAGCGTTGATCGATCCCTCGCTACTCGAAGGTGCGCTCCTGAATCTTGCGATCAATAGCCGGGACGCAATGCCGGGCGGCGGACAGCTAACGATCGAGACCGCGAACATATGGATCGATCAAGACTATGCCGACCAGAACACGGAGGCAACTCCAGGCCCATATGTCACGATCGCAATATCGGACACCGGCACCGGCATTACGATGGAAAATATCGAACGGGTTTTTGATCCTTTTTTTACGACAAAGGAAATGGGACAGGGAACCGGGCTTGGACTCAGCATGGTCCATGGATTCGTCAAGCAATCTAAGGGCCACATCAAGATTTATTCCGAGATGGGACATGGCACGACGGTAAAAATGTACTTACCGCGGACCGATAAGCAGAATGATATGATCGAAGAGCCGCTATTTTCGCTTGCCGAACTGAGGGGCACGGAGAAAGTCCTTGTTGTCGAAGACGACGATTTTGTTCGCGCTCATACTACCAAACAGCTGATCAGCCTCGGCTACGAGATCCACGCTGTTACGAACGGACCACAGGCTATTGAGGCCCTGCGGCAAACCGCAGATTTCGACCTGATATTTACTGATATCATCATGCCCGGGGGCATGAATGGCCGGCAGCTGGCAGAGGCCGCCGCCGCATTGCGACCAAGCCTCAAAATGCTCTACACGTCAGGTTATACCGAGAATGCGATGATTCATCATGGACGCCTGGATGAGGGTGTCCATCTCCTGAACAAGCCATATCGGTTGAGGGATTTGGCGCGCAAAGTTCGGGCCGTGCTGTCGGAGCGCGCCATGGTCATTGAGTAAATTCCTGGCAATGCGTTCCGTTTCCGCCGCTTAGGATAGGTGCTCACGCGTTTCGTAAGGTGTTGCAAATAGGGATACCTATTTCCGTATATGTGGACGCGGCCCCCCGACTTGAGCATAGCAATTAGCATCAACGAGTGGATTAAGACAGTTGCCAGTCCCGGTAGCCATCTTCACCAGCGCCCGCATTTAATGCCGGCCCACTCATGGCATTTGTCATCAAATGCCACAAATTCGCGTCGAGAATGGAAAGGGGCACGAAGGAACGATATCCTTCTCGCCAAGTTGCCACTGGTGGGAAGCAAGCATTTGCTAACAAGTCGCGGGTCCACTCTTAATGGATATATGGTGTAACCGCATATAGCCGAGTTTAGCGGAGTGTATGGTCACCGCGATGCAACGACTTGGCGTCTAGAGATGCATCGCCCATCTCTCTCGCCAATAGGAATGCATGGCGCAGCTGCTGCTTTCAGGGCGCTCAGATTGAATATGTACACTTCAACTGCGCCGTCTCGTCCGTCATCCGGCAGGAGATAGAGTTTGTCGTCTTTGATCGCCATCCCTTCGCGGGTCCAAACCTGGCCACTGCCCGTTTTTCCAACCTCCAGGCGCAGCCGCGGTGACAGACTCTGGTTGTCGAGCCAGTCAATGGCACCGGTCTGCCGGTCTGGCATGATTCCGGAAGCGATCAAGTCGTCGCCGACGAATTTGAGGTCCTGATAAGCCACATGCATCGGGTTCAGCCGCTTCGCCATAAGCCGGCCGTCGCGATCAAAAATGTAAATGCGTTCGGCGTCCCAGTTTGCGCCATAGATGCGAGACGCATTCAATGTGACGGCACCGATATGGTCCGCGACCGCAAAAGACGAGACGGGGTTGAGTGTTACCGCGTTCAACTGGATGATCCGGCTCGTGCTATGAGATCGATATTCCGCCACCGGGACCCAAAGGGAATTTCCTTGCAGTGAGATGCCCCCAGGGTGATAGCGCGGGCCATCAGTCAAGTCGGCCACAGCGACGAGGTTTCCCGTCAAAGTGAACTTATGGACAAAACCGCGATGGGCTCGCTCATCGACGGATGTGACGTAAATGGAGTTCGCGTCGATATCTAAGCCCTGGACGTGAAACACACGGCCGGACAGCTTTAGTGTCTCATACCGTCCGAGCTGTTCCACTGAAATAGTGTTTTCGCCGTTTCGATCTGGCGTCGGGGTCGCTGCTACAAGTAACATCGCCGTCAGCAGTCTCACGGTCGCGGCCAACCAGGACAGCCGTTGCATCGACCGACATATTTCCTTCACTACAAGCATGTTCCAGCCACAAGCTGTCGCCTCGCTCGCGACAAACTACCCAACATACAGTGGCAATCACGCGATCGGATGGATGACGATTGTGCGAAGACGCGAGGTATTGACCGAGTCCACCTTCATCGAGGTCGTGTCGTTGTGATGCGGCGCTTCGGTCCCGGTGGCTGATTGCGAGAATCCTGAGCCCTGTTTCAGTCGCACGAAAGCGGGCCGAGACTTTCATTTAACTGTCAACAATCGCTCATGAAGCCGTTACGTCAACGCTTTACCAACATGTGTCTCCCCCACCTCTCCAACGCGACGAAAATGTCGTCCTGGGTTACGACCCATGAGATTAAGGAAGCATAATGCAGACAGCTACCCTCGCTGAAACGTTAACCCCCCGTTGTCGTTTAAATTTGGCGGTCCATCAACACAGAGCGCTGTCTCCATCAGGGATACAAGAACGTCTTTTTACACTGATGTTTTCCGGGCTGGTTTATCCCCAGATTTGGGAAGATCCGGATGTCGATCTCGAGGCGTTGGTACTGACTCCATCGAGTCATGTTGTGACGATCGCCTCAGGCGGCTGCAATGTGATGAACTATCTTGCCGAAGGTCCTGCTCGAATCTCAGCTGTCGACCTTAATCCTGCTCACGTGGCCTTAACGCGGCTCAAACTAGCCGCCGCGGCGCATTTGCCAACATATGAGTCTTTCCATACGTTTTTTGCGGAAGCCGATCGGCCGGAAAATATCGACACTTACTGGACCCACATAAGCCCCCATCTCGATGCGGTCAGCCGAGCTTATTGGGAAAAGCGCTCAGCCTTTGGCCACAGGCGCATATCTTTATTTCGCCGGAACTTTTACCGCTTCGGGCTGCTGGGCCGATTCATTGGCGCCGCGCATCTTGCGGCGCGCCTATTGGGCGTTGATTTCTCTGAACTGATGCGGGCGCAGTCCCTTGAAGAACAGCGGGCATTTTTTGATTCCCGCATTGCACCGATTTTTGAAATCAAGCTATTTCGCTGGTTCGTCGACCAACCCGTATCGCTGTTCGGTCTTGGCATTCCACCAAGCCAGTTTGTCTCTCTAGCCGAGGGCCGTAACATGTGTGACGTCCTTCGCGAACGGTTGAAGCGGTTAATCTGTGACTTCCCGCTCAATCAAAATTACTTCGCGTGGCAGGCATTCGACCGGCGCTACAAATCGGGGGAGAGCGGCCCGTTGCCGCGGTATCTGCAACGCGCAAACTTTGCGGCCCTGAAGAGTAATGCGCGCCGGGCCCAAGTGCTCAATCAGTCATTGACCGAGTTCTTGGAGAAAACGCCTAATCGCAGCGTTGATAGCTTTGTCTTGCTCGACGCGCAGGATTGGATGACCAATTCGCAGTTAAATCTGCTTTGGAAGGAAGTTACGCGTACTGCAAAGTCTGGCGCTCGCGTGATATTCCGAACAGCCGGCAGTGCAAGTATTCTCCCGGGCCGTTTGGACGACGAAACACTGGTGCGGTGGCATTACCACGACACTGAATCACGCATTCTCAACGCCCGTGACCGGTCATCAATCTATGGCGGCTTCCATCAGTATAGCCTATCTGCCTAATGATGTCGTTCGATACGCAACACGGCGGACTAATGGATCGGGTCTACCGGAACCAGCGCCATATTTACGACCTTACGCGCAAGTTCTTTCTGTTGGGAAGGGATCGCCTTCTCGCTGACCTCGCGCCACCGCCTGAAGGGCGTGTTCTTGAGATCGGCTGCGGTACAGGACGCAATCTGTTGGCCGTTGCGCGAATGTTTCCTGGGATCGAATGCTACGGTATAGATATTTCCTCGCACATGCTGGAAACAGCAAAGTTCTCCATCCGTCGCGTGGGAATGGGCGACAGAGTATTCGTGAGTTTGGCGGACGCTACGGCGATAAGGGCGGAAGACCTTTTCGAGATTGATCGGTTCGATCGAATCTTTATTTCATATACCTTATCGATGATCCCAAGATGGAATCAGGCCCTGCGACAAGCTGTCAAGCTGCTTGCCTCTGCCGGAAGCCTGCACGTCATCGATTTTGGCCGGCAATCCAACTTACCAAATTGGTTTCGATGGATATTACGAAGCTGGCTTAATATTTTCCATGTTTCACCGTGCCTGGAGCTCGGTAACGAGTTGGTCAAGATGGCGGGTGATGAAGGCCTCCGGGCGACTGTTCACGAACTTTACAGGGGTTATGCTGTGTACGGCATTCTCCGCGATGCCTAGAACGGGCGGGTTGCCCGTGAAAGAGTGCGTCCTTAACGCAATTGACGCCAGCCAGGTTCCATCCGGTTAGTCGACCGGACGAGGACCGCGGCACAGATTTGGCATACGTACCGGACGCCCCGTCCACTGAATTCGCTCACAGCACCACTACTTACAGGTTCCTCGGTAAGTGAAATATGCGGTGGCGCTTCCCGACTCTTGCACAGTTGAAGCTGGCACGAGGTACAACGCGGCGGCGTGAATGGATTCAACCCGTCGAGACTTGCCAAGACTGATGGCTCCCTGCGATCGCGCATGCGATGTTAATTATGACATCGGGAAACCTGGGGCTGGGATGATCGTATGATGAATTCCTGCATCCTCACAGTGCGGTCAGCCCGCCCCGAGTTCCTTTATCAACGCCTACCCGTATTCCAGGCTAAGCGACGACGATCATGACTCAGAATATCAGCACAGTCCGAAAACCAAATGCCACGGCGTTAGGGATTGCCCGGTCAGGAGTTGTCCCGTTTGCAATTGGCACATGACCACCGGGGTGAATGACGACCTGCACGTCGGGTTGAACGACCAGCCATGGCGTGATTGTGACCTGATAGGTCAGTTCGACGTTGCTTTCAAAATCACGCAATGGATGGGTCGGGTCTTCGAGTTGACGAAGGTCGCGATCAAACGCCCGGGCTGCTCCACCGACACGGGCATATGTGAAGGCGAGGCCAAGAACATCGTCGGTGCGGAACACTCCTTTGAATGCGGCGCCGGTATCGACGAATGCTGAGATTAAGTTGCGGTCCGCGGAGCTCATGGCGCCTCTGGCAAACACGCCAAGGCCGCGATCCTCCGATCCTGGCGTGCGCCAAAACATCTGATCGATCACAAAATATGCGCCAAGATTGCCATGATGTTCCTTGGCAATACCGGACGATGCGGGATCTGCCAGTGAAATGCCGTCGGTATCCAAGTGCTGATCCGCGAAGGTGCCGGAATGGTACCAGATGCCAAGCTTATAATTCGCCGGCAGGCCGACGGCATCGGCGGCGGGTGCAAAGCGATAGGAAGCCTCGGTGATGGCGAAGGCGCCATCCTTGAAGAAGAAGTTTGTGCCGCTGGTGTCGCGGGAGAGCGGTGAACCGGGGCCGGGGCCCGCGGGGTCACCGTTGAACACGGCGGCGAGTACGGAGAAGCGGTCTGTGAACGCGACGGCAATGCGCAGGCCCGGCGTCGCCAGCGGGTAATTCGGACCGCCGCTGGGCAGATCGGTCGAGAGTAACCCCGGCCAGCCATAGCTGCCGTTGAGGAAGGTGGCCGCATAGCGGCTGATAAAAAATTCATCGTTGGCGGCGATCTGTCCAACGCGAACTGAGATTGCGCCATCATGGAAGGTTTGTTGGATATAGAGATCGAACAACCGGCTGCCACGGTCGGCTTCGATATTGCTCACGGTAAGAAGATTGTTCCCGAGGAAGTTGGCGGAAAGGCCGGTTCCGTGTGTGAGGTATCCGTTCGCGTGTATGAGCGCGCCCGACCAACCCCACACGCGTTCCAGGTCCACGTCCGCGGTCAATTCCATGAGATCGTCGTAAATCACGCCTTGCGCGACGCCGCCCGTAGGATTTGCAAATGTTTCGGCGGTGAGGTTCAGGCCGAAACGGAATCCTTGGCGCTCAAGCGCCGTGCGCGCGCCGTCCCAGTCGCCCGTAAGTACATCGCGATCCCATAATGAACCACTGTGCGGTGAAGGTGCCGCGTCTTCCTGGGCCCTTGCTTGGTACGCGGCCGCCGCGGCTACGAGCGCGGCACAGACCACGATGTGTGACAGAAATAATTTCATCGCGCACCGGTGGGCTTAGACGGCGCCGACATTGGTTTGTTGACGTCCGAAGGGACGTCCCGGTCGAGGCCGATTGTCAGCAACGGGCCGACGAGTGTTCTGACCAGCTCCGTCAGCTTGGGATCACTTTGACCGCCCTGAACCTCGGCGGTTTTAAAAGACATGGTCTGGTACTCGCCGCCGAGGTAGACCCGAACTTCGACCTTCAAGAAGCGGTAGTGCCCAAATAAATCTTCTCTATTGGAGAGTAGACGGCCGACCCGTGTCAGTGTGTTTCCGGCATAAGGCAGCGGCTTGAACGTCCATTCGATCCGGTCGGCGGCCGGGGGCGCAGTGGGCGCACCGACAACAAATGACCATCCGTCGAGTTTCAGCGTCGTCATGATGTCAGTCAGGTAGCGGGGAATTTGCTCCCGGCTGAGGCCCGGCACGGAGCCCGCGGCATAGACCTTGAGGACAACGAGCGGCTGCGTGCCAGCGCGAGCCACATTGACGGCCGCAAGGCAAACCGCGAGAAGGGCCAAGATGAAGCCGGTAAGAAATCCGCGGCGCCGGGCGCGTGCAGTGAATGCGCACCAGTCCATACCGATCTCCACGAGAGTCCATACTAGTCGCAACATGCCGCTGTCTTTTTGTTGTTCGGCCACCGTTGGGCTGCGCCGCCTTTGATGACCCGGGTCAGTAGTGCAATGGAATGGGTTTTACGGATGGAATTTTAATCATCACAAAGCGGCAACGAATCTGAAACAGTTCTGGTGCCGCAAATCCCTAATGTGACGGCTCGTTGAGGCAAGGCGAGACTCTGGGTTCTGGCATCGATTCGGAGGTGGCCGGCATGATTCGTGTGCTGAGCGTTATGGTCCTGGCACTCGCCGTATATCTCTGTTGCGGCAATGCTTCTTGTCGCGCGACGGACATAGTGGGCGCCGGGGCGACTTTTCCCTATCCAGTCTACTCGGCGTGGGCAGAAGCGTACAAAAAGGAGACCGGCGTCAACATTGCATATCAAGCAATCGGGTCCGCCGCCGGCATCAGGCAGATCAAGGCCGGAATGGTCACTTTCGCCGCATCTGATATTCCTCTATCGGCGGACGAACTGGAGCGATCGAATCTCCTGCAATTTCCCGTGGTCCTTGGCGGCATCGTACCGGTAGTGAATCTGCAGCACATCAAGCCGGGACAGATAAGGCTGGACGGCGCCACCCTCGCCGACATTTTTATGGGAGAAATCACCGTCTGGAACGCGCCGCAGATCGCTGCTCTCAATCCAGGGATAACGCTGCCGGACATACCAATCGTTCCAGTGACCCGATCTGATGGTTCGGGCACGAACTTCATTTTTACCAGCTATCTCGCGCAGGTTAGCCCGTCGTTCAAAACGCAAATCGGAGCAGGCGCGACGGTCGCGTGGCCGCACGCTACGGCGGCGCGTGGTAATGAAGGCGTGGCGGAAAAGACCGCCGAAAATGACGGCGCGCTCGGCTATGTGGAATATGTCTATGCCAAAGAGCATGGGATGACCTACGTCAATATGATCGACGCCGCTGGGAAGGGTGTGACTCCTGGCTTGGCGTCGTTTCGCGCTGTCGCGCAAGATGCGGCACGGCAAGGCGACAGCCACGAACCGGACTCTACGAGTCAGACTAACGCCACGGGTTGGCCGATCGTCGGAGCTAGCTTCGTTTTGTTGCCAAAGCAACCCCAGGATCCCGCCCTCGCGCAGGAAGCTTTGCGGTTCTTTGCATGGGCCTATGCCAAAGGCGGCGCCATCGCCGTGGCATTGGACTATGTGCCTGTATCGGCAGACGCAGTGGAACAGATCGAGAAGGCCTGGGCACAAGTGCCGCGCGGCCCCGATGGCAATGCTCTCTGGCCGAGTGAGACGGCGCGCGTGACCGCGCACCCATAATGGATTCCGGTATAGAGTGGCGGCGACCCGCCTCGCGAGTGAAGCTAGATTTGCTTCACCGCGAGCACTGGGGATTCAATCAGGATTCAACTGTCGTGGGCGGCACTAAAGAAGATACCGGGGTCGATGTAGAACGCCGTCTACTTATTCGGAATGATGGTCGGCATGCGCCTTCGTGGCTTTGGCGGCGTGGCCGCGAGCATGCAAATGATGACCGTGAGCGGCATGGGCGTGGTGCGCCGCCTCATGGATGTTTTCCGCGAGGTGATGCTTGGCCGCTTCCCTATGATGCTTAGCGGCTTTGTCGTGATGCTCTGCGGCCGTTTCGTGGTGTTGAGCGGCTTTGGCATGATGCTTGACCATAGGATTTCTCCTCCTGTGAATGTGTTGGCCTCAACAGGTCCAGTGTTGCATCGCTTAGCCGTAATTGGGCATCACTGTTCAATGAACAATTTGTGTTGTGGGTTTGCTCCGTACGCCTGAGCCGCGTTGCCGGCCATGTCGACGGGACGTATCTTGCCGCTAGGTCCTTTAGGCATATGCAATCACCACTTTCAGAGAACCGCAGGAATCGCAAATATCGAAACGTTGGTCGAACTCCAAAAGCCTCGCCAACCTACGCGTTTCTGATTTCTCATCGTGGTTCGTTGACAGCCGCAGTTTGTCCGCAATGCAGTCATCGCAAAGTGGGCCAGGTGATTACTTTATAATCAGTTGCTTGATATCTTCGAGGAGGGTCATGAGAGTTCCTATGCCTATTGCTCAGCATAGAACAGAATGCATCCGCATCAAACCCGACCGACCTATTATTTTCGAATCGGACGGTACCAGCACGCCTGATGTCCGTAGCAGGCGAGATGCATAAGCTAGATTTGTGCACCCATATTTTGCGCGGGTTGTAACCAAACTGTCCTCTCCATCTAACGGTGGAATCCGTTACATTGGCTTTCTCGCCGGATCATATCGATACCAGGTGGAGCTTCTAATGCCTGACAAACTGGGGAACGTTCTGTTTCTTTGCACGGGCAATTCTGCGCGCAGCATTATGGCGGAAGCTATCTTGGATCATTGGAGCAACGGGCTCTTTAAGGGCTACAGCGCCGGGAGCCATCCCAAAGGTGAAGTTCATCCGATGGCACTTGAGCTGCTTAAGGAATTTAAAATGCGTGTGGACGATCTGCGCAGCAAAAACTGGGAGGAATTCGCGCAGCCTAACGCTCCAAAAATGGATTACATCTTTACGGTCTGCGACCAGGCCGCTGGCGAGGTCTGCCCGGTATGGCCTGGTCACCCGATCACCGCGCATTGGGGTATTCCAGACCCCGCGGCGGTTGCGGGCACGCCTGGGCAGCAGGCGTTGGCCTTTAGGGAAGCATTTCGCATCCTTGAAACGCGCATTCGTTATTTTCTTACTTTCCAATTTAAGCAGCTCGGACGGGACGAACTGCAGAGGATGGCAATCGAAGCCGGCAATCTTCACGGCGAGCACAAGGCCTGATGGGCGGAAGCCGCCGTATAAGCCATTGTTATCGGAGATTTTGGCGTCCGACCTTGCGCCATTCCCCATTTCAGGCAGCACTATGGTAAAGATCGAGATCGAGCGGAAATTCCTCGTCGCTAACGACGGATGGAAAAGCGCAGTCGAGAGTTCCGTCTATCTGAAAGACGGGCTCCTCATGAAAAGTTCTACGGCAAAGCTTAGGGTACGGAGAGAGCCAACAAAGGCCGTACTGACACTTAAGAGTCCAATCGTGGGATTAGAACGGCGGGAGTTTGAATATGAGATTCCCTTGGCGGACGCGGATCTTCTTCTGAGTGATCATTGCGAAGGCGAGAGCGTGGGGAAAACCCGCCACTTCGTGCAGCAGGAGACCATCACCTGGATTGTGGATGTTTATGACGGCATTTTGTCCGGCGTCGTCCTTGCGGAAGTCGAACTTGAACATGCCCGGCAGAAAATCGAACTACCTGACTGGGTCGGTATGGAGGTCACCGGCCAATTGGAATACAGCAAGGCGAATGTTCTTATCCGCGCTGCCCAGGGCAGCTTCCACTTTAGGGTCGATTAAGGGATACGCCCTGTTTCTGCGATAATTTTTCACACTTCTGACATCAAAAGTGAGGCGGCGACCCTCTAGTAATGGTTGCACATGGCAGAAGTGTTTGCGTGATGAACCAGCAATACACCCTTACTGAAGTCCAAGACTGCGCAAGCGAGATTGCCCGCGCGAAGCAGAGCGATTCTGCGCAGGCCGGCGCATATCTTGTCGGGCAGTTGATGCAATCGGTGCCGCTGCTGCCATCGCATACGACCTGCGGCACGATTGCAGACTTGTTTGAGCAGCAGCCGGGAGTGCCGGTTTTTGTCATCAGCCTGGAGAACGGAAACTATGGGTTAGTGGATCGCAACGAGTTCCTAACCCGCTATCTCGATCGCTATAACCGAGACCTTTATCGCCGACGGCCAATAACGAAGCTTCTCGATAGCGCCCCTCTGGTTGTCGACTATGAAGCTTCGGTCGACAAGGTCGGTCTGTCTGTCACATCCGACTATCCGCAAGCCCTGAAGTCCGCGTTTATCATTACGCATCAGGGCACTTATGCCGGAATTGGCATGGGAATCGACCTGCTGCGATCACTGGCAAGAATTGCCCAGGAAGCAAATATCGCTAAGACGACCTTCCTCGCCAATATGAGCCATGAAATCCGCACGCCGCTTAACGGTGTGATAGGCAACTTGGAACTGCTCACGACCACGGAGCTTGACCGCGAACAGGCGGACCTCGCACATACCGCGAACGTTTCCGCTCATACGCTTCTGGAACTCATAGGCGACCTTCTCGACCTCAGCAAAATTGAAGCCGATCGTTTGGATCTGGAATTCATCGAATGCGATGTGCGCGCTATTATAGAGGAAGTTCTAGCGATCGTAGAACCTCGTGCCCGTCAAAAGGGCCTGCGTCTGAAGGCATGGGTTGCGTCAACCGTGCCGAGGCTTGTTCGATCTGACCCGATGCGCCTACGGCAAGTACTCGTGAACTTCGTTGGCAACGCTGTCAAATTCACCGAGGCCGGGGGCATCTTTATCAGTGTTCGTGGCGAACCGGTGGCGGACGAGAGAATCCTGTTGCGGCTTGAAGTGCTTGATACCGGTCTTGGCTTCGATCCATCGCGCGCGGCCAAGCTTTTCGAACCTTTCGTTCAAGAGGACGCTTCAACGACCCGTCGCTTCGGTGGAACCGGTCTCGGCCTCACCATCGCCAAACGCATCATCGAATTATTCGGCGGCGAAATCGGGTGCAGTACCGAACAGGGGCTTGGGTCTATGTTCTGGTGCACAGTGCCGGCCGCTGTCGTTGCCGGAGCACTCCGCTCCGATACGGCTATCGCAGAGATGGTATCTGTCATCGGTGATTCCGAGGTCGAGGCCGTATGTGATGTTTTACGGGCTCAAGGCATAGAGAGTTCAGTCAATCCCGACGGGAACGCCCAGGCCAGGGCCGTTATAGTCGTCGATGGCAATAATACGCCCGTCACGCTTGAAGCCGTCGCCGGCTTGCATAAAAGCGGCGTCCCTCCCGTGGTTATCACCAGCCAGTACGTCCCCACCCTGAGGTACCAAGCTCATCGTCAGGGTGCAGACTACGTGTTGAGCCTGCTGCTGGACCTTCCTGAGTTGCACGGCATACTCGCCGCGCTCGTGCGGCAATCCGCCGAAACGGAAGGTACGATCCAAGGCCCCAAAGTCGGTGCTGTGATACCCGGGTTAGCACAAGACACAGATGTGCTCGTTATCGATGACATGAAGACCAATAGAGAACTGGCGGCCCGCCAGCTCAAGAAATTTGGGCTTGTATGTCACACCGCCGAGAATGGACAGATCGGTCTCAAAATGGCGAAATGGGGGCGATATGCACTGATTTTCGTCGATGGCTCGATGCCGGTCATGGATGGTTTCGAATTTGCCCGTGCATATCGCGAGTGGGAACATGAGAACAGTTCCCGGCGGACTCCGCTCATTGCTATGACCGCGCACGCGATGGCGGGTGATGACGAGCGCTTTATGGCCGTCGGTATGGATGACTACCTCGCCAAGCCCGTAACGCTCGACAAACTTAGGGATAAGGTCGCGAAGTGGCTGGGCGGGACGGAAATGCCGGAAGTCACTTCGACATCATTGGTACGGCAATCCACCCAAGCCATCGACCCCATAGCGCTAGGCGAGTTGCTTGGCGAAGATGACTTTGTTGCCCGCGCAAGCCTTTTATCTGTGTTCCTTGGAGATTTCCCCGATGCGTTACAACGTTTGCATGCGGCACTTCTTGCTCAAGATAGATTGGAACTGAAGCGCGCGGCGCATGCAGCCAAAAGCGCGGCCGGCAGCACCGCGGCAAAGACATTGGCTGCCGTGCTCCTAAAGCTTGAACACGCTGCTTTGGAGAAGGATTTCGAGCTGCTTTCCCAGATGGAAATGGAGGCGATTGAAGAGTTCGTCCGCGTGGAGATGGAGGCGAAGGAATTGATCTCTTCCGCGGACACAAATTCCTCGTCAATTTTACTTTCGCCGAGGCAGTCGCTCGAATATCAACTTTAATGATGTGATGCGATGCCGCCGGTAGATTTCAGCAAGCTTCACATCCTCACGGTTGAAGACGACGCGACGACCCGGCACTTAATCAGTACCGTCTTGCAGTCAGCCGGTGCGCGCATTACGGCCGCGGAAAGCGGATCGGACGCTCTTGCAAAGCTGGCATCCGCCTCCCGCGTCGTAGATGTCATTCTGTGCGATTACAACATGCCAAGCGGCAACGGTCTCCAGTTGCTTAAAGCAATCCGCTCGGGCCAAATCAAGTCCGTTCGCCCTGATACTTGTTTCGTCATGATCACATCGGAAAGTGCAACTGAAACGATAAAGCTCGCGGCGTTTCTTGACGTAAATGGTTATCTCTTGAAGCCGGTGACCGCGTCAAAAATGAAAGCAGCTATCGAAAAGGCGCGGACAAAGTACTTTCCCGTCAATCCCCCCCTCTATGCCACCATCGCCGTACCAGAAAGCGACATGTGATCGGCTTCGGTGGATTAGTTACCAACATCAGTAGCGCTGGACGGCGTCGGTGACTTTCTTCACAGCTTAATGCCGCACGAAGGATAGGACGACTTCAAGGGCGATCAAGGCCAGGACGGCGATTTCCAGAAGTTCGGCGCGGCCTTCGGCGGCTTCGTGGTGCAAGGCGGTGTAGGTCTCGCGAATGATGGCCAGTTTGCGATCCACGGCGGCGCTGACATTCGGCACGCGGAAAAGCCCTATCGCGGCGCCATAGACGCGCGCGAGATAGACATCTTCCGTGACTTGTAGGGCGTTATCAACGCGCTCCGTCAGTTCGGTGACTTCCGCCACCAGTGTATGCAGCCGCCGGGCCAGCCGCGCGTAACGGCGAGCAGCGAGGAAGTTGGTCCGCAGCCGGGCGGCCTCGATCATGTCGTGCACGCGGGGGAGTTCGTCGTCGAGCAATTCGTCGTACATGCGCATTTCAAGAAGCTGCGCGTTCGCGATTTCCAGGACGTCGGCGACATCGGTCCCGCGCTGCGGCTCATAGAGGAAGGCCCGGTCCCAGGTAATTACGGCGAGATCATCAGGATAGTAGGAAAAACTCTGTCGCAAGAGATCGCCGCGGGCGCCGGCGGACAAAGGGCGGTCCTCGCCTGAGAGGAGGGGCACAAGATCCACGCGCTCCTGTAGTGTTTCGGCTGTGATCGGTTCGTCGAATCCATTCACCACGGCGATCAGGTAGTCCTCCTGTAACGGTAGGGTCGTCGGACGACGCAGGGCGTCGCCGAGCAAATCGCACGAGCGCTTCAGGAGTGTGTTCCATATCTCCGTGACGGCTGTGAATCCGATTGCCTGTTCGGTCTCGTTCACCCACCGGGTGAACTCGGACCAGGTCATGTTCTGGACAGGAAGCCGCAAGGCTATGGTCGCGATGCCAAAATCGTAGAGACGGATACTGGCTGAGGCGATGACCGGCTTGCCGCCGAGTTCCAATGTGACCGGGTCAAGCTCAAGCGCGAGCGGAGGTACGCCGAAGGAAACGGCCTTGAGTGGTGTGCCAATCAGCCGGCTGCGCGTACTAGCACCCCGGGCGCGTTGCGCCCAAAGTTCCTCAGCGCGTTTGAGATCAATCTCATAGGCGACGTCGAATAGCCGTAGGACGATTACCTGCCCGGACTGCACCCTCAATTCGTTCTCTGGCAATGCGTTCTGTGGCATTGACGCCTCCTGGCTGGCGTTTCATGAGCCGCTGCTTCACTGAATTTTCCTTGGGGATGGTCGGGCCGGCAACGCAAGAATTTCTGCTCGGGGGAAAATGTAAGCAGCCGCGCCGACCCGCAAAAGCGAACGTGGCACGTTTCACGTATCCAGTCACCAGCGGGGCCAATTACATAACTGCAAGACGATCTTTCAGCCGTGCTGTCTCGCTGGTTTATCAATGTTCCCACATTGAAATCGTCGCATTGATATGAGCAACAACAACGAGCGGCAATCAGGCGAATTTAAATGACGAATTTGTGAAATCGAAGCCCTAAGTGTTCCGTCAATTTCCGTTTCAGCTACAAAGCAAACGTACAACAACGACAATCAAGTCGGCGGACATTTTGCCGGAAAATTTGATGTCGGGCGTTCTCACGAACCAGCTAATTGTGGCCGGCTCGCCTTCGAACCCACTCCATTGGTCCCGATGACACGCTGGTCGAGAATTGCAACGCCGTTCGCCATTGCCTCGCCGCTGGCAACAATCTTCCTTGTTTGCGCTGCTTTCGTGGGGTGGTTCGGGCTGTCAACCGCGCGCATGGTGGAGGCGGCTGCGATCAATCGCCAGAGCGAAACCCTTTCGCTGATCGTCAGCTACGTCCAGCATTTGATTGACGACAACCTTTGGAACATGGGTGAACTGGAGACTTCGATTTCCGGGCTTCCAGGCCTGCCCTCGGCTTCTCAATTAACAGAACTCATGCTGAATAAACGCAGCAGGTCGCATATCCGCGCCATCGTTCTTCTCGATAGTCAGGGAAATGTTCTAATCACATCGAATGCCTTGCAGGAAAACCTCGCGGCCAAATTGCCGTTGATCTCAGCCCGATTCGCAGGCGGTGAAACGCAACTGTTCTTGCCGTTATCGGCGGATTTAACGGATGCAACCGCCATCCCGGATATTATTTTCGCCAAAAGGCTCGCAACGGGACATGCCGCCAGTATTGTATTAGACGTGAGCGTTAAGCCCGTTGATCGACTGTCCAGCTTCAACGTCGCCAATATTGATGCCGCGTTTGCAATGATCGATACCACCAGCGCGACACCCGTGCTGTTCGGCCAGCGTAGTGTGGTCGATCATGACTGGGTTGTTGATGTGCAGTCCGGCGCGATACAAATGGCGAGGCCGCAAAATGCTGGGTCCCAGGTCCTGTGCAAGGGCAACCTGGAAAAAGGACGCCAATGCATAGTGTATCGCAGACTGGCAAACTCGCCGATCATGTTTGCGGGACTGATTGAAGGCTATCAGCTCGAAAACGAGTGGATTCGCGAGAGCCGCCCGATTTGGATATTCGCCGCCTTATTCCTCGTCGGCGGCGCAAGCAGTTCTGCCTGTATTTTGGTTTGGGTTCGCCAGCGGCGTCGAGACCGTCTTAAGCTCGCCGTCGCCCTTGAAGATGCACAACAGGCTTATGCCGCTAAAAGTAACTTCATGGCGCATATGAGTCACGAATTGCGCACGCCTCTCAATTCGATTGTCGGGTTCTCCGATCTCCTTCGCGGTGCGTTTTTTGGACCGTTGAGCGAGCGGTATCGCAGCTATGCCGAGGACATTCATTTCTCCGCGACTCACCTTCACAAAATAGTTTCGGAAATTCTGGAACTGGAACGGCTCGATCAGGAAAAACGGCAGGTGGAAATTAGTGAGGCTGATCTCAATATCGTAGCCGCTGATGCCGTACGGATGCTCTCGATACTGGCGTCAGATAAAGGCGTGGTGCTTGAAGTGGCGACATGGCCACAGCCGGCGATTGTGCATATGGACCCGCATCGCGCCGCGCAGATCGGCCTCAATCTTGTCTCGAACGCCGTCAAATATTCTGAGCCTGGCGATACGGTGGTCGTCACTGTCAGCCGCACACCCCAGGGTGATTTCGTGCTCGTGGTCGCGGACGAGGGGATTGGAATGACAGAGGTCGAGATCGCTTATACCGCACAGCCTTTTGGTCAGCCGGCGGACCGGCGCGCTGCGCGCCACGACAGTGTGGGTTTGGGGCTGCCGATTGTGCGTGGCCTTCTCGCCGCCGTAGGCGGGCACCTCGTTATTACAAGCGAAAAGCACAAAGGCACCGTGGTTTCAGCCGTATTCGGGCCTAGTCGAGAGGTTGCCCGCGCATCTTAAAACGTCCTCGCGCGAGCTTTGAACCTAGGTGTGGGGATGAAATACCCTTGTCTGGCCGAAGTCAGGAGCCGGCCACGACGGTGAAGGATGTCAAGGTGATCCCCTCAAACAAGTTCTGGATAAGGTGTCGCGTGGCTACCACCTTCAGCGGCTTGCCTGCCGGTCGCCTCGCTAACGGCCTTTACCAACTCAGTACCTGAATAGGGCTTAGACAGAAGCTTCACATCCGTCGGAAGGTCGATCTTTCCCGATATGGTGGACTCGGTGTAGCCGGACGTAAGCAACACATTTGTCGCGGGCCATCGATCGCGGACCTCACGCACCAAATCGACGCCGGTCATGCCTCCGGGCATGACGACATCGGAGAGTACCAGATCGAAATGTGGCCGGCTCTGGAGCAACTCAAGTGCCTCAAGCGCGTTGGTGGCGCCAGTGACGGTGCACCCCAGGCGCGTCAGCTTGCTGGCGATACTCTGGCGGACGATGGGATCGTCTTCCACAAGTAAGATATTCCCGTCGACGGATTGAACCACAGCGCCATTTGACGCGTGATCCTCTGCTATCTCGGTTTGGTTCAAAGCGGGGAGGTAGATCCTGATAACGGTTCCAAATCCCGGTTCACTGTAAATGCGAATGTGTCCACCGCTTTGTTTTACGAAACCGTACACCATGCTGAGGCCAAGACCAGTGCCTTTGCCGACATCCTTCGTTGTGAAGAATGGTACGAAGGCCTTCTCCACAACATCCGGAGGCATGCCCATGCCGGTATCCGTCACCGCTATCAATACATATTCGCCTTGGTGCACATCGATGTGCTCGGCAGCGTAGTCGGCATCGAGGGTCTTGAGCGAGGTTTCAATTGTAAGAGTTCCACCACTCGGCATGGCATCGCGCGCGTTGATAGCCAAATTCAAAAGCGACGTCTCCAGACGACCACGGTCGACATTTATGGAAGGCAGCGGCGTCGCACGTCGGGTTTCGATCTCTACGTGTTCCGGCAATGTGCTGCGAAGCAGCTTGGTGAAACCATCGAGGAGCGAATTAATGTTCGTAACTTTGGGCTGCAGTTCCTGCTTGCGGGCGAAAGCCATGAGTTGTGCGACCAACCCTGCACCGCGGTCGGCGGCTTCCAGGATGATTTCCGCTTGGCTCAAGAGCAGGGGATTTTCCTGCAGATCATCCCGCAGATCTTCGGCGTTGGATTTAATGGCGGTCAGGAGGTTATTGAAATCATGCGCTATACCACCAGTCAGTTGGCCCACGCTTTCCATTTTCTGCGCTTCGATCAGCAACTCTTCGCGTTGGCGAATTTCGGTGACGTCCTCGTGGACGGTGATTGAGTGATTAACATTTCCGTTGTGGTCAACGATTGGCGTCGTCACCATGCTGTCCAAACAAGCCGTGCCATCTCTGCGTTTTAGCGGCGCTTCGGTGCGCCATGGACGCCGTTCTTTGCTGCTCCGTGTCATGCGCTCTTTGATATGGGACACAACGCTGGCGTCGAAAAAGAACAGAGGATCCTGACCAATGATTTCGTCCATGGAATATCTGGTCATCGCGACGAAGGCGGCGTTCGTATAAATGATGGGCGTTCCGGGAGCATTCTGGTCGGTAATGGTGATCCCCTGGCTGATGCCCGCCAATGCCCGGTCGCGCAATAACATGCCGGTGATGGATTTCTGCCTCTCTTCAGCGATCATCCGCACCAAATCGAGGCCCATGCCAATTCCAATACAGGCGCCGTCACGAACGACAATAAATACGGTGCGAACTGCGTCGCTGCCGGCATCAGCCGCCATAATCCCTACTTGCTCGATTGGCGTATCGTGCTCAATGACAAGCGGACTGGAATCCATCAGCACCGTAATAGGCTTTCGCTGATACAGTTCTCGATTAAAGCGATCGAGATAACGCGGCAGAAATGTCAATCGATCCACGAGACCAAATCCGGATTCCGCAGTCTGGATAATGAATACGGGAATGGACGGGTCGCGCGTGAATTGTTCCGCAACGGCCCCGCAGCTAACGCTCGCAGAAAGAATCACCGTTTCGCGGAGAATCCGAGTGAGGTCGGGATGAGCTTGTGGTGGCGAGTCAGTCATAATCGGCGGGCGAGTTACGGATGAACAGCATGTATTCCCACCGCTCCGGCGGAGTGCGCTGCCATTGTGGTCGCAATGAAGTAACTAAATCTCTTGTTCTTGATCATTTGGTAAGCGGCAGATCAACGTTCCCTGATGCCACACTTCCGCGCCGTCGTAGTGAGGCAGTAGAAGTTTCCGAGCATTTGAGATGGCAACCGAGGGCTCCGGAAAATGTCCTTCCGCGTTGCCAATTATCTTATTGTCTTGGTTGACGAAGTAGAATCGATAGAATTGCATTACGTTCTCCGCGCGCCCGTTACTGCGAAAATCCTGATCACGGACATGTGCCGCAAAACGGGGTAGAAGTGCCGAGCGCCGACGAATACCATCGCCCTGATGTTCAAAGTACGACGCAATCCAGACGCGTATCGCCATTTCAGGCTTAGACCCAGCGTCGTCATTCATCTGTGAATTTCTCGTGAA
>Ga0207022_10140_pt1 | contig 19718 bp, 11 predicted proteins | sample Alteio_BWMinCont_46_FD_153307 | JGI IMG/M metagenome (GOLD analysis project Ga0207022, IMG submission 153307) | Enriched cells from forest soil in Barre Woods Harvard Forest LTER site, Petersham, Massachusetts, United States -... | ecosystem: Environmental > Terrestrial > Soil > Temperate forest >... | reverse complement strand
TGGGGGCCAACAGCTCGATGCGGGCCAAGAGCAGTTACCGCGAAAAGCTGCTCGGCAGCGAGGCCACGGCCTATCGCGAAGGCAGAACCAGCCCGGCCGCGCCTTCCAGGAAATAGGTCGCCATGAAGCGAGTCGAAATCGGCGAACCGTTCACGACCCTGCTGGCGTCCGCCAAGCGGATCGTCGATGAATCCAAGGCCCAGGCCGTCGTCTTGCTGGCCGACCTGCCGTATGACTTCGCCATGATCCGCAACGAACTGCACCCCGTGCGGCTGGTGGTGGCGACCGACAAGGTGGAATTGTTCCGGCCCGTGCTCGACGACGACGTCGACCTCGTGCCTCTGGTCCACGAACCCGAGAGCCGCAGGCTGCAACTCAGCCAGGCGCTGCTGGAAGCCATTGCCGACGAATTGCTGCAAAGCGGCGACACAGTGGTGGCCCTCTATCCCGGGTTCGAGATGCACGATATCGATACGTGCAGCGTGATCAGCCTGGGGGAACACCTGTCGCGGCTGACCTCGCGCGACTTGCAACGGTTCAAGACCCAGGTCCCCCTCGAAACTCTGCGAACGGTCGTCGATCTGGCGACAGAAATCGGACGCGAGGGGCGCGAAGGCAAACCGGTCGGCACGTTATTCGTCGTGGGAAATCACCGCAGGGTCCTCAAACTGTCGCACGAACAGGTGCACGACCCGTTCCGGGGTTATGCCGCCAAAGAACGGCAGATTCGCGATCCGCGCGTGCGCGAGAGCGTCAAGGAGATCGCGCAGCTCGACGGGGCGTTTATCATCTCGGCCGACGGGGTCGTGCAATCGGCGGGCAGGCACCTCGACGCCCCCGCCGGCGGCATTACCCTCTCGAAAGGATTGGGGGCCCGGCATTGGGCCGCGGCCGCCATGTCGAAGGCCACCAAGGCCATCACGATCGCGGTCTCGGAATCGACCGGCACGGTGCGCATCTTTCAGGACGGCAAGGTCGTGCTGCGCGTGGAACCGATGCACCGGGCCATGAAATGGCAGAACTTCGAGGGGGAGACGATTATGACCGGAGACGACTGAATTAGCCCTGGGACACGTTTCTAACCTGTCCGTGAACGACGATCTCGCATAGGACCGTCCCCGCGGAATGCCGAATCGCAGGGCGTCCCAAAATTACCGGCGTCGGCCGCAGGATTTCGGACAGGTTAAAAACCTGTCCGACTGCGGCATTCCTCTTTCCCCAAATCGCACTCCGTGTTATCTTTCCGCACGCCGGAAGGCAGACTCGGTTCGTCCCGCATTTCTCCTGGGGGAAGGGATTCCCATGTACCACACCGTGTGGAAGCTCACGGCCCTGGCGGTCGTCGTCGGTATTGGCGTGGCGGTCGTCGTAAACGCCCAGCGCGGAATGCAAAATAGCGAAGTGGCCGCCGAACAGCCGACGGCGGCCGACGAGGGGGACGACCCGGTTCCCCCGACGCAGGACGACCTGGCCGAGGGAAGCCTGCCCGACCAGGGGGAACCCGAGCTGCTGGCGATGGACGAACCTCGCCTCAAACCAACACCGGCCTCGGCCAGAATGCACCGCGATTCGGATCGCGAGAGCGGCACCGTAAATCTCGTGAAGGCATCGGGCAACCGCAGTCTCAACGACTCAAGTGCCGCGGAGGAGACGATCGACCGCTCGCGCCGCCGGGCGTCAGCCGGCAGCGATCCCTTTGAAATGTCGGAAGACGAGACGGCGTCGGAGTCGCCTCTGGCGCACCCGTCGACCAAAGCTCAGGCTGCGTCTTCGCGGGCCGCGATCGACATCGTCGACGTCGCCGACGAAGACGACGCGGCAGGCGATGCACAGGAGCAGGCCCAGGTCGCCACGACAAAGAACTACTCTCAAAGTCGCGCTCGCAGCCCGGTGCTGACGCTGGACGAACCAGAAGCTGACGATTCGGGCAGGGCGGACCATGATGCCGATGACGACGCGAATGCCAAATCCGGTCCGCGGTTGCTCAGCGCGACCGACGATCCATTCGCGGACGAAGAACCCGCCGAGTCCGAAAACAAGCTTTCCCGCACGCCTGCCGTCAGCGACAGTGATGACGACGGCGAGGCGTCTCGCGATGACGACGCCACACAGGCCTCGCCTCAGAAATCGACGGGCAGCCCGCAGCCCAGACCGTTTAAACGCGATCTGGCGCCGCTGGAGCTCGACGACGACCCGACCGATATGCCGCCGAGCAGACGATCGCCCCCGCGACGGATCGAGAAGATAGAGGAGGGATTTCCGGCTCGCAGGAGCTCCGGCGGGGTGGTTGACGCCGCGGACGATGCCCTGTTGTTAGACGATGCGACGACGGATGATGTCAAAGTTCCCACCGAGCGCGACGCCGACCGTTTTCCGAGGGCCGCCAACCTGGAGGCCGCCGAAAGTGAACAGCGTCCAGCCGAATTGAGCAGATCGATCGAGGTCGATGCCGCCGCGGACGACGAACCCGCATTTGCTCCCCAGCCCGAGCTTCCACAAATCACGATCGAAAAAATCGCCCCGGCGACGGCCGTCCTGGGGCGACCGATGATTTATCACATTCAGGTGCGCAATGTCGGCGACAATGCGGCGCATCAGGTCGTCGTCGAAGACGTCGTCCCTGCTGAAGTGAAAATCGACGGATCGATTCCCCAGGCGCTCTTGAAAGACAATCGGCTGGTCTGGAAGCTGGGAACGCTGGCCGCCGGCCAGGAGAAGAAAATCTCGGTGCGCGTCGTGCCCCAGTCGGAGGGGACGATCGGCGGCGTGGCAACGGTGAACTTCGCCGTCGCGCCGAAGCAAATTTCGAATATCGCCAGTCCGCAATTGAAGTTTGACGTCGCGGCCCCGCGGCAAGTGGCAGTCGGCACACCGGTGGAATTCAACTTTCGCGTGCGAAACACGGGACACGTGCCCGCCAGCGGCGTGACGATTCGCAACGTGCTGCCCGCGGCCCTGAGGCACCCCGACGGCGACGATCTCGAATACGAGATCGGCCAATTGCCCGCCGGCAAGACCCGCGAGGTGAAGCTGATTCTCACTGCCACCCAGGCCGGACCGACCGTGAACCGCGTCGTCGTCACGGCCGACGGAAATGTCGCCGAAGAGGCGCAGGTCCAGCTTGAGGTCGTAGGTCCCACTCTGCTCGTCGTCCGCGATGGTCCCAAACGGCTGTTCCCCAATAAGACCGGCATTTATTCCAACACCGTCACGAACCCCGGGCTGACGCAGGTTTCCGGAGTCAGCGTCGTCGAAACCGTTCCCGCCGGCATGGAATTCGTCGAAGCCGGCGACGGCGGCACCTACAATGCCGCGAAACGGTCAATCACCTGGACGATCAACCAGCTCGCCGCTGCCGCGTCGAAAACGGTCAAAGTCACGCTGCGATCGAATGCACGCGGGGCGCAGGTCAGCGTCGTGCGCGCCTTCGACTCCTCCGGGTCGAGCGGCGAAACCGTGGGCGCCACGCACGTCTCGGGGGTCTGCGCGCTGACGATTGAAATCGGTGATATTCCCGCGCTGATCGAAGCGGGTGAAACCGTCAAGGTGGCCATGCGAATTCTCAACCGCGGCTCCGATTCGGCCGCCAATGTCCGCGCCACCGTCGCCGTCCCGGCGGGAATGCAGCTTCTGGCCGCCCAGGGGCCGACCTCGCACCGCGAGGCGCCTGCGGCCTCGGCCGGCAACGCCTCGGGCGACCGCGCCCCACGTGGCGCGATCGAGGTGCAGTTTGCGCCGATCGCCAAAATCGAACCACGTGCCGACGCGGTGATCGAGCTGACGCTCAAGGCCCGCACGCCCGGGGCCGTTCGGCTCGAAGTTCAAGCCCAATGCGACCAACTGCCGGAACCGATCCGCCGCGAAGAAGTCACGACGATCGTGTCGCCGCAATGAGGCTCGCGTCAAGCCTGAATTCTGCAATTTGCAATTTCCTCCCGTAGTGGTCGCGCGTTCCCACGCTCCGGTTCGCAGGTCGGCGAACCGCTTGTGTCTCGCCTGCCGGGAATGCAAAATGATTATTCCAATCCGGATCACTGTTTCGAGGGCTCACCATGAAATGCGACCTTGAAGGCAAAGTGTGCCTTGTCACCGGCGCGGCCCGTGGAATCGGGCAGCAGATCGCCAACCGGTTCGCCGCCAACGGAGCTAAGGTCGTATTCACCGATGTGCTGCCCGAAGTGCATCAGTCGGCGGCCCAGGTCGGACAACGGGCGTTCGATATGAACGTCACCGATGCCTTACAGATCGAGCAGGTGTTTGGCAAAGTCATCCAGGAATTCGGCCGGCTCGACATCCTCGTCAACAACGCGGGCATCAATACGCTGGCCCATCGCGTCACGATCGACGAGTTCCCCAAGTCGGAATGGGACAAGATCCTGGCCGTCGACCTGGATGGCGTGTTCCAGGTGAGTCAGGCCGGGTCGCGCGTCATGCGTGCGCAGGGGGCCGGTCGCATCATCAACATCGCCTCGATCGCGGGACTGGTTCCCCTGCGATTGCAGTGCGCCTTCATCGCAGCGAAGGCTGCGGTCGTCAATCTCACGAAGGGGATGGCGTTGGAACTGGGCCCCTTTGGGATTCTGGTGAACGGCATCGCGCCCGGCTCGACGCTCACCGAAGGAACGAAACAGCTCTTCTATGGCGAGGGGGGCAAGTTCCACGAAAAGGTGCAACGGATGCTCGACCATGTTCCCTTAGGCCGGCCCGGAACGGTGGACGAGATAGCAGTCGGCGCCCTCTTCCTGGCCGATCCTGAAAACAGTTACATGAACGGCCACATTCTGACGATCGACGGCGGCTGGACCGCCGGCTACACGCGCGATTTTTGAATGCGTGCTCGACACGCTTTGCGTCGCGACCCCTGCCGGCTCGCCCGGCAGGTGAAGGAGATTCCGTGGCTAGACGTCGAAACCCTTTTCGAGATCAGACCCCTGCCACCTTGCGTGGCAGGTGAATCAGATTCTACCGCCCTCAAGAATCAGGGCGACTCAGCCGCGCTTTGGAATCACGCGCGTCAGAATCTGATTCACGTGCCGGGCGAGCCGGCAGGGGTCTTTCGATTGTTAGTAACGAGTTCTAGCCACGGAATCTTCTTCACCTGCCACGCAAGGTGGCAGGGGTCGTCGCAATCCGTGGCTATATTCTTGAGGCTTAGACCAGCAAGTCGCGGATGACCGAGCCGTGCACGTCGGTCAGCCGGTAGTCGCGGCCCTGTTGCCGGAACGTCAGCAGTTCGTGATCGATTCCCAGGCAGTGCAGGATCGTGGCGTTCAGGTCGTGGATGTGCACCGGGTTCTCGGTGATGTTGTATCCAAAATCGTCGGTCGCTCCGTACACGATGCCCGGCTTGATCCCGCCGCCCGCCAGCCACACGCTGAAGCACCGGCCGTGGTGGTCGCGGCCGTAGTCGTCTTTGAGTCCCCCCTGCCCGTACACCGTGCGGCCGAATTCGCCCCCCCCCAGATCACCAGCGTTTCATCCAACAGGCCCCGTTGCTTGAGGTCGGCGATCAAGGCGGCCTGCGGCTGATCGACGTCGCGGCACTGCTTGGGGATATTGGTGGCCAGGCCCCCATGCTGGTCCCAGCCGCGGTGGTACAACTGCACCATCCGCACGCCGCGCTCGACCATCCGCCGCGCCAGCAGGCAGTTCGCCGCGAACGTGCCGGGCTTGTTTGAGTCGGGGCCGTAGGCCTCGAACGTGGCGGTTGGCTCGTGCGACAGGTCGGTGAGCTCAGGCACCGAGGTCTGCATGCGGAAGGCCATTTCGTACTGCGCGATGCGGGTGGCAATTTCCGGGTCGTGCGATTCCGCCTGTTTGAGCGTGTTAAGCTGCGACAGGCTGTCGAGCATCTTGCGCCGCAGGTCGCGGTCGATTCCCGGCGGATCGGAAAGGTACAACACCGGATCGCTCCCCGACCGAAGTTTGACCCCCTGGTGATTCGACGGCAGGAAGCCGCTGCCCCACAGCCGGTCGAGCAGCCCCTGATTCGAGTCGGCGCCGCTGCCGTGCGAGATCATCACCACGAACGCCGGCAGGTCCTGGGCGTCGCTTCCCAAACCATAACTGAGCCAGGCCCCCAGCGACGGACGGCCGGGCTGCTGCGAGCCGGTCTGAATGTAAGTGATCGCCGGGTCGTGATTGATCGCCTCGGTATTTACCGAGCGGACGATGCACAGGTCGTCGACGAGTTTGGCCGTGTGGGGCAAGAGCTCGCTGATCCAGGTGCCGTTCATACCGGCCTGCGCGAAATTGAATTTCGAGGCGATCACAGGAAAGCTCGTTTGTCCCGACGTCATGCCAGTTAGCCGTTGTCCCTTGCGGATGCTGTCGGGCAGCTCCGTCCCGTGCAGCTCGCGAAGCTTTGGCTTGTAGTCGAACAGTTCCAGGTGCGACGGCCCCCCCGACTGGAACAGATAGATGACGCGTTTCGCCTTAGGAGCGAAATGCGGCGCAAACTCGGCGGCCGGAGCGGCAAAGCCGTCGCGTTCGAGCAGGCCTGCCAGCGCTGCCAGGCCCACGACAGACCCAGCCCGGCCGAAGAAATGGCGCCGTGAGAGTTGCTTCATCGCGATTTGTTCCATGTCGTCACGTCGAGTGTTCATCATCGATTTTCATTTCGTATCGCGTTTCGCTGGCACTTCGTACCCCGCTTTGCGCCGAGGCGAAGTTGCGGGCAACCCGCGCGAAATACTCGGCTGCGCCTCATCGCTAAACGTAGTAATCGTTTTCCGTTCGCGTTCGTTGCATTTTGCTCGCACATATTCATTTCGACATGCCTCACTCTTTCGTAATCGTCTCGTCCAGATTCAGCACGACGCTGGCGATTGTGGTCCAGCCGGCCAGGTCGATGACATCAATGCCCGCGTCGCGCGGCGAATCGCCGGCGGCGACGAGTTTCTCGGCCGCCGCTCTGTCGCGGCGGAAACGCTCGATTGCTTCCTGATACAGCCCCAGCAGGATCCGTTGTTCCCCGGTTGCGGGCGGCCGTGACATCGCCAGGCGAAATGCGTGCGCAATTCGCTCGGCAGGTGTCGGGCCGGCTTCTTTAATCAATCGCTCGGCGAATTTGCGAGAGCTTTCGACGTACGTCGGGTCATTGAGCAGCACCAGTGCCTGCAGCGGCGTATTCGTGCGGGCGCGGCGGATGAGACACGTCTCGCGGTCGGGCGCGTCGAACGCCGTCATGCCCGGAGGGGGGCACGTCCGTTTCCAGAACGTGTACATGCTGCGCCGGTAAAGCCCTTCGTTTTTGTCGGCTGTATACTTCGCCCGGCGTTCGACGGAGACATCTTCCCACAAGCCGGCGGGCTGATACGGTTTGACGCTCGGGCCCCCGAGTTTCTCGCGGAGCAGACCGCTGATCGCCAGAGCACAATCTCGCACTGTTTCGGCTGGCAACCGAAATCGCGGCCCCCGCGCGAGCAGCCGGTTTTTCGGGTCCCGCTCAATCGCCGCCGGCGATGCATTCGACGACTGCCGATACGTCGCCGAGGTCACAATCAGCCGCTGAAGCGCCTTGATGTTCCAGCTTCCCCCCCGCGCGTCGTTTCCCCCCCTTAGTAAGGGGGGGCCAGGGGGGGTCGCGTCGCTCTGTGATTCCGCAGCGAACTCGACCGCCAACCAGTCCAGCAATTCGGGATGGCTTGGCTGCTCGCCCTGCACTCCAAAATCCTCAGCCGTTTCGACCAGCCCCATCCCGAAGTACATGCCCCAGAAACGATTCACAGCGACGCGGGCGGTCAGGGGATGAGACGGGCTCGTCAGCCATCGAGCCAGCCCCAGCCGGTTGCGCGGGGCGTCGGCCGGTAGAGACGACAGCACCGCGGGGACTTCTGCTTTCACCGCTTCCCCCGGCTGGTCATATTGACCGCGGATTAGAATATGCGCAGTTCGGGGCTCGGGAATCTCGGCCATCACCATTGTTCGCGGAGCCGCGGCGTCCACCTCGTTGTAGCGCCGGTTCGCTTCGGCCAGCTCGGCTTTCGCCGCTCGATACTCAGCGTCGACCGCGTCCAGAAAATAACGCCGCAGTTTTTCGTGCTGCTCGGGCATGCGCTGGCTCGGGGAGAGGGCCAGAAGCTCGCCGAGCCCGACGGGATCGGTCCCATCGGCAATGCGGCGGGCATCGTCGGCGGTCAAACGGGCCTCGAAGAACTGCACGTCGTCGATCAACCCGCGAAATGGATTCGACGCCGACCGCCGGCCGATTCGCAGCGGCTGGTCGGTCTTGATCGTGTCAGCGAGATTGTCGTTGGTGATGTCGAGCTCCTGCGGCTGGCCGTCGACATAAATCGTCACCCCCGCCCCCTTGCCGGAGCCGTCGCTTGTCACGAGCACATGATGCCACGAATGCAGTGTCACGGGCTTCCTGGCGATTATCTTCAGGCCATTGTCGGGCCAGTGATGGACCAGATGCAGGGCCGGTTTGGCCCCTTCCAGGAGCAGATCGTAGCCGCGGTAGGACTGTGCATCGTCGATCTTCGACAGGATCGCCATGGCCTCGTTGGATGTCGGGAAAACCCAGGCCCCAAATGAAACGGCGTCGTGCAAATCGAAAGCGCCGCGCTGGCCCAGGTCGACGAACGTCTTGCCATCGAAGGACAGGGCGTTCCCCGATTTTCCACGTTTGCGCGTCGCCGGACCATGCACCTGTCCCGGCGTCGCGTCACTTGTCGGCGCTGCGTCTTGCACCTGAACAAGTTCTCCCTCGGTCTCGTCGAGTGACACTCGCAGCGTCTGTCCTGACAACGACATCTGCTGTTTCTGTTCGGCCGAGAGCGATTGTTCCCAGACGGCGATTGTCTCGTCGATTTGTCCTCGGCGCTCGGCCAGCCGCTTTTCCTGAGCCTGCATGAGCGCCGCGAGGCTTGCCATTTCCTGTTGCTGCACGGCGGTGGGGACCTTGAGGTAGGGTTCGGCCACGCCTCCCTGGTTGTAGCTGACGCTCTTATCGGCGACGCTGTTGAAGAACGAAAAGAACTGATAATACTCCCGCTGCGAGATGGGATCGTATTTATGGTCGTGACAGCGGGCGCATTGCAGCGACAGCCCCATCAATACGGTCGCCGTGGTGTGGACGCGATCGGCGACATATTCGACGCGGTACTCTTCGTCGATGATGCCCCCTTCGGTCGTCAGGACGTGGTTGCGGTTGAAGCCGGTGGCAATGCGCTGTTCGAGCGTCGGGTCGTGCAGCAGGTCCCCTGCGAGTTGCTCCGTCAAAAAGCGGTCGAACGGCATGTTCGAGTTGAAGGCGCGAATCACCCAGTCGCGCCAGGGCCACATCGTCCGTTCTTCGTCGTTGTTATAGCCGTTGGTGTCGGCGTAGCGGGCCGCATCGAGCCATTGCATGGCCAGCTTTTCGCCGTACCGCGGCGAGTCGAGCAGGCGGTCGACCACTTTTTCGTAAGCGTCGGATGAGTTGTCGGCGAGAAAGGGATCCAAATCGGCGAGCGTGGGAGGGAGGCCGACCAGATCGAGGCTCACGCGCCTCAAGAGCGCCCCCTTTTCAGCTTCGGGAGCGGGAGCGATCCCAGCCGCCTCCAGCCGATACAGCACAAAATAATCGATCGAGTTCCGTGGCCACGCATTGTCTTTGACGGCAGGCAATGCGGAACGCCTGGGCGGCACGAACGCCCAATGCTGCGCGAACTCGGCTCCCTGTTCGATCCAGTTTCTGAGCAGTTTCTTCTGTTCGACCGTCAATGGTTTCTTCGATGCCGGGGGCGGCATCACTTCGGATTCGTCTTCGGATTCAATGCGCGCGACCAGTTCACTTTCGCCCGGCTTCCCCGCCACGATCGCAGCCAGCCCCGATTCGAGTCTCGCCCGAGCCGCGTCGGCGACATCAAGCCGCAGGCCCACCTTGCGATGCTGTTCGTCGGGCCCGTGGCAACTCCAGCAATGGTTCGCCAGGATCGGACGGATTTCGCGACTGAAATCGACCTTGCGGCCAGGCGCCTGCGGCGTTTCGGCTGCGACGCCCTGTTGCAAGTTTCCACCAAGCAACGTGAAAGCCAACGCAAACAGGCCAGGGACCTGAATTCTCTGCCGGGGCAGCAATCGCTGCCGCAGATCAGGACAAGACCGCGGTTCATTCATTGTTCACGCTGCCGGCGTGTGACGAGGGGGGAGTCGGGGCAGGGGCAAAACAGGGTTAATGTCGTATTCTCGCGTTGAAAATAGCACACGACGCCGGCGTGTGCCAATGTTGGAGTTCATGTCTCAATCGGCGCGGGTGCATCCGCTTTACTTTACGGCGAATCAGCAGCTCGTGTTGCGCATATGCGCAACATTTAAAAAAACACGACTTTACCACACGCGAGCCCCGCTCGTTGCATTCCCCGACGGCGACAACACTTGCGACGTGCGACTTGCGGTTCAGGCACACCATGACTGCAACGTCTCGCAAGCAGTAGAACAGCAGCAAACCCCTTATCCAACAGCGAGATACGGTTGCTTCCAGGAAGAAATCGCGTGTTGCGCATAACAGGCCTTTTGGCACAGCAACGTCATGACAATGTCGCAGGAATGCGGTTCAACGAGGGCACGTCAAGCTCGCGCACGTGCAAAGTTGAGTTGGCTGCGGCAATTTCTTGGCGATAGCTGAATTCGCCAGAATTCAGATCGTCACCGACTCCTTTCGCGCCGCAGGCGTCGCCATTCCCCATTATCCCACGCCGCACGCCAGTTCGACAAGAAAATTCCGATCGGATTTTTATTTCCTGCGACGACACCGACCAGGAATTTTCGCGGCAACCACACAAGTCTTATCGCGGGTGGCCCGTATCCGTTGTTCCAAAATTTGAGGTAATCGCCGGTGTGACGGTCGTTGCCGAATCTCGGAACAAGACAGCAAATCATTCATCGTTGACGAAACTCGCGTGGAAGGAAACGGGCGGGGCAAGCGATCGGGAGGGATATTGTCGTCTGGCTTTCAAAATACCACACACAGCCGGCGTGTGCCAACTTGCCGCTATCACCATGACAGCGATCGATGGGGTGCGCCGCCCTATCGGTTCGACCCCGGCAGGGGTCGCAGCAATTAGCCGGGGATTGAGCGCAGCGACATCCCCGGTCCTGTCGTCATTTGCGTTCGACCCCGGAGGGGTCGCAGCATCGTCGCGAATGGGCTTCCTTTGTGACTTCTGGCCAAACTCCAACAAAACCAAACGCGAATCCGTTTCTTGTCGGCCACCCTGCTGGCACCCCTCCGGGGTGCAATTCGATTCGCGATTCGCGACCGGTGGTGTCGCTTCGCTCAACCACTGGCTAATTGCTGGCACCCCTGCCGGGGTGCTGGTTTTCTTGCGATAGGGACGCCAAACTTGAATCGCGCCCCGATCAAGGCTGAAACGGAAGCATCGTCGCTGAGGTTCCGGGATTGAAAATCAGGGCGTGTTTGATAGACTCGACTGAGTGTCTCCAGACGGTGGCTTTAGCTCAGTTGGTTAGAGCGTGAGATTGTGGATCTCAAGGTCGCGGGTTCGAGCCCCGTAAGCCACCCTTCTCGGAATTTCCGAATGACGAATTCCGAATGACGAAGAGTGCTCCCGACGACCGGTTCTTGCGAGCCTATGGCACGCGGCAATTATCACGCCGTCATTTCTTTCGCGCCGAACGACGGCTGCACCCGTTGGCAGATTGCGTTCAATGCGGTCAATTCGGCAGAACGCTTTGATCCCGCGACGCAGCGCGGGTCATCGACCGGCCCGAATTCTTCGCGGAAGTATGGGGCCAGCCACTCCCGGGTGTTGGACCGTTCCGAGCGGAAAAATGACGTCTGCTTATCATGCACCGGAGCCGGAGTAGCCGTGTGGCATACGGCGCATGACTGGGCCAGAGCCTGGATTGTGTCGGCTGATCGCAGTGAATCATCGCGAGCGGCTTCCTGCCTCGTGCATTGGCCGGTCGGCATCGGCTTCTCAGAGCCGCGCTCGGGAACCAGCGACAGGGCCACAAGTAATCCGGCGGCGAAGACGGCGGCGTACCCAGTCAATTGGCCGGCCAGGCGCTGTCGCCGGGCGCGCGGCAACTCGGCCTGCGCCGCCAGACGGCTGGCCGCCTGGTGCGCGATTTTGAGCGACTCGATCGTAATAATTGGCTGTCGACCGGCCGCTTCCGAAGACGGGCTCTCGCCAGACCTGGCGGAGAAATCGTCCGCTCGTTCGTCCTGCGTCAGGAATTCCAGCGCGGGGGCCAGCGTCTCCTGCATCTGCCGGCAGCGGGGGCAGGTTTCGAAATGCTGGGCCAGGGCGCCGCTGCGGCTGCCAGCGGCATCGGTCATCAGGTCGAATGCTGTATCGCAATTCATGGAAAATCTCCGCCGTTTTGGCGCACGTAGTCTGCTAAGGCCACGAGACCGTTTTTGACCCGCTGTTTGGCCGCGCTCACGCTCGAATCCATCGCCAGGGCAATTTCCGAAAACTGCAAGCCGCCGAAGAAGCGCAACCGCAGCGCGTCGGCCTGCACTTCGGGCAGATGCGTGAGCAGTTGATGGACCTGCTCGCGCCGTTCGATTTGCAGAATGTGTCCCAATGCAGTCTCGTGCGTGACGGGTTCGCAGTATCCCGTCAGTTCGGCCGACAGAGAAGTCCCCAGCGAATGCTCGCCGGGACGGACCTGGCGACGCTGCCATTGCCGCCGGCAGAGATTCAAGAGAATCGTCCACACCCAGGTGCGGAACGCGAAGCGCGGGTTGTAAGTCGCACGGGCTGCGAATGCCGCCAGAAATGTTTCCTGCACGACGTCTTCGGCCCAGGCCGCATCGGCGAGTTTGCTCCAGGCGACGTTCAATAGCGGCCCGCGGTAGCGCCGCACCAGCACGTCGAACAGTTCGACCTGTCCGGCTTGCACGCGACACATGATCTGGACGTCGTCGAGGTCCACGCGGATTTACCCGAAGTCACGAAGAGAGATCTTGTTCACACATATCTGGAAGTGTACCGCGCGCGGCAGTCTGCTGCCAAGGTCGGTTGACGAACGTGGTTTCGGATGGGCGGCCCTTCCTGCGCTCACTCGTTTCCCTAATCAACTTTGCCTCGAAACGAACGTAAGACAAACGCAAAGTACCCGCCTGCCAGCGTGATCCCGATGGCCCACCATGCGAGCCCCACCTGCAGGGCGTAACTTTTCGATGCGGTGTTTGCGGCACTGAGGCTGAACGTTGGATCGAGAGTCGATCGCAGCCAGAATGGATAATTGCCCGCCATCGTGGCCGCCATCAGTCCCAGAATGAACGCGCTCGACGAGAGGAAGGCCGCCAGCTCGCGTCGGCGACTCAAGAAATGAAAGACTCCCCAAAGTCCTCCTGCCATCATCAGCACAAAAACCAGTGACCAGGGGCGAGCAATCAGGTTCGTGAAGTTCGTCGGCTGCAACAGGACCGTCGCCAGCGTCACCACGCCCCAAAGAGGCAGCACGGCCAGCCACGCCTTGCGGGCCCAGGTCTGGCTGCGCGCCTGCACCGGGCCGGTCGTCTTCCAGGCCAGGTACAGGGCGCCGTGGCCGGCCAGCAGACAGAGCGTGAAGATTCCCACCAGAAGTGTGTACCAGTCGAAAACGCCCGGACGGACACCCGGCCGAAAATCGGTAAACAGCGGTATGGCAAAGAATCCCGTTTCGTCGACCGGCACTCCGCGAACGACGTTTCCCAGCGACGTTCCCAGGACTACGGCCAACAGCGCCGACGAGAGCGAGAAGACCGTGTCCCAGAATTCCCGCCATAACGGGTTCTCCTGATGCGATCGGGCTTCTATGGCGATCCCGCGCAAGATCAACAGCCACAGCACGATCATCAGCGCCAGGTAGAAACCGCTGAAGGCAGCCGCATAGGTCCGAGGAAAGGCCATGAACAACACGCCCCCTGCGGCGATCAGCCAGACTTCGTTGGCGTCGTACACCGGCCCGATGGCGGCCAGCACCGTCCGCCGTTCGGCATCGGTCCTGGCGACGAAGCGATGCAGAATGCCGGCGCCGAAATCGAAACCGTCGAGGACCACATAGACGGCCAGCATCGCGGAAACGATGGCGAACCAGACTGCTTCCATCGGGAAGTCCCTCACGCAGGCTTTGCCCGCAATTACGTCAATTTGCAATTTTCAATTTACATTTTGCAATTTTCAATATTCTACTGGCAACGGCGAAGTCCGTTGGATCATAAAGTCATTGCAAATTGAAAATTGTAAATCTCAAATTGCAAATTGAAGACGCTCGACGGCGAGCGTGCCGCGTCTGCGCATTTCGGAAAGGCTCCAGCTAATGTGCCGCCACCGGGCCGCGGTCGATGACCTTCATGATCTGGTACAGGAAGACGATGCCCAGCGCCAGGTACAAGCCGGCAAATCCCAGTGTGGTAAATACGACGTTACCTGTGTTGACCTGCGGCGATCCGCCGTCGAGAGTGCGCAACAGGCCGTGGATCAACCAGGGTTGACGCCCCAGCTCGGCTGTCCACCAGCCGGCCGTGTTGGCGATATAAGGGAATGGAACGGAAAGCATCAGGACCCACAGCATCGGTCGCGACTCGTGCAGTCTGTTTCGCCAAAGTAGAACTGCGCTGGCGCCCATGACGAGCATGAAAATCGTTCCCAGCCCCACCATGATATGATAACTGTAATACAGCAGCTCGATGTTGCCGGGCCACTCGTCCACAGGAAAGTCGTTCAGCCCTTTGACGGTGCTGCCGAACGTGCCGTAAGCCAGAAAGCTCAGGATTCCTGGAACGACGATCGGGTTTTCGAGCTTTCGCGCATTCACGTCGGGCTGGCCAATGATGGCCAGCTCGGCATGCGGGCCTCCGTCGAACAACCCCTCCATCGCAGCCAACGTCACGGGCTGGTGCCGGGCGACCATTTTTCCGTGCGCGTCCCCGGTTGGAAAAGAAATCAGGACGCAGGCGACCAGCCCCACAACGACACTCACCCGCAAACAGATCACCGCATGATCGGCATGCTTTCCCAGCAGCGACCAGAAGGCCCCCACGGCCGCGACCACAAACGAAGCGGTGATGACCGAACCGGTCATGTTGTGCGCGTACTGCCAGAATGCCCAGGGGTTGCAGAGAAACGTCCAGAAATCGGCCAGGTGCAAAACGCCGCCGTCGCCCAGCACGTGGCCCACCGGATATTGCATAAACGCGTTGGTGGCGATGATGAAGTAGCCCGACAGCCACGAACCCAGAAACAGGGCCGTGGCCGCCGCCAGGTGTCCTCGCGGGCCGAGGCGTTTTTCACCGAACAGAAACAGCCCCAGGAAGGCCGACTCCAGAAAGAACGCGAATACTCCTTCCAGCGCCAGCGTCTGACCGATGACTTCCCCCGCAAAACTGGAAAACCGGGCCCAATTCGTGCCGAACTGGAACTCCAGCGGAACGCCCGTCACCACGCCCATCGCGAAGTTGATGGCGAAAAAGCGCGCCCAGAACCGGGCCACTTCGTTATAGCGCTCGTTGCCCTTTCGCAGTGCTACGACCTTGAGGACCACAATGATCAGGGCCAGCCCCATGGTCAATTGCGGAAACAGGTAGTGGTACGTGATCGTGAACGCAAACTGAATGCGATGCCAGAGCAGATCATCGGCCATTTTCGGACTTTCTGATATGTCCGTGGTGGTCCGTCTATCGCAAAATGTCAGACACGGAATTCTCACGATTTCCGCTACATCCCAGGCGTAGCGGAATTCGTGAGAATTCCGACCGCATGACAGATGCATGACATTTTGCCGTAGACGGACCAGTAGGTCAGGCTGTGCCTGACGGGAACGTCCCGCGGCTCGCCATGTGATTCTTTCGGATTCAGTCGGGCACAGCCTGACCTAGTCACCTGCCGGAACCAAAATTCAGCCACGAATTGAACACGGACAAAACACGGATTTTACGAACGCCCGCGCGAATGCGTGTCTTATCCGTGTTCAATCCGTGGCTCATTCTTTTCGATTCAGGTTCTTATACCATCTTGCGGGGATCGACCACGCGGTCGAATTCCTCGGCCGTCACGAATCCGAGCTTTATTGCTGCATCTTTCAATGTCAAATCGTGGTCGAGCGCATAATGCGCGACCTGCGAAGCCTTGTCGTAGCCGATGACGGGGGCGAGCGCGGTCACCAGCATCAGCGATCGCTGCAGGAAATAATCGATCTGCGCGCGGTTGGGTTGGGTCCCTTCGATCAGAAACATCCGGAAGTTAAGGCAACCGTCGGTCAGCAGCCGGATCGATTTCATCACGTTGAAAATGATCAGCGGCTTGTAGACGTTCATTTCCAGGTAGCCGCCTGAGCCGCCTAAGGTCACGGCCAGGTCGCTCGCCATCACTTGCACAGACAGCATCGCCAGCGCCTCGCACTGGGTCGGATTCACTTTGCCCGGCATGATGGATGAGCCCGGCTCATTCTCCGGAATCTGCAGCTCGGCCAGGCCGCAGCGCGGGCCGCAGCTTAGCAAGCGAATGTCGTTGGCAATCTTATACAGCGACGTGGCGAGCGTTTTGAGGGTCGCGCTCAACTGCACCAGTGCATCGTGCGAACCCTGCACCGTGAATTTGTTCGGCGCAGTGACAAACGGCAAGCCGGTCAGGCTGGCGATCTCGTGCGCTACGGCCTGGTCGAATCCGGGAGGGGCATTGATCCCGGTGCCCACGGCCGTGCCGCCCAGGGCCAGCCGATAGACCCCCGGCAAGCTCTGCTCCAGCCGCGAGAGATTATCTGCAATCATGCCCGCGTACCCGGAAAACTCCTGGCCCAGTGTCAGGGGAACGGCGTCCTGCATGTGCGTGCGTCCGATCTTGATAATTTCCTGCCACACCTCTGCCTTCCTGGCAATCGAATCTCGCAACTGCTCGACCGCCGGCATAAGTCGCTGGCTGGTCGCCTGCGCCGCCGCCATGCACATCGCCGACGGAAACGAATCGTTCGACGACTGCGACAGGTTCACGTGATCGTTGGGATGCACGGGCGTCTTGCTGCCCAACGGCGCGCCGGCCAACTGGCAGCAGCGGTTCGAGATCACCTCGTTGACGTTCATGTTGAGCTGCGTGCCGCTGCCGGTCATCCACACGTGCAGCGGAAACTCGTCGCGATGCCGGCCGGCGACGATTTCGTCGCACACCGCGACGATCAGGTTCTTCTGACGATCGTTCAGCCGTCCGCCCGCATGGTTGACGATCGCAGCCGCTTTCTTCAGCACGGCGTAAGCCAGGATCATCTCGACGGGAAACAGATCGTCGCCAATGCTAAAATGCTCGAGAGAACGCTGCGTCTGCGCCCCCCAGAGCCGGTCGGCGGGAACCTGCACGTCGCCCAGGCTGTCGGTCTCGATGCGGAAAGTGGGCATGTTGTCGATTCTCAGACCTCACCCATCTCGACCGGTTCACTCACTCACGGGGACAAATTCTCTTCGAATCGGTGCCCGCCCGCGGCTCGCCATCTTCCATCTTCCATCCTCTACCTTCTACCCTTACTCCGCAGCGATATGGACCCCTTCTCGGCCACCGAGCGCCTCATCATCGCGTCTTTACGTTGCGATTCGCAGTCTCATGTAATAGATCACGTCGCCGTAGATCGAACCGCCGAAACACGTTGCGGTGCGGTGCCGAATGTCCTCTTCGTTTCCTAGCTTGCTGCACCATTCTCCAGATTCGAGTTGGCGGGCTGCGTGGGACCAACAATCGTCGGAATCGACGTAGATCGCCACTTTTTCGAATCCGGATTCAAGTTCCCCATTTGCGCATAACTCAAAGCCGATCGCCTCAAATGCGCTCTTGAGAGACTCGGGACCTGAGCCGCGATCGGCGCCAGACGGCCAGTAATAGCCAGGCAAAGGCAACCCCGCCGGGTCCCATTTCCGATTTTCATCGCCGGCAGCGAACGCGATGCAATTGTAGCGAGAGTCCTTTTCGCTCGTCACTCGATATCCGGTTGCGGCAAGATTTGGGAACCGTTTTTCGTCTTCGGGCGAGAGCCGTTCAGGTAACCCGTCGTCGCGCCCCATTTCAACCAAGCCTCCATCATCGCCTTCATGTTTCCGGCAATGTCTGTGTTAATTGGGTTCTCGCCCGTAATCGCCGTAAGTGCCCAAAACCAATCGTCTGGGCCCTTCTCTGACATGTCATTCAGAATAAACGGTACGGCTGACTCGCCCATTCCAATGATTCTTTGATACGACGGGTGCAATGCTCTCTTCGTCACATTGGAAATGAAACGAGTCTCTGATTTCCATTTCTCAGCGAGTTCGTCGAATTGCCGCGCTTGACTAGGGTCGGCATGCGCTGGTTCGAGGTGGTCCCGCACACTGGGTTCCGCGAGCCGCGCTTCCACGGCTTCGACGACGAGCGTAGTGATGTTCTTGCCCGTTGCTTCGGCTTCGGCCCGGAGGCACTCTTCCGTTGCCGCTGTAAGCGTGATCGTGATTGTCATGCTTGGTTTGATGCGGTTTGCCATGCAAGGTGTTTACCCATCGCTATGATAGCAGATTTGGGCCAGAATCACGAGAATTGCGGCGAAGAGGTCGGCTCACCTACTCCGCCGCGACGTGGGCGCCTTTCTCGGCCACCGAGCGCCTCATCAGCAGCACCAGAATAACAAGCACCGCGGCAAGAATCGCCAGTACGCGGAAGACGTCAAAGTAAGCCAGCGAGGCTACCTGCTGGTCGCGAAGATCTGAGAGTGATTGCCACGCCATCTGCCGCGACAAAGCGGGGTCGCCGGTTTGCTGCAAAAAAAAGGCTTGGGTCTGCTCGATGAAAGTATTGACCTCTGGATTCAATCCATCCAGGTTCTCGTTCAGGCGCAACGTGTGGAACTGGACGCGGCGCACCTCGAGCGTCTGCGACATCGAAGTCCCCACGCTGCCCCCTTCGTTGCGGATCAGAGCGAACAGTCCCACCGCCGCTCCGCGCAGGGCCCTGGGAATGTACATGTACGCTGCGACATTAAGAGGGGCGAAGATCAGCGACAGTCCGACGATCGTCACCACCCGCGGCCCGACGACCAGGATCGGGCTGATTTCCAGATTCATCAGCGACAGCCAGTAATTACCGAGCCCCATGACCGCCAGGCCGGCCAGAATCAGTAGGCGCGCATCGGCCCCCCGGCCGAGCATGAAGCCGACGACCGGCAACAGCGCGACCGAGAAGAAGCCCGAAGGTGACAAGACCAGCCCTGAACTGGTGGCATCGTAACCGAACAGCGACTGCAAGAGCCCCGGCAGCGACGTCGTCTGACCGTAGAGCACTCCATAGGCACAAAAAATAATGATGCTCGAGGCCGCAAAGTTTCGGTCGGCCAAGGGCCGCAAATTGATCACGGGATGGGCAATCCGCAATTCGCGGAAAATCAAACACCCCAGCGAGAGCACGAACAGGAAAACCAGCGTCTGCACCCACCAGGTCGGATCGCCGAACCAATCCCACTCTTGTCCTTTGCTCAACGTCACTTCCCAGCAGACCATGGCGACGGCCAGCAGGCCCAGCCCCAGCATGTCGAAGTGCAGAGGCTGCTTTTTCAGCTCCGCCCGCTCCTGCTTCAGGTAATCGGGGTCGTCGAGCACGAAATAGCACGCCAGCAAGGCCACCAAGCCGACAGGAATGTTGATGTAAAAGATCCAGCGCCACGAGTAGTTGTCGGTGATCCAGCCGCCCAACGTTGGGCCCAGGATCGGTGCGACCAGGGCCGCGATGCCGAACAGCGTCATCGCCGAACCCTGTTTCTCGGGAGGGAAGCTG
>Ga0207022_10139_pt1 | contig 20043 bp, 15 predicted proteins | sample Alteio_BWMinCont_46_FD_153307 | JGI IMG/M metagenome (GOLD analysis project Ga0207022, IMG submission 153307) | Enriched cells from forest soil in Barre Woods Harvard Forest LTER site, Petersham, Massachusetts, United States -... | ecosystem: Environmental > Terrestrial > Soil > Temperate forest >... | reverse complement strand
GCGGCCAGATGGACCTTCATCGAAATCAAAGACGCAACTGACAACGGCCCGGTCCGCACCGTGCCGCACAATTGCACTGTCAGCTCGTTCGCCGAGGAGCAGTGAGAGCGCGTCGATAAGGATGGATTTACCAGCTCCGGTTTCGCCGGTGAGGAGGTTGAGTCCGGGGGCGAACTCCACGGCCACATGGTCGAGTACGGCGTAATTCTCAACACGGAGTTCAAGCAGCAAGCGGGAGTTCCTCGGAGGGAGATTTTTTGCAGAATAGCACAAAAACAGTTGTCAGTTCTCAGTCGTCAGTCTTCAGTAAAACCAAAAAAAAATAATGACTGAGTAGTGACGGAGAATCCGATAATTGCGGTGAATCGTTTAAGATACGGGCATGGCATTTATTTCGTTGCTCGCATTCTATCCCGGCGAAGAGATGGTATCCATGGCGCAGAACAGCGGATGGGTGGCCAAAGGTGTGCTGCTCGTGCTGGGCATCGCCAGCCTCTTCTCATGGGCCGTGATCTACTCCAAATGGAGCCAATTCAGACGAGCACGGGTGCAGAGTGGACGCTTTCTTCGTGCATTCCGCAAAGCCGGCAAACTGAGTGAGATCGCCACGGTGAGCGACCAATTCAAACCGAGTCCTTTGGTGGCGGTACTGGATGGCGCGGTGGGCGAACTGAAACGGCAAAATGCAGGTGTCAACTCAACCACCGTGCAGCGTGCGATGCAGATCGCGTCGAGCGAGGAACTGACTTTGCTCGAATCTCGCGTGAGCATACTGGCGACGATCGGATCGACGGCTCCTTATGTTGGTTTGTTTGGAACTGTGTGGGGCATCATCGATGCCTTCCATGGCCTCGGAACCGCTGGCGCAGCAACGTTACGCGCGGTTGCGCCGGGCATCTCTGAAGCGCTCATCACAACTGCGTTCGGATTGTTTGCGGCCATCCCTGCCGTGGTGGCGTATAACTCATTTTCGAACACGCTGAAAGAGTTTGCGGCACGAATGGATGACTTCTCCCTCGAAATGTTGAATACCATGGAGCGTGACGGCGCGCGGGAGCAACGCTGATGGCATTCACGGATAGCCGCGGGCACACACGCACGTCAATGGCGGAGATCAACATCATTCCCCTAGTGGATGTGGTGCTGGTGTTGCTGGTGATCTTCATGATCACTGCTCCGGTGTTGCAGAGCAGCATCGATGTGAGTGTGCCGAAGACCAAGACCGAGAACCAAGTGACAGAAGAAAAGTTGGTCATCACGCTGGACAAAAAACAGCGAGTGTATTTCGGCAATGATCCGGTGAACATCAACGAGATCGCGGACAAGATCCACGAGAAGCTGCATGACCCTGCGCGCATGCAGGTGTATTTGCGCGCGGATGAAAAGGTCCCGTTCGGAGCAGTGGCCGTCCTGATGGACACATTGCGACAGGCGGGCGTGACTAACATCAGCGTAGTGACGGAACCGGCGCAGGTGCCATCGAAACAGTAGGTACAAAGCATACGGAAGATCTATGTCCATGCGTGTAGAGATGTTCGAGCAGCACGGGCCCTGGAAAGGGCCGCTGGCGGTCTCTGCCGGGCTCCATTTGGGACTGATCCTTACAGGAGTTTTGCTCGGTTGGGCGTTCACGCGGGCGGGAAACCTATGGGGTGTGGGCAATCCCATGAATGAAGAGCACGTGGTCACAGTGCAAATGGTGGCCAACGCGATCCCGCTGCCAGCGCGGGAGAACGACCCGAACAGCGTACTGGCGACGGATTCGAGCGGACAGTCACAACCTATGGCGAAGCCGCCTGAGCCGGAGAAAGAGGCCATCGCCATTCCTGGCCCGACGGAAAAAACAAAGCCGGAAAAAATACATCGTGCTACGATATACCAGAGACCTGCACCGGTCCCGTTGGCATCCAATAAAATAGTGCCTTACGGGTCAGCGCCGGCGGCATCAGCCCCTTACACAGCTTTCCGCGCTGCGGCAGGCAATGGCGGCATGACCTTCGGGCAGAATGGCAGCTTTGCTGACAAATATGCCTGGTATGTGGAAGGCGTACAGCGCAAGGTTTCAGAGAACTGGATGAAGTATGAGGTCGATCCGGGAGTGCAGACGGCGCCGCGCGTTTATCTGACGTTCGAGATCGCGCGGGACGGAACGCCGACGAATGTACAGTTGAGCCAGTCGAGCGGGATACCGTCGCTGGATGTGTCGGCGGTCCGGGCGCTGAAACGGATCGACACTTTCGGGTCGCTGCCGGGTGATTACCCCGGAAACAAAGTCAGCGTAGAATTCTGGTTCGAATACAAGAGATGACTCGAGGTACGGACGGGAACGGAATGAAACGAACGGCCATAGTGCTCGCGGCGTTAATGTTATTCGCTTCCGCAGAGCTGTGTGCACAGGACGCACAGATCAATACTGGGATCAACAAGGGACAGGACCGCGTGCGGCTGGCGGCTGCTGATTTCAAGTCCCTAAGTAATGATGCAGTGCTTCCTCCCCTGCTGCAAACTTTCAATACCACACTGTTCAGTGATCTAGACAATGCCGGTATCTTTGACATGGTCTCGAAAAGTTTTTATCCACTCGAACAGCCCGGTTCACCGAATGAAATGAAGCTGGATGCGTGGAATGTTCCGCCTCCGAATACGGCGATGGTGGCGTTCGGGAACTTGAATGTGCAAGGGGGAGAGCTGGTCGTAGCTGGGTGGCTGTTCGATGTGAAGAATTCATCGTCACCACTGGTGATGGGAAAACAGTACAAGGGAGAAGCAACAGATGCCAGTGCGCGGTCGATCGCACATAAATTCGCGGATGAGATCATCCAGCGGCTGGGAGGCGGGATCGCAGGCATCGCCGAGAGCCAGATCGTGTTCATCAGTAATCGCACGGGAAACAAAGAAGTGTGGATGATGGATTACGATGGCGCCAACCAGCGGCAAATCACAACGCTGGGTTCGATCTCGCTTTCGCCGCGCATTTCTCCGGACGGCTCACGGATCGCATTCTCAAGTTATGCGCACGGCGGCCCTCACATCACCATGTATTCGCTGGAGTTGAACCGGTTTGTGAGTTTCCCACGGTTCGAAGGGACGAACAATTCTCCGGCGTGGTCGCCGGATGGAACAAAGCTGGCATTCTCCTCGTCAATGCGGGGAAGTTCGGAGATCTTCATCTCCGATATTTCGGGCAATAATCCGAAACGTGTAACGGCGTTCACAGGAGGAAACCTTTCACCGGCGTTCAACCCCAAGACCGGAGCGCAGATCGCGTTCGTCAGCGGCCGAACAGGGTTGCCACAGATCTACCTCATGGATGCAGATGGAACGAACACGGAGCGGCTGACGGATACGGGATATGCTGTATCGCCATCATGGTCTCCGAACGGGCAGTATCTGACTTTCGCATGGCGAAGGAAATACGGGCCGGGTGTGCCGGGCAGCCAGGACATTTATGTGATGGACGCTGCCAGCCGCAAGTGGGTACAGTTGACATTCGATAGCGGAGTCAATGATTTTCCGTGCTGGTCGCCGGATGGACGGCACATCGTTTTCGAAAGTATCCGCGACGGTAGAGCCCAGATATGGACGATGCTGGCGGATGGGACCCAACAGAAAGCGCTGACGACCGCAGGCCAGAACTTCCAACCGAATTGGAGTTTCAAGTAAAGAAGCATGCAGTGTATTTCGTAACAGATTCATACCGCATTCGATCTATCTAGGAGGCTCCTGTGAAGATAAGCAATTTCATCCGTGACCACAATGTGGTTTTGACCGCAGCCTTGGCAGTGGTGATCATTGCCGGATGCGGCAAAAAACCAGAACCGGCAAAGCCACAAACGGAAGTGCCTAAGCCGCCACCCGCCGCACCAACCGCGAGCATCAGCGTGAGCCCAAACTCGATCGAGCGCGGACAGAGCGCGGAGGTGCGATGGAGCACGACGAATGCAACTTCCGTGAGCCTCAACGGCGGTTATGTCAGCGGGAGCGGGTCGCAAACGGTCTCGCCGAATGACTCCACCACCTACAACCTCACGGCGAAAGGAGATGGCGGAACAGCCACGGACAGTGCGCGACTGACAGTGACTTCGACTCCCCAGCAGGTCCAACAGTCCAAACCACCGGTGATCTCAGAGACGGACGCGCAATGGTTCGCGCGCAATGTGAAGGACATCTACTTCGATTACGACAAGTACGATGTCCGGGACGACGCAAAAGCCACCATCGCGGCTGACGCTGCGGCCCTGATACAGAAGAACTGGAACATCCAGATCCAGGGACACTGCGATGAACGCGGCTCGACCGAATACAACCTCACGCTGGGCGATGAGCGCGCCGTGGCCACACGCGATGCGTTGATCGCTGCCGGCGTTCCCGCCAACCGGCTGAGCGTGATCAGTTATGGCAAAGAGAAACCTGTTTGCACGGAGTCCACCGAAGAGTGTTGGCAAAGAAACCGCCGTGCACATTTCGAGATCAAGAAATAAAGGATTGCAGTCGATCAAGAAAAGTTACCAACTAGCGCCCGGGGATGCTATAGGCAACCTCCGGGCGTTATACTGCGTAATCAAAGCGAGGTTTTCTTATGCATGCCATAAAACAGTCCTTACGGGTTGCTGTGATCTCCCTCTGCATTTGTGCTTTTTCTCTACCCGCTTATGCCGGTAGTAAAGAGCAGGAGATGATGCTCAAGATCCAGATCCAAGTGCAGGCACTGCAAGACCAGATGGCGCGCATGCAGCAGTCCTTCGATGAGCGCATGGGCGTGATGAAGAACCTGGTGGAACAGACTTCCGATAGCGTGAACCGCATGAACGGAAGTTTGGCGACGCTGGATAAATCCGTAAAGGCGCAGAATGGCGACAACCGCGACACAAACACGCAAGTCTCAACTCAGATCCAGGCGCTACATGATTCCGTGGATGAACTCAAAGCGCGGCTCAACAAGGCGATGAAGCAGTTGGATGATATCCAGTCAACGCAGCAGAGCATGCAGGCAGCGGCGGCAGCGAAACAACAGGAGGCAGCGGCAAATCCGGCATCGCAGGCCCCTCCACCTGATGTGCTGTATGAGAGCGGACTGCGTGACTACACTTCTGGGAAATACGATATAGCTTCAGGCGAGTTCAACGATTACCTAAAGTATTACGCGAACACTGACCTAGCCGGGAATGCGCAGTTCTATCTGGCTGACATTCTGTACAAACAAGGCGATTTTGAGCACTCGATACCGGAGTATGACAAAGTCATTGAACAGTATTCGGGGGGGAACGAAAGTAGCGGCAGCACAGCTGAAAAAAGGTTTCGCCCTGATCGAGTTGAACCAGAAAGCCGCGGGAAGCAAAGAGTTACGCAGTCTCATCGCTCGATTCCCTAATTCGGAGGAGGCCGACCTGGCGCGGGAACGGTTGAAGAAGATCGGGGCGGTGCAGACGGGGACGACGCGCAAGAAGTGAAGATGCAACATGTTTCGTCCCTACCGGGCCGGAGTTCCGATGTCCATCAAGAAATCGGATGGACAACCGGATGGACATGGGGCACACGGTGTCCGTTTGAGTGAGTGAGTGACAAATCAAGAGGTGAGGCACGGCGAAGATCAAATCTGGCTCAGGGTGGGGCTACTGGCATCCTCATTATTTGAAATTTAAAAAGATTCAAGCCGTCGGGTGTATATTTGCGAAATACAGGTGGCTTCAAATGCAGAATTCATGGTGCCGTGGCATTTTATTGTTGTGTTCATCCATGCTTTTTTCAACTATAGGTGATGCGCAGGTACCAGGGTCTGCCAAACCGGTTTCCGTAACTCCCTCGGGCAGCTTCGGAATGACACAGGCCTTCACATTCCAATATTCTGACTCCAACGGCGTGGGTGACATTGCCAAGGTCGCGAACTTCATCAATTTATCGCTTACCTGGGCCGGCTCGTGCGGCACATATTATGACTCCTCGACAAACACGATACGCTTGATCAATGAGACTGGCGATGGGTGGGCGGGCTCGGCCGCCATGGGAACCTCCGTGACGTTGCAGAACCTCTATTGTTCGCTGGATGTGGGGCATTCATCAGTCTCAGCATCGGGCAATACGCTCACACTCACCGTGGCACTGGCCTTCACGGCATTTCTTAGGGACACAACTGAGAGCAAGACAATCTACGGCTGGGCACAGGATGGCAGCGGAAACGCCAGCTATTGGACCAGCTTGGGCAGTTGGACGGTGTCAGACCAAAGTTCAATGCCGTCCCTTGCATCTCTGCAGCCACCGGTGACCGTTGGCAGTGAGAACATCTATAGCGTCACATACACGGACCCGAATGGATACAAGGACATCGGCACGATAGACCTGCTTTTCAACTCGAGCAACAACTGGGCGAATTCCTGTGGCGTTGAGTATGTCCAAGCGACGAACAGTGTGCAACTCACCAATGATGCCGGCACCGGATGGGTAGGCACTATGGTGATTGGAACTACCGGAACTCTTTCAAACAGCCAGTGCACTCTCGATGTTGGGCAGTCATCAGCGTTGATATCACCGAACTTCATCACCGTCTCATTCGCCTTCACTTTCAAACCTGCCCTATCCGGAATGCTACCGTTCTCCATGTCAAAGAACAGCGCAGGACAATCCGCAGGTTGGAATTTGAACCTCTCTGGGTGTGGCAATCCGAGGGTGGGCTCCGTTTCTCCGAGTTCCGGCACGGGTTTTGCGCAGGATTTCACCGCGAAATTCTTCCAGAGCAGCCCTTCGCCCACGGCGGGATGTTCCCAAGGTGGCCCAGCCATCGCATATGGGGCAATGATCTTCAACACATCGCCGAGCTGGGCGGGATCATGCGGTGTTTACTATGATATGTCACTGAGCATCGTTCGTCTGGTCAATGACGCCGGCACCGGATGGGTTCGGGCGGTCGTTGCCGACTCCATTATCTCTATGGAAAACAGCCAGTGCATCCTGTATCTACAAGGTGGAGACACCGCTGGTTCCCCAAATGGGTTCGGAGAATGGGACTTGCGTGCGAGCTTGTCCTTCAAGCCCGTTTTTGCCGGAAGCAAGAACATCTATGGATGGGCGATGGATGCCGGAGGGAATGCCAGCCAATACACAGCACTCGGCACGTGGAACGCCTCCTCAACGCCGGCAGCTGTCCCGCCTCAGGTCAAACCCCTGACTCCTTTTTTCACCCAGACCATCGATTGGACGACTTTTTCGACAGGCGAGGCATACACCTTCGATTTCAGTGACGTCAACGGCTACAACTATATGTCCACACTTACCATGCTCATCAACTCCGGCCCAAGCAGGACCGGGGGTTGCGTGATCGACTATGACACTGTTTCGAACTCGCTCAGCCTGGTCAATGATTCTGGCACAGGATATGTGGGAACAATGGTGCTGGGAACCACGGGTACCATGCAGAACAGCCAATGCATCATTGATGTTGGCCAGTCCAAAGTAGCAAACAATTTCCTGGATTACTTCCTGGCCGTACCTGCAACTTTCAAATCCCCATTCTCTAATACGGGAAAAAGCATCTACGGTTCCGCAATAGATATGGCAGGTGCTAACTCTGGGTTGGTCAACCTAGGACCACCGACTGATACTTTCATAAAAGCCCTTTCTGTTACCCCAAACTCTGGCACTGGCAACACCCAGACATTCAGCTTCAAGTTCTCAGATGGCGACGGCTATGGGGCGATATCCGGCGTAAAGGTGATCTTTAATTCCAGCCTTAGCTTTGCCCAATCCTGCGGAATCTACTACGTTCCTTCCACAGGCGTGATCGAGTTGGTGAACCAGGCAGGAGATGGCTGGGTGGGTGCCATGACGATCGGAGCCACAGGAACTCTCCATAACAACCAATGTACTTTGGACGTAGGCAATTCCTCAGCTACTGCATCTGGGAGCAATCTCACACTCAATCTGGTATTGACGTTCCAATCAGGGCCTGGCTTCTCAGGACAACAGACCATCTACGGCTGGACCCAGAATGTGACCTCTAGCAATACAGGATGGGTAAATCTGGGTAACTGGACCGTGCCGTAAACCGTAAACACCCACATAGTAAAGATGGGCCGCCCGCAATCACCACATAGCTTTCTACGACGAACACATAACAAGCTTATCCGTCACATTCTGTGTTGAAACTCGAATGTCTCTTGAAACTTGAACGCTGAAAATGGAAACTTGTTTTGTCCAACCGCTGAAATCATTTTTGGCACAGCTGAAGGCTCTTCGACTTCGCTCGGGCAGGCTAAGCCCCTCCTGTTTCTTGTTCATGAATTGGGTACTCATAAGACACAGAATGCTGTTTCTCTGCAAAGTTATTATGACTTGGGCAACACGTCGCGCAATCGGTATTTGATCTCTTTATCGCACTCAGTGATGCGCATGCCATCTTTCACCACCATTTTGCAGCTGAGACCGATTCTCTCTTTGGTGCCTTCGCCGTCATCGAAGTGGACGCGGCAGTACTGGCACTCCTCGTTCCAGCAGAACTTGCCGTTGGGGACTTCTTCAGGCGCAAGATATTGGAAGGCACGGAGGAGTATGTTCCCTTCCGGCACCTGGAACTCCTTGCCGAGGATCTGGATCTTGACCAGTCCTTCAAAGGGTTTGTAAAGCGGGCCGGGGGCGAAGTGGTAGGACATAAGTGGATTATAAAACCGTTTTATTGGATACAGGTGTGAAGATTTATTTGTGATCTCTGATTTGTGATATGTGATTCAAAAACTGAATCAACTCATACAGTTTACTGCCCAAAATATTTGCGGCCCGGAGGAGACAAGTCCGGGCCGCTCCCATCGCGAGAGGGTACACGCTCAGGAGAGTAAGATCCTCTCGCAACCTTGCGTGTGAGTTTAGATGCCGATCAGTGAGAAGGAGGAGGTGTAACGGGCTTGTTCTGGCCTTTGAATTGACTTCTGAATTGGTTGTCGGCGCCAGGCTTGTGTTGTCCATTGCCGCGACGACCCCAACCCATGGGCAGGTGCTTCAATCCAAGAGATTGTGCAAGATTCTGGCGCTCTGTCCGCTGCTTTTGGAAGAGACCCGAGCATGAGCCTGGAGTCCCGTTGGCACGACATGCCTTGATCTCTTCATGTTGCGTCTTCAGCAACTGATGGACCTGGCCGCGCTGTTCCGGAGTGAGATTGGCCCAAGCTTGTCGATCAGTATTGTCATGGCGCCCGTAATAAGGACCATGTCCACTTTGTCCGCTGTTGCCCGGAGGAGGAGTGACATTGCCGTTCTGTGCGCTCAACGAAATTGCGCCTAACAATAACGAAGCGAGGGCAAGAAACACTTTTTTCATGGTATCCACCTGGGAGTTATAACAGCACAACTATACCACCATAGACGCAAGAATGATTCAGGAAGTTGCATTAAGGCTCATTAAAGTATCCGTTTACTTAGATTAAAGACCCGAATCGGGAAAAAATACGGCCCGGAGGGGAAACCGGGCCGCTCCCATCGCAAGAGGTGAAACGCTCAGGAGGGTACAAGCCTCTTGCAATCTTGATCAAAACCAGCCAATGACTCCAGAACTATGGACCGAGTTATCAACTCGTGGCCCGTGGATGACGGCGGTTGTTTCGACGCATATAACGGACCCTGCGCGGGCCAGGCAAATGCTTGAGACCCAGCGACTGTGCCAAACCCTGGCGCTCCGTGAATTGCTTTTGGCGGAGGTCCGTCAATGAACAGGGCGTTGAACCAGTACGGCAGGCTTTACGCTCGGCGATCTGCTTTTGAAACAACTGATGGACCTGTGAACGCTGCTCAGGCGTGAGGTTCTTCCAAGCCTGACGCTCGGCTGCACGATCATTGCCGTACGTGCCTTGGTTGCTGCCTCCACCGTTATTGGCCGGCGTATTTGAAGGCGGAGGGGTTGTGGGAGCTTGAGCACTCAGAGTAATGGCACTCAGCACCAACGCAGAAAGTGCCAAGAATAGCTTTTTCATGAATTCACCTCGGGTCACTGGGAACTACCAAATAAGAACACTGAGGGTGGAGGATAGTTGCGAGGGATCAGTTTTGAGTTGCGAGTTGTGAGTCAAAACAAAAGCAAAGGAAGCTGTCCCTCGATTCGCCCCGCACAGCGAGGGCGGCTGTACCACACTCGCTCGGGATGACAGGAATTCTGGTTCGGGTAGGGGTTCCTCGACTCAGCGCTAAAGCGCCTCGCTCGGAATGACAAGAGATGGGAGAGTCACATAACGGCACGGCTTAAGCCGTGCCCTTCCAATATGTAAAGAAAATAACTTACATATGCCCCTGCATCTCCGCTTCGAGGACATCTTTGCCGGGTCGGACGATACTTTCGGGCAGGGTGGCGAGAGGTTCATCCACAATATTCAGGAGTTCCACGAAGGTGTGCTTGGTGGTGTCCACATGCAGGACACCAGTGAGCATCTCGTCTTTGGCGTTGGCTTCAGCCATGCGCGCCATCGCGGCTTGTTTATCCGTCGGATCAAAACCGTGTTCGAGTTTCTTCAATCGGAGCGTGGAGCCGTCATGCATCTTCACATCGGTGACAGTTCCCGGTTCGTACTCCACCGTGATGTTCTCAAAGAACGGCACGAAACCTACTTCATGCACATCTTCCTGATGCTCGATGGCATATTTGAAGCTCTTGGTGGAACCTTCATGGTCATTGAAGGTCACGCAGGGAGAGATCACATCCAGCAACACAGTTCCCTTGTGCGCGATGGCGGCCTTGATCATGTTGAGCAGTTGTTTCTTGTCGCCTGAGAATGACCGCCCGACAAACGTTGCGCCGCACTGGATGGCCATGGCGCAGAGATCGAGCGCAGGCAGGTCATTGATCACGCCGTTCTTGAGCTTCGAGCCTTCTTCAGCGGTGGCGGAGAACTGGCCTTTGGTGAGTCCGTAGACGCCGTTGTCTTCAACGATGTAGATGAGCGGCAGGTTGCGGCGCATCACGTGGATGAACTGGCCGATGCCGATGGAGCCGGTGTCACCGTCTCCACTGACGGCGAGAGCCTTTTCGGTGCGGTTGGCGAGGACGGCGCCGGTGGCGACAGAAGGCATGCGCCCGTGGACGGAGTTGAAGCTGTGCGAACGCGACATGAAATAGGCCGGGCTTTTGGAAGAGCATCCGATGCCGCTGAGCTTCATCACGCGCTCGGGCTCGACGCCCATCTCATAGAACGCGTCGATGATGCGCTCGCTGATGGCGTTGTGTCCGCAGCCGGCGCAGAGCGTGGTCTTCGAGCCTTTGTATTCGAGCACGGAAAGGCCGATACGGTTGACCTTGGGTGCGGGCGTGGGAGTTGCAGTCGCGGTGGCCATTACTTCCCTTCCTGTGAGACGATCTCGTCGGTGATGCTGCGCGCGTCGATGGGCAGTCCGTTGAAGTGGCGGACACTGCGTAGCTTCGTGACCTGATGGGGATCGAGGTCGAGCTTGAGCAGACTGAGCATCTGGGCGTCGCGATTCTGCTCGACCAGATACACACGCTCATGCGACGCAACGAAGTCATGGACTTCGCGCGTGAATGGATAAGCGCGGAGGCGTAAATAGTCCGTAGTGATTTTGAATTCTTTGCTGAGTTGGTCGCGCGATTCGCGCAAAGCAAAATCTGTCGAACCGTATGCGATGATGCCGATCTGCGATGTGCCATTGGCGACGATCTCTGGCTTGGGAACGAGAGTGCGCGCGGTGTTGAACTTGCGGTCCAGACGCTCAAGGTTGTTCTGGTAGTCGTCAGGTCGCTCGCTGTATTGGGCTTTCTCGTTGTGTCCGGTGCCGCGGGTGAAGTATGCGGCCTTGGGGTGCAGTGTGCCGGGCAAAGTTCTGTAGCCGATGGCGTCACCATCCACATCTTTGTAGCGCGCGAACTCGCCGACCTTGGCGAGGTCTTCCGCTGACAACACTTTGCCACGGTCCATCGGCTTGGTGGGATATGTGAATGGTTCGGACATCCAGTTGTTCATTCCGAGGTCAAGATCGCTCATCACGAATATAGGAGTCTGCAGGCGCTCAGCGAGGTCGAAGGCTTCCGTGCCCATGGTGAAACATTCGTTCACGCTGGCAGGAAGCAGGAGTACGTGTTTGGTGTCGCCATGCGAGAGCGTGGCACAGGTGAGGATGTCACCTTGCATGGTACGTGTGGGAAGACCTGTCGATGGTCCGACGCGCTGGACATCGAAGATAACTCCGGGAAGTTCAGCGTAGTAGCCGAGTCCAACGAATTCGCCCATGAGCGAGATGCCGGGGCCGGAAGTTGCGGTCATGGCACGCGCGCCTGCCCATCCGGCGCCGAGGACCATGCCGATGGCGGCGAGTTCGTCTTCCGCCTGAATCACGGCGAAGGTCGCTTTGCCTTCGGGCGTCATGCGATATTTTTTCAGGTATCCGATGAGCGATTCGACGACCGAAGATGACGGGGTTATGGGATACCAAGTCACAACGGTGACTCCCGCGAAAAGTGCACCGAGTGCAGCAGCAGAGTTGCCGTCAATGATGATCTTGCCTTCAGTCTGGTGAGCGGTCTCGATGTAAAGCGGATCGGACTTCGTGAGGTTGGCAGCGGCCCAATCGTATCCGGCGCGGATGGCGTTGAGGTTGAGGTCGCGCGCCTTGGCTTTCTTCGAGAATTGTTGCTCGACTTCAGCTTCGACGCGTTTCTGGTCCATGCGCAGAAGATTGCCTACGATGCCGACGTAGATCATGTTCTTTACCAGTTTGCGGAGCTTGGCGTCAGGGCAAACTGTAGCGACGATCTTGTCGAATGGAACGGCGTAGAAGACAAGGTCTTTGCGCAGGTCGCTGAGTTTGAGCGGCTCGTCATAGACGACGACCGCGCCGGGATGCAATCCCTTGACGTCTTCCTGCGCCGTCTCAGCGTTCATAGCGACGAGGAAATCGATCTCTTTTTTGCGGGCGACGTAATTGTCTTTGCTGGCGCGAATGGTGTACCACGTGGGCAATCCGGCGATGTTGGAGGGGAAAAGATTTTTGCCGCTGACCGGTATGCCCATGCGGAAGATGCTGCGCAAGAGCACGCTGTTGGCGGACTGCGACCCCGATCCGTTGACCGTGGCCACCTGGATACTGAAATCGTTTACGACTTTATGGGCGACGCCCGCAGCGGTTGCCTGCGGGACGACGTCTGTGGACGCCATTATCTTGTTTTCACCTTTCGTTCTGGTCCGTGTATATGAAAACTTGTGAAGAATCTAAACCATTGATTATAAATAATTATCCGTTGATCATAGGGTTCCACACATTGAATGGAATTACAGACAATTGAATGGTTACGACCGTGCGTTAAACGGGACAATAGTGTTGTTGGCCCTTGGTAATAGCCAACTATTGGTTACTTCATCTATTTATGATTGGAAATCTGCTGCGTTTGTACTAATCTGTTCCACATTGTCTGTATCTGAGCACTGGAAGTTGGACCAACAAAAAAAGTTCAAATAGAAGGGGCATGGGACATGAAATCATCCAAGGGTTTTTCATTGATCGAACTGTTGATTGTGGTCGCCATCATCCTGATCATTGCCGCCATCGCCATCCCAAACCTTATGAGATCCAAGATCACCGCGAATGAAGCTTCCGCTGTAAGCTCGTTGCGGTCCATCAATACGGCGGAAGCCACATATCAAACAACGTACCCTTTGGTGGGTTTTTCATGCACTCTCACAGCTCTTGGATTCGGCAGCGGCACAGTCAGCTCGACTTCTGCAGGTTTGCTTGACAGCAGTTTGAGCTCAGGGACAAAAAGCGGTTACTCATTCAATTCCATTTCCGCCTGCACCTCAACCAATGGCATTGTGGGCACATATAGCTGGGGCGCTGCCCCTCTCGCGCCAGGACAGACTGGTGCGCGTTATTTCTGTACGACTCAATCCTTCACCGTACAATTCAGCGCAACCGATACAGCTACTTGCCCAGCCAATGGTTCGCCGATCCAGTAACACTGTGCATACGAACGAATCTAAATAGTAAAACTAACTCAGGACAAGCGTCCCTAAGGTTTTATTTAGGGACGTAACTTGCCAGCACGCTCGTATGATGCCCCAATCCAAATCAATGCACCTTGTAGATCTTTATCTGATTTGATCTCAAAGTTGTACCACTTCTGTACCTTGCCGAATTCGAGCATGACTCGTTTGTCAGTTTTCATTCTGGCGATCTGCGATGGAGTTGCATCGGAGATTTTAAAGATGACTCCGTTGGGAGAGAAGAAGCTGCGTTTATCAGGAACTCCGGCGAAGATGTTCGATCCGCGGTAAAAGGTCTTCATACCGAACATTTTCTTTCTTGAAACTTGCGGCCAGGATGAGAGTTCATCTTCGAGCAGGACCGACCAGCGCTGCATTTCTTCACTGGGACGGACAGGCTTGGGCATGCGGCTTCGATAGTTGCCTGCGGGTTTGCGCTTCGCTGCCACAATTTTTGTTAGCTGCGGATGTCAGACATCAGGCGCTCAACTTCTTTGCGGTCGTCGCCGGTGAGCGGGAGCAGAGGTAGTCGTGCGGGGCCGCCATAGTAGCCGTTGAGGTCCATTGCATATTTGAGCGCGGGGATGCCCATTTGCCCAGCGATGCGCGTGGCAGTGGCAGCAACACGTTGTTGTTTCAGTTCGGCAAGAGGTTGGTCATCTTCCTTCCACGCAGTGTAGATCTCGTAGCATGCCTGTGGAGCCGGCGAACCGAAGGCGAGCACTCCGGCGTTGGCTCCAGAGCGCAATGAGGCGAGCAGGCTTTGCGCCGCTCCGGCAAGGATGGTGAATCCAATCTCTTTCGTACGCGTTTTGAATTTCGGTTTTGCCGGAGGGTCGGCAACGGCGGTGGTGGATTTTGTTGGCGCGGTGCCTCCTGTCAGGGATTCAACGGGGAGAACCCCGCCTAGATGTGTCGCGTGTGAGTTCGCGCTAGTGGCTTTCAACATTCTTCCCGTCACGGCCATGAATATTTCGGTCACATTCACGGTGCGTTTCACACTCTTTGTCGCTTCGCGCATGGCGGCGATCTTCTCTGTGCTGCCACTCGATTCCTTGATACCGATGATGTTGGGATGCCCGCTCAATTCCGCAACGGTCTCGACGGGCAGATCGTAGGCCGTGAATGGCGGTACGCTGTAGAGCAGAACAGGAATCGGCGATTTATCGGCTACGAGGCGATAGTGGGCGAGCTGTCCGCTGACATCGGTTTTGGTGAGCTGCGGACGGTAGTAGCTTGGCGTTCGCACTAGCGCCACATCGTATCCACATTGCGCGGCGAACTCGCACGTCTCAATGGTGCGTAAAGTTGATTCCTGGCCGACACCAGCGATCAGTACTTTGTGCGGCTCGGCCGAAGTTGCTACAACTTGCAACACTTCGCGCTGCTCGGCGTCGCTCAACATCACGGCTTCGCCGGTCGAACCGAGCACGACGATACCCGCCGCCGGGCCACGCGACCACAGATCGACATTGTGTTCGAGCTTTTTGGGGTAAAGCTTTCCGTCGGGATAGAACGGTGTGGTGATCGCGGGAAAGATGCCTTCGAGGAGCATGGGGATAGTGTAAATGCATTTCGACGAGACTCAAAAACGCTGAATGATAGTGCGACCATTCAACTCTTGAAAGAAGCACCTTGAAATGTATTCCCACTGGCAGCCGCCAGTGGATCCTGATATGGTTTGCCCTGGTTGCGCAAATTGTTCACCAGATCGATCAACACAAAAACATTGGGAAGCTTGAAACAGTTCACGGTGATCGCATCGAGCCATTTGCCTTCCGTCTGCACGCGGAGGTTCGGGCCATCCAGGACGAATTTCTTGAACGAGGAAAACGGGACGGGATCCTTGCTCTTCCATTGCATACCCTCCTGCGTGACGGTGATGTCGCCGAACTTCACACTGCCCCGGGATTGCAGTTCCTTCTGGGCTTCCTGATATAGACGTGGGTTGATCTTTTCGAAGACGATGCGAATGGCGTCGTCCGTGTCCTTGAAATTCGATGTGAGGGTGAGCTTGCGCTGGTCATTGGTGAGGAGTTTCAACGTCAATTGCGCCTGATTGGTGCTGGAACGTCTCATCATCAGAGCGATCAGGTATCCGATCAGTCCGAAGTGCGCTGCAACATTCACATTGTTCTGGGCGTAACGCGTATCCACGATGTCATTCCACATGAATTCTTTGGGCTGGCCGAAGGCAGGGTGATACATGAGGCCCTCGGAATGGACATCAAGATGGATCTTGTTGCCGACGTACCAAGCAAAGGCTGCGATGGCGACCCATACCAGATCGAAGATGATCAGAAATTCATTCGGTTTCTTCTCATCTTCGTAGGCCGCCCAGGTGATCAAAACGAAAATGATCACCGGCAGAATGGAGACAATTCGCAGGGTCCAAGTTTGTTGGAATGTCCGTTCAACAGGGGTGATGAACATGTGACACCCTTTCCGAACCGGCGTGACTGAAATCTGCGGAATTCTACATGATAAAAGTTGTAAGGAATGAAAATATTTCTACTGCATGACCCAGGTAGAAATCACTTCGCTTCCACTTCCCTGCCTTCGTGCAACTTCTGCAAGGCGAAGACAGAGATCTCTCCACGCTGCAACTCGGCGATGCCTTCCACTGCAGCGCGGGCGGCGGAGATCGTAGTGATGCTGGGGATGCGGCGAGTGACGGCGGCGCGGCGGATGGCACGGTCGTCAAAGACCGGATTCTGGCCGATGGGAGTGTTGATGATGAGTTGGATCTTGTTGCCCGCCAGGTAGTCCACGGCGTTGGGACGGCCTTCATTGACCTTGAAGACGCGCTCAACAGGAAGGCCGCTGTCTTCAAGCAGTTGCGCGGTGCCATGCGTGGCGATGAGCGCGAAGCCGAGGTCGACGAATCGGCGCGCAATGGGAACGATGTGCGGCTTATCGCGGTCATTCACGCTGACGAAGACAGTGCCTTTGGTGGGTAGTTGCTGTCCAGCGGCAAGTTGGGCTTTGGCAAAGGCTTCACCGAAGGTGGAAGCGACACCCATGACCTCGCCGGTGGATTTCATCTCAGGCCCAAGCACGGTATCCACACCCGGGAATTTGTTCCACGGGAAGACTGGCGACTTCACATAATAGTGGTCACCGGTCTCAAGTTCGGTGCCGCGCTCAACGTGTTCGGGAAGCAGCTCACGGAGCTTGCGTCCGATCATGAGGCGAAGGGCGATCTTGGCAAGAGGGACTCCGGTGGCTTTGGAGACATACGGCACCGTTCGCGATGCGCGGGGATTGACTTCGATCACAAATACTTTTTCACGCTGGATGGCATATTGGATGTTCATCAATCCGATGACCTTGAGCGCGCGGGCGAGCTTGAAGGTGTACTCACGAATTGTGGCAAGCACTGCTGGCGACAGATCGACAGGCGGGAGAACGCAACTCGAGTCTCCGCTGTGGATGCCCGCTTCCTCGATGTGCTGCATGATGCCGGCGATGACGACGTCTTCGCCGTCAGAGAGCGCATCAACATCAACTTCGACGGCGTCTTCAAGGAAGTGGTCGATGAGTACGGGCCTCTCTTGCGAGTACTCCACGGCCTTCTGCATGTACTGGATGACAGAAGCGTCGTCATAAGCGATGACCATAGCGCGTCCGCCGAGCACGTAGCTGGGGCGAACGAGCACGGGATACTCAACGCGATTGGCGGCGGCGACGGCCTCTTCAACGCTGGTGGCCATTCCACCCGGAGGTTGTGCGATGCCGAGCTCATCGAGCAGCTTGCCGAAACGCTTGCGGTCTTCGGCTAGGTCGATCGATTCAGGCGATGTGCCGATGATGGGAACCCCGGCGGCTTTGAGCGGGAGCGCGAGGTTGAGTGGAGTCTGTCCACCGAATTGCACCATCATGCCCACGGGAGCGGACTTGCCATTCTCGCCGGGGCCGGATTCATGTTCGTAAACCGAGAGCACATCTTCAAACGTGAGCGGCTCGAAGTAGAGTCGGTCGCTGGTGTCGTAATCGGTGGAAACGGTTTCCGGATTGCAGTTCACCATGATGGCTTCGTATCCATCTTCGCGGAGCGCGAACGCGGCGTGGCAGCAGCAGTAGTCGAATTCGATCCCCTGTCCGATGCGGTTGGGTCCGCTGCCGAGAATGATGACCTTCTTCTTTGCGGTCGGTGGTGCTTCGTCCTCATCTTCGTAAGTAGAGTACATATACGGCGTGTAGCTCTCGAATTCAGCGGCGCAAGTATCGACCAATTTGTACACGGGACGAATGCCACGCTCCTTGCGCCACGCAGTGACAGACGTAGGGGTTGCTTTGCCCGATGCGGCAGATGGAATCAGAAGTCCGGCGATCTGAGCGTCGCTCAAGCCCATGCGTTTTGCACTGCGCACGAGTTCTGGCGATATGCGCAAGAGTGTGGTCTTGTGAATTTCTTGTTCCATCAATGAGACTTGCCGCAATTGCTCGAGGAACCAGGGATCGACTCCGCTGAGCTTGTGGATATCACGCACAGCTTTGCCGACGGAAAGCGCGTAGCGGATATATGAAAGACGTTCAGGATTCGGCGTGACTAGTTTCTGCGTGAGCAGACGCGGCTCGATGTGGTCTTCCACCCCGCGCTTGCCGGTCTCAAGCGAACGGATTCCTTTGAAAAGCGCTTCTTTGAAGGTGCGTCCGATGGCCATGACCTCGCCGACGGATTTCATCTGTGGACCGAGTGTGTCATCCGCACCGGGGAACTTCTCGAATTGCCACTTGGGGATCTTCGCTACCACGTAATCGATGCTCGGCTCAAAGCATGCCGGAGTCTTGCGGGTGATGTCATTGGGGATCTCATCGAGTGTGTAACCGACGGCGAGCTTGGCGGCGATCTTGGCGATGGGGAACCCTGTAGCTTTCGAAGCAAGAGCTGAGCTGCGCGAGACGCGCGGGTTCATTTCGATGACGACCATGCGGCCGGTGGCAGGATGGACGCCGAACTGGATGTTTGAGCCTCCGGTCTCAACGCCGATCTCGCGGATGACGCGAATGGAAGCGTCACGCATGATCTGATATTCACGGTCGGTAAGCGTCTGCGCCGGGGCGACGGTGATGGAGTCACCGGTGTGCACGCCCATCGCATCGAAGTTCTCAATGGAGCAGATGATGATGACGTTATCAGCGAGGTCGCGCATGACCTCAAGCTCGTATTCCTTCCAACCGAGGACGCTCTCTTCGATGAGGCACTCGTGTACGGGCGAAAGGTCAAGGCCGCGAGCGAGGATCTCCATCATCTCTTCGCGGTTGTAGGCGATGCCTCCGCCGGAGCCGCCGAGGGTGAAGCTGGGACGGATGATGATGGGGAAACCGATCTTGCCGGTGAACTCGAGTCCGTCTTTCAAGTTGTTGACGAGAACAGAGCGCGGAACATCGAGGCCGATACGCGCCATTGCATCCTTGAAAAGCAAACGGTCTTCGGCTTTCTTGATGGCTTCGAGCTTGGCGCCGATGAGTTCAACGTTGTATTTCTCGAGCACTCCGCTGTCTGCGAGTTCAACGGCTAGGTTGAGGGCGGTCTGTCCGCCGACGGTGGGAAGCAGGGCGAAGACGCCGGTCTGACCCGCATACGCCATCATCTGCGCTTCGCGGCGGATGATCTCTTCCACATACGAGCGCACGAGCGGCTCGATGTAAGTGCGGTCAGCCATCTCGGGGTCAGTCATGATGGTGGCCGGGTTCGAGTTCACCAGCACGACTTCGTATCCCTCTTGGCGCAAGGCCTTGCAGGCCTGTGTGCCGGAGTAATCGAATTCGGCGGATTGTCCGATGACAATGGGCCCCGAGCCGAGGATGAGGACTTTCGAGATGTCAGTGCGACGGGGCATGCTCTTCCAGTCTATTTGTTCAGAAGTCCGTATTGCTTTAATACTTCGCCGATCTTTTCACGGTGGGCAATGACGAGTTTGTAGATAGCCTTGTAGTGGTCTGCGGCTTTCATGTCGATGATGGCACGAGCACGCTCGGCACCCACGTACTCTTCTGTCCCCTGCCACTCGAGCCAGTTCACAATAACGTGGACGTATGTGGCCATCTGGTCCTCTGCACCTTCAGGGGCACC
>Ga0207022_10138_pt1 | contig 20056 bp, 12 predicted proteins | sample Alteio_BWMinCont_46_FD_153307 | JGI IMG/M metagenome (GOLD analysis project Ga0207022, IMG submission 153307) | Enriched cells from forest soil in Barre Woods Harvard Forest LTER site, Petersham, Massachusetts, United States -... | ecosystem: Environmental > Terrestrial > Soil > Temperate forest >... | reverse complement strand
ACATCATAGTATTTTATTTGTTTTATATTCCGCTCCGTCATATAAAAACGGACGAAAACCTGTTCATTCAAACACCCCAAACACTCCATTATGAATCAAATCCTCTTCCCTATCCAGGAAAAAGACAAAGGAAACAACGTCAAGAATTTACAGGAAGCCATGATTGCCTTGTCGGGCAGAATAAGTCTCGGTGCTTTCAAGGATCTGATGAACAAAGCCGGATTCAGGGAAGGGTTCAATGCCGAAGTCAAAAAACAATATTTTGGCGAAGCCACAAAAAAAGTGATTGCGCTTTTTCAAAGAGCCTATCTGCAGACAGAACCTACAGGTATTGTGGATGAGTCAACAGCCGACAGCATCAATCAGTTGCTTGCCAAAGCCGGCCTGATTGAGATCGAAGACTCGAACGAGTATTCTGTTTACGGCACCCTTCGCGATGCAAACCTGAACATCATGCCCAAAACCCTTGTACGGGCATTCGATCAGGATATACGATCGGAACAGCTACTCGGTGAAACAAAAACAGACAAGAACGGATATTACAAAATCGATTACAAGCAGAGCAAGTTCCAGACAGAAGACAAGGAAAACGCAGATCTCTTTATCCGCGTTCTTGATACTAAAGGTGCTATTCTCAAAACCACCGACACCCTCTTCAACGCACCCAAACAGATTCAGATTGACATCAGCCTGGCCCCCATTGCATTTTCGGGGCTCTCTGAATTTGATGACATGAACAATGAATTGAAGACATATGTTGGTAAACTCAGTTATGACCAATTGGGTGAAAACCAACAATTGCACGACATCACTTTCCTGACACAAAAGACAAGCCTTTCTGAAGCAAACATCCTGGAATTTGTTCTGGCCTATCGTTTTGAAAAGAAAACGAAACTGGATGCTGCTGTGTTTTATGGCATTTTGCGGGAAGGACTGCCCAACAATCTTTTCTTTCAGTTTTCAAACAACGCCCCCGTTGCACTGGATGTTGACCAGAAAGCGACACAAGTGTTTGCCGCTCTCATGCAGGTGGATATTACCACACTCATGGCTGCAGTGAACAAATCCATCAACGAAAACATTATCCCCTACCGCATCAGCGCGCAGCTGGCTTCCATACAAAAACAACTGACTCAGCTTCTTGCCGGTAACATCAGCAATACTCCAGGTACAACGGCTTCATTGATTGGCCTTGCCGGACTCGACACAAATCAGCAGCAGGCATTCACGGAAACATTCAGTACAAGCAAGGGGATCGACCCCGGCTTTTGGAGCTCTTTGCAGCAGAGCGCTTCATTTCAGCCTTCCGGAATCGACAAGGTACAGTCTATCTTTCAGCTCTCTGCACTTACCCAGGATCATCTTCCGCTTGTCACCAGCTTGCTGAATACATCCGATATTCAATCTCCGGCCGCACTGAATGCACTTGCCGCAAACACTGAGCAGGATTGGGAGACCTACCTTATCACAAACAAACTTGCCCCGCCCGCAACAACAGATCTGAAGAATTATGCATCGCTTCTTGCCACAAGCTTTGAAAAAGCCTTTCCAACAGCTGCATTCGGAGGACGCCTGGCAAAGGACACGGCTTCAACAATCAATCCCGATAATCAGGTCAGTACGTTCCTTTTGCAAAATCCTTCCTTCGACCTGGCTACAAGTACGATAAGCACCTTTATTACTCCGGCAGCCAACTCAAAGACAACTTCTTCAGGTACCCCTGCCCTCACCGACCAGCTGAAAAAGATACAGCGTATCTTCAAAATGGCCCCGAGCTATACGGTAACGAATACATTGCTGAAGGATAACATTCATTCATCGCAGCAGATTTATTTCAAAGGAAAAAGCAATTTCATCAACACTTACGGCCCCAGTCTCGGCACTGTACCGGCAGAAAATCTGTATCAACAGGCAGAGCTTCAGTACGCAGCTTCCCTGATGCTGGCCGGCGAATTCAAGGATCTTGCCAATGCCGGAACAATCAATGCCCTGCCCAATTACGGCGGGGTTTTAAAGAACTCCAAACTGGCGGCAAGCTATCCCGATTTGCAAACCCTGTTTGGTCAAACCGATTTTTGTGAATGCGAAGAATGCAGATCTGTTTACGGAGCCGCTTCCTATCTGACAGACATTCTTCACTTTCTAAGCGATCGGATTTCCGTAACAGCGGGTGTCTCTGTGAAAGACATCTTGTTTTCAAGAAGAGCTGATATCGGAGATATCGATTTGAATTGTGACAATACAAACACACTTGTTCCATATATTGATATTGTCAATGAAATCCTGGAAGATTTCATTTCACCACCGCTCTTTACCATCAGCCTGAGTTATCTGCCTAAAATCCAGAAAGGCACGATTGATCCTTTGGTGTTGAAGGAAATTACGACCAATGCCGGGAACACCGCCGTCAGCAATATCGCCCTGCTTACCTCTTCTGCAGAACTTTCTGATGTGTTTGTAACCAAAGAATATAAAATCAATCAGTGGATCGTGCGCGATGCCTTTATCACTTTAAAACTCAGTCAGCAAACCACAGGCATCGAAGTGAAATTGCTGCACCAGACTCATCTCAGTGCTGATGAGATCAGCGCCAATCCCGAATGCACAAACGCCTTGGCTTACAAGACAGTTGCCGCTGCATCCCGCCCGTTTACATTGCCTTTCGATCTCTTTGAAAAGGAAGGTGATCTGTATCTTCAAAAACTGGGGGTGCAAAAAACGGATCTGATCGATATCTTCCGCAAGGCGCACGAAGTGCCCTCGGCTCCGCAAAATGATTATACAGATACCGATTACCAGGTGGCTTACGCCTATTTCGGGCTGAATCACACCGAAGAATCACTCATTTTTTCGGCCGACGTAAACAACCAAAGCAAATACTGGGGCAATCTGGCCACCATCAGCGAAGTGGATATCTTCCTGAATGCTTCCGGAATTGGATATGCCGACTTGTTGAACTTACTGACTCTTCAGTTTATCAATCCAAATCAGGACAGCCTGATTGTTTCCAATGACCTGTCCTGCGACACGAGTCAAAAAAACATCAGCAACCTGAGCAATGACAAACTGGACCGCATACATCGTTTCCTGAGGTTCTGGAAAAAAACAACACTGAGTTTTTCAGACCTCGATGCATGCATCCTGGCAAAAGGCAAAAACATCGGCCTGCTGAATCCCAATCAGGCTGTGCTTATCGAAACTATCATCAAACTGGGCAACACCCTTTCTCTGAGCGTTTCCCAGGTATTGAGTTTTTATCAGGACATGGATTCGGGAGGAAGCGACAGTCTGTACAGCCAGCTTTTCCTGAACAAATCCATCATCAATCCGCTGAACCCCGATTTTGCCCTTACTCTGGTTACAACCGGACCACTTGCTGCGATCAATGATACCGACAAACCGGTTATCCTTGCCGCCACAGGCATCAGCATGGATGATCTGAACACCCTGATTGCAAAAACAGATAAAAATCTTTCGCTTGCAAATCTTTCCCTGATATACCGTTACAGCACCCTGGCCCAATCTCTTTCGCTGAGTGTGTCGGATTTGCTCATCGCATTGGATCTGATTAACGAAGATCCGTTCAGCAATCCGCTGATGACGGCAGATTTCCTGCAGAAATACAGCACACTCAAAACTTCAGGTTTCAGCATTGCAGAATTGAATTATCTCTTGCGCCAGCAGGATGAAGACGGATCGCTGATTCCCGACGATGCCACCATCGTACAGGATCTGACCGGTGTCAGGACCGGATTGCAGCTCATCAGAGCATCAACAACTCCCATACCCGATCCGAAAGGAGTTCTTCTTGGAAAATGGCTCGGAGATGTTCTTCTGAATTGGGATGCAGGCGTAGCAAGCAAATTACTTGACATTCTGAATACTGTGGATGATACAGAATTTCAGCAAAAACTCACTGACAACGATGCTTTTCTGCTTAAGCTAAGGATGATTTATTCTGCGCCATCCTACAGCATAAATCTTTTTTCATTGCCAGCCATCACTTTTCCGGCAAACAGTCAAAGCCAGATCAGCTATAACCCCGACAGGAAAGTATTGATCTTTGCCGGATACATGAGCGCTGCAGATCAGACAGACCTGCTCGCACTCAGCGCCGACGCCGATTACCAGTCGGCCATCAACCAGCTTTACACCTTATCGCAGCAAACGGACAGCAGCGCCGGAAACGTTTTCTTTGCCACACATGCCGATATTGTATCCAAACTGGCCATACTCGACAGCACACATATTCCCGATCGTTTTGCTCTTTTCCTTGGATTAATTGCTCCCGTCTACAAACAACTGCGTGAAAACAATTTTATCCGGCAGGAAATCAGCACACTTTTCAAAACAGACAAAACGATTGCCGCTCAGCTGTTCACACTGGTTCCCGGCATTTATACCGATTTCTCGGCAGATCTTTTTGTCAATACCAACAAAGCCATCACGCAGGCTGCTTATCCCACGCAGTATACACGCTATCTGCTCAGTTCAAAACAGGCCTTTGTCATTAACAAACTCAAGATACCTGCAGCAGACATAGCCTGGCTCATTCAACACAGCGCCGCCATCAGCAGTCTTGATTTGCTGGCTCTTCCGACAGCAGTCATCAACGGCCCCGTCACCACATTCAGCAACTGGCAGGTGTTGATTAATCTGTATAAATTCATCCATTCCTTTCCGGCAGTCCCTCCCGCTTTTTCGGGAGCGCTGAGCAACACACCGGGTACTTCCATATTCACAGTGCTTCAGGATGTCATCGATGGAAAGACGCTTGCTGCAATACTGAGCGATCTGCTGACACTTACAAAATGGAACAAATCAGATTCCGATTATTTATTTGTTGTCACAAACCCGCTGAACCTGGTTCTTCCTGCCGATCTGAAAGATATAAATATGCTGATGCGGCTCGACCGCATATTCAGCACGGGATCGGAACTGGGGGTATCACTGGTTCAGGCCTTGAAATGGACGAGCGATCAGCTTACCCAGCAAAACAGCCAGGATATCAAACAGGCACTCAAGGCTAAATATGCCGATGCACAATGGTTGTCAATCACCCAGCCGCTTCAGGATCAGCTGCGCGATGCCAAACGCGATGCCCTGGTCACATACCTGCTTACCAATCCTGGCACAGCAAACTGGATGACCGAAAGCGATCTGCACTCCTGGTTCCTGATCGATGTGGAAATGACTCATTGCCAGCCCACTTCGCGCATTGTGCAGGCCAACAGTTCGGTGCAGTTGTTTGTACAACGCTGCATGATGAATCTGGAGCCCAAAGTCATTGCCGATTCAACAGCTGACGAAGACTGGATGCAGTGGAAATGGATGCAGCAATACAGACTCTGGGAAGCAAACCGCCAGGTATTCCTGTATCCCGAAAACTGGATCGAGCCCGAACTGAGGCTCGTCAAGTCGTCGTTTTTCACCGATCTGGAAAATGATCTCTTGCAGAATGAAGTGACGAAAGACTCTGCAGAAACGGCCTTCAACAGCTATCTCGAAAAGCTGGATGGTGTGGCGAGACTGGAAATAAAGGGCATGTGGAACCAGGACTCGAATTCAACACTCCATGTTTTTGGAAGAACCTATGGCGGCGATCCGAAGATTTATTACTACCGGACATTTGAGGAAAACAGAAGATGGACGCCCTGGGAAAAAGTGGATCTGGATATCAAAAGCGACCATATCATTCCGATTGTATTTAATAACCGGATCTATTTGTTCTGGGCCGTGTTTACAGAAAAATCAGACGATGTGGACACCGTCGATATACCACATGCGGGAGACAGCTACAGTGTTCAAAAGCCGACAAAATACTGGCAGGTGCAAATGGCCTTCAGCGAATACAAAAACGGCAAATGGTCGCCCAAGAAGGTTTCTGAAGATTATATCGATCACATTTATTTCAGTCCCACCGGAGGCTCGGGTTCAGCAGTCTTTCCAGACAAGCCCGACTTTGTCTTCATCCCCGTAGACCTTCCGGATGTGGAAGCACTGATTGCCAAGGCAGAATCGGCACCCGGCACGTTCATCAATACCCTGATTGAAGAGTTGCAGGGAAATGATTCGATCCAGATCAATTGTTATATCTATGATTCAAGTTATAATTCATATAACTTCCGGGGAACCTTTGAACTGGATCCATGCAGGGGTTATCCGGCTCTGGCACCGACCAATTACATCGATCCGCTGATCAAGCTCTTTGACAGAAGCGGCTGGCAGAACATGCTGGATACCGAAAATGTATATTACGATGTTCCGGGCAATGATGCACTGTCGGTAAACAATCTCACCATCTTGCAGGACACTCCCGATGTGTTCAGGAACCTGCTTCCGCTCCAAATGGGTTTCTTTGACAAACTGCTTTATGTGATTTATTATCTCATCCGGCAGAATAGTCTGAAAGGCGCTTCACCCGGAGCATTTTCGTATGAAAGGGGAATATCGGTAACGCTTGGAACTTTCCTTCCTTATTTCTACCAGGATAAAAACAGAACCTTTTTTGTCACGCCCGAACTGACCGATGACGGTGATTTTGAATTCTTCTATGCCGATCTGGAAGCCCTGTATATTGCCATTCTGGAAAACAACACCACACAAATTCAGGAAATACTGTCCACAATACCTATAGACAAGCGGATCAGGTGGTTGTTTCATTTTTACAATTTCTATCATCCTTTCACCTGTTACTTCATGCGTCAGTTGTTTACCAAGGGCATCGAAGGCTTTATGAGCAGGGAAACACAACTCAAGGGAGATGTCGCTTACGACCCATTGCCAGTTTTCGATTTCAAACCTCCTTATGGTCCTTCACCCACTGAGGTGTATTCCGGCAAATCCATTACTTATCCCAATGGAGTGACCGATCCATTTCCCGGTTATCCGAAGGAAGAAGTGGATTTCAATCTGATCAGCGGGTATGCGTTTTACAACTGGGAGCTGTTCTTTCATGCGCCGCTGATGATTGCCGAACGGCTGAGTCAGAACCAGCAGTTTGATGAAGCCACACGCTGGTTCAACTTTATATTCAATCCCACGGATGCTTCCTCCAACCCTTCTCCGCAGAAATACTGGGTCACCAAACCATTCTTTACAACCACCAATCTGGCTTACCAGCAGCAGCGTATAGACAACATCATGCTGATGATCAGTTCTGACCCAGACCCTGCCGAAAAGAAAAAACTGGATGACGATGTAAAAGACTGGCGCAACAATCCCTTCCAGCCCCACAACATTGCCGAATACCGCACCGTGGCTTACCAGAAAACGGTGGTCATGAAATACCTCGATCACCTGATTGCCTATGGAGATAATCTGTTTACCCAGGACACGATGGAATCTGTCAACCAGGCTACCCAGCTTTATCTTTTGGCAGAAGAAATACTGGGACCCAAGCCACTGATCATACCGCCGGCTTTTGTCACACCCGATCAGAATTTCTACCAGATCGAAAACAATCTCGATGCCTTTTCGAATGCAATGGTGGATATCGAAAACATTCTTCCCTTGCAGGAGATCAAAGGTTATAACGGAGTTAACCCATCCAACCCGAAATTACCACGTCTGGAAACGCTGTATTTCTGTATTCCGGACAACCCCCAATTGCTTGCTTACTGGGACACTGTTGCCGACCGTCTCTTTAAAATAAGGAATTGCCTGAATATAGAGGGAGTGTTTGCACCGCTTGCTCTTTTCGCTCCTCCAATCAATCCCGGTCTGCTCGTGAGGGCAACGGCGGCTGGTCTGGACATCGGAAGTATCCTGAGCGACCTGAATGCTCCGCTTCCGATTTATCGTTTCACCCAGATGATTCAGAAAGCACTTGATCTTTGCGGCGAGGTCAAATCGCTGGGGGCGGCATTGCTTACGGCACTTGAAAAGAAAGATGCCGAAGGCATGGCGCTGCTTCAGAGCGGCCAGCAGATCAATGTGCTCAATGCAGTGAGAATTGTCAAAACAAAACAGGTGGATGATGCCAACTCTTCCCTGCAGGCGCTGACCAAGACAAAGGAGCTGACACAGTTGAAAATCAATTACTACAACAAACTTGTAAACGACGGACTCAATACCGGTGAAATCACTGCCCTGGCCCTGAACGGCACTGCTACCGGCATAGGTGCAGCCATTGCAATCGGCTATGCGCTTTCGGGCGGATTGAAACTGATTCCTGCATTCACAATCGGAGCTGCCGGTTTCGGAGGTTCGCCCACAGCCAATGCGGAGATGGGAGGCAACACATTCGGAAACTCTGCCGAGGATGCAGTAAAAACAATGGAATCCATTGCTTCGGCTCTAGAAAAAGGTGCAGCTCTTGCCAATACACTTGCGGGTTATGACCGCCGGAAAGTGGAATGGCAGCAACAACTGACGCTTGCAAACAAGGAAATGGAACAAATCAGCCAGCAGATCGCCGGCGCACAGATTAAAATTGACATTGCCAATCAGGAAGTAAGCAACCAGGATCTGCAGATCGACAATGCAGGCAAGTCTGACGATTATCTGAAAAGCAAATTCACCAATCAGGATCTGTATAATTACCTGATCAACCAGATCTCAACCGTTTATTTCCAGGGTTATCAGCTGGCTTATGCCGTGGCTAAAAAAGCGGAACAATGTTTCCGTTATGAACTGGCATTGAGCGATTCGTCTTACATCAACTTTGGTTATTGGGACAGTCTGCACAAGGGCCTGTTGAGCGGGGAAACATTGATGCGCGATATCCGTCAGCTGGAAATCGCCTATTGCGATCAGAACAAACGGGAGTATGAGCTGAGCAAGAACATTTCCCTCGCGCTGCTCGATCCGGTTGCGCTGTTTCTTCTCAAGGAAAACGGAGAATGCTGGGTCAACCTGCCCGAAGAGATTTTCGACATGGATCATCCCGGTCATTATATGCGCAGAATTAAATCCATCAGTTTCTCGATCCCGGCAGTGGCAGGTCCATATACGAATATCAGTTGCACGCTTTCTCTGACTAAAAACTCCATGCGCACAAACGGAACAGCGACAGGAGCCGCGAGTTATCCGCGAAAGAAGAATTCCGCCAAGCTGCCGGCCGATGACAACCGTTTCAGCGACAATGTGGCCGCCATTCAATCACTTGCCATCAGCAATGCCCAGAACGACAGTGGATTATTTGAACTGAATTTCAGGGATGAGCGATATCTTCCTTTTGAAGGAGCCGGAGCTATCAGCACCTGGCACATTCAGCTGCCTACCGTTTTCAGGCAGTATGATTACTCGACCATCAGTGATGTGATCATGCATCTCAAATACACGGCACGCGATGGCGGAGAGACACTCCGGGGAGATGCCGAAACAAGCCTGCAGACCACCATCACCCAGATGATGACTTCGCCCGGTCATACCGGTTTATTCAGAATGTTCAATGCAAGACAGGATTTCCCGACGCAATGGTATAATTTCCTCAATCCTTCCCCTTCCGGCACCGATCAACTGATGGAAATTGACCTGACAGACCGCTTTCCTTTCTTTACAAAAGGGAAAACCATAAAAATCAAGAAAGTGGAACTCATTGCCGATTCATCACTGGCGGCAATCAACAATCTTTCTGTATTAAATCTGGTGGGATCGAACGATGTGAATCTGATACCCGATGGAGTCTTTGGCACTTTCCTTCACGGTATACAGGATTATGGAGCGGCGACGAAGGATATCGGGAAGTGGAAAATCAAAAATGTGGCTGCAAACCCTGTTCTTGGTTCAGATGCAGTCAATGACCTGATTGTAGTCTTCTATTATGATTTGAAGTGATCTTTCCCGTTTTGCAATGAGATGCTGATCATCAGACGTTTATGAGCATTCTGAAGAGCCGGATTCAGGAGGTTTTTTCCTGTTTTGTGACTAAAATCGGGCTTATTGATTTCTTTGTCCCAACCTGCAATTCTCTGTCTTCGGGGCCAAAGAACCCGTCTTCAACGAACAGAATCAGGGCACATTGCATCCCTGGGCTAGATTTGCCTCTGTCTTAATCGTTCAGTGTGTTCAGGGGAATTCTTGCAGGGGCTAATTTTCGTCAAATTGAGATGAATCATCGTTCAGTTTCAATCTTCATGATTGAAATCATAGATAAACGGCGTTAGGCATGTTATTTTTACCGACTCGGAAATCAGAAGCAGACATAGGTAGAAAAGTATACGTTCATCTTTTGCAGTTACGTATTTAAACGTATTCATCAGAAAAGCGAATACTTAAGGAGAAGTAAAACTTGAGTTGCCGGCACAAGTAGCTCATGTTAATTTAATGGTTCGGATAGGTAGGAACCGTGGGAAAAAGGCCAAAATGGTTCCGGAAAGCCAAAATGAAGAATGACAGCATTTCCAGAGCCAAAACGAAGATTAAAAATGTTCTTTGATGTTACGGTTAAATTAAGAGAGAATTATTCATTCATTATGCTTCAAAAACATCTTGATTCCGCCTTTGTTCTTCCCATACATTTGACCCGGATTTGATTTTTTAGCCAATCACTGATCCGGCATTCAGAAGAGGAACCCTTTCAAAATATATAAACAAGTATACAAATTTCAAAACAAAAAACTTATGAAAACCACCAACACGACAGAGACTATCAATGAAAGCATCGAAAATTCCATGAAATGGTTCCAGGAATCAGTTGCAGCAATGACAAAGACCTACGACAAGCAGATCGAGCTTGCAAAAAACATGTACAGCAGTGCTATTGAGTCGGCACTTGAAGCAAACAAAGGCCAACTGACAGATTCTTTCGGAATCCGTGAGATGATGACAAAAAACATGGAGAACTTCAGCAAGTTTTCGAACACCTCCCTTGAATCCCTTAAGAATTTCAGCAAACAGAATGTCAATCCCCTTTTCACCAAACATACAGGCGATTCTGTTCTTTCTTCTTACACCGAGCAAATGGAAGCCATCAAAGCGCTTACTGAAAAACAAATTGAATTTCTGAGAACCGAATTCAAATCCATGCAGTCTGCCATCAACCCTTTGCTTGAAAAGAGCAAAAAGGATCTCGAAAACACATTTGAAGCTTCTGCAGAGACTATGAAAACAATCACCGGTCTTTATGAGAAAAGAATGCATGATTCTACCAATTCCAACAAAGAGATGTTGGCAGAATTGAACACCCACATGAGCAAAATTATTGCAGACAGCCAAAAGATCTGGTCAGATCTGCTGCATGCAGCCACCGAAGAATCTGCTGAGACTGAAAGAACAGGAACAACTTCAAAGACAGCTGTTCATGAAACCGGCAAAACAGCCACTCATGATGCCGGTAAGAAAACACACAGCCCTTCAAAACGATAATTAGTCCACATTTTTACAATAACAATCCACAAAAATCAATACCATGAAAAGTACAGTAACCGAAAAAGCCGAAAAGATCAAAACAATCATTGGCGACACCGCTCTTAAATCCAAAGAAGCAGTTCAGGAAATCATCAATATCAACAACAAGATTCTGCGTGAGGCGCTTGATTCGAACAAGAACATGGTTCAGGAAATCAGACATCAGTTTCACCTGGACGGAAAGAACACACCAAGCCTCGACAGCTTCAACAAAGCATTCGGTAAAGCGGTGGAACTTTCTGAAGAAACCATTGATACCATCATTGAAGGATATAACAGACAGATCCAGATGTATGTGGATTACAATACAAAACTGATCGACACCATGAAGGAGTCATCGGCATTCACCGGAAACAGCAAGGAAACAGAACGTTTTCTGAAACTGATCCAGGACAATTTCGAAGCTTCGGTGAATACCATGAATGCAAACATGAAGGCGGTGATCGAATCTTACAACAAGCACACGAACCTTGCACTCAATTTCAGACAGAAATTCGGCGATACCGTTACCGCTCAGATGGGCATGTACACAGACTTGCAGAAGAACAGCATGGATGTTATCAGCAACTGGGCCTCTGAATGGTGGAAACACGCCGATCACAAATAGTCATTGCAGAATAAATGGGCCGGATCTCCCCGAAATTCCGAAGGTCTTCTTCTGAATTTCGCAATACACGAATAAATCAGGAACAATCCTGCCTTTCCGGGGCGGATTGTTTATTTTTTAGACCTTACCGAACCTTCTTCTCGTCTCAATCCAAACCAGATCCTTCAGGGTCATGATCTTCAAATGATGGAAAATAAAAATGATATTGACATGCTTGAACTTGCCCAGGAAGCTACAAAAGCAGGTCAGAAACTAAGCACTGATTTCTTTTCAAATCTGCCCGCGCAGATGAAATCCTTCAGCGAATTCTCTGTGTCTTACCTGACGATGGCGAATAAAGTGATCGGCAATCCCGAGGTGATGGCAAAAGGACAATCGACCTTTTTCAACTTCCTGCAGAACCAGGCTGAACTATCCAAACGCATGTTCGAAAAACAGGCAAATCCGGATTCTGAATTTGTGCCTGTAATCAGTCCTGCACCCGGCGACAGACGTTTTAAGGCTGCCGAATGGAACGAGTCTCCTTATTATTTTGATTATATCAAGCAGAACTATTTGCTGATTTCCCAAATGATGCTCGAAATAGTTGATTCCATTGAGCTTGAAAAGAAATCGAAATCCAAACTCAATTTCCAGACCCAGCAGTATCTCGACGCACTTTCACCGGCCAACTTTTTCATGACCAATCCGGAAGCGATCAAACTGGCAGGCGAAACAAACGGAAAAAGTCTCGTCAAAGGATATGAAAACCTGCTGAAAGATATTGAGAAAGGAAGCATCACCCAGTCGGACGAAAGCACTTTTGAAATAGGCCGGGATCTGGCACACACCAAAGGATCTGTTGTCTATGAAAATGAATTGATTCAACTCATACAGTACGACCCGCTCACTGAGAAAGTGTCGGAGGTTCCCTTGCTTATCCTTCCCCCATGGATCAATAAATTCTATATCCTGGATTTACATACCGACCGTTCTCTAGTTGAATATTGTGTGAAACAAGGTCAGACCGTATTCATGATTTCCTGGAAAAACCCGACTGCTGAAATGGGTTATCTGGGCTTTGAAGATTATGTTGTCAAAGGCGCCTTGAAAGCCATTGAAGTATCCAAAGCAATAACAGGAGCAAAAAAGATCGATACGCTGGGTTATTGTCTGGGTGGAACATTGCTTGGCATAACCTTGTCGATCATTGCTTCCGAAGAACCCACTTTTCTCGAAGCAGAACGGGAGAAAGATTCTGTTAACACGGCCACTTTCCTGGCTGCCATGCTTGACTTTTCTGATGTAGGAACCATGGGAGCTGTCATCGATGAAGAGCTGGTTTCAAATCTCGAGAACGAACTGAAAGACGGCGGCGTGATGAAGGGCGAGGATATGGCGAAGGCTTTCAATGCCATTCGCGCCAATGAACTTGTCTGGCATTATGTTGCAAACAATTATCTGATGGGAAAAACCCCTCCTCCTTTTTCTGTCTTGTACTGGAGCTGCGACAACACCAATCTTCCTGCCCGCATGTATACCTATTATATGCGCAACCTGATTTTTGAAAACAAACTGCGGATCAAGAATGCATTGCGGATCTGCAATGTACCGATCGATCTGGGCAGGATCAAAGTACCGACCTTTGTAATCGGAACGATTGATGACCACATTTCGCCTTGCCGGACAGCTTTCACCACCACTGAGTTGCTGAGTGGAGAAATGGAATTTGTTCTGGGTGATTCAGGGCATATCATGGGAGCCATCAATGCACCCTCGAAGAAACACAAATACAATTTCAAACACAACGGAGAGCTGGGCAAGGGTTTTGAACACTGGGAGAAAACAGCGAAACAGGGAGAAGGTAGCTGGTGGCCCAATTGGAGCAAATGGATTGCTACAAAACCACACAAAACTGTTCCTGCACCCAAAAATACAGGAAGCAAAAATTACCCGGCCATTGAACCGGCTCCGGGAAGATATGTCAAAGAAAAAGCAGTAACAATCAAAACCCTTTCAGCACCAGAAAAAGAAATGCATGTATGATAAAGAATAACAAGGTTGCCCTCATTACAGGTGGTACAGGCGGAATTGGAAGCGCCATCTGCGAAAGATTGTACAAAGATGGTTTCACGCTCGTTGCCAACTACAAGGATTTTGACAAAGCGATGAAATGGCGTGAAGAAGCCAAAAAATGGCGGGAGAATCAATTGCAAATGGGCATTGATGTCAAAATCGTTGAAGGAGATATCGCTGATTACAAATCAAGCGAACGGATGATGAAGGAAATCCAGGATGAAATTGGCACGGTCCAGGTTCTGGTCAACAATGCCGGCATCACCCGCGACACCCCGCTTCATAAAATGAATCCCGAACAATGGTTCGAAGTGATCAACACCAATTTAAACAGTGTGTTCATTTGCTCCAGACTTGTCATTGAAGGAATGATTGAAAAGAAATGGGGACGTATCATCAGCATTTCATCGGTCAACGGACAAAAAGGGCAGTTTGGTCAGACCAATTATGCAACGGCGAAAGCGGGCATGTATGGCTTTACCAAATCACTGGCTCTTGAAACAGCAAAAAAGGGAATCACTGTCAATACAATTTCACCTGGCTATGTGGGCACTTCCATGGTTATGGCCATCCGCGAAGACATCCGCAACAAAATCATTGAGCAGATACCCATGGGCCGCTTTGGTGATCCGAAAGAAATCGCTTCGGCTGTTTCTTATCTGGCATCGGATGAGGCAGCTTACATTACCGGATCGGATATTTCGGTGAATGGAGGTTTGTATATGTCACGATAATATTTGAGAAATTGATCTTGTGTTGGTTGAGATGTCATGCTCTCAACCAATGCTTTTTTCAAGCCAAATGAAATTACCGTGGGCTGGTTGAGGCGTCCACGCCTCAACCGAGCACTCTTCTGATAAAACGATATAAAAGTACCCCTTGGTTGGGGCGTTCTCGCCCCGGACAAGCACAATAGAACAGAACAAAACGCCTCTTTGATAATCCATGTATTTCAAGACAGCAGATAATCAGGATTTGTATTACGAGATTCGCGGAAAAGCAAATGCGGCGAAGTCATTGTTGTTTCTGAATGGGGTTGTACAAAACACTGCCGCATGGAACCTGATGGCTCCTGCCTTTGAGAAGGATTACAGGATCATCCTGTGCGATCAGATCTTCCAGGGCCAATCAGATAAAAAAGGAGAATCCAGAAATTTTGATCAGCATGCCGAAGACATCTTCGGACTGATCAATTACCTGAAAATCCCCAAAGTAAACCTCATCGGTATTTCTTACGGAAGTCTCATTGCCCAGCATTTTGCGGTGAACTATCCCGAAAGGCTTGACAAACTTGTTTTGCTTTCCTCCTTTGCCAACAAAACGCCTTATTTTGAAGCCATGAATCTGGGCTGGCAACGTGCATTACAAACAGGTGGCTTTTCGCTTTTTCTCGATGTGATGCTGCCCAATGTGCTGAGTGAAGATTATTTCGATCACCCCCTCCTTCCTATCAACGCATTGAAAATGGCCAGAGAATCCATGGGGCTGGAATCCTCCTCCATCGAAAAACTCATGCGTGCCACACAGGAGCGCGGAGATTACCGGCCTTTCCTGAAGGCGGTTAAAAGTCCCACCCTGATTATTCATGGAGAGAAAGATTCACTCGTCACTGTTGCAATGGGCAAAGCGCTTGCTGATTCAATACCCAACAGCCGCTTTGAGATTATTCCCAAGGCCGGGCATACGCTTAATCTGGAAGCTGTGGAGCAGAGTGTTGGGTTGATTAAGCGGTTTCTTTAAGGATAGTGACGGAGAAAAGGGCGTGTACTTTTTATTTAATTTCAACTGGTCCTGGCTTAATTCCCTTTTTGATTTCAGCTTTAATCGATTCAACAAGATTCTTCAAAAAAGCATATGTATTCTTCCTTGCTATTAAAACAAAAATGGTAATTGGGTATTTCATGAAATTCTGTTGATGTTGCGGATTCTTATCAAAGGTTATCAGAACATCGAACTTCTCAGCAAGAATCATTTTCAAAAGCTCACCATTGCTCTTCCCACTCCATTCCATTTCAGCAACAGTATAAATTTCGAAATCTTTAAAATCCTGTTTTAGTTTTTTGGGCAGGTTCTCATCAAGCAGCAGCTTCATATAATCTTTCAATATTCTCTGAAGTCATTATTTCACCTGCAATTTCAAGTACCGCGACGGCCTGAGATTTTGTTACGGTAGGAAAATCATCCAGAAACTCATCCAGTGAAATGCCCATTTCAAGATGGTCAAACAATGATTCTACAGGTACTCTTGTACCTTTAAAAACAGGTTGACCACCGAGAGTTCCTTTATCTATAGAAATGTATTCCTTTATCTTAGACATAAGGCAAATTTAGTGACGATTCATGCAAAAGGCAAGTATCATTGAGCAAAATACGCTTTAGGAAAGGCTTGAATTTGAAACAGAAATCTGCTGCTACAGTATCCTAAACTAAACGTCCTTTTTCTTCTTCCTCAAAGCCTTCAACTCCTCCTTTTTCTTCAACCCCAGTTTTTCTATTGCCGGACTGAAAGCCACAGCAGATATAGCTCCTGAATGCTTTACAAGAAAGTTCCAGGTTTCAATCGGGTAGACATTCCCAATTTCCCGCAAAGTCCAGCCAATACCTTTTTGAACAAAGTAGTTCTCATCAGCAAGCAATGATTTCACCATAGGAAGGAGCTTCGTTACCGGAAGTATCTTCTTCCGCTTCTTACTGTATTCAAGAAGAGCCACCACAGATTGCCGGCGCTCCCAGGGATTGGATGAATGATTCCATAGCTTGAGCTGTGCATAGACATCCTTTCTTTCTACTTCCAGAAGATGCGAATAGATGGCCGACAAACCATCGGAATGAGCCCAATTGTCTATTTTGGGTGTCCATTTTTTTGTGACTTCCCAGAGTTCCCGGCTGTTCAAAATTTTTAAGTGCTTCCATGTAAAAATAAGGCATTGCGACAAGGCTTCATACGAATTGGAGCGGAGCCAGACCGAGTTCCATATTTGCAATTGATCTGAAAGAGGCAAATGACTGAATGCATGGCCTTTTTGAAACACCAGCCTTTGGGTAGGAACAGACAATCCGATGAAGTCGTATTGGGTGCCAATGTATTTCTTGAGGTCCTTGAATTTGGATTTCTTATCTGTGGATAGACCAGCTTCCAAATTTCTGATGATTGCAGGATGATGGGCTTTGAAATGTTTCATGTGCAAATTTACAGAAAGCTCAGAAATTTCAGTCGCACTTGCACGAGAATAGAAACAGCGGGGAAGAGAGCTTGTATAGCTTTCTTTCCCCGCTGTTTTCAGTTTAAGGGTTGTTGCTATCCTCCTAGCTCTTCACCGACACAGCAGTCACCAAAGAACTTCCATGTTTGCTCTCCGTCTTCACCTGGCCAAAACCCGGGCAGTACCATTCAGTCACATCAAAACTCACTGGAATACCTATATTCATCACGGTTACTTTCGTTTTGGTGTTGAATGTAATCTTGTAACACTCCCAGGAGCCGGCAGCTGAAGTGATGGTTTCCTTACCCACCACCTTGCGTTGGGTGATATTCACTTCTATGGTTTGAGGCATGCCGTTGTTCATCATGTTAAGAGTCATATTGGCATCTTTCAGGTCATCACCCACCTTCATCCCGGCAGGATATTCAATATAGATTTTATCGCCCGTAACAGTTGACTTTTCATATTGTTTCTGCTGTTGCTCATTGAGATTCATGTTCATCTTCATATCCAGCATCATCACTCCAGCCTTGCATTCAATACTCTCAACGGCTTTTGCTGTTGACTTTCCGTTTTTATTGAATATTTCCGAAGTAAGCTCCGAGTTTGCTCCTGAACCCGAATTCGTTACTTTGGTAACGGTATAGACATGTTTGCCGTTATCATCGCCTTTTTTACCATAAAGACTCACTTCAACAATATTTTTTTCTTTCAGAAAATAGTAACCGGAACAATCCTGAGCATGCGACAGAAAAGAGTGGCAGAGTAAAGAAACAACAATCAATTTTTTCATAATGTATCTTTTATAATGGGTTTTAAATGAATAATCCGCAATTTTACCAAATTATCCTGTACAGCTTTCCAAACCAATTAAATATTTCGGACTAATTCATCTGGTTTTGAAGCAATCGCAGGGATAATTCTGCTGATCAGTCAAAACTCCTTTTTAAGATTATACCGGTCATGGTGGTATCAGCCGTGTCAATATAAAATGGCAAAGAAATCAGCGAAGACGGTGAAGAAGAAGGACAAGGATTTAAAAATCCCGGTCATCATTTCAGCGAATTGGTATGTATACCTCGCCGAATGTTCTGACGGAACAATCTATACAGGCATTTCCAACAATGTAGAGGCCCGCATTGCAGCACACAATGCAGGGAAAGGCGCAAAGTATACGAAGAGCAGGCGGCCAGTCACATTAAAAGCCTGTTGGTCATATCCGGATAAATCAGAAGCCACCAAGGCAGAATACGCCTTTAAGCAATTGTCAAGGATTCGGAAAATGCAGCTGATTACTGAATTTACAGAAAGCTCATTTTAAGCATTTGGGCTTATTTTCTCAATTGAAAGGGAGGATCTTGAAACTGAGTTTGTTGGGACCGGGAGGTCCCGAATGTGTATTCCAATTCATGCGAATAATCGCGTATATTTCGAGAGCACGAACGGTTGATGCGTGGACGCCTCAACCAACATGGACGCATCAACCAACAGATACGTCTCAACCAACATATACGCCTCAACCAACATGGACGCCTCAACCAACAGATACGTCTCAACCAACATGGACGTCTCAACCAACATGGACACCTCAACCAGCAAGTGGGATTTATTTATTTCTTTGTTAGATTGCCAACTGCCAATTGCTCCAAAGGAGTCCCTTTGGGGCACACTGCCAATTATCTTTCTTCAGAAACCGTGACTGATAATCTTCCCATCAGCAAGCTCAATAGTACGGTCAGAAGCTTTGGCGAAATCCAGATCATGTGTTACGGCAATAATTGTCTGCCCGAAATCGTGTGAAATCTGTTTGAAGATATCAAAGACAATCTGCGTATTCTTTGTATCCAGGTTTCCCGTTGGTTCATCGCACATGATGATTTTCGGATTGTTAATCAAAGCACGGGCAATAGCTATACGCTGCTGCTGACCACCCGAGAGCTTGGAGGCCGGTTTAAGGGCCTGTTCCTTGAGATCAAGCATTTCCATTCTTTTATACGCCTCATGTTCGATCTCTTCACGTGAAATCTTCCCCAGCTTCAGTGCCGGAATCATGATGTTTTTCAGACAACTGAATTCAGGAAGCAGATAATGAAACTGAAAAACAAAACCAATGTTCTCCCCGCGAATGGCTGCGAGCTTGTCTGTACTGAGTCCGGTCACTTTCTTTTCTTCGATAAACAAATCTCCTTCATACTCTGTATCCATGGTTGAAAGGATATAAAGCAAAGTGGACTTCCCGCTGCCCGATTTGCCGACAAGTGAAAGAAACTCACCCTGAAAGGCTTCAAATGAAATATCATCGAGCGCCTTGAATTTCACCGGATCGTAAAAATACTTTCCGACACCTTTGGTACTGAGTATGACTTTCCTATCCATCATTTTCTGAATATTGCAACAGGATCTACCTTGGCAGCTTTACGCGCCGGTATATATCCTGCAAAAAAAGTGACCAGCAACCCTACTCCTGCTCCTGTAAGCGAAACGGGCAACTCAAACTGAATCGGGAAATAACCGATATCCGCACCTATATAAATCCGGCTCAAAAGATTTACAATCAATGCTGCCAGCAAAAATCCCATGATCGTACCCATGATTCCCATAACCATCGCTTCCATAACAAAGATGCGGACAACATCCCTGCCCAAAAAACCATTCGCTTTCAGAATGGCGATGTCGTTCAGCTTTTGAGAAATGGTCATGTTCAGGATATTGTAAATACCAAATGCGGCTACAAGCAATATGGCCCAGGACACAACCAGAAACAGAATCGCTCTGATCTTTTTACCGGCCACAAACAGCTCATTGGCTTGTTTCCAGTCTTCGGTGGTATAGCCAGTCA